>ENA-ORXT01001096-ORXT01001096.1-marine-metagenome-genome-assembly--contig:-NODE-1096-length-38233-cov-26.858895_pt1 | contig 38233 bp, 42 predicted proteins | sample MGYA00237868_ERZ511482 | MGnify/ENA metagenome assembly ERZ511482 | reverse complement strand
CACCCCCAGGGCAATCACACCAAACTGGCGCGGACACCCCCAGGGCAATCACACCAAACTGGCGCGGACACCCCCAGGGCAATGTCACCAAACTGGCGGACACCGCTAGGGGGTTGTCGGAAGTGGGCCCAGGGCGAGGACGGCTTGATCGGCTGCACCGAGGTCGACGTCGTCGATGGTGTCGCAACCGGCAACGAGTTGGGCGAGCAGGTCGGCCTGCTGATCGCCGCGGGCGAAGGCGTCGGCGTACGGGATCGCCGAGAACATGACCATGTTGTAACGGGGTCGAAAATAGTCCGGCAGGCGCTCGCCCAACAGCAGTGACAATTGCCGCTTGAGCAGGTAGTCGGGGTCATTGACTTTGTCTCGCATCTCGACATAGTTCTCGAGTGCCATGTCGGCAATGGCGTCTGCGTCGTCGCTCCGATCAGCTTCGAAGGCAGCGAAGGCAGTTGCGAGATCGTCGGCGTGCTGCAGCAGAAAGGCGTTGAGCGCCGATGCGGACTCAAGCGCCAAGTTCATGCCCTGGCCGTGAAACGGGACAATGCCATGAGCACTGTCGCCAACGAGCACCGCCTGATCTTCGAAGCTCCACCCCCGCGTGCGGATCGTGCCGAGTCGCCCCAGTGGCGCGTCGATGAACTGCTCGACATGATCGGGCACCATGGCCGCAAAGTCAGCAAAGTTCTCTTCAAAGAACGAGCTGATCTCAGCCGCTGACTCAAGGGCGGCGAAGCTCGGGCCGTCGGCTGCTGCAGCCAGGAAAAGGGTTGCGGTGAAGTCGCCGGTCGGGTTCGGCAAGGCAATCAGCATGAAGTCGTTGTGGGGCCAGATGTGCAGCCCGTTGGGCTCCATCTGAAAACTACCGTCGGGGCCCGCTGGTATCTCGAGCTCGACGTAGCGATGGTCGAGCATCTCTTTGCGAATCGAACCGCCATTGAGCTCGAGAATCTCGGATCGCACGATTGATCCGACTCCGTCCGCGCCCAGCACCGTTCCAAACGGAACCTGATACCACTGGTCACCCTGACCCGCGTCAGAGAGCGAAACAAGATTGAGATCAAAGTCGATGTTGCGGCACCGTTGGCCAAACCGGATCTCGACCTTGCCAGTCGCCTCGGCCGCGTCGAGGAGCACGTTGGTGAGCGCAGTGCGATCAACCGACCAGAGCACCTCGCTTGGGAGGTTGCCATAGGGCTGCAACCCGCTGACATGGTCGTCGTGCACTATGCGACCCCGCATTGGCACCACAAGCTGCTCGATCGTGTCGACCACGCCGTCGAGTTGACGAAGCGCAGCCAGCCCTCGCTCGGCGATCGCCAGATTGATGGACCGGCCTTCGCCATCGGACGCTTTTCGCGGGTCGGGTCGGCTGTCGAACACCGTGACCGGTTCGCCTCGGCTACCGAGCAGCGCTGCCAGATAGGCGCCCGCAATCCCTCCGCCGATGATCAGTGTTGGACCGTTGTCGCCAAGTGCGGTCATCGGTGCGCAGCGATACCGGCGACAAGCAGATCGACGAACCGTCGGACCTCGGAGAATGTGTTGAACATCGGTGCAGGAGCAACCCGGATCACGTTGGGATAGCGCCAGTCGCAGAACACGCCTGCGGCTTCGATCTCGTCGAACACTGCTTTGCCGTCGATGTCGCCGGGCACGATCTCGAGCGACAACTGACACCCTCGCTGTTCGGGATCTCGTGGGGTGATCGAGGTTACATCGTCGCCGGCCAGTTCGTCGAGCAGATAGAGCAGGTAACCGGTCAGCTGGCGGGATTTGGCCCGCAGCGGGCCCATTCCTCCGGCCTCGTCGACCACCTCGAGGGCACCGCGCAGTGCTGCATTCGTGAGCGCCGTGCCGTTGCTTATCTGCCACGACTCGGCGGTCGGGATCGCATCGAACTCGTTGACCATCTCGAAGCGGGTGTCTCGGCGCGTGCCCCACCAGCCGAGCAGCTTGGGCAACGCCTGATCGTCGACGTGGCGCTCATGCACATAGATCCCGCTCACCCCACCTGGGCTGGCATTGAGGTACTTGTAGGAACACCACGTCGCAAAGTCGACATCGTCGTCGTGCATCGACAGCTCGATATTGCCCACGGCATGGGCCAGGTCGATGCCGACAGTCGCCCCGACCCGATGGCCAGCTCGTGCAATCTCGGCGATGGGTAACACCTGGCCGGTGTAATACTGCACGCCCGGCAGAAGCACGGTTGCCAGCTCGTCGCCGCACGCGTCGATGGCGGCAATGATGTCTTCGGTGTGCAGCAGTTGTTCACCCTCGCGGGGCTTGACCGTGACCAAGGACGTGGCCGGATCGAATCCTCGTTGACGAATCTGGCTTTCGACTGCGAAGTGGTCTGAGGGGAATGCGTGCTCTTCGATCAAGATCTTGTGACGCTGTGGTGTTGGTTGATAAAAGCTGATCAGCAACAGATGCAGGTTGACGCTGAGCGCGTTCATAACGGTGACTTCGTGCGGTGCGGCTCCCACAATTCGAGCCATGGACTCTTCGAAAGTCCGGTGGTAGTCGGCCCAGCCAGGCTCGCCAGAGAAATGACCCTTGACCCCGAGCGAGGACCATCGCTGAAGCTCACCGGTCACGTACGCGCGTGACTTTTTCGGCAGCGGCCCCAACGAGTTGCCGACAAAATAGATCGAATCGTCGGCGCCATCGGGCGCGGGCGGCAACTCGAATCGATCGCGTAGCGCGGCGAGCGGATCCGCCGCATCGAGCTCGGCAGCAAGGGCGGGATCGGTCGACCAGTCAGTCATGCTCGCAGGCTACATCTGCGCCCGAACATCTCAATTCATCGACCACTTGCGGGGAAATATCTCAGCGCAAGTTGCAAAACCCGACCGCCCGGGTCAACAATAGCTGCTTCATCAACAACACATATGTGGGGCAACCATGACGCACGGTTTTGAAACCCGTCAGATACACGCAGGGCAAGAGCCTGACTCGGCTACGGGGTCTCGTACCGTACCGATCTACCAGACGACCAGTTTCGTCTTCCGAGATGCAGAGCACGCGGCGAATCTGTTTGCGCTGGCCGAGATGGGCAATATCTATACGCGCATCATGAACCCAACGACAGGCGTGCTCGAAGCCCGGCTGTCCGACCTCGAAGGAGGCACGGCGACTGCGGTCGGTATTCCAGGTGCGCTCTGCGTTGCCTCGGGTCAAGCCGCAACGACATTGGCAATCACCAATATCACCGACGCTGGCGGGCACATCGTGACGGCCTCATCGCTGTATGGCGGAACGTACAACCTGTTCAACCACACGCTGCCGAAGATGGGCATCGAAGTCACGTTCGTCAAAGACGCCGACGATCTTGACGAGTGGCGCGCCGCGGCCCGGCCGAACACCACCCTGTTCTACGGCGAGACCGTCGGCAACCCCAAGAACAATTGCCTTGACATCGAGGGCATCGCGGGTGTCGCCCACGAATCAGGAGTGCCGCTGATTCTCGACAACACGGTGCCATCGCCGTACTTGATCAACCCACTGAAGTGGGGCGCTGACATCCTGATCGAGTCCACCACCAAGTTCATTGGTGGCCATGGCAACTCGATCGGTGGCGTGATCGTCGACGGCGGAAGCTTCGACTTCGGTGACGCGGAGAAGTACCCAGGCATGAACGAACCCGACCCGAGCTACGGCGGGCTCGCTTTTTGGCCAGGACTCGGCCACGGCGCCTACATCATCAAGGCTCGAGTTCAGGGTCTGCGTGACACCGGCGCCGCAATGTCACCAACCAATGCATTCCACTTCATCCAAGGCCTCGAGACATTGAGCCTCCGCATGGAGCGTCATTGCCAGAACGCTCAGGCCGTCGCCGAGTTCCTCGATGGCCATGAGAAGGTCGAGTCAGTGCAGTACGCCGGTCTTGCGTCGAGCCCGTGGCACGAACGCATGAACAAGTACACCGAAGGCCGCGGCTTCTGCTCGGTCCCCGCATTCATCATCAAGGGTGGCCGCGAGGCAGGCGAGAAGTTCGTGAACGCAACCGAGTTGCACAGCCATGTGGCCAACATCGGCGACGTGCGAAGCCTGATCATTCACCCAGGATCGACCACGCACAGCCAGCTCAACGAAGAAGAGCAGGCAGCGAGTGGCGTTGACCCCGGCCTGATCCGACTTTCGGTCGGCATCGAGACCATCGCCGACATCATCGCCGACCTCGAGAAGGGCTTCGCTGCGGTCTGAGACGCGACTTCATGACGACCTTTGTCGTTTTTCTCCGAGCAATCAATGTGGGTGGACGCAACAAGATTGCCATGGCCGATCTCAGGGAACTGTTGACCGATTTGGGGTGCGCCGACGTCGCCACCTATATCCAAAGCGGCAGCATCGTCTGCTCGTCTCGCAAGGGCGCCGGTTCGCTCGAGAAGACGATTGCGACCGGCGTCGCTGACCGGTTCGGACACGACATAGCGGTGATGGCTCGTACCGCCAACGAAATGTCCGAGATCGTGAGGACGTTCCCCTACGCAGACGCTGATCCCAAGTCCAGCGGCGTGGTGATGCTGGCGGCGCCGTTCGCCGGTGAGTTGGATGCCGCCCGCTTTGCTCCCGACGAGTGCATGGTCGCAGGGTCAAACATCTTTGTGAACTGTCCAACCAGGTTTGCCGACACCAAGCTCACCGCAGCCTGGATCGAGAAGCAGACGGGCCTCGCTGGCACTCGGCGAAACTGGGCAACAATCCGCAAGCTGCACGCCATGTGTTGAACCAGGGCCGAAAACGACAAATGGCAGCCCGCAGGCTGCCAGGTATCGAATGCTCAGCTAGCTGAGCAGGCTGCAATCACTTTTCTTCGCGAAAGATCACGTGCTTGCGGGCCTTGGGGTCGTACTTCATGAGTTCGATGCGCTCACGGCTGTTGACCTTGTTCTTGGTCGTCACGTACTGGTACCCCGTACCAGCGGTGCTTTTTAGCTTGATGATGGGGCGCTTGTCGCTACCGGCTGGCATCAGACCTTGACTCCTCGTCGACGCATGTCAGCGAGAACCTTCTCAATGCCATGCTTGTTGATGGTCTTGAGACCTTTGGCTGAGACCTTGAGCTTCACCCAACGCTTTTCGCTGGGAATGTAAAAGCGCTGCGTCTGGATGTTGACATCCCAACGACGGCGGGTCTTTCGTTGTGAGTGAGAGACGTTGTTACCGAAGCTCGGCTTGCGTCCAGTCACTTGACAGATGTTCGACATAACCCAGCCACGTTATCGGGTAGTACGCCTTTTCGACTCGTACCTCGCCGAAAACGCTGCCCGAGCTAAATCCTCGACAGTCCCAGAGACCCACACGGCCACCCGGCAGTACGCCTTTTCGACTCGTATCTCGCTGAAAACGCCATACTTCTGGCATGGCACCTGAGCGGGTTTGGTACGTGGCGTATGGCTCGAATATCAACGAAAGTCGCTTCCTTCGGTACCTCGAGGGTGACGACAATCACGTTGGGGCCAGAGACGCAACCCACCCGATCGATGCGAGGTTCGCGGTCGCGCCGCTACGGCTGCGGTTTGCGGGCGAGTCGAAACGTTGGGGCGGTGGCGTGTGTTTCGTGAACCCTGACCCTGCGGGCACGGCCTATGTTCGCGCCTGGAACATCACGGCCGAACAGTTCGAAGATGTCTTTGCCCAAGAAAACGGCCGACCCGTCGGTGAACCATTTCCATGGGAGACAGCCATGGCAGCCGCGGCGGTAATCGGCTCGCGTTGGTACGCCCGAGTCTTACACGTCGATCTGCCGTTTGCGACCGCTGACCAGCCGGCGTTGACGTTCACCTGGACGACCCCGCTTCCTCTCAACCAGCCAGCCCCCGCCTATCGCGAGACCGTCGCCGCTGGTCTCTCCGAGCACCCCGATCTCACACCAGCAATGATCGACACATACCTAACGAGTGCCTGCTATGGCTGACGCACTTCGGATTGCTCTTGCGTGCTGCCGAGCGACACCAACCGCACAGCGACACGATCTGTACCCCGATCCCGATTCTGAACTGCTCGCCGACAGGTTCAGAGCGCAAGGCGTCGAAGCTCAGCTGGTGTCATGGGATAACGAGCAAGTCGACTGGACGGGCTTCGATGCGGTAGTCCTGCGCAGCACCTGGGACGACGTCGACCGACCCGTCGAGTACCTCCAATGGGTGCACGCCATCGACGACCTCACGACGCTCCACAATCCCGCAGCGATCGTCGAGTGGAACATCGACAAGACGTATCTGCGTGATCTGGCGGCGGTTGGCGTGCCCACCATCCCCACCCAGTGGATCGCTCCAGGCGAGTCGTGGTTAGGCGAAACTCAGCCATCTGGCCAGTTCATCGTGAAACCGTCAATCGGGTCTGGGGCGCGCAGTACCGCGAGGTACGCCGCTGGTTCCTGCGCTGCCGCGACTGAACACATTTCGGCGCTGGGCGCACAGGGCCAGACGGTCATGGTGCAGGACTACTTTGCAAGCGTCGAAGATGCTGGTGAGACATCGATCACTTTCATCGCTGGTCAAGCCACCCATGCAGTTCGCAAGGGAGCATTTCTCAACGTCGACGAAGGAGTGATCGATACGCCGTGGGAGCGCATGACGTTTCTGGGGCGGTGTGAGCCAACCGACACCCAGATGGCCATCGCAACGAACGCATTCGCGATCGTGCAGAGTCGCTGCACCCGGATCCACCCTGGGCGGACACTCCTCTACGGCCGCGTCGATCTCATTGATGACCCATCGGGCAATCCGGTCGTGATCGAGGTCGAACTCATCGATCCGCAGCTTTCGTTGCGAGATGCGCCCGAATCCGCTGACCTGCTGGCGAGCGCAATCGTCGAACTCTGAGTTGCTTTGGGTCCTGTAGCTTTGGGTCATGCGCGATCTGATCATCCGACAAGGGCGAATCGTCGACGGCACGGGCCGCAAAGCCTTCGTTGGCGACATAGCGATTCAAGGCGACGCGATCGTCGAGGTCGGCCGCACCATCACCGGCAAAGCTCACCGCGAGATCGATGCCGACGGCGCACTGGTCACCCCCGGCTTTGTTGATGTGCACACCCACTACGACGCCCAAGCAACCTGGGATCCAGAGCTCACACCATCGGGCTGGCATGGCGTGACCACCGCCGTCATGGGCAATTGCGGCGTGGGATTTGCACCTGCGGCTCCCGAGCGTCGCCAATGGCTCATCGAATTGATGGAAGGCGTCGAAGACATCCCCGGCGCGGCTCTCGCCGACGGCATCTCATGGGAGTGGGAGAGTTTCCCCGAATATCTCGATGCGCTCGAATCTCGCCGATGGGTCGCGGACCTGGGCACCCAGGTTCCTCACGGCGCCGTGCGCGCCTACGTCATGGGTGATCGCTGCGCCGACGGCATCGAAGCAACATCTGCGGAGCTTGCGGCAATGGCAGCATTGGTCGAAGAGGGCTTGCGGGCCGGTGCGCTTGGCTTCTCGACGTCTCGCACTCCGTTCCACAAGTCGGTACACGGCGAACTCGTGCCGGGCACTTCGGCTGGCCTCGACGAAGTGCTGGCTATGGGCGACGCCATCGCGGCTGCCGGCCACGGCGTATTTCAGTGCGCACTACATCATCCATATGTCGCCGATGACATGAGCTGGATGCGCATGATTGCCCACGCCACCCAGGGCTATGTGGCGTTCAACTTCAACATCAGCGACCTTGCGCCCGATCTGTGGTCTGACCTGTTCACCGATCTCGACCGGGCCAACGAACAAGGACACCAGGTTGTCGGACAGGTCGCTGGTCGGCCTGTCGGCGTGCTGCAGTGCTGGGACGGCACCGTGAACCCATTTCTGACTCGGCCGACCTACGAGGCAATCGCCGCGCTCCCCCGACCCGAACGGCTTGCTCGGCTCGCCGATCCCGAAGTCAAGGCCAAGATCCTGGCCGAAGAACCTGTCGAGCTCTCGACGTTGATGCAGTTCATCTGCGGAAACTATGACCGCATGTGGATCTTCGCCGGCGACGGCGACTACGAGCCCGATCCGGCCGACAGCCTCGCAGCGGTCGGGGCCCGAACCGGTCGCGACCCCCAAGAACTCGCCTATGACCAGCTCAATACCAACAACGGCGAGGGGCTGCTGTACTTCCCGTTCCTTAACTACGCCGCCCGCAACCTCGACCCACTGCACGAGATGCACCAGCACAAACACACCCGCATGGGCCTCGCCGACGCGGGTGCTCATTGCGGCACGATCTGCGATGGCGGTATGCCCACCTTCATGCTCTCGTTCTGGACCCGCGACCGCACCCGGGGCGACCTTCTCGCACTCGAACACGTGATAAAACGCCAGACCTCCGATACCGCAAACTTCTACGGGTTGTATGACCGGGGCCAGATCACGTCGGGCAAACGAGCTGACATCAACATCATCGACTACGAAAATCTTGGCGTGGAAATGCCGCAGATGAAATGGGACTTGCCCAGCAACGCCCCGCGCTTCGTGCAGAAGGCTCACGGTTACAAGGCCACGATCTGCCGCGGCACAGTCACCGTCGTCGACGACGAATTTACTGGTAACTATCCCGGCCGGTTGATTCGTGGCCGTCAGACATTTGAGGGCCCGACCCGACGCTGAGGCGGCCCGGAGAAGACAACAAAGCCGTTCTGCCCGCCGGGGTTGACGGACAGAACGGCCTCCGAGCTACCAGGGGGAAGGTAGCTACACGGTGCCCAGAGCGCTAGCTCCAGGGATCGTCATCGGCTGAGTTGTTCAGATACGTCTCACGCGTCGGACGGTGGTACGGGTCGGTGAGCCGGAACCGTTTGACCAGATCCTTGGCTTGAGCAACCCATTCGTCGCGTTCGATACGACCTGGGAACGTGTCGAGAGCCTTGGTGACCTTCTCGACGTCGGCTGCGCTGAATGCGGCCAACTGCTCCCACGACGTGATCCCGAAGCTGTTGAGGACCGACTCCATCTTGGGGCCAATGCCATTCACGACCTTGAGGTCGTCGGTATGCCCTGCACCGAGAGTGCCGAGCTTGGTCGTGCCGTTCGACCATTCCGTCAAGACGGTTCGACCGCTTCGGTCCTTGCGGACTCGTTCGACCGGTTTGTGTCCGTTCTTGATGAAGTCTCGGGCCTGCTGCACCCATTCATCACGTTCGATGCGACCGGGGAAATCTTCGAGTGCGGCATCGACCGTTGCCACCTCGGCCTCGGTGAAGGCTGCGAGTTGCTCCCATGACGTGATACCGAAGTCATTGAGCAGGCCTTCCATCTTGGGCCCGATGCCGTTGACCTCTTTGAGATCGTCGCTGTGGTTTGCGCCCGGGGTTCCCAGCTTCGTGGTGCCCTGTTGCCAGTTGCCCGATGACAGACCGGCCAGGGTTGTAACTGGAGCGGCTGCCGGAGCCGGAGCTGGCGTCGGCACTGCCATGGCGGCGGCGAGCTGGGCTTCGAGCTCCGTGATCCGTTGGTTGCGGGTGGTGACGTCGCCGGTGAGTGATCCGACCCTTCCTTCGGTGTTGTTCAGTTGTGCCCGAAGTTTGGCCAGGTCACTGTTTGCGCTCTGGAGCTGGGCAGACGTTTGTTTGTTGCGATCGATCTCGGTCGCAGCTGCAGTGAGTCGAGCCGAGAGCTCGCTGGCTTGGCCTTCGGCTGCGGTCTGGGCTTGGCGAGCCTTGTCGAGGTCGACTTGAAGCCCTTGAGTCCGAACTCGGCCGTCGGCCTCGGTTGCGGCCTTTGCCGCCTCCAACTCCTTCACCCGAGCCTGCGACGTCGACAACTCACCCGCAAGCGACTGCGCCCGAGACGCAGCATCAGCATCCGCGGCCGCTTTTGCAGTCTCGAGTTCATTGGTCCGGGCGTTTGCGGTTGCGAGCTGAGTGCGAAGAACCCCGACCAGGTCTTGTGCTTCGCTACCTGCCGCTGATGCTGTCTGCAGCTCGGCCCGCTCTGCTTCGGCGTCGCCGAGACGTCCCTCGAGATCGGCGATGCGACTCTGTGCACTCGACAGCTCTGACGAAAGTTCGTCGCTGCGCTCCTGCAGCGAACTTTCGTTTCGGTTGCTCGTCGCCAGCTTTGCCGTTGCTGCGGCCAGCCCGACCTCGAGCGCCGAGAGCTTGGAACTGTCTTCCTCGAGCGAAGCGACTTTGGTGATGGTCGCGTTGTGCTCTGCTCGCAGCGACGCTTGCGACGCTTCGGCCCGCTGCAGCTGAGCCTGCAGCTCTACTCGGTCTTGCTGGACGGCATCGAACTTGGTTCGAAGGTCGGTCAAAGTTGCGTCGCCGTTGCCTAGATTCGCTTCGAGGTCTGCTCGAGCCTGGGCCGACGCGTCGAGCTTCTTTTGGAGATCGAGGCGAGCACGCTCGGAGGCATCCAGGTCAGCCGTGAGTTTTGCCCGGTCTTTCTCCGACGCGTCGAATTGTCCGGCGAGCTGAACCCGGGAGGCTTCGGCGGCATCGAGATCGGTGCGCAGCGTGCCGCTGAGCGTTTGGTACTCGCCGAGCTGCGCTGCGTCGGTTTCGAGCGTGGCAATCCGAGCCGAACCCATCGACAGCTTGTCTTCGAGCGTCTTTTGCCGCCCGGTCAACGACGCAATCTGAGTCTTGTATTCACCCTCAGATCTGACGAGTTGGTCATAGCGGGCCGAGTCGACGCCACGTCGGCGCCAGCGCCACAGGAGCCAGCCCAGGAACAACCCGAGCAGGGCAGCGATCAGGAATGGAATTGCGAATTCGCGGAGGAAGTACCACATAGAAATTGATTGTCCTTTCAGACGAGCGAGGAAGAGGGAAGGGTGAAATGAGGGTTCGATGGCGACATCGTCAGCCCGTAAATGCGGGTTCGGCGGCTTCGGGCACGGTGACCGTGCCCGAGCCGGGAAGGTCGAGTGAGGACTTGGCGTTGTCGGTCGGCGCCTCAACCTCATAGGTGAGGTCGGCATCCGAGATCGATGCGGTGCCACTGAGCACGTTGGGCGAACCGAAGGCCGCAATGGTCTGCCCGAGCTCATCGATGCGGACTGCGCTGGTGTCCGATGGCTCACCGTCGTCGACCCTCAGATTGTCGGTGACGTTGTCGGCGCCGACGGCCGCGGTTGCAGCCGCCACGAGCGCTTCTCGTTGTTCGTCGCTTCCGACGAGACCCGAGAGCGTGATCGTGTCACCGTCGAACTCGGCGGTCGCGTTGAGCGCAGCGATCACCGGCTCTGGTGACGGCTCAGCTGCTGCTGTTGGTTCCGGTTCCGGCGTCGGGCTGGGTTCAGGCTCGGCGGTTGCGGTTGGTTCGGGTGCCGCAGTTGGTTCGGCTTCGACCGTTGGCTCCGGCACTGCTGTTGGCTGCGGTTCGGCGATAGGCGCTGCGGCTGCTGCTGCGAGCATCTCGACGTCGTACACACCGGGATCGTCGTCGGCGTCGATTCCGGCGTCGGCCAAGCAGGATGTGTTGGTCGATCCTTGATCGATGACCTGCTCGACCTGGCTAGCAGTCACTCCGGTGGGAAGCTGGCCGTCGACCTTGACGCTTCGGTAGCTCCAGTCGAGATCGAGTTCAGACGTGTCGATGCCCTCGCATGCCAGGTGAGCCAGGGCTCGTTCGCCGAGTTGATTCTCGGCCCGGCCCCACGCCCACCAACCTCCCAGCACGAACGCAGCCAGCAGCAGTGGTACACCGATCCATCGCCATCGCCAGGGGAACTTGTTGTGGCGGTTCGGGGGTACATAGGCCCGCCATCGGTTAGAGGATCCCTGCGCATCGGCCATAGTCATTCCTTCACTGGATGGCGTAGTGGAGGTCGATGGCGCTGGGCTTTGTCGCACGGCACACACTGCTCCCCCTTTTGGATGACGCCTGGGGAACACAAAACCTCGCGAGATCTACCAAAGCACCCCAAAATTGGGGACCACGGACGGAACGTGCGGACGGAGCTCCCGTGGCGACCCGTGTTCGATCAGCCCACGTCGGTGTCGGGTCCAGCCTCGCTGAAGTAACGCAGGCAGCGATCGAGGCCGACGATCTCGATGTCGTCGCGCTGGTGTTGTTCCCATGCAGCCTTCCGCAAGAGCAGGTTGTAGACCTCGCCTCGGTCGTCGCCGAAGCGCGATCCTTGACGGTGCGTGATCTCATAGCCCAGCCTGCGAGACACACCGTTGGATGCGTCGTTGTCGACGTGGGCTTCAGACTCGGCTTCGAGCGCCCCGAGTCCGGCGAACGCGAGATGGAGTGCGGCGGCGCGCATCTCGGTCCCGATCCCACGACCTTGAGCGCGTGAGACGAGCCAGCTTCCGGTCGAGACCCGGCGCACCAGCGGGAAGTCGACGCCGAGCACGGCCTGATTTCCAAGAGGCTCGCCATCGATGAACGGGACCAGGGTGAGAGTCCAGTTGTCGGGCGACCAATTCGAGCGGGTCCCCCAGAAGTACTTCATGGATTCGACGGGGTCGCCTGTCCAGTCGACGTGAAACGGCATGAAGCCGTTGCGCTCATAGATCGTGTTGTCGGCCTGGGCAACGAGTTCGGCGATTTCGTCATCTTGAGGCACTCGAAGCTCGAGCATCGGAGTGCGAACGACAAGATCGAATAAGGGCCAGACATGCTGCGACATGGCAAACGCTACATCGGGCGGGCGTATCCGCTCGCCGAGATTTCTCGTAAGGTCTGTCGATGGCCGATGGAGTGACACTCACAACAAGCGATGGCGAGACACTCGAGGCGGAACTATCACGTATCGGCGACCCTCGCGCCATGGTGGTGATCACTCATCCGCACCCGCTCATGGGTGGCGACATGCACACACCGGTTCCCGACGGCTTCTTCCGGGCCGCCGCCAGCGTTACATGCTCGGCGCTGCGATTCAATTTTCGCGGTGTCGGTAGGTCGACGGGAACGCACGATGAAGGAGGCGCCGAGCGCCTCGACGTGGCCGCTGCGATTGCATTGGCCGCTGATCAGTTTCCGGGCCTGCCGATCATTCTGGCCGGCTGGTCCTTTGGCGCCGACGTGTCGCTCACGGTCGACGACGACCAGATTGCGGGCTGGTTTCTTGCCGCGCCGCCGCTACGCGTGGTCGACCCAGCCGAGATGGCGGCGGCAGAGCTGCCAGCACCCAAGACGTTGGCGATCGGCGAGAACGATCAGTTCAACCCTCCCGCCAGCGCCACGAAAATCACCGCCGATTGGCAAAGCACCTCGATCGAGGTCATTGCCGGTGCAGATCACTTCTTCGGCCCGCAGCTACCCGAGTTGGTTGACGCGTTTCGCAGCTTCGTCGAGGCGACCGTCGGCTCGTGACAACGTATCAGCCGAAAACGTGTGCTTCGTGTGGACGTCGGATCGAGTGGCGCAAGAAGTGGGAGCGCAACTGGGATGACGTCAAGTATTGCTCGAAGAAGTGCCGGGGTCGCCGAGTTACACAACAGGACCTGCAGCTCGAAGCCGCAATTCTGCAGCTGCTCGACCAGCGCAGCCTGCGGGCCACGATTTGTCCGTCCGAAGCTGCCCGCCTCGTGGCGAGCACCGAACGTGGAGCCGAAGGCGACAAGGAATTGTGGCGCGAGTTGATGGAGCCGGCGCGTGCAGCAGCACGACGGCTTGTCGCTGCCGGCACCGTCGCCGTCACCCAGAAGGGCCAGGTGGTGGACCCGTCAACCGCCAGAGGCCCCATCCGCATTCGACGCACGCACTAGTCTCGGTTAGGAGAAACTCGCCGAGCCGATCGAGTGTCACACCGATGCAATAGTCTGATGGACAGGCAGCTTCCGCAACTGCCTATGGTTTAACGAATACTGCTAAGGTCAAGGCATGTTGGGTGAACGCTACAACCCGATCGCAAATCCGTATGCACCTGGAGCGGGAACCCCGCCGCCAGCGCTCGTCGGGCGAGATGCGACAATCGAGGCCGCCGGAGTTGCGCTTCAGCGACTCAGGGCGGGCCGAGCAAGCCAACATCACATGGTCACGGGCCTGCGCGGCGTTGGCAAGACCGTACTTCTGGCCAAGTTGGCAGCACTCGGTCATCACTATGGATTCCGGGTGATTCGGATCGAAGCGGTCAACGGCGACGACACCGTTCGTAGCCTGTTGCGCCAGGCCCGTCGCATCCTCGAGGACTTGGATCAGAACAACAAGGTTGCCCGCGCGCTGCGCTCGATCGAGTCAGTCGCGGTGACCGTGATGGGCACTGGGGCCACGGTCAAGCGAACCCCATCGACGCCGGACCGCGAAGCGCTCGCCGATGTCATCACCGACGTTGCAGCCGCCGCTGCCGATCACGACCTGGGCGTGCTGCTGGCCATCGACGAGGCCCAGATGGTTGATCCCGACGACTTGCGTCGACTGTTGGCCGGCGTGCACCGATGTGGTCAGGACTCGCTGCCAATGGCCTGCGTCCTGGCGGGCTTGCCAAACCTGGTCGGCTTCGTGGCCAAGGCTGCAACCTATGCCGAGCGCATGTTCACCGTCAGCGAACTCGGCGCACTGGCACCTGACCAGGTGGCGCGCGCCATCGTCGAGCCCGCGACCGAGATGGAGGTCGAGTGGTCACCCGAGGCAATCGAAGCGATCACCAACCACTCCGATGGTTTTCCGTTCTTCGTGCAGACCTGGGCCTATCACACCTGGAACGCGGCGTACGACGAACCGATTTCCGGATCCGACGTCGAGTTGGCGAAACCTCATGCACGACACGCACTCGAGTCATCGTTCTTTGCGGCTCGTATCGCTCGAATTCCAGCGTCCGAAGTCGCCTATGTCCAGGCATTGGCATCGCTTGGCGCCGGACCGCACCGTTCAGGCGAAGTAGCGGCTGCGGCCGACAAGACCACCTCGCAAGTGGCCGCGTTCCGCGACCGCTTGATCGACGAAGGAGTCATCTACGCACCTCGTTATGGGTGGGTCGAATTTGCGATCCCCCACTTCGACGAATACGTGCGGACGAACTTGCCGGGCCGAGCGCCAGGTACGTGAAGGAGTCACAGCAACATGTTGCAGCCCAGAAGGCCGGCTAGTTACGAGTAAGCAACCTGGCAGAAGCCGTGGTTGCAGTAACCACCTGGGTTTTTTGCTAAGTACTGCTGGTGGTATTCCTCGGCGTAGTACCACTCTCCCGCAGGAGCAATCTCGGTCGTGATCTCACCGAAGCCGCCCTCGGTCAACTTGGCCTGGTACTGGTCGCGGCTCGCCGACGCGGCCGCGGCCTGCTCTGGCGAATTCGTGTAGATCGCCGAGCGGTACTGGCTGCCGACATCGTTTCCTTGACCCATGAACTGGACAGGGTCGTGGTTCTCCCAGAACACCCGGAACAGCTCTTCAAGGCTGACGAGAGCAGGGTCGAATACGATCAAAACTGCTTCGGTGTGGCCGGTCATCGACGTGCATGTTTCTTCATAGGTTGGGTTCGGCGTGGTACCGCCGGAGTAGCCAGCGGCAGTCGTGTACACGCCTGGCATCTGCCAGAAGAAGCGTTCAGCGCCCCAGAAACAACCCATGCCGACAACGAGCGTGTCCATGCCGTCGGGCCATGGACCATGGAGCGGCTTCTTAAGTACGTAGTGGGTGTCTGGCACCTGGACTGGTGTTGACCGGCCAGGCAGGCAGTCTTCGGGGGCAGGTGGAGGGGCTGGCTTGCGACGGAACATTGTCTCTCCTAGATGTGAGCTTCGGTTAGAAGCAGCGGACACGACGTGATAACGCGCGGTTCGATGGGATGTTTCCCTTTGTCCTCATACTTTTGCACTTAGACACATTTGATGCCCACTTCTAAGGCCTCAGGATTAGGCCGAGTCGCGGCCGACGGCAATGAACTCGCCCACCGCGGCGTTTTCGGTCGCCAGGCGCGCGTTGAGCAGTGCCTGCACGTCGCCGACTGCTGCCTCGTTGCCCGCTGTGTAGGCGGCTTCGCCAAGACAGGACAGCACTTCGCACGCCCGCTGGTAGTCGGCGGTTATCGCGCTGAGCTGCATTGACTCGGATCGATTGGATGTGAACTCGGCGACCGCTGCATCGAGCGCGTCTGATTGGCTCAGTGTGGGCGCTAATCGCTCGGCTGCATCCTCGATGGCATCGATTTCGCTGGTCATCCAGGCAATCTCATGTTCGGACCGCTCGACCAATTGGTTCAGCACTGCCTGCATCATCTCAATGCTGACCCTCGTTGGGGCATCGGCGACGTGCGGCATGACCTTGTCACCAAGTTCGTCTCGAATGGTCTCTAACAGTTGCGGGATCGTTGGTTGGGTGATCATGCGTTGTCCTCTCGCCAGGCTCCGGCCCGTTGCATTGCATTGATGTACACGCCATGCATTGATGGGATGGCGCTTGTCATGTAGGCGACGTTCATGCCAGACGCTTGACCCCTGGCCATTGCTGCGGTCGCGCCGATGACGTTGGCAAAGACGCCGAGTGAGGCGAACACGGTGAAGTAGGCAAGCGTCGCCGGGTTCACTACCTCTTCGCTCAGACCAGTCTTCTCTCGATACCGGGCAAGAAAACGGTCCTGATCGGCCTCGATCAAGTTCGGCGGTTGCGACGTGTGGGCGAGCGCCCACCAGCCCAGATCCTCGCGAGGGTCGCCGACGTGGGCCAGCTCCCAGTCGAGCATGTTGAAGGCTGCGGTCGATTTGTCGATCAAGATGTTCGGCGCCTGGAAATCGCCGTGCACGAGTGTGAGCTCGGTTGGCGGGGGCTTATTGGCCACGAGCCAAGCGGCAATTACGCGCATGAACGGATCGGACTCGACGTGGTCTTGTTCGGCGCTGCGCCATCGGGCGGCACCGGCATCGATGTAGTCGTCCCACGAGGTCGGCCTCTCGATGGCATTGGGCAACGTCGCAACGTCGACGCCATGAATGGCGGCGGAGAGGTCGGCCAAGGGTTCGAGCAGGTCGAGGTGATCGGTCACCTCGCCGGTCTGGATCCGCACGTACATCGTTTCACCAGCAATCTCGTCGAGCAGAATTGCAGGAGCGCCAAGCGCCGAGCCGTCGTCGAAGAACCGTGCCGCAGGAATCGTCACGCCGCCATCGGCCATCAGTGATTGAACAAGATCCCATTCAAGTCGACGGTCCGTGTCCAAGATCGACTGCCCTGGCGGCGGGTCGGCCCGCAGAATGAAGCGCTCGGACCGATCGCCCGATGTCGCTGCGAATCGCGCCATGTACCGGCTATAACCTCCGGTGATCTGCACGAAGTCACTCACTAATGCCGTGCTTCCGTTCGCCCACACGTTTGTCAGCAAGGCTTCCAGTTGTTTTGGCAGCTTCTCTGGCTCAAGCACAGCATCCCCCTGATGTCAGTTCAAGATCTCCACCCCAGTATGACTTGAGAAGGAGCGGTGGCTCAAACCCAACTCGGCGGTCGAGCCGCCTTCGATGACCAGTAGTTGGCCGGTCACGACCCGGCGAGGTCAGAAGCAAGATAGTTCGGGAAGCCCGCGCCGGACCGCTTGCAAGGCGACTTGTCTACTCGGAGCGATGGCCCCGCTAGACGATTCCTTGACACTATGTCCCATTCTGGGTACGTTGATTTCAGCAGCGGCCACGTCCTGGCGGACGGCCACTGCGGCGGAAATAAGGCGGAAATGGAAACAGGCGGTCCGTGGCGGACGCCCTGAACAGACAGGGACCAAAGTGAATACCCATCGTGTAAGTGTGCTGTCGGTTGGCAGCGCACAACCCGACGCAGCGCGCGTCATTGCAACCGGTTTCAACGTTGAGCCAGAGGAGGCAGTGCGCTGCATCTATCGAGCTCCCTCGGTGCTCGTGGAAGATGTCGAGGCCCCTGTGGCCGCTGAGCTGGTCAAGCTACTCAACCGCGTTGGCCTCGAGGTCGAGTCGCAACCAATGACCGAGAAACCCCGGCCGCCGGCTCGGCTGTACGACGTTGGCGTGTACGTCGGCGACGAGCGGCGGGCCGTGGAAGCAGCCGATGTCATTGGCGAGTTCATGGGCGCAAGCCGCGACAACGTGCTCGACATTTTGTGCACGCCTCCGGGCGTCGTTCTCGGCAACGTCAGCGAGGCGACGGTCGCCGCCTTAGCAGAGCGCCTTGAAGGTGTTGCCGAGTTGACCCACGCCCGGGCGGAAGACTCAACGTTCTCCATCATCATGGCGACCGAAGACGGAGTGCTCAAGAACCGAGTGCTCCAAGACATTGAGCGACACGGGATCGAGCTGCTCGGCAACGAAGGGCTGATCGCCCGAGAGATCGACAATCGCACGATCCGCGATGTGTGGCAACGCCACGGACCATCGGGCGCCATCGTCGTCGTGAACGAAGCGTTCCTGCGTTTCAACATCGTGCTTCTCGATGTTGACGACGACACCACTGCTGCGAGTGCGGCGCTCCAACGACACGCCGGCATCCCTGCGGAGCTCGTTGACCGAGTTATTGAGTCACGGCCTATCACCCTGAATTCTGCGGTTCTGCAGGCAGACGTCGGGCCCATTCTGCAGGCCTATGCCGAAGCCGGGATGGTCGGCCAAGCCGACATGATCACCTTCCAGCAGGAGGTGTTGCAGGTCACTGAGTGTGCCGATGCAGCAGTGCTAGCCAAAATGCTCAAGCACATGGGCCTGGAGTCGCCCCGGGGATCGGGCACCATCTTGCCTTTCGTCATTCCGGCGGCGCTCGGAGAGCTCGACGCACGCATATGGAAAACCGCTCTCCAAGATGCTGGTCTTGGCGTCGAGTTCTGCGGGGTGAGCTGAGATGTCGACAGCACTGACGGACGATCCCAGCACTCGCAGCATGCGGTTGCATCTCAACCTGGCTTTGCAGGGCCAAACCGCAGCGCTTGCCGGCGACCATTCCGAAGCACTTGAGTTGTACCGCGAAGCCATCAACCTCGCCGTTTCCACACGTGCACCCGAAGTCTTCTTTCGGTACTACACACAATGTGTTTTGGAGAGCCTGGAACGGACCGGCTCCTACGCCGAGATCATTGAGTTCTGCGTGGCCGCAGATCAGCACCATCAGACGATCGAAGAACCGCTGCCGATTCACCGTGAGGACCACGCGTCGATTCTCGAACGGCTTGGAGTCGCACAACTCAAGGCCGGCGAGCGGCAGAACGCCCATCAATCTCTGACTCGCGCCGTTGAAATCGCGACCGAGAAGTTGCCGGTGAGCACGGAGCTCTTGGGTTGGCTGAACCGGGGCTATCAGGTCGATGCTCGGCGCATCGATCAGCTACAGGAAGGTCATCGGTACTTCGTCGTGCGGCCCGACAACCAGAGCCCGCCAGATCTCGACAGCGCAACGTCAACGAATGGACCCACCCAATGAGCGACCTCGACAATCTCACGCCCGGCGAGGTACTGGCGGAGGCGAGCGTCGCCGATTTCATCAGCAAGCTCGGCTTGGGCATTGCGCAGGCGCAACAGGCCTTGGACACCAACACCATCGACCAGCTCGCTGAATATCTGGTGCCGCGACCAGGGTTGGACGGAAAGTCGTTGCTCGACCTCGGGCTATCGCCAGCCTTCTATCACTATCAGCACGCCGACATTTCGCTGTCGATGCAGCTCTCGCTCAAGGTTGAGCAGGAGATCGGTGTCAAGCTCAATCTGAGCGGCAGCGTAAACGACAATTCGACCAGTAGCGACGACGCCAGCTCCTCAGAATCAAGTTCATCTTCGGGTTCGTCATCCACGAAGGTGGTTCGCGATGCCAAGGTCGAGATAGCGGCAGCATCGGCCGGTTCCTTAACGGTTGGCGATAAGACGCATGCATTGGCCGGGTCAAGCCCCAAGGAACGAATTAAGGCGCTGCAAGCAGCAGTCGCAGCGGGCAATCCCGATGTCGTGCCGTGGATCATCGACGAGCCGGCCGCAACGGTTGTACTTCTGCCAAAGGACGTGCACGCCGACGACACCGACAAGGTGGTCATCAAGAACAGCACCGTCGCCTATGTCTTTGGCGGGTTCAACTCGGTGCTGGCACGAATTGAGAACGACACCGCAACCACCTACGAGCTCAACTCGACGACCAGTGCAGCGATCGCCGGTGGCGAAGGCTCTGCGACCGCTCATGCCGACGCCCTCGTTACCGAAGTTAACACCAATCTCGCCGGCTATTCGGCCCGACGCCTGACCGATTCCGATGGAGCGTTGGCGCAGACGTTCTTTGACACCGGTAAACACAACTTCTTCACCAACGACGAGGACTACGACAAGGTCCGCAGCGCTGCGCAAACCGCGCAGGCCAACGGGCTGGATCTTGAGATCGAAGGTTTCACCGACCGTCAACTGTTTGCCAACGCAAGCGTGGATGAGAGCGACAAGCGGAACAGAGAACTCGGCGACAAGCGTTCCGTCTATGTGAAGCAGCTGCTCCAAGCGAACGGCTTCACCGGCTCAGCCACAATGAAGCCAAGCGAAGGCGACAAGGCAGCGTCGGCCACCGACAGCCGAGGTCAGAACAATCAACAGTTTCGCCGAGCCGATATTCGGGTCCCTGGCGCTGGAGTTCTGGTGCTCATCGAGCGCACCGTTTCATCGGCGGCAACGATCGAGGACGTCAGCCCAGACAGTGGCACAGGCAACCGGTTCCTGCCGCCGACCGACGCCGACGAGACGCACCAGTTCAAGTCTGCCAGCAGCGTCGAGATCCAAGGCGCGAGCGAAACGTACGCGTTGGCGGCGCGGGCCGACGGCGGCACTGGAGTTCTGCTCGATGCTGACGCCGTGACCCATGCCGGGCAGTTGGCCGCTCGCATCAACGCCAACAGCGCCGACCACACCGCCAATCACGACGGCAACGTGGTGACGGTCTTCCCCAAGACAGCGAAGTTCAGTCTGACGTTGGTTTCGGTATCCACCGAGAAGTTCTCGTTGAGCAGCAGCGAGGCGATCACGGTCACAAAGGAATTCACCCGATCCTCGACCTCGAGCATCACGACCAAACGCACCGGCAACAAGGCGGTTGCGGTTGCCGGCTCGCTCGACGTCGGTTTCTCGCGAAAGTTCGAGACGAGCATCACCGGCAACTCGTCGATCTCTGCCCGATTGGTCTCGCTACCAGCGCCGCCGGCGTTTCTGGCCGTGATCAAGGACTACCTCGAGGACTGATATGTCGGTTGCGACCCGAGTCACCAACCAGCTCGTTTCAGCGCCGCTTCCGGCGATCGTTGAACAGCTGGGTGTGGCCATCGCCAAGGCCCAGAACGCGCTCGACCAAAACTCGGTCGCGCTCGCGGCGGAGATGGCCGAGACCCGAGTTGAGATCGGCGACGATGACTACAACCTGCTGAGCCTCGGGTTCACGCCCGCCTTTTACGCGTTTACCGAAGCGACGGTCGAAGCCAAGTTGAGCTTCAGTATGCAAGAGGAAACGAACATCTCCGTCAGCGGATCGGTGAGCGTGAACTACCTGGCCGTGGCGGCGACGGTAAGCGCATCGTATGCACGCAAGTTCTCCGTCGAAGTCAGTGGTAGCAGCTCGCTGGCCGCTCGGCTCGTTTCGGTTCCGCCGCCAGCGGTCTTCCTTGAACTGCTCGAACGAGAGTTCAGCGAAGACATCACGCCGTAGCAAACCCTTCAAGCACAACCAACACTCATCTACCCAGACTCATCTAAGGAGCACCACTATGGCAATCGGACACGATCTGCTGAATGTCCCAATGGGCGACATGATTCGTGATATGGCATTCGCCATCGCCGATGCGCAGATTGCGCTCGACGAGAACTCGATCGATGTTGCCGAAATGATGGGTGGTCTTCGTGCCGTCCGCGAGGACGACGGCACGGTCAATTTTGAGGACTCGCGCGTCTTCTTCGGCTATCAGTACATGACGAAGTCGGACGCGGTGAAATACGGAGCGGCCGACGCTGCAGTGTCAGGCAACGACGACCTGAAGGACCTGATCGAAGATGTCACGTCGAGTGCTGCAGCCAGTGACGAGGTTCGAGTTCCAACCCGAGTATCGATGCTCGAACTCGGCTTCACGCCGACCTTCTACCAATTCGTCGACACGATCATCGAGGTCAAGATTGCCATCTCGATGAGCCGCACTCGGGAACAGACGACCACTCGCACCGCGACCAGGGAAGACAAGGCGTCGAACTCGCGGCGTTCCGGTGGCGGCATCCTCGGTTCGATCTTCGGCGGGAAGCGCAGTCGAGGCAACAACTCCAGCGTGTCCACAAACCAGGTCGATGCCAGCTATTCGTCTAAGTACAGCTACTCGGCGGAGGGCGCCAGCCTGCTGCGAACCAAGCTCACGCCGATCCCGCCGCCAGCGATCCTCGAGGAACGCATACGCGACATTATGGAGTTCGAACAGTCCAAGCGTGACGCCGCCGCAGCCGACGAGACACCCTGATGGCAGTCGGCACCGACCTGCTCAATGCTCCTTTCCCGGAGATGGTCAAGTCTCTGGGGGTGAGCATTGCCGAGGCGCAGTTCGAACTCGACCTCGTGTCCATGAAGATCGCTCGCATGATGGCGGGCTTCCTTCCCGACGACGAGGATCCCGATGCGACGGTGCCTCCAGACAACTCCGCCGAGCGCGACGAGCGAGCGCTGGTGCCGTTGGGCGACGGCAACAGCTACAGCCTGCTAGAGCTCGGCTTCACGCCGACCTTCTACCAGTTCGTCGACACGCTCATCGAGTTGAAGATGTCGATCTCGATGTCGAGGGAGACCAACGTCGAGCGCTCCTTCTCCAATACCACCGTTGCGGCGTCTGGGAGTTTGGGATTCTTCAGCGCCAAGGCGCGAGTGTCGGTGACTTCGGTCAGCGCAAGCTTTGCGCAGAAGTATCAGTATTCGGCAGAAGGCAGTTCGCTGATGCGCACCAAGTTGGTGCCGATTCCAGCACCGGCGCTCCTTGAGGAGCGGATCCGGGCCATGATCACCGACGCAACCGCTCCGACCCCGTAGCCGACGTGGTTATCTCTTGGCGCGACCTTCTTGACGACGACGATCGCGAGCGCGAAACGAACGTGCCTCCACGGCCTCGGGCACCGGGCTTGGGCGACGTCCTACCAGGCGGCGACGCCCGGCCGGACCCTGCATCGGTTTCGCCCAACCTGGCTGGGCTCTTCGTGCAACAAGATCAACTGCGCCAGAACATGGCCGTCCTCTCTGGGCAGGAAGCCGACCTCACCGATCGAGATGCCGCTCGGTTCGCGCTCCAGTCGCGCCAGGAGCGTGTCGCAGACTACGAGCGCTGGCTTGCACGACAGGATCGACGTGGCGAGCGTTCACGCGCTGCGTCGCGGCCGGGCCACGAGCGCCGGCGTAGGGCGCCTCGTCGCACCGGACCGACGTTTCGAGGGCGCGAGTTGCAAGAGGCAGGAACACCGCCTCGGTCTTCACTCGACCGGCCGCGGACCTCCGAGCCACCTGCTGAACGCAACGGTCTGCGTGACGAGCTGCGTTCGTTGGATAACCCCCTACGGGATCGGCTGCGAGTGCCTGATCCGAGGCAGGCAATTGATCTGCGCAAGAACAAGGTTGTCGATGACTGGACGAAGAAGCGAGACCAGGCTCGGCAACGAACCGAGGAAATCCGTTCCTACAAAGAACGATCGACGCAGATTCTCGATCTTCTTGAAGGCGGTAGCGGCAGCCTCGAGGAACGGGCCGAGCGGGCGCTGGAGAAGCTGACGGAGAAGAAGATGGCCGAGGCCAAGGATGAGGCCCGCCGTCAACGGGCCGTTGAGACCCGCCGTCAGCGGGAGGAGCAGTCATGACTGACGGAAAGTTCGTGGGTGATTCGCTGGAGGACCTGCTGGTCTCTCTTGCCGACGGTGTGCGCGAAGCCCAACAGGAGTTGCAGGCATCGCCTGCGGTCGATGAGTTCGGCCGACGGCTAGGTCACTTCCACTTCCCCTATGTCGATTTTGAATTCGAGGTCTCCCTCGACACGGTGAACTCCCAATCACCTGGCAAGACCATCCTGAAGATCGCTCCGATTCGAGGCGGTGGCCAACGAAGCGCAACCATCAAGAGTTCGGTGTCCGGACGTCTCGTCGCGGTGCCACCGGGCCAGGGCTTGCCTCGGCCAATCGTCGACTTCGTTTCGACGAATCGCTCAGCCACCAAGTGGGACGTCACATTGTCGGCGTCGAACGAGGCGGGCGAAGTCCTTGTTGGACACCCGATCGAGTTGAATCTCAACTTTGCGGCTTCAGAGAGCCTGTCGGCAGCCGCAGGGCACACACTGCCCGAATTCGGTTCAGCGACCAAGCTGGGCGAAGCGGTGCTGACCACCGACGCATCTGGCTCGGCAACGACCGAGCTGACCATTGGCACCAACGTCCCTAGTGGTGCGTTCGTAGTCATCACTGCCGAGCTGTTGGGCGAGAGCCACAACCACACCGTCGGGAAGTGACATGAAGCTTGTCTTCAGCGCTCGTATGACCGACCTCGATCGGAAGCCTGTGAAGGGCGTGTCCGGTTTGCTCCGCGCCTACTCGATCAAGGATGGCGAGTGGGTCGCGATCGCCGAGTTCGAGACCGACGGCGACGGTTCGTTCGGCGGCGAGGCCGATCTGTCGAACTTCGACGATGCACTACCGCTGTTGTCCCTGCAGTCAGGTAGCGCTGTTTTCTCGGGGCCAGCGCCGACGGTGAAGGTCGATAGCGGCCGCCGCGTCGTGCAGGTGCAGTTTGGTCAGGTAGTGATGTCCAACGATGAATCTCCAACAAAGCCGGTCGTGGAACTCAGCCACATTGGCATCGATCAACTCGTGACTGGGCTTGGCGCAAAGCTGGGTGACGCCGGACTCTCGCTGGGTGAGACGACGCAGGGTCGACTGCGGCTGGGCAACGTCAAGGTGCAGGTGCGCGGCGTGGTCGGCAACGATGGCCTCGGCATGGCCCTAAATGATCCAAAGGCGACCGCCGCGGCAGGGTCGGTGCTCGAGGTCGAGTACGAACAAGAGACCGACGCGCCCGAAGTCGTCACCCGGACGGTGCCGTCGCTCATCGGCACAACGTCGACATTGAGCCGAAGGATCCTGACCTCGGTCGGGCTGCGAATGAACGCATCGTCAAAAACAGCAACCGGCGACGACACGATCGGGCAATGCGTACTGCAATCGCCCGAGCCGGGTACCGAGGCCCCGGTTGGGACCGAAGTCCTTGTCGTCTTCGCCACCTAGCCAGCACTCCCCCAGAGCATTGAAGAATGAGGATTGAAGAATGAGGATTGAAGAATGACCAGCGGAATCGGACGGATCACCGAAGACATCGCGTCGGCGCCACTGGGCGACATCATTGCTTCGGTGGGCGAAGGCGTCGCTGCAGCGCAGCAGGCCCTGGACGAGGCATCGATCGAGGCGACGCTTGCGATCTATGACGAGGGCGGCGACGAACGAGCGCAGTTCTTGCGTGAAATTGGCTACCGACCGACTTTCTATGCGCTTCCAGAGACGACAGGCGAAGTAACGATTTCGCTCGCTCTCGGCGGTCAGGCCGATCGAACGGCCAACCGTCCCAGACCAGGTCTTGCTCCGGGCGGCCTTGGCGTGGTCGGCCTTGCTCGTGGGAGCGTTAAACGGCTGCGGCCCAAGCTGTATGCGACCCCGGTCGACGCGGCCTACAAGAACCGCTTCGAGTTCTCGGGAGACATCGCTGCCAAGCTGAGCTTCAAGATTGTGCCAGTGCCGGCTCCGAACGGACTTGATGAGGTTCGGGCCGTGCCGAATTTCGTCGGACTCACCGCCGTGGATGCGGGCGATCTTGCCAGTTCGTTCGACCTGACTCTCGATGTCCAGATCGACGATGGTGCCGATCCGGCGGTGGAGATCGTGGTGACTTCCCAGGATCCTGAACCCGGCACGGTAGTGACGGCTGGCTCGGTGATTGTCGTGGTGATTGACGTGCCAGCCGACAGCTGACGCTCATGAACCTAATCGTCACCGGCACCGTTGGTCGGAAAGCGCCCGACGCAGACCGCGAGGTCACGTTGCAGGTGCTCTCTGCAAAAGGGGAGTGGGTCTCCGTCTCATCGGGCAAGCCCAATGCGCTCGGTCTTGTTCGCGTCACCTTCAAACAGCTGCCGAGCGGCGACATGGTTCCAGCTGTGCGCCTTGTCCGCGGTAAAGAGCTGCTCGATCGCGTTGTAAGTGTTGAACCAGGCGACAAGTTTGTGCAGATCACTGTCGAACAGGCGGTTGGCCAGGCCGAGAACCGGCAGTTGAAAGAACAGCTCAGGGTTCTTGAACGCAAGAATGATCAGGCCCGGAGCGAGCTAGCGAAGACAGCAGCCGAGCGTGATCAGGTCGTCGCTGAGCATGATGTGGTTAAGGGTGATTTCGAGAAATTGTCTGCTGAGCATACGAAGCTGCAGCAGCGGTTCAAGGTTGTCGAGGCGGAGCGCGACCTGGTCAAGGTTGACTTCGAGCGGGTAACTGGTGAGCTCGTCAGCGCTGTAGCCGAGGCGAAACAGGCAGACGAAGCTGCTGACGCCGCGACGCTTGCGCTGGCGATCTCGGACCAGGATCGAGTCGAGCTTAGGGCAGCACTGGGTCGAACGAGGCTAGACCTGCGACAGACCAAGGACCAGCTGGTTCTATCTGAAGCCACCAAGGGAGATCTGTTTACCGAGTTGTTCGATTTGCGTGACCGGGTCGACGGCGACTTCGCGACGCACGTCCCGGTCGATGAGGTTATTGGTGGCCTGGCCGCAGAGATCGCCAAGGCATCAGATGCCTTGGACGCCGAGTCGATCGGTTACGAGCTGCAAGGAGTTCAGGTTCAGCTCAATGGCCTGCTGGACGCCGCCGGCACGTCAGTCAGTCTCGGGGCCCGGGGCGTCGTTCCCGAAGCCGGATCTCGCCTCGAGTTCAGCTTCGCGGCGGTAAGGCCCGTCGACTTGACTGGGACAGAGCAAGAGGTCCCTGATCTGGTTGGCCTCACACCAATCGCGGTTCGGCGGCTGCTCGACGCTGTCGGGCTGCGCCTTGAATCATCAACCTCTTCGGTTGAAGTCGACCATCCTGCTGCACATAGCCAGGCGTTCGCTCAGTCACCGATCAAAGGCACGACTGCCTCCATCGGCGACGTCATCCACGTCGTCTTCGCTCAGAAGTAGAACCTGAGGTGCCCCGTCAGCTAGGACGGGCAACCGGCACCATGAAGCCTGCTCACCCTGAAGCTGAAGATCCAAATGCTCAGTGTTTCGCCGCTCCCTCCGTCGCGTATCGCTCGGCCCCTCGCTCCTCACCACCACCACATATGAACGAGAGTTCATATCTAGTAGCGTCCGCAGTCGGAGTGGTGAAATATAGATCAGGAGAACCCATGAGTATTGACGATCGGCCATCGCCGGGCGCGGCCCGTTCGTCGGGGATCAGCTACCAAGAGCTGCTCGACTCCGATACACACGATGTCCCGTCGGAGTTGCGTGCCGAGTCGTCTCGCTATTTCGGCAGCGAAGACGTACCGGTCGAGCGCTACATCAGTCGCGAGTGGCACGAGAAGGAAGTCGCACACGTGTGGAGTCGGGTATGGCAATTCGCGTGTCGCGAGGAACACCTTCCCGATGTTGGCGACTATGTCGTGTATGAGATTGCGCGCAGTTCGTTCCTGGTCATCCGCACCGCACCCGAGGTCATCAAGGCGTACTGGAATTCGTGTCTGCATCGCGGTCGCCAGCTGAAGGATTTCGACGGTCATTGCGACAACGAGATCCGATGCCCATTCCACGGCTTCGCCTGGGAACTCGACGGGAGCTTCAAGCGGGCCCCAGCAGACTGGGACTTCTCTACGCTGGCCGATCGGGTAGCAGCGCGTGAGTTCGAACTCCCCGAGGTACAGGTTGCCAGGTGGCAAGGATTCGTGTTCATCAACCCTGACCTGACGGCTGAATCGTTCCAGGAGTGGGCCGGCGATGGCCTGGATCATTTCGAGCGTTGGGATCTTGGCAGCCGCTACGTCGAAGCCCACGTGGCCAAGGTGATCGAGTGCAATTGGAAGATCTCACAGGAGGCCTTCTGCGAGGCGTACCACGCCGACACGACGCACCCCCACACTGCGAAGTACATCGGTAATTCGAATAGCCAGATCGACGTGTGGGACAACTGCTCGAGAGTGATCACGCCTGCGGGCACATCGTCGCCCATGCTTCCGTACGAGGTTGTGCCCGACGAGATGCTGCGGGCCATGTTGGACGTACGCGTCGACGAGGACACGCCGTTCGACGTCCCTGAGGGCGACACCTGCCGCCGGGTCGCAGCATCGAAGGCACGCGACCGATGGCGCCCCATCGTGGGCGAGGTAGCCGATGAGTGGAGCGACTCGGAGATGATCGACAACTTCGATTACACCGTCTTCCCCAACTTTCACCCCTGGGGATCGTTCAACCGCATCGTCTACCGGTTCCGCCCAAACGGCGACGACCATCGCACCTCGATCATGGAGATCCTCTTGTTGTCGCCCTTCGCTGGTGAGCGACCGCCGCCTGCATCGGTCCATTGGCTCGACCCCGACGAGTCGTTCACCGAAGCGCCCGAACTAGGCATGCTGGGCAAGATTTTCAACCAGGACCTGGCAAACATGTCCAAGGTGCAGAAGGGTCTCGAAACCTCGAAGAAGGGAGCGGTCACCATGTCTGACTACATGGAGTCGAAGGTGCGCTGGATCCACCACAAGCTTGACGTGTGGATCGATGCCGGTGAGCAAGCCGCTGTGAGCGGGAGCGAAGTCGGGGTCGAACTGTGAAGGGCATTGTCCACCCCATGACGGGCGCGTTATACGAACAGGACGGCCAGGGCAACGTCCGCGTCGCGTTAAGGGACGGTCGAGTCGGAACGTTCACGCCTGACGGCCGACGGGTCTCGGGTGACAAGATCGACGTCGACATTCATTTGGCTGGCTGGGTTGGCGGCCCAAAGGTCAAGCATCACCGGTTGGAGACCTGACATGACAGAAACCACATCAGAGATGGTGCGCTACGAAGAGGTCAGCGACGGTCAGATCGCGGTCATCACGCTTGATCGACCCGAGGCCCGCAATGCTCAGAACAAACAGATGACCTATCAGCTGAATGATGCTTTCAATCGGGCGGCGCGCACCGAAAGCGTCAAGTGCATCGTGCTTGCTGCAAATGGCCCGCACTTCTCGGCCGGCCATGATTTGAAGGGCCCCGGCGAATACGACGCTGAACCGGTGTGGGTCGGCGGGTCCTACGAACGAAGCGGGGCCGAAGGTGCCATGGCCTACGAGGAAGAGATGTACCTGCATATGTGTCGGCGCTGGCACGACATCCCCAAACCCACTATCGCAGCGGTGCACGGCAAGGTGATCGCTGGCGGACTGATGTTGATGTGGGTTTGTGATCTGATCATCGCAAGTGACGATGCGAGCTTCCAGGATCTAACCGTGGCCCACGGCGTCAACGGCGTCGAGTGGTTCAATCATCCGTGGGAACTCGGCATCCGCAAGGCCAAAGAGTTGTTGTTCACCGGTGATGCCATCGACGCCGAGGAGGCCCATCGTTTGGGCATGGTCAACCACGTCGTTCCTGGCGACGAGTTGATGGACTTCAGTCTGGCCATGGCGGGTCGGATCGCCGAGAAACCTGCGTTCGCGCTCAAGCTGGCCAAGCTCGCCGTGAACCAAACGCTCGACGCCCAGGGTTTCCAGATCGCCCAGCAACAGGCGTTCGGCCTGCAGCACATCGGCCACGCGCACACCCGTGGTGAACAAGCCCGTCGGCGTAGGGGTCGATAAGCAGCCGGCTGCCTATTGTCCGGCTGCCTATGTCGAGGTGGCGTCTCGTTCGAGCGAGGCCGAGATGGTGCTTCGGAATCCGTTCACTGCGGCGCGGTGCAGTTCTGGTTCATTTGAAACTCCGATCAGGCCCACCGTCAGGGTTTCGAGCATCGCCAGGATCTCATCGCGGCCCTCGGCTGACACTTCGCCATTTTCGATGCCCAAGTCGACCAGCTCAGCAAACATCAGACTGCGTTGGGTCGATAGCGCTTCACCCAACGGAGCGAGCTCGTCGTGGCGGGCAGTGTCGACCCGGGCTCCGGCCTGAAACCGAGCGGCCTCGGGGACGTCGGCATTCATGCGCACGAATGACCCAAGCAGCTCATCTATCCGTTCGGCGAAGGTTTCGGTCTCACTGATCGCCGGCAAAATCGAGCCGGCGTAGTTTTCGAGCTGGACGTCAGCATGCACGGCGTTGTAGAGCTCGACTTTCGAGGCGAAGTAGTTGTACAAGGCCGATGGGGCGAGGCCGGTTCGCTCTGCCAGGAGCCGATAGGTGGTCGCGGCGTAGCCCAAGTCGGCGAATGCGGTGCGGGCCGCAGCCAGGATGCGCGCCCGAGTCGCCTCGCCATCTGCGTCGATCGGGCGGCCACGGCGTGACGATGTCATGAGGGCGATAGTAGTCAGCTCGTCGTCAAATGAACGAGCGTTCACTTCAGCGGGGGCGCGCTGACTAAGGTTCTGTAGTGAGCGCCGTCGACCTAGCCAGCTATGACCCGATGGATCGCGAGATCCAGCAATGCCCGTTTGAACACTACGCCGCGTTGCGCGAGCACGGGCCCGTGTTTCACCACGAGCCGACGGGGATGTACTTCGTTGCTCGTCACGACATGGTCAACAAAGTTCTGCGCGACACCACGACCTTCTCCTCGACCGGCTCCAACAAGAAGAGTGTCGCGTCGAGCGGCGTGATGGACCAGGTGGCCGAGATCATGGCCCAAGGGTGGCCGAGGGCCGAGACGCTTCTGACCGTCGACCCGCCACGTCATTCGAGATACCGCAAGCTGGTCGCTCGAACGTTCTCGGCGCGGCGCATCGCCATGCTCGAAGACAAGGTGCGCGAGATCGCGGTCGAGCTCATCGAGGCGTTCCCTGATGATGGCCCCATCGACTTTCATGCCGACTTCGCTGTGTCGCTGCCGGTGCGCGTCATCCACCACACGCTGAACATGTCGCCCGACACGATCGCCAGCATCAAGGTTTGGTCCGAAGCAGCGAACATTGCGCTTGGCGCAACGCCGCCCGACGAGGCACGGCTCGACGCGGCACGAGCGCAGGTCGAGGCCCAGCGCTACTGGCACGACGAGTATCAGGACCGCCTGGCCAACCCGGTCGACGACATCTTGTCTGGCTTGGCTCATGCCGACTTCGACGATCCGGATCTGCCGGACGGTCAGACGCGCAAACTCGAGTTTCCCGAGGTGTACGGCATCATCAAGCAGCTGATGGTGGCCGGGAATGAAACCACCACCAAGTTCTTGAACGAGACAATGCGGATGCTAATCGAGCAGCCCGAAGTCTGGTCAGAACTGCGGGCTGACCCCGCCGCACACATCCATGGGCTGGTCGAAGAGGGACTGCGGCTCTCGACGCCGACCCAAGGGATGTTCCGGTATGTCACTGCCGACACCGAACTCGATGGTGTACCGATCCCACAAGGTTCGACAGTGTGGCTGATGTTCGCCGCGGCGAACCGCGATACGACGGTCTTCGCAGATGCCGAGTCGTTTGACCTGTCGAGGGACAACGTCAGCGACCATGTCGCGTTCGGCAAGGGCCATCACTTCTGCATCGGCGCGCCACTCTCGCGACTCGAAGGCCGCGTTGCCTTCGAGGAATTGGTAAAGCGAATCGAGTTGCCCAGATTCGCTCCCGACAACACATTCGAGTACGAACCGAGCTTCATCCTGCGTGGCCTGACCCAGCTGGACCTGCTCGCAACCAAGCGCCCCCAGTAACAGGAGTCCTGACGACATGCGCACCGTTACCGAGTTGTTTGATCTGACTGGTCACGTCGCGGTTGTGACCGGAGGTGGTCGCGGCATCGGCGAGGGTATTGCCGTCGCCTTCGCCGAGGCAGGAGCTGCCGTGGTCGTGGCGGCCCGACGCACCGAGGAGATCGAGCAGGTAGCTGCATCGATCGTCGCGACCGGTGGCCAGGCAATTGCGGTGACGACAGATGTCACCGACGACGACGCCGTCGAAGCGTTGGCTTTGGCCGCGGTGGCCGAGTTCGGAAAGCTCACGATCTGGGTGAACAACGCAGGCGGATCGCCGCTCAAGGTCCCCGCCACCGAGCTGCCTCGCGACGAATGGGACCGCACGCTGGCCCTCAACTTGACTGCGGTCTACGTTGGCTGTCTGACTGCGAAGCGGCATATGGAGACCGGCTCGATTATCAACATCACATCCGGTGCTGGGTCCGGCCCGGTGCCTGGGAGTGTTCACTACGGGGCGTCAAAGGCGGGAACGAACTCGATCACCTGGACGTTGTCGGCCGAGTTTGCGCCCGACATTCGTGTGAACGCGGTCGCCCCTGGAGCCATCCCGACCGAAGTGATGCTCACGGCCATCGGCCACGACGAGTCCGAGCTCGACCAGGTTCTCGACAAGTGGAACATTCCAATGGGACGCCTCGGCACGCCCCAAGACATCGGCGCCGCCTGTCTCTACCTTGCCTCCGACGCCGCAAGTTGGGTGACCGGCGAGATCGTGCGCGTCGGCGGCGGCGCCAAGCCCAAATAGTTCGCGGCACCAGCCCCCGACCAGCTAACACACCCTCGTTTCACTGTCACACCGGCGTAAGAGAATTGGGGGTGTTGGCGAGAAATTTTGTGGGCATTGTGTGACGTCGCTTGTACCAGTAGACGCCATCAATTCGCCAACCGACCAACGGCCTAGGACTTAGGCGATCCAATTCGCTGTTTTCGGATTCGCTGTCGATTTCGCCCTTTTGCGTGACATTTGTGTGATGAAACGCAGTGCGGCGGCCCGGATCGTGGTCATCACACGCGACTGTGGCACACGCGGTAGTTCCCACCAGTTGCGGTGAGATCCTTGAATTTGGCAGGTGATGGTTCGTTGTTCGCTTGCCGTTAACCAGCGCGTTCATCTCGGGCTGCGGTGCGTGGACGGACCTGGGCCGCTAGCCAGTGTCGCTCGGTCGGGCGGTCACCGACCAGGGTGACGCGACGCTCCTGACTGATGCTTAGGGATGGTGTGGTTTGGCGCTCCGTTGATGCTGCGGGCCGCAGTGGTCAGGCTGTCAGTAGCGCCGCTGGTATTACAGCGATGCCGTCGGCGCGGCGATAGGCCTCTTTTCCTGTGGTGACGATGGCGGCATCGAGAAGGTCAGGCCCGATACGATCTGCTAGCCATTCCAAGTGTCGGCTGTCGTTGCGATCTGGGGTGGCGGAGAGTTTCACCTCGATGGCCACAACTTTGCCGTCACCTCGTTCGATGATGAAGTCGATTTCGTGTTCTCCTGACCGGGTTCGCAGATGTCGGACGCTCGCCTCATTGGCTTGGGCGTAGGTCCGAAGCGAGAGCGCCACGAGTGATTCAAAGAGAGCGCCGAGCAGGGTTCCATCGCGGGGTATTGCGGGTCCGGCAGGCGCGCCTTCGATGAGTGCGTCGTTGTCCATGCCGAGCAAGCGGGCGGCTAGAGCCGGATCAGCAAGCTGATGTACTGGTGATGCGGCGAGTCTCCGGAGTCGGTTTCGGGTTGGGGCCCAGGCTGGGGTTTCTTCGATCATCCACAGTTGGTTCAGCGTCGCCCGGTATGGGATCGTCGTTGTTTTGGCAGGTTTGTCTGACTCGCCAGACGAGGCAGCGTCTCGAATCGTCTCATAACTAGCGGTGGTTGATGAAGCAGCGGCGTAGGCGGTGATCCAACGACGCAATGCGTCTTTGTTCCGAACATTGTGACCAAGCTCGACGAAGTCTCGTTCGATTATTCGATCGATGTAGCCGTCGAGTTGGCTTCGCAGAACGCGCCCAGTCTGGGTGCGAATCGCTGGGAACCCGGACCGTATGATCTCGTTGACATAGTCCTCAAGAGAAACAGAGCTTGCACCCTCAACCGGCAAGCGCTTGCCACTCAACAGGTTCGCGAGGCTCACGGTGGGTACCACCAGCGCCCGCTCGGCAAGAGACATTGGCCGCATTCGGACTGTCACGATTCGTCCTGCCCCACTGTGGGTCGGTGCCTCAGTCGGCGTCGCCGACCCGGTCAAAAGGAACCTGCCGGGGCTGGCATCGCTATCAACAGAGCGGCGGACCAGATCCCAGACGCTCGGGAATCGTTGCCACTCATCGATCAGAATGGGGGCGTCACCAGTGATCAAACGTTCCGGCGCAGCCTTCGCGATCTCAAACTGATCCTGGTCATCGAGGCGATAGACGGTCCCGGCGCGACGCATCCCCGTCTCGGTCTTCCCAACCGCCTTCGGCCCTTCGAGCGAGATCGCGGGCAACCCCAACAGAAGTTCGTCAAGTTCACTATCAACGATACGCGGGCGGTAATCCACATTCGAACGCTACCAAATGGACGGCAACTACCCTAAGCTTTGGACGCCTACGGCTGGTCCGTCTGCGTATGGCGTTTTAACGAATCGATGACCGCGTTGGGGATCGATGGGGCTTACGAAATGGGCACATGGACCGTGAGCGCTATAAGAAGCGTCGTCAAGCACTCATCTGCTGGAGCTGCAATTACTGGCGCCCAAGGCTGAAATCGAACAGACGGCTAGGGCCTTAGGAGATCCAATCGTGGCGCGCTGGTGCGTAATGTTTCTGTGATTGACGGCCTGATGGGGCCGTCTCAGTTCTCCAGTAGGGGCACGAGTTCGGGGTGGCCATGATGGTTGGCCCAGCCAGTCGCATCGGCGTCGGCCAAACCATCGCGGATCGCCGGATCTGCCCCAATCGACATGAGCCACGACACCAGTGTTGAATCGCCCCGCCAGCACGCGGCATGAAGGGCCGTGCCATTCCAGTGATACCCAGGCGGCCGGTCATTCACCCGAGCGCCTGCAACATGGAGCCGCTTGGCAGCGGCGAGCTGGCCGGAATTGACCGCCATGACGAATGCGTGATCGATAATCGCCGATGGATCGTTGGCCAGCTCATCCGGCACGGTGTCGGGAAAGGGCGAGCGGATCGGGCCTGCATCGTTGTCGATCGGGTCACCATCTAGGAAGCCTTCCAACGCTTCGAGATCTCCCAGTCCTGCCGCCGCGGCAAGCGATCGAATCGCAGCCTTTTGCTCGACCAACAGTTCGAGGGTGTCTTGGCTCGCCCAATAGAGAGCCTCTTCGAGAGGAGCCCAGGTGTCCTTCTTGTCATAGTCGGCACCCGAATCGATCAGAAACTGCAAGACGCCAGTCGAGTTGCAGCCGGCAGCAGCCACGACTTCAGGCCAGGTTTCGGCCCCACGATCGACGAGCAACCGTGCAGCGCCCACGGGGTCGACGATGTCGACGTGGTCGCATGCCACGAGCTGCAGCAGCGTTGGATGACCACACGTCGAGCGGCGTGTGACGAGTCCTGGATTCGCCGTGAGCTCACTGGCGAGATCCTCGAGTTGGCCGGTATAGATAGCGATTGCTGCAGTCTCGAACTCAGGATCCATAGTCGTCTCTCTCAGTCACAGCCGAGTCTGATCCCTCGGGCACCCAATCCAGTATCGCTGGTCGAGCGGCGGGCGTTCGTACGAACTCCCCCTTGCGGCCTCTCGCATCTGTGACGGGCGAACCGCGGCCCGATCGAAGAATCGATGCATCGAGTCGTTCTTCGCGAACATCAAGTCTTCGAAGGCGCCGAGCGCCGAGCCATCTCGACACCGCCCCCACTAAGCACAACACGCCCGCTGCGCAACTCAACAAGAGTTGGCCGAGCGTGCACATCGATCCGGTTGAGAACCTCATCGAGCTTGGCAACAGTTTCAACCTGCCGCGAAAGCTCTGAATATTGAATCAGCACCGCCACAACATCGACACTAGAGCCCGTGCGGCCTCGACGCCCATAGCCGCACTAGCCTCGACTTCGATGGCGACTCCTCACTTCGATCTAAGAGAATTGTTCTCAGCGGTCGATGCCGAACGACAAAGTCAAAGCCTGACCTGGGCAGCCCTGAGCCGTCAGATCGGCGTATCACCGTCGACCATTCGGCGATTCAACCAAGCGAGCGACGCCGAAGCCGACGGCGTGCTCGCAGCCATCCGCTGGCTCGATGCGATACCGGAGAGCTACCTGGCTGGCGGCGAAGCGGTCGGTGCAGCGCTGCCAGCTTCCGGCGATGGCTACGTCCGAGTCGACATGGACGCAGTCGCAGCAGCTCTCGGCGACAATCGCGGCGCAAACGGCCGAACCCGAACAACTATCCAAAACCTCGTGGCTGCAGCCCACGTTGCGCAACAACCCATCGCCACACTCACCCGCATCAGCGAGATCTAACTCAGACCGAGCTCGGAGGTCAGCGATTGACGGCAAGGGCCTCGCGAAGGTGATCTACGGTCGGCGAGCCGTCCTCGCTCTGATAGACCCGGCACGCCAACGTGCCAGCAGCAGATATATCAGGATCAGCGAACGGGTCGACACCGGCGACGTAATCGATGCCATCGAGCCAGGCCAGGCGCATCCGAACGAGTTGCTCTTCGGCGGTGCAGTCCATTGCGTCGATGCGATACCGGCTAACCGTCATAGCTGCTGCGGACCTAGTCCGCTGCCGATGCCCGGCAGGAAGCGGCCGACACGTGCTTCGTACCCGCGATACGCGTTGCCGTGGATTCGGCGCAAATGTGGTTCCTCAACGAAACGGACTTGAAGCTCAATAGCTACGACGAGGCAGATCACAGCGATCACGGCGACGAGGTTCGGGACCATGGCGGCGAACCCGGCAGCGGTGAACATCATCGCGGTGAAGATCGGGTTGCGCACTACGGAGAAGACGCCGCCTGTCACGAGTCCAGTGATCTCGTCGCGGTCGATCCCGATTCGCCATTCACGGCCCATGCTCAATTGGGCCATGTAGGTGGCAGCGATCCCTGCGACAGCGACCACAACGCCTACGACCGGGATGATGCCACTGCTGGTGAGCGGACCGAGGCCAGCCATGGCTGCGATGGGGGCGGCGATCGCACCAGCGAACGCCACGATCAACAACAGGTACGCAATGCGTTCGATGGCCGAGGCGTCAGGGGCGAACGCCCCGGGCCGGATGCCCGAGTCGCCGGTGGTGCGTTTCTGCACGACCGACCGGACGACAAAGACGACGAGGAACCAGACGGCAAACAGAACGAGGGCGACAATGTTCATAGTGTCGTCATCCTTCGGTGCCGGGGTGGTGGGCGAGATGTTCACGCGATAGGTCCAGCACCATCCGAACGTGGGCATCGTCGAGCCGGTAGAAGATGTTCCGCCCGTCGCGCCGATTCCGGACAACTCCGGCGGTGCGCAGCAGACTCATCGCCTGTGACACCTTCGTCTCCGTGGTCTCGACCACTGCAGCGATATCACACACGCACAGCTCGCCAGCCTCGAGAAGCGCAAACAAGATCCGAACCCGTGTCGGATCGCCCAGCAGTCTGAACATCTGGGCGAGGGCGGTCGCCTCCTCGACATCGACCAAGGACGCCGCAAGGGCAACCTTGGCCTCGTCAACCCGTCGCTCGGCGCACATCTCGTTTTGGTTCAATACCTTCATACCTCTGAAGATATAGAGATGATGAGTTTTTGGCAACTGCGGTCCGGTGTTTTTCCCGCTGCCGATCTCACGATCTGGCTGCCTCGAAATGCATCAGATAAATCGCCTATTGCGAATATTTCGAATAGTGGTTGCGTTGGAACGCAAAGCTCGAACCAACGATCGAGGAGATGAACAATGACAGCACAACTACTCGACCATCAGCTGAACGTTCCTGATGACCGAACGGTGGCTCAGGCTGCCGCGGCGGTTAGTGAGCTGGGTCGGTTCATGCGGGAGAGCCCGAACCTGGCTGATGCCGTTGTGAAGCTCAAGGCCGATGACAATAACGCCGAGCTGGAAATCCCTGGCGAGGCGCTGCGCCTGCTGGTCGACGTTCTCGCTGAGATCGCCAACGGCAACGCGGTGACAATCGCTCCAGTGCACGCCGAGCTGACCACCCAGCAGGCAGCCGATCTACTCAATGTCTCTCGGCCCTATCTGGTCAAACTGCTCGAAGAGGAACGAATCCCGTTCCGGCGAGTCGGTAACCGACGCCGGGTCCAACTGCAGGACCTTCTCGCATTCAAGCGCAACGATGACCGCGAGCGTGATGCGATCGCCGACAAGCTGACCGCCGAAGCCGAACTCCTCGGCCTCGACTACTAGGGCCGCAGTAGCAAATGGCCTTCACGGCCACATACGACGCATGCGTGTTGCACCCGGCAGGACTTCGAGACCTTCTTGTGAGAATCGCCATAACCGAAGGCGCAGCGAGCTGATCATCGGACACTCGCGAATCTCCGATATCGCAGATCCGGTGCTCCGCCTACCTGGCTGTTGCCTAGCGGTCCGTGACTAGGT
>ENA-ORXT01001095-ORXT01001095.1-marine-metagenome-genome-assembly--contig:-NODE-1095-length-38241-cov-5.344094_pt1 | contig 38241 bp, 30 predicted proteins | sample MGYA00237868_ERZ511482 | MGnify/ENA metagenome assembly ERZ511482 | reverse complement strand
TGCCAAGCGCCATTCTTCAAACCGAACACTCGACGGCTAACGGAAGTCCGGGAAGAACTTCCGAATCGTAGCCTCGCTCGGAGCGGGTGCGGTCAGGGATCCGACCACCATCCCGATGATGCCTGCGACGGTGCAGATCGCAGCGGGCATGATGCCGCCGAGGACGGCGCCCTCTCCACCCCAGCCGGAGTTGGCGAACAGGATCAGCCAGGTCGCCATCGAGGCAATGATGCAGCAGAACGCTCCGCGGGCGTTGGCCCGCTTCCAGTAGAGAGCCGCGAATACCAGCGGGGTGAGACTGGCAAACCCACTGAAGGACCAGATCGCGAGGTCGAAGATGCTCTTCTTCTGGAGAAGCACCCCGAGAACGTAGATGAGAGAAACGATTGCCACGATGAAGAGGCGGGCGATGAGCACGATTTTCTTGTCGCTGTAGGTGCCTTTTTTCTTCCCGTGAAGAACGATGTCGTTGGTGAACATCGTGCCGAGGCAGAGAAACTGGGAATCGAGGGAAGACATGATCGCCGCAAGAATCCCAGCCGTCACGAGTCCGACGATGACCGGTGTCTTCACCAGTACCGCGACCATTTTTCCGAGGATGGCGTTGGGAGGTGTCCCGTCCATCGAAGGAAGTCCGGAGGCCCAGAGACCAATGAGCACGCAGGGTACCCAGACGATCATGATGCAGATCGGGTGAGCAATCACAGTGAGCCGGAAGCTCTTGGCGCTCTTCGCCGTCAGCCAGTGCTGGAACAGGTGGGGGAACATGCCCACGGAAAGAGGGATAAAGCAGTAGCTGAGGAAGGTGAGTGGCGGTATGCCGATCTCCTTGCCGTTGGCCCCTTCACTCACGGTACGCACGAGATGCGCGGGATTGGCATTGGCAATGGCTTCCGAGACACCCCCCAGCCGGTCCGAGATGAGATAGAAGGCGAGCACGCCCATCGCCATGAAGACGAGAGTCTGAAAGGTATTCGCCCAGGCGGCTGCCCTGGATCCACCCGCGAAGATGTAGGCGAGAACGACAATGCAGATGATGAGCCCTGTCAGCCAGACGGGAACACCGCCCGCGGTCGATGCGAACAGATCAGGGAACATTCCCGGAATCTCGCCCTTCGGCGTCATCTTCGCCTTGGTCACGCCCTCAATCGTCTTGCCCGCTCCGATCACACCGATGAGGAGGTAGGGAATCACAAGCAGCACCAGCACCGGAAACAGAAGGTAGCCGAGGCTGGTCGACTGGTAGCGGTCGCGGAAGTACTGGATCTGCGTGACGTAGCCGTATTTCTTGCCGAAGGACCACAGCTTGATGCCGATGAGAAAGAAGCAGGCCGCGTGGATCAGCCCCGAGGAGGAGGCCATCAGACCGTAGGTGCCGACTCCCTTTTCGAAGGCCTTGCCGGTCGATCCGACCAGAGCAAAAGCGGTCATCGTGGTGCCGAAGACCGACATCAGGAGCATGAAAGGTCCAATACTATGGCTCGCCACGAAGTAGTCGCTCGAGGTCCCGCGAGAGAGACGGGAGGCAAACATCGCCATGCCAAGAAGAAGGCACAGATAGACGGCGATCACCGCGAGCGGGACACGCGAGGCCGCTTCCGCGAGGAGCGTGGGTGAGAAGGTGGTCATGGTTAGGATCCTTCCTCCTCGGTGGAAGCCTCATCAGCCCAGGCCTCGATCTCAGTGGGCCAGGCGAATTTGACGGCGGCGGCCCAGAGACAGGCGGCCGCGATGGAATAGCCCGCGTGATAGGCGAGACCAACGGGAAGAAAACCAAGGACAATGTTTGAGTTGTCCCAGTTCCAGAAGTCCTGATGCAGGACAAACAGGACGAGAGCGAGAATGACGATGAGAATCTTCATGCGGATGCGGTCCGAGAGAGAACGCGGAAGTGAGGCGAGACTATCAATGCATTCCCCCTGATGCGACGAATTTCCAATCGGTGGTCACTTCGCCGCTGGATCGCGAGGCGGTCGCTGAGCGCTCCCTCAGGCGGGTCCGGAGGCCCGCGCCCTACCTTTACTCAGCGGGCTCCACTAGCTCGACCGGATCGACCGGTTCGGCTTTCGGGGCCGTCATTTCTCGAAGGAGGCGATGCGCTTCGCGGTATCGAGGAGCATCGGCGAGCGCATCAAGAAGGTGGCGCTTGGCTGCGACGGGTTCTGCGTCCGCGAGAAGGCGGGCGATGCGGAAGTGGGCCCGGCTCGGGCTCGCTGGGCCGAGGGCAAGCCATCGCTGATAAGCTGCGAGGGCCTGCTCGGGTTCACCGGTGGCCTCGAGCGCTTCGCCGTGCTTTCCGTGGACGGCGGCAATCATCGGGTTCACCGCCATGTGCTTCTGAGCGTTGTCGAGCACCGCTCCCCAGTCGGAACGCTCCGCCTCGATCTCCAGGAGACGTCGGTAGGCAGGCAGGGCCTCCGAAGAAATCCGCGCCAGCTTTCGCAGTGCATCAGCCTCGGCCTCGGGATTCTCCAGCCGTCGCTCGGCCTCGGCGAGAAGGAGCCAGGGACTCCCCTCCCCTCCATCCTCGGGCCAAAGACCGGTCATCTTCAAGGCCAAGGCGCGGAGGGCTTCCCAGTCCTGGTCACCAGCCAGCTCGCGGGCTCGCGCCGAGAGCGCGATGTAGTTGGTCGGGCTGTCCTTGAGAACCTGGGCCGGAGTGGTGCGATCCATCTCGGGGACCGACCAGTCGACGGCGGCCGGAAGGCTTTTCGCCTTTGCTTCGCCGTACTTCGCAAAACCCTTTTCGAGGTCCTTCAGCTTGCCGATCCGCTTTTCGAAGGACTCAAGAATGGGAATGCCCTCGGCAAGATCGGCAAGAACGTTTCGGAGACTCTCTTCCCCGCCTTCCTGCACGAGATACTCGATGGCCAGACTAGCCTCGTAGTAGCCAAACATGAGATCGGCGCCGTCCTCGGGCTTCATGAAAGGCCTGCTCATGTTGGCGATGGTATCCAGTCCGTCGTCATCGAGGATCCGTCGCCGATAGGAGGGGGTCATCTTCTGACCCCAGGCCGGGTTCCGCTTCACTTCCTCGTACACGGAGATGCCCTCGCTCAGCCAGCGGGGCATTCGATTCTTCGAAGCGCCCAGAGTGACGACGTGGCAGTACTCGTGATAGAGAGTGGATTCCCAGTTGTTGATCCCAGCAGCGACGCCGCCGGGGCTGTTCATGGTGACGACGCTCCCAAAGCAGGCGCCCAGGAGACCACCGCCGCCGGGGACTCCGAGGGTGCGGACGGCAAAATCCTGCTGCCGGGAAAAGAACTCCACGAGAACCGGTCCGTCGTGCTCGTAGCCGTATCGGGCAGCGAGCCGGTCATGAGCATCCGAGAGGACGTCGAGCGCCCGGTTCCCGTAGACCTCGGCTTCGCCGGGCGCCATCTTGAGCGTAAATCCGTCTCGGGTGAGGGTGACAAAGCTCTCGAGCTTCTTGCGAAGGAGCGTCAGATTGTAGGCGAGCACGCTGTACGGATCTTCCTCGCGGATCTCCGCGACGATCTTCCATGCTTCGGGCTCGTCGCCGAGCCGAAGGAGGTCCATGGCGAGTTCCAGCTTGGCGGGGACGTAGCTGGGATCAAACGCGAGAGCGGTGCGCTGATGTTCCGCGCCCTCCTTGAATCGACGCTTGCGGGCCAGGGCCTCGCCGATGCGATGATCAACGAGTGGGTTCCGAGCGTTTCTCTCAAGGGCCTTATCCCGCCTTGCTTCGAGCTCGCCTTCTTCGTTGCGGTAGTGAGCGAGTGCCGCGTACACCGCCCAGGCTTCGGGATGATCCGGGCAGGTGCGAAGCGCCGTCCTGATGGCGGCCTCGCATTCGTCGTGCTCGTCTGCGTCGAGATGAAAGCGAGCCATCATGACCAGCGCCTCGGGGTGCCTGCCGTTCAGCTCAAGCAGCTTGGCGAGAAACTCGCGGCTCTTACCCTCGTCGCTCGAGGCATTGGCCCGTGCAAGCCCCAGCAGGAAATCAAGATTTCGAGGAAACTGCCCCGCGCCATCGGTGAACTCTTTGGCCGCCCGGGTGTAATCGTATTTCGACAAGGCAAGCTGCCCGGCCGCCACCCAGGAATCGGGGTATCTCGGGTCCAGCTGCTTGGCGCGGTCGAAGTAGGATTTGAAGACGACGTCCGGTTCGGCACCGAGGAGGACGGCGGCCTTCCCGAGGGAGACCCATTCGGCGGGGGTCCGGCTGGTAGTCTTCCTGGCTGCCACCTTGTTAAGCTCCTTGAGGAGCCGGTCGGCCTCGGCCTTCTCACCGAGTACTTTCGCCAGGTTATGGGCGATCACGAGTGCCACGACGTCATCGGGGCGTCGCTCGGCCAAAGCGTTGGCCTCGGTCCAAGCCTCACGGGTCCTGCCGAGGTCGGTGAGGGCTCGGCTTTTCACCGCCGCGATCACCGTCTCCATCGACCCGCGGTACCTCGACTGCAGGCGGCTGCAGATCTCCTCGACATCCTCGTACTCACCCTCGTGGTAGAGCGGCCAGACTCCGTTGCGGATGATGGTGGGGTCCTGCGCGGATCCGGTGCCGCTCAGCAAAAAGCAGAGCAGAGCAATGAGGGCGAGGATGGTTCTCCGGTAGTTGATGGGGAATTCTCGCACGGAGACCGGCCCTGTCGAAGCAAGAAACGTCTCTTGAGTCGTCGGCCGATCTCTCCGAGAAAACGGCGGATCCAGCCCAGCGTGGAAACGCAGCTACGACTGCTTCAGACCGGCCTGGAGAGCCATGTGGGCCATACCCACGGCATTGGCACCGTCGCCGCCGACCGCCCAGTCGAAGCGGGTCGTGGTGCGGTGAGGCGGCACCGGAGAGCGGACGTAGAACTCAGGGGCACGCTCCTTGAAGCCGGCTCGCACCTCGTCAAGGAACCAGTCGCGGAAACTCGCTTCGGCAAGACCGCCGCCGATGACGATGAGACCGGGATCGAGCTCACTGGCCTGATCGGCCATGGCCCAGCCGAGAATCTTCGCCTGACGGGCAAAGAGGCTCAGCGCGAGTTCGTCGCCGTCTTCGGCGTAATCGCGAACCTTGAAAGCTTTTTCGATGATCGAGAGGTCCGATTTGGCCAGGGGGTGCTCCTTGTTTTCTTCCTTGGCCAGAGCCTGTTCGAGCTGACGGCGAAGGGCCACGAGGGAGACCCAGCCTTCGACCGCGCCGGGTCCTTTTCCGGCGGGAACGGGGAAAGACCCATCCTCCTCCGTCACCGGAACCGCCATGGCCCCGATCTCCATGGCGAGGCCGTTGGCCCCTTCGTAGAGAATGCCGCCGGGGAGGACAAAGCCGCCGCCCAAACCGGTGCCGGGTGCGACGAGAAGAAGCGGGCCGTCATGACCGGGGCGAAGCAGCCACTCGCCGTAAGCAGCGGCGTTGGCGTCGTTGCACATCACCACAGGTCGATGGACGAGCTTGGCAAACTCCTCCTGCACGTTCACGCCGACCCAGTCGGGGTGAAGATTCGCCTGACCCCAAATCACCCCGCGCGAACACGGAGCAGGGACGTCGATGCCGACACCACCGACCGAGGAACGATCGCTTCCGGCCGACTTAAGCAGGGTGTCGAGAGCGACGATCAACTGCTTGAAGGTGGCCTGCAGGCCTTCCGAACCATGACTCTTGACCTCGACGAGATCCCCCACCTGGGCGCCTTTTCCGTCAACCAGACAGGCTTTGATGGTGCTTCCACCGACATCAAGGCCGGCGTAGTAGACAGGATCGGACATCGGAGAGAAGTGGGTCGAGCGTTCGGTGCAAAGGCGGCGGTGAGACTTAGACGTCGCCAAAGATCGTCTTGCCGACCGAGAGCAGGTCCTCGCAGGCGACGCCAACGCGTGCCGCCATCGCGGCCTCACCCTTCTTGAGGTAGGCGCGGGGGTCGTAGGCCTTCTTGTCGCCGATCTCACCGTCGATCTTGAGGATGCCTTCGACGTTCTCCATCATGTGCGGCCCGATCGGGCGTGTGAAGGAGTACTGGGTGTCGGTATCGACGTTCATCTTCACGACGCCGTAGCCGAGGGTCTCGCGGATCTCCTCGAGCAGACTTCCGGAGCCGCCGTGGAACACGAGGTCGAACTCGGCGTCGTCGCCATACTTGGCCATCACCGCAGCCTGACCTTCCTTGAGGATTTCGGGACGGAGCTTGACCGAACCGGGCTTGTAGTGGCCATGCACGTTGCCAAAGGTGGCAGCGAAAGTGAAGCGACCGATGGAGTGCAGCGCCTCGTGGACGGCGACCATGTCTTCGGGAGTGGTGTAGAGTTTGTCCTCGGGAGTGTCTTCGGTCCCGGCGGCACCGTCTTCTTCACCACCGACCACGCCGGCCTCGACCTCGAGGATGATGTCGAGGGGGGCGCACTTCTTGAGGTACTCCTGAGAGATCTTCATGTTCTCCTCGAGCTCAAGCTCGGAGGCGTCGAGCATGTGGTTCTGGAACAGTACGTTCTCGCCCTTGGCGGCGCGGGCGGCACTCGCCTCGATGAGGGGGTCGAGAAATTCAGCCGCGACGTGCGGACGGCAGTGATCCGTGTTGAGCGCGACGAGGACGTCGTACTGCTCGGCGAGACGGTGCGCAGCCTCGGCGAGGACGATGGTTCCGAGAACCGCGTTGCCGTGGTTGAGACCGGAAGCGAACTGGCCGGCTCCGGTGGAGAACTGGATCATGCCATCCGACTTGTTGTCGGCGAAGGCCTTGAAGGCGGCGTTGAGCGTCGGGATGCTGCTGCAGTTGATGGCAGGATAGGCGTAGCCACCCTGTTGGGCGGAATCAAGCATGGCGGCAAATTGTTTGGGCGTGGCGATGGGCATAGCGGCGCGACTATAGTAGGTGCCAACTCTTCGTCAAGTTACGCTCCCCGCACGTTCCCGGTATGCCGCCCCGAAAGGTTTGCGCGTTGCGCCTTTACATTCGGTGGCTAGGCTGGCCTCGAACTTTTCATCATGTCCAAGAAAATCGCTTTTCTCACCGCCGGAGGCATTGCGCCCTGCCTCTCCTCCTCCATCGGAGCCCTCATCGAGCAGTACAACAAGCTCGCCCCCGATGCCGAACTGGTCGGCTACCTGAACGGCTACCAAGGTCTGCTCACGGGAACCAGCTTCACCTTCCCCGACGAGGTGAAGAAAAACGCCGACGTCCTCTACCGCTTCGGCGGAAGCGCGATCGGCAACAGCCGGGTCAAGCTGACCAACGTCGACGACTGCGTGAAGCGCGGCTTCGTGAAGGAAGGCGAGACCCCTCTCGCCGTGGCAGCCGAGCAGCTCAAGGCGGACAAGATCGACATCCTCCACACGATCGGCGGCGACGACACCAACACGACGGCCGCCGATCTCGCCAAGTACCTCGAGGACAACGGGTACGGTCTCACCGTGGTGGGGCTGCCCAAGACCGTGGACAACGACGTCTTCCCGATCACCCAGACGCTCGGTGCCTGGACCGCCGCCGAGCAGGGCGCGATCTTCTTCGAGAACGTCGCCAACGAGAACACCACCAGCACGCGCCAGCTCATTATTCACGAGGTCATGGGTCGCCACTGCGGATGGCTCACCGCCGGCACGGCCGAGGCCTACCGCAAGCGCCTGGACGACTACCGTTGGCTGCCCGGTCTCAACGTCGTCCGCGAGCGATGGGACGTGCACGCAATCTGGGTGCCTGAGATGGACATCGACCTGGATGCCGAGATGGCCCGGCTCCGCGCGATCATGGACGAGCACGACTGCGTGAACCTCTTTCTCAGCGAGGGCGCCGGCACCGACGCCATCATCCGCCAGAAGGAAGCCGCCGGAGAAGAACTCCGCCGAGATGCTTTCGGTCATGTGCGTCTCGACGAACTGAACCCCGGGCAGTGGTTCGCGGATCAGCTCAAGGCGGGGCTCTCTGCCGAGAAAGTCCTGGTTCAGAAGAGCGGGTACTTCGCCCGGTCCGCAGCGCCCAATGAAGCCGACCTTGAGCTGATCAAGAAGAGCGCCGCCGCGGGAGCCGCAGGAGCCCTCGAGGGCAAGAGTGGAGTCGCCGGCATGGACATGGATGCAGACGGAGAAATGAGCATCATCGACTTTCAGCGCATTGCGGGAGGCAAGCCCTTCGATATCGACGAGCCGTGGTTCGGAGAAATGCTGGCCGCCATCGGGCAGCCGAAGGGGGCGAAAGTCGACACTTCCCACTAAAGAGGAGGACCAAGGCCGACCCCACCAAGGTGGACGGCCCCTAGCCCGAATGGCGCTTGGGCTGGAGGTGAGGACACCTTTCGTCGACTGCCATCGGAGCCCCAAAGGGGCGTCCCATCGTAGCCTGTGCTTCAGGGCTCATGTCTTTCTCCGCCACGAACCCCGGGCTAGATTACGATGTCCCTTTAGGGCGTCTCTACCGTCGAAAATCCTCGACACCCCCCACCAACCAAGCGCCATTCACCCTTTCTTCATTGGCTCTTCAGCCACTCCAGAGCAGCCTCGCGATCCGTAAGCTCACCCTCGAGTTGGAGGGTCTGAAGTTCATCGAGGACTTGGCCCAACTCGGGGCCGGACGCAAAGCCGCGCTCAATGAGGTCGCGACCGTTGAGAAGTGGCGCCGGCACGACCGGCTCGTTCTGAAAGGCTTCCAACTCAGAGGTAATGAAAGAGTGGCGGGAGAGGTCACCGTTGCTTCCGAGCGCGTCGAGGCGATGCAGCTCGAGCTCTTCCTCAAAGCGATCGCGGCCCATGAAGCGGCGCAGCGTGGAGCGCCGCATCTGCTCGGCGTCGAGAAACTTCATGTGATGCGCCACCGATGCGACGACGGCCTCGATCACGGCGTTGGGATAGCGCAACCTCCTCAGCACTCGTTCCGCCATCTCGGCCCCCGCTTCGGCGTGGCCGTTGAAGGTGAATCTCCCCTTCTCGTCGCTCCAGACCTGAGTTGCAGGCTTCGCAATGTCGTGAAGGAGAACGCTGAGCAGAATGTTCAAGCAAGCGTCGGCCCGCGCGTGACTGAGCATGAGACGGACATGGGTGAAAACGTCGCCCTCCGGATGAAACTCGGGTGGCTGCTGGCAGCCCTGAAGGTCGTAGATTTCCGGGATCACCGAGCGCATCAGTCCACTCTCGACAAGCAGGTCAAAACCTCGAACGCGCTCAGGACCGAGCAGGATCTTGTCAAACTCGGCCCGAATCCGCTCTGGGCTGATCCGCGAGAGATGCGACGAGTTCCGGCGAACCGACTCCCAGGTGGCTGGGTCGATTTCAAACCCGAAGCGGGTGGCAAATCGGACCGCTCGCAGCATGCGCAGATGATCCTCGGCGAAGCGCTCCTCGGGACTGCCAATGGCTCGAAGAATACCCGCCTCCAAGTCGGCGCGCCCCCCGACAAAATCGACGATCTCGCCACTCTCGGGCTTCTCGTAGAGACCGTTGACCGTGAAGTCCCTGCGCCGGGCGTCCCCCTCTGGAGAAGAGAAAATCACCCCCTCTGGACGGCGACCATCCAGGTACTCGCCATCCTCGCGAAAGGTTGCGATTTCAAAGTCCTGTCCCTTGTGATGCACGAGCACCACGCCGAAATGAGCGCCCACTGTCCGGGCGCGGGGAAACACCTGAAGCACCTCCTCGGGAGTCGCGTCCGTTGCGATGTCGTAGTCCTTGGGCTCGAATCCCAGCAGGCGATCACGTACGCAGCCCCCGGCAAACCAGGCGACATGGCCCGCGTCGGAAAGACGGCTGGCAATATGAACGGCGGAAGCACGCATGATCGATTCAGGAACGCCGGCAACGATACGGCAGATGAAGCGCATTCAACGCCCTCGGCCGCGAAATCAGAGTTGGTGCCCGACTCAGAACTACTCGACCACGTTCGCCCGGGGAATATCCGGGTGAGGCACGGGGATGGGGTCCTCCCGGCCGGGCAGTCCCATCAGCGAAAGCGTGTCGTCGTCGTCAGGCAGCACGGAGGAAGAAACGTTCGTGATCGTGGTTCCGGGTCGGTCGGAAAGGCTCCGCCTCGCATTTGAAGCGTTGCCTGCAGCGATCGCTCGTTCTTCGGCCGGGTTGACGGCCACCCCTCCGAGAGCTTCTGATCCTCCTTTGAAGAAGCCGCCATGAATGCTGACGCGGCCCGCTCTCGAGAGCATCATGTAGGGTCGGTTCGCACCGTCCTCGCGGAAGATCTCCGGCTTCAACACGGAGCCATCGGGCAGCGCGATCGTGTGAAGCCAAGTCTTCGGTGCACTCAGAAAGAGGACGTGAATTCGGTTCTCGGCGTCGATGGTCACCTGTGGATCCTTGAAGGCCAGAATACGACCGAGGTAGCGGGTGCCGAGAACCCGCTCGCTGTCCTTCTCAGCGACCCGCATGAAGAGTCGGGCGCGCTGGTAGTCCTTGTGGATGAGAAGGGAAATCGTGCGGTACTTGAGCGGCTGATTCTCACCCGTCTCAAAGCCGACGACCTCTTCCCAGAAAACGCTCCCGTCGGTAATCGTGACGCGCTTTCTCGGTGCGCCGATGTAGTCGTCGGACGGACCGTAGTAGGCAAACGCGGTCACCCCGTAGTCGCCGTAGGCATCAAATTTATAGAGCAGGCTCAGGGGAATGGAACGGCGGACCGTCTCACCCTTGCGCACCATGAGTGGGGCCACCCGAGGGGCGTTTCCTCGTTTCGGAACGATTCGATTCTCGGGGTTGATGACCTTGAAACTGAGCCAGGACTCCCCATTGGCACCTTCAAGAATGAAGTCTCGGCCCGAGCGGTTCATGATTGTGACGGTCGCCGTGATCTCCTGATAGCGGACGTACTTGGACTCCTCGAAATCCAGCGTGACCACCAGCTGCGCTGAAGCGCTGCCCACCCCGAGAAAGACGCAGAATAGGAGAAGGGACGTACGAATGAAATGCATGGATCGGTCGAGTTGCGGAGGTGGAGAATACCTTGGGGCGAAGCGTTGTGAAAGAGGAAAGCGAGACTCTCTACTTCGGGGCCGGAACTGGCTTCCAGACCACCGCGTCCTCCACCACGCTCTCGTGCAGGGCACGGAGACGGTTCTTGAGATATTCGGTCTGCGGGGTGATCTCTCCTGCAAGATCAGTGGTCTCCGAGGGGTCATCCCCGAGATGGTAGATCTCGAAATCGGTCAGCCGGGCCTTGCGCAGTTCTGCCGCCGTGATCGGGGTCAGATTCTGCAGTTTGGAAAACTGGCCACCATCAAGACGCGCCAGGCATTTCCAGTCTCCGTCGCGCATCGCGACACGCGCCTCGTTGATCGCGTTGTAGTAGAACCAGAACAGGGGCCGAGCGCGCTCGACAGGCTGATCCTCCAGAACAGACAGAAAATTTCCGCCATCAAGAAGCAGCTCGGGTGGAATCGTCGCCCCCGCGAGGGCCGCCAACGTGGGAAGCAGATCAAGACTGCTCACCGGCAGATCGGAGGTCTGGCCGGGTTTGATCCACCCGTCCCAGGAGAGGATGCCGGCGACACGACTTCCGGCCTCGTGAGTGTGCAGTTTCATTCCGCGCAACGGACCGGGTCTGCCGTAGGAGCGGTTCGCCGTGCGATAGCGGTCGAGGGTCTCGGGCCCGTTGTCGGAAGTGAAAAAGACCAGTGTGTTGTCGAGGATCCCTCGCTGGTCGAGGGCACGCAGGAGACGACCCACCGCGTCATCGACGTTGGCGACGTTGGCGAAGTACTCGGCCTCGTCTTCGTTTCGCGCGACGCCTCGATACTGGGCGACGAGCGGAGCGGGACTTGCCACCGGTTCGTGAGGCTCGTGGAAGGCGCAGTAGAGGAAGAGGGGGTCGCGCTTGGGTCTCTTCGCGGCCGGATCGGCGGGCAGCGCGAAATACTTCCGATCGAGCCACGAGACGATTTCATCCACGACCAGCTGGCAGCTGTAGCCCTCGAGAGCGCCGACCGGTTCTCCGTTGCGCACGAAGTTCACCGGATCCTCGTGAGTCGGCTTGGCATTGTTCTGGGTCGCAAACCAGTGTTCGAATCCGGCCTCGCCTGGCTGCGGCTGCGCGGGATCATTGAAGCGGCTGTTGCAGTGCCACTTTCCGGAAAGAACCGTCCGATAACCAGCCGATTGGAGAAGTCCGGGGAGAGTCGTCTCTGCGCGGCGGAGGTGCACCTGCTCCCGGGCATCTGCGCGCGAATTGCCCTCGACACCGGGTGAAATCCAGTCGTAGACACCAGCCCGGTTTGGGCTGCGTCCCGTGAGAAGCCCCACCCGCGAAGGGGAACAGACCGGCGCGGCGGAATAGCACGAAGTCAGGAGGAGACCACTTGCCGCGAGACGATCAAGGTGGGGTGTCTGAATGTGGGGGTGCCCGTAACATCCAAGGTCGCCATACCCAAGATCATCGCACAGGATGACGAGGACGTGAGGCTGCGGCGGCTTCACCCATGCATCGGCGTCTGCGCTGGGCAGAGAGCCGATCATGGCGGCTCCCACCCCGAGAAGAAGGACGGTCCTGACCAGGCGGGCAAGAGCGATGAAGGCGACCGGAGTGGAGTTCATGCGAGATGCCAACACTGATCGACGGCCCGGTCAAGCGAGGCGGTGAGCTCTTCTCGTGGCCTCACTTGCCTCCCTCCATGGCGAATCCGTTCAGCTCCCGCCGCGTCTGCGGAGGAAGGCGGGCACGTCAAGGTTTTCGCCATCGAGAATCGTCGGTTCCGAATCCTCGAATCGCTGGGGCCGATTTTCATGTTCCTCGAGCAGGGAGGGGTTCTCAGTCGGAGTTTCGAACGGGATCGGCGCGGATAGCTCGGCGGGTTCCAGGATCGACTCCTGATCATGAGCGGCAATGGTCGGTTCCTCGGTCGGGGGCCTTTCCCGTGCTTCTTCGAGAGGATGATCGGGAAGTGGAATCGCGCGATGCAGGGGAGCTGCATCGTGGTCGGCATTTTGAACAAGAGGTTCCGAATCGAAGGTCGGCATGTCCTTCTTGGGAGGGAGGCCCGTTCCCCACCTGACGTCGGTGGAACCAGGCTGGTGAAGCTCTGACTCAGGTTGCGGCTGGGGCTCTTCCGGCTCGCTTTGCGTCGAGTAAGCTCCCGGCGTACTGACCTCGACCCGACCGGTGATGATCATCGGCTTTGCTTCAGCCGTTGGCTTCGCTTTTGAAGAGGCTGCGTCCGGAGCCTCTAAATCCGCAGTGGTTCCAAGGACCTCATTCATCTCCACGGCTGAGTCTACGTTTTCGGTGGAATCCGAAGAGTTCGAGCCCTGTTCCCGCCCCAGACGTGAGGCGTCTGCTTCTTCCTCGGCCAAGGCTTCCGTCTCAACCTGTGCTTGTGCTTCCGCCTCGGCCTGTGCTTCCGCCTCGGCCTGTGCTTCCGCCTCGGCCTGTGCTTCCGCCTCGGCCAATGCTTCCGCCTCGGCCAATGCTTCCGCCTCGGCCTGTGCCTCCGCCTCGGCCTGTGCTTCCGCCTCGGCCTGTGCTTCCGCCTCGGCCAACGCTTCCGCCTCGGCCTGTGCTTCCGCCCCGCTCCGTGTCTCCGCCCCGCTCCGTGTCTCCGCCTCGCTCTGTGCTCCCGTGTCGTCCTGTGCTCCCGTGTGGTCCTGTGCTTCCGTCTCGTCCTGCGTTTCCGTCTCGGCCTGCGTTTCCGCCTCGGAGGACATGACGTCTTCGGGGGTCACTTCCTCTCCAGACCGCAAATCTGCTTCCGCGTGATTTTCCGGCACGGCCAAAACATTGCGCAGACTTGCTGCAGCCACTCCCCCGGCCACCCCGACAAAGCCTGCCAACTTGCCAAAGCTGTAGGCTGGATCCGTTTCCGAGTCGGCGGCAGATTCAGGTTCCTCGCTGCAGCCAGCCTCTTCAGAAGTTTCTTCATGGACTACGAGCTTTGGCCCCTCCGAAGGAGACTCATCCTCTGGCTCTTCGTCCTGTCCAAGATATGAAAAGAGGTCGGTGACATAAGGTTCTACATCCTGCTTCTCAGAAGATGGGGAGGCATCCGTCGGCTCCTGCTCCTGCTGCGAATCGGGAGCAGACTTTGAAAAATCACCGTGGGCTTGCGGGACGAGTTCATCCTTTTCCTCAGCCGACACGAGCGCCAAAGCGTCAGCCTGCTTTGATTCCTCAGCTTTCGCGTACTCCTCCTTGAGGGCCTTCTCCTCCTCGAGGGCACTTTCCTCCTCCTTCAAGGCTTGAGCCGCATCTTCGGCGCGGCACAGTTCTTCCTCCTCGGCAGCTGCCCGCTCCGCTAGAAGCATTTGCTCCGCTTCTTCGGAAGCGCGCTGAGCTTCCGCTTCCGCCTCTGCTGCGGCCTCCTCTGCCGCAGCCTCTTCTGCCGCAGCCTCTTCTGCCGCAGCCTCTTCTGCCGCAGCCTCTTCTGCCGCAGCCTCTTCTGCCGCAGCCTCCTCTGCTGCGGCCTCCTCTGCTGCGACCAAAAGAGCATTCTGTTCTCTCTCTGCCGAACTTTCGCTCACGGCAGTCGCACGAGAACCGACAACGGTCAGGGTGATCTTGCTGTCGAGCGAGTTATCGACACCAGTGCCGAAGTAGACCTCGACATCCTCCCCCAGATGCTTCTGCAGTTCACCCATCAGATGCTGTACTTCAAAAAGGGTCAGCGAGTCACTTCCACAGACATGCACGAGCACGCGACTCGCCTCCTTCAGCTGCGACTCGTCCTGAAGAAGAGGACTCTTCATCACCTGAGCCAGTGCTTTGGTCCCCCGGTTCTTCCCTTCCGCCTCGCCAAATCCAAAGAGACAGCGCGAGCCTCCCGGCCCCAGAACGGAAAGAAGTTCATCCATGCCGATTCGAATCAGTCCCGGCTGGGAGGTCACCATCGACGCCGATCGGACGGCCCGGCCGATTGTCTGATCCGCCACCGCGAAGGCTTCCCGAATGCTCGCACCGGCGAGCGCAAGTTCTCCCATTCGATCATTCTCAAATACCAGTAGCGCATCGCTTACCGAGCCGAGTTCCTCGAGAGCCGACTCAGCCTGAACAAGGCGACGCTTTCCCTCGAAGGAAAACGGGAGGGTCGCGAAGATCGCGACGAACACACCTGCTTCCTGCGCGCGGCGGGCTACCACCGGGGCCGCACCCGAACCCGTTCCCCCACCCAGTCCGACGCAGAGAAACGCCATCTTTCGACCGCGAAGAATCTCGTCAATCGCATCAATGTCGGCGAGAGCCGATTCACGACCGAGTTCGGGATCGCCCCCGGTTCCGAGGCCACGCGTGACCTGGGCTCCCAGCTGGACGGTTTCCGAAGACACGGCATTCGAGAGATCGCGCGCATCCGTGTTCATGCTGACGAGATCGCCTTCCACGAGCGACTCCAACGCAATCCTGTCGAGGGTGTTGGCCCCTGCTCCGCCGATACCGATCACCACGGTGGGGTGGCGGTCGGTGGAAGAGATGTCGTCCTGAGTGGTAGTGAGTTTTTGAGCCATGGCAATGGTGTGGTCGTGGTTGAGTTCGGCAGGCTGCCGTTAGAAAAAGAAAGGGATCAAGAGGGAGCGGGTCTTCCCGAGAAGGTTGTTGAGCTTGTTGCGAATGACGTCGAAGGCGCTCGTCGGCGGACGCTCGGCATCCAGAATCTGCGCGTAGCGGATCAGCCCGATCGCAGCGGAGTACTCGGGATTCTCGACGGTCGAGGCAAGGCCGCTCAGAGGTGCCGCCGCCGTTTTCTGAACGGGCATGCCAAAGACCTCCTCGGCGACCTTTTCGATTCCCTTCGTGTGACTGACCCCGCCGGTGAGGTGAACACCACCGGAAATCCGCGCCAGATGATCCCCTCCCCCAACCTGCTCGCGAATGATCTCGAAGGTCTCTCGCAGGCGGTGGTAGATGATGAGGTTGGTCGTCTCTCGGTCCACCTCGGGTCCGGCCACGCCGTTGTCGTCCTTAAGATGAATGATTCCCGAACCTCCGCCGTCAGCGGGCCAGGCGTGCCCTTCGTTTACCTTGAGGGTCTCGGCACGGAACTGCGGGATCTTCAGAACCACGGCCAGATCACTGGTGATGTGATCGCCGCCGACAGGCACGCAGCCCGAGAGGGCGACGGCACCATCGGCAAACAGCACGTAGTCGGCCGTGCCGCCACCGAAGTCGATGAGCAGGGTGCCGCGCTTCATGCTTTCCTGAGTGAGCGCAACCTGAGCAGAGGCCACCGGCGCAAACACGACGTCCTCGACGCCGAGCCGAAGCTCTTTGATGCAGCGGATCGTGTTCTGCACTCGGTTACGGAGTCCGTGCACGATATGATAGTCGGCCTCGAGACGGCGGCCGGCCATGCCGATGGGATCGATAATGCCGTCCTGACCATCGACGAGGTACTGGCGGATGATGCTGTGAAGGTGGACGTTCTGCTGCGGGATCCCGACGTCACGGGCGATCTCCTTGACCTCGTCGAGGTCCTCCACGCTGATCACGTCCTGATCGTCGGGAATGCGGAAGCAGCCTCGGTTGTTGATGCTTCGGACATGACTGCCGGTGACGGCCAGGATCACTTCTCGGATGGTGACATCACTCCGCTCTTCGGCCTGGTAGATGGCCTTGTTGAGGCAGGTCTGCGCCTGTTCGAAATCCACGATTTCCCCCTTGCGAACGCCCGCCGAGGAACTGTGACCCACGCCGAGGATCCGGATGCTGGCGTCAGTCTTCACCTCGCCGACGACGACGCAGATCTTGGAAGTGCCGATTTCGAGTCCGACGTAGATCTTGCTTCTGGCCATGGGTGACGGGGTGGGGTGCTGAGGTGGTATCGAGTGACTAGTAGAGAGAGCCGAGAATCTCGCTGACGTCGGCGGAAGCCGGCGGCTTGATCGGGAACTCGGGGGCCGGCACCACAGCGGCAGACGCTGGTGTGGACGCGTCCGAAGAGTCTCCGGGTGAGAATCCGGCGGGCGAGGTTTCGCCGGCGACGATCCCGCCTGCCCGCGGCTGAGGCGCCGGATCGACGGGATCGGGTCGACCGTCACCCGAGGTGGAGGAGGGCGGTCCGGTCAGCGAGGACTCTGGCAGCGGCTCCGGGCTGGGCAGGCGCTCGGGATCGTTGAAGAAGGTGACCGGGTGGTTTTCCTTCACCATGAGATCAAGGGTCTGAATCTGCAGGCCGTGGCTCGCCGCGAACTTGAGCACTCCCGAAAAATCCTTGAGCTGCTCGCCGACGTCGTCGGTACCAAAGAGCACTTCAGCATCGTTGCGGTAGGTAGCGAGCAGGGCATAGGGGCCCATGGGCTCGACGGTCTTGATCTCGATCTGCTCCTTGAAAAGGATCTCCTCATTGAGCGCGATGAGTTCGAGTGCAGAGAGCACCTCTGGCGAAGTCAGTCGCACCCCCGACTTCACCGAGGCGAGATCCCTGACCTTGAGCACGGGCAGCCTCATGAAGCTGCGCAGCACCGCACGGCAGGCGAATGGGTGGCCCTCCGCGTCGATCAGGTAGCCGTTCTCGCTGGAGAACGGAACGATGTTCTGGATCTCACTCTCGCACTCGAGCCAGGCGACGGGCCGGTACTCGCTGACAGTGATCCGCAGCACCCCGGGAAGCTCGCGCTCGACGGAGGCGGTATGCACCTGCGGAAGCTGTTCGATTCGCTCCTTGATGGCTCCGAGACGGAGAAGCAGCAGATTCGCGTCGTCAGGGAGCTGCGCCTCGCGGACGATATGGCTCTGGGGAAGATACCCATCCGTCTCGACGAGAAGTTCGGCGAGTTGATAGGTCGGGTTCTCGAGCACGTGATGGTTGAAGAGCAGGCGCCCGCCATGGATTGCACCCCCGATCAGGGCAAGAACGGCGACCCACTTGAATCCCCGCCAGAAGCGCTCGCGACGAACTCGCTGCCGGTCGAGCGGCGAGCGGTCATCGTAGTCCACCTCCATCAGATCACGCCACGACTTCGCCCGGCGAGGCCGCGTGTGGTTGCCTTCCCGGAGCCGGGAGCTTTTTCGGCGAAAGAGTTTCATGAGTCGTTTCGAGGGCAGTCGAGAGAGAGTTGGACGATGCGGGCGCAAAGCTCGGGAAAGCCGAGGCCGAAGACTTCTGCGGCCTTGGGCAGAAGACTGCTGGCGGTCATGCCGGGGAGCGTGTTGGCCTCGAGCACGAAGGGCCCGCGCTCCTCGTCGAGAAGGATATCGACCCGCGAGTAGATCTCGATGCCGAGCGACTCGTGCGCCGCCAGCGCCGCCGACTGGACGGCCGCGGTGTGGACCTCGCTGAGGTCGGCCGGGCAGAAATAGTCGGTCTTCCCCTTCGATTCGAGCCAGGGATACTTGTTGTTGATATCGTACCAGCCGTCCTGTGGGGCGATGTGCACCACCGGCAGAGCCTCTCCGCCGAGCACGCCCACGGTGAGCTCTTTCCCCTCGATGCATTCCTCGACTAGAATCTCGGCCCCGTACTTGATAGCGTCGGCCATGGCTGCGTCGGTTTCTTCCTCGCTGCGCACGATGTGGATCCCCACGCTGGACCCCTCGCGGGGCGGCTTGATGACCAAAGGAACGGGAAGCGACGGCCTCTCTCCGGCGCGAAGAAGCTCGCTGCGAGGCGTCGGCACCCCGCGTTCCACGAAGCGCTCCTTTGCGACGACCTTGTCAAAGGCCAGCCTGCTCGAAGCGACACCCGCTCCGGTGTACGGAACGCCGAGCCCTTCGAGGATCTCCTGGAGCGTTCCATCCTCGCCGAAAGTTCCATGGATGACGTTGAATGCGACGTCCGCGTCCGCCGGGATCGTGAAGTCCGGGCCTTCGACGTCGACCGGAGTCACGCGAGCACCGGTCGCCTCGAGAGCGGTCACCACGGCTTCCCCGGATGCCAGGGAAATGCGACGCTCGGAGCCGGGGCCACCCATGAGGACGGCGACGTGTAGATGAGATAGGGACGAGGACATGTCTGCTAGTAGGAAAGTGTGGCGTCGCCGATAATGGACACCTCGGTATGAAGATCGATGCCGCGCTCTTCGTGAGCCTTCTCTTGGATGCTTTCGATCAGAGCGAGGACGTCTGCGGCGGTCGCAGACTCTTCGTTGACGATGAAGTTGCCGTGGACGGTGGAGACGCGAGCGCCGCCGTGCGCGCTGTCCTTGAAGCCGAGTTCCTCGACGAGCTTCCCGGCAGGGACGGCATCGGGGTTCTTGAAAATGCAGCCCGCGCTGGCCGCGATGGGCTGCGAGCTCTTGCGCTTGGAACGAGAGGTCTCGAGGAGTTCGTCGATCTTTTCGACGGACCCAGGGGTGCCCTTGAAGACCACGGAAACGACGTAGTTGTCGGTGAACTCGGGAACGCTGCGGTAGGAGAAGTCGATCGCATCGACGCTTTTTTCCTGAAGGTCGCCGTGAGCATCGAGGAAGCGGACCGACACCACCTGATCGAACGTCTCGACTCCCATCGCGCCCGCGTTCATTCGGATGCCTCCGCCGACGGATCCCGGGATGCCTTCCATCCACTCGAAGCCACCCAACCCCGCCGTGCGGGCTGCTGCCGTGAGCTTCTTGAACCTCACGCCAGTGCCTGCGGTGATGGTTTCGCCCTCGACCCTGATCTCGGTAAAGTCGCCCTGTGCGGGGTGCACGACCGCTCCTGAAATCCCGCCATCACGGACCAGCAGATTGGAACCACGACCGATGACACGGACGGGAGCTGCCTTGCTGCGGAAGAACTCAAGCACGCGGGAGAAGGCGGTCACCGTCTCCGGTTCGACCCAGAACTGCGCCGGACCGCCCACCTTCATGGTGCAATGGCGACGCATCGGCTCATAGAGACGGATCTTGGCAGACTCCCCGTCGAGATGCTCTTTCAGCCCCTCCACCACTTCGAGGTCATGTCCCATGGCAGTAGCGACTTCGTGGATATTTCCCGCTCCAAGCGTAATCAATAGATCGCCTTCCCTGAGGAGGCTGCCAGCGAGAAGACGCGCCTCCTCGAGGGTCGGCGCGGATTGAATTTCCGGCCCACCTGCCTCGCGGACGGCATCGACGATGGTCTCGCCGCTCACGCCGGGGAGAGGCCGCTCGGAGGCGGGGTAAACGTCAGTCACGATCACCAGATCCGCGTCTCCGAAGGCCACGCCGAACTCCTCCTTGAGAAGCTGGGTGCGGCTATAGCGATGCGGCTGGAACAGGCAGACCAGCCGGCTGGCCCCCAGCCTTCGCGCCGTGGCGAGGGTCGCCTTGATCTCGGTGGGATGGTGCCCGTAGTCGTCGATGACGGTAAAGTCGTTGCCGAGGTGCTTGACCTCGAAGCGCCTTCGCGCACCGCGGAAGGAAGCGAGTGCCTCTCCGATCTTTTCGATCGGCAGGCCCAGAAGGCGTGCGACCGCGATGGCGGCGAGGGAATTGAGCACGTTGTGCTCACCGGGAATGCCGAGGGTCACTTCTCCGAGCAGGGTCCCCTTCTCAAATACCTTGAAACGGGAAGAGGTCGGACCGGACTCGAGCACTTCCGCCCGGAAGTCGTGCTCCTCGGACCAACCGTAGGAGAGACCGCGCCCATCGGGCGTCTCGCTGCCGAGCTCCGTGGCCACAGGATCCTCTCCACAGTAGATCACTTCCCCCGAAGTCTGAGCGACAAGGGTGCGGAAAACTTCCTTCAACTCGTCGAGGCCCGAATAGTGATCGAGATGCTCGGCCTCGATATTGAGGAGGATCGACCGAGCCGGGTGGAACGAGACCAGCGTGCCATCGCTCTCGTCCCCCTCGGCGACGAAGACGTCGCCTTCCCCACTCCATTTCGCATTGCTCCCGAGAATGGGGATCTCCGCTCCGACGTAGTGAGAGGGATGGAGGCCGCCGATGCGCAAGACGTGAGCCGCGAGCGCCGAGGTCGTCGTCTTGCCATGGGTGCCTGCCACCACAAGGCCCTGCTTCATCTGCATGATGGCAGCCAGCAGCTCGGCCCGGCGCACCAGAGGAATATCTGCGGCAACGGCCGCGTCATAGGCGGGGTTTCCCGGCTTGATGGCCGATGAATAGCAGACCAAGTGGGCTCCCTCGACGTCGGTGGCGCCGTGAGGGCTGGTGAACTCGAGCCCCAGCCCTTCCATCCGCTCGGTTTCCTCAGTGGTAACCCGATCCGATCCGCTGACGCGGTGGCCGAGCTCCATGCAGAGAAGAGCCAGTCCGCTCATCCCCGATCCGGCCACCCCGATGAGGTGGACGTTCAGGGTCTCTCGATTCTCCGAGAGGATGCTGAGGATGGGATGGCTCATCGTTGGCTGAGGACGGATTCCTCGAGGAGAGAGGCAATGCGCTCGGCGGAGTCAGGAATCGCAAGCGACTTCATCTGGGCGGAAAGGGTCTTCAACTCGCTCTGCTTCCCTGAGAGCAGACTTCGAATCATGGCCGCGAGCGCGGCGCCATCGACTTCCGCCTCGTCCGCGAGAAGCGCGGCACCCGCCCGCGTGAAGATCTCGGCGTTGCGAAGCTGATGCTGCTCCGCTGCGTGCGGATAGGGCACGAGGATTGCGGGAAGTCCGAAAAAGGCGAGCTCGTTCAAGGTCGAAGCCCCCGCCCGCGCGATGACCAGATCGGAGGCGGCGTAGGCGAGGCCCATGTCGTGCCAGAAAGCGGTCGCAGCTCCCACCACGGAGGATTTCTCGTAGATGGACTGAGCAGCGGACTCGTCCTCGGGGCCGGTAAGGTGGATGAACTGCACTTCCACGCCATCGAGATGAGGCAGTGCGCCGAGGACCATGTCGTTGAGCCCCCGGGCTCCCTGACTACCGCCGATGACGAGTACGGTGGGCACGTCGGAATCGAGTCCGAGCGTCTGCCTAGCCTCGATCGAACCCCTTGACTCGGTGGTCAGAGCGGACCGGATCGGCGTGCCCACCACCTCGACACGGCGTGCCTTTACGAAGGCGGGACGAGCTTCTTCCCAGCCGATGAGCGCCGTTCCCGCGTAGCGCTGGCCCATGCGGTTGGCCCGACCCGGGATGGCATTGGCCTCATGGAGAAAGACCTGGGCCTTCTCCTTGCGGCCAGCCACGAGGACGGGCAGCGAGGTGAAACCGCCCATGCCGAGAACGACGTCTGCCTCCTTGCGGCGGACGATTTCCCGGCACTGCTTCACGACGCGGAGAAAGTCGAAGAAGAACGGCACGATCTTCGGCGACTTCATCGGCGGCGCGGCCACCGAACCGACTGGTTCATAGGGAATGTCGGGATGGTTCTCCATCGCGAGAGCATCGACCTGCTTCTCAGAGACAAGAAGCATGGCCTCATGGCCGCGGGCATGCAGACGCTGGGCGACGGCGACCCCGGGAAAGAGGTGTCCTCCTGTGCCTCCACAGGCGATGACGGCTTTGATGATCTGACTCATGCTCCAAGTCTGGGGGTGACCTTCTCCGAGCGGGCGAGAAGGCTGGTGTCGGTATCTGCCGGCGTGCGTGCCTGGCGTGCGATATTGAGAAGAATGCCGATCGAGGCGAGGCAGCAGAGCAGGTTCGAACCTCCATAGCTGACGAAGGGAAGCGGAATCCCCTTGGTGGGCAGCACCGCCGTGGTAACTCCGATGTTGATGATCGCCTGACCCACGATGAGGACGACGATTCCAAAACCGAGAAGCCGGCCGAAGGGGTCGGGTGCACAGCTCGAGATGAAGGCGCCACAGACCGCGATGACCACGAAGGCCAGCACCACCGAGAGGGTGGCCACGAGGCCGAGTTCCTCTCCGATCATCGGGAAGATGAAGTCGGTGTGAGCGAAGGGAAGGTAGAGCATCTTCTGCCGTCCGTCGCCAAGACCCACGCCGGTGATTCCGCCCGATCCGAAGGCGATCATCGCACGGTAGGGCTGGAGCGCGTAGTCGAGCTTGTGGGCTTCGATGTCGAGGAAGGCCAGAAAGCGCTCCGCACGGTTCGGCATCTGAGTGATCATCAAGGCGATGCCTCCGAGGGCCACGGCCGCGATCGTTGCAAGGTAGCGGAGCTTCGTCCCGGCCGCGAACATGACTGCGAGGCCTGCCAGCGCCATCAGCCCAGCGGTGCCAAGATCGGTCTCCATCAGAATCAGCCCCACGGGCACCGCCATGATGAGGCCGGGAAAGAAAAAGCCGGACAGGAACTGGCGCGACTCGTCGATGCGACGGGCAAACCACGCGGCCAGCACCACGAGGAGGGCAAGCTTGGCGAACTCGGAGGGCTGGACCCGGAGCGTCCCGAACCCCAGCCAGCGATACGAGCCGTTGATCGGCTCTCCAGCATCGTTGAGCGCTGCGATTCCCGGTACGAAGCAGCAGATCAGGGCGATGGCCCCGATCCCGTAGCCAACCCAACTCAGCTTAAGCCAGCTCCGGTAGTCCACCGTCGTCGTGATGGCGGCCACGACCAGGCCGATGCCGATCCAAACCCCCTGCCGCTTTGCGGTATAATAAAGATCCCTCTTCGCCTCCGGCGCGAAAATGCCCGTGGAGCACAGCATGACGATGCCAAGCCCCAGAAGGAGGATGGTCGCGAGCGCAAGGACGGTGGAACTCTTTCGAATCATGGGAGGCCGGTAGGAAGGGGGTGCGAAGAGACTACTGCTTGGGCACTTTGATGACCTCGCCGATCCGCACCTTGGTCGGATCAGCGATCCCGTTCATCCGCAGAAGCTGGTCCGCATCGACTCCGAAGCGGCGGCTGAGCCCGTAAATCGTGTCGCCTTCCGCGATTTCGTAGTTCGTAACACCGCGAGCGGAGGGGGTCGAAGGCGGGGTGATCGAGGGAGTCGAAAGTCCGGATGAGCGAACCACGGTCGGCGCAGAAGGCGGAGCGCCCTGCTCTCTTGCATGTCCCGAGCCCGCGCCCCCAGAGGCGGGCGGCGTTGCGGCGGGCGATCCCAGCACCCCGGCGACCTGCTCGGCATTCACTCTCGGCTGGGCCGAGGGCACATACAGCTTTTGGCCGGGAAACAACGAGGTGCCGACATGCAGACCATTGATCCGCATGAGGCCCTCCTCCGAGACCTTCAGCTTGCCGGCGATTCCTCGCAGGCTGTCACCCGATACCACCCGATAGGTTGCCAGATAGGCACTCTCGGTGGCGGGTCGCTCGACCACGGCCGCGGACTTCACCTCGTAGCTGGCGAGGCCGGGGTTGGTCTCGTCCTGCTTGATGCGCGCGAGCGGCGAAGGGGGCGTCTCGGTGTTCCGTGTGAGTGCGTGGAAAACGAGCGCCCCGACGGCAGCGACGTGGACGATGAGAATGACCGCGAAGAGACGGGAAACGCGCGATGCGGATCCGTCGGCCTCCCAGTCGTGCTCTTGCGTGATGGTGGCCGGCAGCTTCTTTCCGCGCCGGGGTCCGCGGGGCGTACGACGCTTTTCGGCATCGCGGCGGCCGGCTGATTTTTTATTGGAACTCCAAGACATGATTACAGTTTGTTGACGAGTTGACGAAAGGCTTCCCCCCGTTCGACGTATCCGGAGAACATGTCGAAGGAGGAAGTGCCGGGGGAAAAGAGAACGAGATCGCCGGGGCAGGCAGCGGAGGCCGAGGCCTGCACCGCCTCTCCGAGAGAGGCGCAGAACCGAGCGGACGGGACACGGTCCGCGAACAGATCGACCAGAGCGGGCCCGATCTCTCCGATGGTGAAAAGAGCGTGCACCTTCTCGCCGATCAACTCGGTAAGCGGGGCATAGTCGAGACCCTTTTGCTTGCCGCCAGCAATGAGGATGATCGGCAAGTCCCAGGCGCGCAAAGCAGTCTCCAGCGCGTGGAGATTGGTGGCCTTGGAGTCGTTGACCCACTCGACCCCGCCGATCGTGCGGATCGGCTCGGCACGGTGAGGCGGCGGCGAATAGCTCTGCAGCCCCGCTGCCATCTCGGGAAACTCAAGACCAAAGAGCCGGGCCATGCCCATTGCCGCCATCGCGTTTTCCGCATTATGACGACCGCGGAGGCGAGTGTCGGCCAGACTTGCGACCTCTCGTCCCTCGAACAGAATCGAGCGTCCCACCAGGGTGAAGTCGGCCACCGCGCCCGGGGTCGCATCGAAGGTGACCACCCGGTCGGGAAGCACACCCCCCAGATTCTCTCCGGCGCGGACCACGGCGCCATGCTCCGGCCCTTGAAATTCGAAGATTCGCAGCTTGGCAGCACGATACTCCTCGAGATCCGTGTAGCGGTCGAGGTGGTCGGGAGCGAAATTGAGCCAAGCCGTAACCTGCGGGCAGAAGGACTCGATGCATTCCAACTGGAAGGAACTCAACTCAAGCACGATGACGTCGAGATCATCGCCCCGCTCAAGCACGACCTGCGAGAAGGGCAGGCCGATGTTACCGGCAGCCATGGCGCGGAGCCCGGCACCCTGAAGTATTTCCGCGGTCAGCTCGGTGGTGGTTGTTTTTCCGTTGGTGCCCGTGATGCCGATCAGCGGCACGGTGCAGAAGCGGAACCCGAACTCGATCTCTCCCATCACGGGCACGCCGGCCGTCTTGAAAGCTGCAAGCAGGGAGGATTCGGGAGGGACTCCGGGGCTGAGCACGAGCAGGCCGCAGCGTTCGGCTGGGCATCGGGCGCCGGCATCATCGCCGACGCAGAGTTCCGCCCCGATTTCCTCGAGTCGGGCCAGAGCAGAGCCAAGCCGGGCGGGATCGCCCTCATCGCAGGCAACCACCGACGCACCCATGGCGCAGGCCAGAGCCGCAGCCGCAAGCCCGCTCGCACCGAGACCGAGAACGGCGACGGTTTCGGGAAGCTGGAAGGTGGCGACGTTGCTAGACACGAATCTTGAGAGTGGCGAGGCCGAGAAGGGCGAAGAGAATTCCGAGGGTCCAGAACCGGACAATGACCTTGCTTTCCTTCCAGCCTTTCAGCTCGAAGTGGTGATGAATGGGAGCCATGCGGAAAATGCGCTTACCCCTGAGCTTGAAGCTGCCGACCTGAAGCAGGACCGAGACGGCTTCCATGACGAAGACGCCGCCCACGATGACAAGAAGCAGTTCCTGGTTGAGGCAGAGCGCGACCATTCCAATGAGCCCTCCGATTGCGAGGGATCCCGTGTCGCCCATGAACACGCTGGCGGGATAGCAGTTGAACCAGAGAAAGCCCATCGCCGCACCCGCCATCGCCAGACAGATCACCGCGACCTCGGAGGCTTCGACGTGATAGGGAAGGAAGAGATAGTCCCGCCCGATGTAGGCGTGGCTGGTGAGGTGGGCGATCAGCCCGAAGGTGAAGGCGACCGGAACCGTGCATCCGGCGGCAAGACCATCGAGGCCGTCGGTCAGATTGACCGCATTCGAGGTTCCAACCACCACCAGCACGAAGACGAGCGGGGTGAACCAGTGGAGATCGGCAATGAGAGGACGATCGATTCCCGGCACCCACAACTGCCGGACATACTCCCCCGTCGAGGGAGAAAACGAGAGAACGCAGCCCGCCGCCAAGGCAACGAGAATCTGACCCGCCAGCTTGGTGCGCGCACTGATCCCCTTGGAATTCTTCTTCGCCACCTTGAGGTAGTCGTCGTAGAAGCCAAGCGCGCCGAGCGAGAGAGTCACCCCGAGGATGGACCAGAGAATCAGCGAACTGAGATCGCCGAAGAGAAGAACGGAGACCACTACGCATCCGAGCATGAGAACGCCTCCCATGGTCGGGGTGCCTGCCTTCTTCTCGTGCAGCTCGGAGAGCTTGTGCACTTCGTCGGCACCCCGGATGGGCTGGCCCAGCTTGAGGCGGACCAGCATCGCGATGACCCGATGACCGAAGAGTAGAGAAAGCCCGAAAGCCAATAGGGTCGCGCCGCCCGCGCGCACCGTCGTGTAGCCAAACAGATTGGCCAGTTTGTAGAGAATTCCGCCCTCGGTGAAGAGGGTGTCTCGGTGCTCGAAAATTAGTTGGAACATGTTGTCGCGTAGCGTTCTAGGACCCGCTCCATTCCGGAGGAGCGGCTTCCCTTGATCAGGACAAGGTCGCCGGGGCGAAGCGTCCTCTGGAGGTAGGCCGCGCAGGCCTCGGTATTGTCGAAAGATTCACCGGCGATCGCATCCGCCGCTTCCCAGGCGAGCGCGGGCTCAGCCCCCACGGTGCAAAGCATGTCGATGCCCGCGCGGGAAACCAGACCGCCGAGAAGGCGATGCTCCTCGGCCGCTCGATCCCCGATCTCAGCCATGCGACCCAGCACGGCGATCCGACGCCCGCCGCTGACCGGCGAGTCACCAAGAGTTCGAATGCCCGCAGCCATCGAATCGGGATTCGCGTTGTAGCTGTCATCGAGAAAGACGACGCCGCCAATTTCACGGCGCTGCAGACGTCCTCCAGCAAGCTCGACGTTCGAAAGCGCCTGCACGATCTCAGCGAAGGGAACTTCAAGCAGGTCGCCAACGGCCGCCGCAAGGGCGGCATTCAAGGCCATGTGCCGACCCGGATAAGGGAGAGTGACCTGCCCGGATTCCTCACCGAGCGCGAGAACGAAAGTCACTCCTCTAGTTGTCTCACGAAGATCCGAGACGCTGATCTCACCGCCTTCACCAGCTCGAACGCAACGCCCCGGACAACGGGAGGCCAGCAAGTCGGAAAAGTCATCGGCGGAAGGAATGACCCCCACTCCATCGGAACCGAGCGAATCAAGGAGAGCTGCCTTTTCATCGGCGATGGCCTCGCGAGTCCCCATGTGCTCGATATGAGCCGTGCCGACGTTGGTCACTACCCCGATGTCTGGTGCCGCCATCTCGGCGAGCGGGGCAATCTCTCCCGGATGATTCATTCCCATTTCGAACACACCCACCTCATCCTCTGAGCCTGCGGCGAGGATCGAGAGTGGGAGCCCGATGTGATTGTTCAGATTGCCCTTGGTGGCGACCACGCGGTAGCGGGACCGAAGCACTGCGGAAATCATGTCTTTGACAGAAGTCTTGCCGCTGCTGCCAGTCACCCCGACGACCTGGAATCCCGGACGGCGGCGCTCATGGGCCGCCAGAAGCTGGAGGGCCCGAAGCACGTCGGGAACGAGAATCACGGTCGCCCCGTCCAGCGGGTCGATCCGGTCTTCGACCACGACACCCACCGCTCCAGCCTCGGCCGCAGCCGCCGCAAACCGCGTGCCATCAAAATGATCACCCTTCAGTGCAAAAAACAAGTCACCCCTCACCAGCGAACGGGTGTCTGTCGAAACCACCGATGCGGACACGCCACTGTCCCCGGAGAGGATCTCCCCTCCGCAGGCTTGCGCAATGTCGAGCATGGTGTGCGTTCTCATTGTCAGTGACTAATCTTCCTTTTTAAGGTCTTTACGGAAACCTCGATCAAGCGATTCCCGAACAAACCCTTCGCAGATTTTTCGATCGTTGAAAGGCTGCTTCACTCCGTCGATCTCCTGATAGTCCTCGTGGCCTTTTCCAGCCACCACCACGACGTCGTGGGGGCGGGCCTCGAGGATCGCGGTTCGAATCGCTTCCCGGCGATCGACGATCTGAAGATGGTCTTTCGACCGAAATCCCCGAGCAGCGTCACGGAGGATCAACTCGGGATCCTCGCCGCGAGGATTGTCGGAAGTGAGGACACAGAGATCGCTCCCCTCCTCCGCCGCCTTGGCCATCAGAGGACGCTTCTCTCGATCACGATCACCCCCACAGCCAAACACCGTGACCAGGCGGCGAGGATTGAGTCCTCGCACCGCTGCCAGCACGTTCGTGAGAGCGTCCGGAGTATGAGCGTAGTCGACGAAGACGCGGAAAGGTGCATCGAGCGAAACGTTCTCCAGTCGACCGGGAACCTGCGGACAAGTTGCGAGACCTCGCACCGCTTCGCGGAAATTGCAGCCGCAGCCTTCAGCCAGGCCGAGCGCTGCCAGAGCGTTGGAGATATTGAAGCGCCCAATCAAAGGCAGCTTCACGAGAATCGATCGACCCTTTGCCTCGAGGTCGAACTGCGTTCCATCAAAACCGATCCTCCAGTTCGAGACGCGCAGATCATTTCCAAATCCGCTCCCGAAAGAGAGACAGCGCGCCTCCTTGCCAAACTCGTCGAGAAGACGGCGCCCATACGGGTCGTCGCCATTGATCACCAGCAGTCCGCCCTCCTCGGCCGTCATCTCGAAGAGGGTGCGCTTCGCATCGAAGTAAGCCTCCATCGTCCCGTGAAAATCAAGATGGTCCTGGGTCAGATTCATGAACGCCGCCGCGCGAAATCGCACCCCGCGGACGCGGTCCTGATCGAGCCCATGCGACGAGACCTCCATGACGGCGGAGGCACAGCCATTCTCGCGCATCTCGGAAAGGAGCCCCTGCAGCTCGAGCGACTCAGGCGTGGTGTGGGTGCCCGCCTGTACGCCGTCCCCGACATCATTGCCGATCGTTCCGATCAACCCGCTCCGGCGCTGCGCGGCGTCGAGCAGATGCTTCGCGATGATCGCAGTCGTCGATTTGCCGTTGGTTCCCGTCACACCGGCGACTCGCAGGTCATGCGAAGGATTGCCGTGAAAAGCGCAGGCCAGTTCGGCGAGCGCCCGCCGTGAGTCCGGCACCTTGAGGAAGGGAGTCCGCCACGCCGAGTCCGCGACTCCCTCGGCGGCCACCGCGACAGCACCCTTTTCGATGGCGGAAGCCGCGTACCGGCGCCCATCCACCTCGCTGCCACGAAGGGCAACGAACAGGTCACCGGGCACGACTTGGCGACTATCGTAGGCGAGACCGCAGATGTCGAGGTCTCCAGCTCCCTGAAGGACCGAGTCCGGTGCCGCTGCCGCTAGTTCCGAGAGAATCATGGTGAGCCCTCCCCGGAGGTCGAAAGTAAAGTCCGGCGGATGCCGATGACGTCGCAGATCTGACCGCCGATCTCCGCGAAGACGGGCGCCGCCACTGTCCCCCCGTAGCGCTCGTCCACCTCGTTCTGAGGGTCGTCGATGACGACAAGGATCGCGATCTCAGGATCCTCCACGGGGAAAAATCCAGCAAACGACGTCACGTAGCGACCCTTCCCGTAGCCGCCACCGCCGGTCCCGGGAATTTTGGAAAAATACTTCCGCGCCGTGCCGGTCTTGCCCGCAGTACTCACTCCGCCAATGGCCCCTTTCGTGCCGGTTCCTCCCTCCGCCACGGCCTCGCTCATCGCAGCCCGCATCCACTTCGCGGTGCGCTCCTCCATGATGCGCCGGACCTCGACCGGTTCGAACCCGGACACGAGTTGGTCGCGGTGATCCGTAATGCGATGAGCCATCTGAGGCTCAAGCAGAAGCCCGCCGTTGGCGATCGCACCGAGCGCCATCACCATCTGAATCGGGGTGACCGCGACCTCATAGCCGATCGCCACCCGGGAGAGCGACGTGCCACTCCATTGTTCAGTGGGTCGAGTGGTTCCGGAGGCCTCGCCGGTCAGAGCCAGCCCCGTCTTCTGGCCAAACCCGAAACGCGAGACAAAATCAGAGAGCCGTTCCGACCCCAGTTGCCGGGCCAGAAGGTAGGTCCCGATGTTGCTCGACTTGGCAAATACCCGCGTGACACTCAGCGTTCCGTAGGGGTGATGATCCCTCAACGGGGACGGCAGGCCATTTCCCTCGAGGTAGCCGTTGTGGCAGAAGACCGGCGTGCTTGGAGAGACGAGGTGATGATCGAAGATGCCGGAAAAGGTCACCATCTTGAAAGTCGACCCCGGCTCGTAGAGATCGGAGACCGCAAGATTTCGACGCTGGCCGGTTTCCCCGCTGGAGCGAGTGAAGTGCGGCCTGCTCGCCATCGCCAGCACCTCGCCAGTCTTCGGACGAGTCACGATCACCATCGCCTTCTCCGCGCTGTAATTGATCCAGGCCTTCTCGATGAGCGACTCCGCCACCTCTTGAATGCGCATGTCGATGCTGAGGTAGACCGAGTCGCCGTGCTTTGGAGGCTGACTCTCTCCGCGGAAAGCCGGCACCTCGACTCCGCCACGGACGAATTCGATCTCTCGATAGCCAGCCACCCCGGCAAGATTCTTTTCAAACGACCTTTCCGCGCCCTCCACTCCGTCGTTCTTGCTGTTCACGAAACCGACCACGTGATTGAGACGGGCGTCGTAGGCGTAGAAGCGTGACATCGCGCGCCGACAGTAAATGCCGCGAATCTTCTGCTCCTCGAGAATCTTCTCCAATTCGAGCGCCTTCGTTTCTGAAAAGCGCGGCGCCAGAAAAACGTCACCCCCGCGGCTCTTTGAGAGTTTCTCGAGAATCTCCCAGGGATGCTGTCCCAGCGGGCGGGACAGGCGATGCGACACCAATTCAAGGTACTTCCGCTTGGTCGCCTCCGATGAGTAGGCGTTCTGGATGTCCTTCACTTCCACGCCCTCTGCGAAGGCCAACGCCCTCTCGGCAAAATCCAAATTACTCAGGTGCAGCCGGTCCGCCACGACGTCACGAACCGGACGGTCAGCGGCCAGCAACTCGCCGTTGCGATCATAAAGAGATCCTCGCCGTGCCGGCAGCACCAGTTTCTGGCGATGCTCGTTGCGAACGATCTCTACGTACTTCTCATATTGATGAATCTGAAGATAGACCAAGCGTGACGCAAGAAGCGTAAGAAGGAAGGTTAACACCAGCGACCCGAGCATAATGCGCCTTTGGATGTCGACACCTTTCATCGCTCGACCCCTCCTTTCGGATTCTCCTGGAAAGCCACTTCATCCCGCGGCGGCAACACCCTGCCTTCACGGTCAATGGTCACCACCCGCTTCGGATCGAGACGCTCCAGAATGGACCCGCCGCGCTCGAGACGCTCGACAAGGCCATCCCGACCCGTTACCCCGACAATATCCTCTTCGACTGCCTCTACCTGATCACGCAAGACCGAGATTTCCTTCTCCAGACGAGCACATTTTCCGGTGAGGATGATCTGCTTGTTCTTGATGTAGACGTAAACCACCCCAAGCGTCGCCGCGATTCCACCAATCATGAGAAAACGAGCGAGACGCGATGCCCCAAGGCGGTTGCGGTAGCGGTTTCTAAGATTCTTCATGACGGATCCTTTCGGCGATGCGCAGCCGGGCACTCCTGGAGCGCGGGTTGCGGCTGATCTCCTCGGCAGACGGCTGAACGGCACGGCGCACGGGGAGACTGAGGTAGAAGTCAGGATTGAGCTGGGGCTCAGGCCACTCGGGACGATCCAACCAGCGTGTCGAGGCGGCACGCAGAGTCCGCTTCACGCGACGATCCTCCAGGCTGTGAAAAGCGATCGAAACGAAGCGACCACCGGGCAACAGACACTCGCGAAGCGACCCAAGCAGATCCTCAAGAGCCCCAAGCTCATCGTTCACCGCCAAGCGCAGCCCTTGGAAAACCTTGGTAGCGGGATGAATCCGGCCACGCTTCGGCAAAGTGACGGCCATCAACTCTGCGAGATCACTGGTGGTCACGAAGGGCGACTCCCTGCGGCGCTCGACGATGGCCCGAGCAGCGCGACGCGAACCCTTTTCTTCGCCCAATTCCCAGAAGATCCGAACCAACTCATCCTCGGGAAGCTCGTTGACAAGGTCGGCGGCTGTCGTCTCTCCGCGCTGATCCATCCGCATGTCGAGCGGGCCCTCCTTTTGAAAACTGAAACCACGCCCCGCCTCATCGAGCTGCGGACTGCTCACGCCAAGATCGACCAGCAGCCCGTCCACGCCCTCGATCTTCATCTCGCGGAGAACCTCCGCCACGTGACGGAAGCTTCGATGCACCGCCACGAAGGAATCACCGAATCGGGCGAGTCGAGTTCGGCAGGCGACAATCGCCGCCTCATCCTGATCGAAGCCTATGACGCGGAAACCCTGCTCAAGGAGGAGCTCGGCATGCCCTCCTCTACCCAAGGTCAAATCACAGATCGTAGCACCGGGAGGCAAGGAAGAAAAAGCCGTAAGCACCTCGGCCGCAAGAACCGACACATGCGGCGGGCGAGAGGAATCCGACTCCACACCAAGAGGCTGTCCTGCCCCGCCGACACCTTTGGAAGAAGGGCCGCCGCTTTCTGCGGATCGAGTCATGCGCAACGTTCCCGACCTGCCAGACCTGCTCGGAATCGCCGAAAGAGCAAGGCTCCCCCACCCTCCGGAGAAGAACTCTCCGGAGACTCCAACCACGACGGGAATTGGATTCATTTGAATGAGAAAATTGACGTGCCAAACCTTTCAGGCTTTAAGACCCGAGACGAAAAGACTGGCGAACGTCCGCGAAATGTAGTTAAGAAACCTTAGAAGGTTGGCGACACTGATGTTTTAGTCAATGCGAAAATAACGTTACTTGCACCCGACATTTTACGATCTGGGTGGAAAAAACGTCGCAAGGTACTCTCTTCACGACATCGGTGCGTGATCTTGGCTACTGGCTCCAAGCGACAGGCATTTGCCAAGGCTGATTCTTGCGCATTGCCAGTGTGGCCCGAGCGACGATCTCACTGCGGCCATTCCTTGCACCCCGCCTCCGCCCAGCTAACCTTGCCCCGTGAGCAAGCCTTCACCGATCACCACCGATGCAGATCATGTCGAGCTGGGTTTCATGGACTCCCGCGCCAAGGTGATCGATGTCGCCGCCTTCCTCGATCGAGTTCAGCGCGCCGGTCAGGAAAGCGACTATCGCGTCGTCGCCCTCCGCAAGGCCCTGCAGGTCGTGCTTGACGGAGCCGAGCCAAGGCGCGCCGGCGACGTCCTCCTCTCCTTGAGCGACCTCTCCGAGAAACCCATTGCCACAGCCCACGAGAAGGGGGCTTCCGGCGCCTATCAGGCCGCACCCTAGCGGCCCCACCCTTCCACACCGAAATGGACTACATCGAACCGCATGGCCACATGGTCAGCCGCAGCACCGACGACTACGTCAACATGGCTCGGTCGGGATGCCGCGCCGTCTGCGAGCCCGCCTTCTGGGCCGGCTTTGACCGCGGCTCTGCCGAGGGTTTCCGCGACTACTTCCGTCAGATCACCGAATACGAGCCCGCCCGGGCCGCCAAGTTCGGCGTGAAGCACTTCACCTGGCTCTGCATCAACCCGAAGGAAGCAGAAGACCTCAGCCTCGCCCGAGACGTCATCGGTCTGATCCCCGAATTTCTCAAGAAACCCACCGTCCTCGGCATCGGCGAGATCGGCCTCAACAAAAACAGCCGCAACGAACTCACCATTCTCGAGGAGCATATCCAGCTTGCCGCCGATCACGACCAGCTGATCCTCGTTCATACCCCTCACCTCGAGGACAAGCTCAAGGGCACGAAACTGATCATCGACGCACTGGCCAATCACAGCGGCATCGACCGGAGCCGGGTCATCATCGATCACGTCGAGGAGCACACCATCGAACTCGTGCTCGACGCAGGGTTCTGGGCCGGGATGACCCTCTACCCCGAGTCGAAATGCACCCCGGCCCGCGCCGTCGATATGCTGGAACTCTACGGGGGCGAGCGCCTGTGGATGAACAGCGCCTGCGACTGGGGCGTCAGCAACCCCCTCGCCGTTCCGAATGCGATGATGGAGATGCGCCGCCGCGGTCACGCGGATGAGTTCATTCGCAAAGCCGTCTGGGACAACCCCAGGACCTTCCTCGGGCAAAGCGACCGCTTCGTACTGTAGTCCATTTTACCGCCTTGCAGGTGCATCGTGATGTCCCGGCCTACTAGGGATACCAGGGGGTAGAGAGGGCGTCCGGAGCCGCCGAGTCTAGTCGTCCCAGGATTTAGGGATCAGGAACGCTACTACCACAAAAGCGACTCCAATCCCCAGCAATTTCGGCCAGAAGATGCCGAAGCAGAACCCGGTCCCATTGATCGCCAAGAAAAGTCCGCCAACATAAAGCAGGTAGCCACGAATGCCCAGGTTACCAAACCAGGAGAGGAGGGAGGGCCGGCTCCACTGCCCATCATCATCCTTCGGCTCGTAAGGCTTCCGAGTGGGCTTTTTTAACGGGTCCAAGTCGTCACTCATGAACACTCCCACTCCGATCTATGCAAGCCAGCGCAAGCGCAGTCGAGCAAGGAAGCCTAGGACGATGAGCGCCAGGAAAAGCCCTCCGACTTCAAGCAAGTAGCCACGCATGCCCAAGTTCCCATACCAGGAAAGAAGCGAGGGCCAACTCCAGTAGTCGCCGTCTCTTGGTTGCGTTGCAGGGAGAGGGGGACCGGCGTCTCGCCGGTCTACGAAGGCTCGGCCGACCGGCGGGACGCCGGTCCCCCCCCCTCGTTTTCGCTTCGCTCCCGCCGTTTCGACTTAGCTGTGCAAACTGAAGTCGCAAAATCCGGCTTTATCTGCCCTGGTTGAACAGGAGGTTGGTACCTGATTTTCCGGACAGGGCGAGGTCGGGCCAGCCGTTTCCGTCTAGATCAGCGACGCGAATCTGCAGGCCAATCCCGACCGTGCTTCCTGTGGCGATTGTGGTGCGCTGAAAGGTCAGCTTCTCGGCGTCCCAATCGTAGTAATAGACGCCCGGCTCGTCCGTGGCGCCGGGATCCTTGCCGGAGTGGGCACGGACTCGCTTGCCGCTGATCAACTCGGGCCGGCCATCCTTGTCGAGGTCAGCCCAGGCGAGGGCGTGGCCCTGAGAGAAGGTCTTGTCAATCAGGTGCTGCTTCCAGTTCGTGGTACCATCGGGGTCGGGAGCGAGCTGCTCTTCCCAGTAGAGACCGAAGTCGTGGCCGTCCGCCCAAATGAGGTCCTTGCGACTGTCGCCATTGAGATCGAGAACGAGGATCGGGCAGGAGGCATGAGGGAGAACGAAGTCGGGGTGGTAGGTCCACGCTTTGGCGAAGGCACCTTCCTCGGGGCGCTCGTACCAGCCGTTTCCGAAAACGACGTCCTCGCGGCCGTCCCCGTTGACGTCGCCGAAACCGGCGCCGTGACCGTTGCTGGTCTCGCCGGCTTCTCCGATCAGCCGACCCTCGAGCTTCCGGTCCGCTCCCTTGCCGGCAAACTGCCAGGCCATGAAGGGATTTTTCCTGTTCCAGCTGTTGGTGACAAACTCCGGGGTGCCGTCACCGTCGACGTCGTGAAAAAAGGTGACCTCATTCTGGGTCAGCTTGGTATCGACAAGGACCTTCTGTTCCCAGAGCTGTCCGTTCGAATGCTGCGCCTTGCCGGGGTTGCGGTACCACTTCACCTCGGTGGGCTTGAACGAGCCGGAGACGACGTCGGTCCATCCGTCGCCATCGACGTCGAAAGCGTGCTCGCCGTTGTTCTCGAGGTAGTCGGCGCCAAATTTGCCCAACTTGCGGAGAGGACGCTGCTGGTAGTCAGGTGCGGCGTACCAGAACTCACCGGCGGAGACGTCGAGCTTGCCATCGTTGTCGTAGTCGGCGACGGCAATGCCTTCGTTGTTGTCGACGTGGAGGAGCTTTGTCTCAAAGCGCAGCGGCTCCTCGGCCTGGAGCGAAAAGGCGGCGATCAAAAGGGAGGTGGCGGCGAGTCGGGAGATGCGCATGAGAAGGAAACGCGACTGCCGGGGCGATCGTTCAAGGTCGCCGCTACATGGCCATGCCACCGTCGACGGCGATGACCTGCCCGGTAAGGTAGCGCGCGTTCGGACCGACCAGAAAGTGCGCGAGATTCGCGACGTCCGCCACTTCGCCGAGGCGGCCAAGAGGCACTTGAGTGCGGATCTTTTCCTTGAGCTCGTCTTCCAGAGCGTCGGTCATGTCAGTCGTGATAAAGCCGGGGGCGATGACGTTGACGGTGACCCCGCGCCCCGCGAACTCGCGGGCCAAGGACTTGCTGAATCCGATGAGGCCGGCCTTGCTGGCTGCATAGTTGGCCTGGCCGGCGTTGCCGATGAGACCGATGACAGAGCTGACGTTGACGATGGCCGCCTCGGGTCGTCGGAGGAGCGAGCGCTGCACGGCCTTGGTCATGTTAAAGGCGCCCTTGAGGTTGGTGTCGAGAACGACGTCCCAATCCTCCTCGCTCATGCGCAGGGCCAGCTGGTCGCGGGTGACGCCGGCGTTGTTGACCAGAATGTCGATGCCGCCACCAAGTTTCTCGACCAGTTCGTCGGTGGCTGCCGCGCAGTCACTGGTGCTGGAGACGTCGAGCGCGAGGGAGAAGCAGGAGTCGGGAAAATCGGCATTGATCTCATCGGCAGCCCCGCTGCAGCTGCCCTCGCTGCGTGAGACGACAGCGACCTTTGCCCCAGCCGAGGCAAACTGACGGGCGATGGCTTTGCCGATGCCTCGTCCGGCTCCGGTGACAACGGCGGCTTTTCCTTGCAGATCGTTCATTCTGCGGATTGTTTTCATGCCTCTGCCCGTCTGACAACAGGAAAGGCCGAATCATCTCATGAAGTGTCCCTATTGCGACCTGCCCGCGTTCGATGGAATCGTCTCCTGCGATGGCTGCGGCTTCGACCTTTCCATGGCCGACCGGATGTTTGGCATGCCGCCACACGTGAGCCCCGGCGTCTCCGATCCGGTGAAGCTTCTGACCAAGAGCCAGATCGAGAAAGTGCAGGCTCGCATCGAGGAATTCCACCGGACCTTTCCTCAGGTCACGCTCGGACTTGTCATTCACCGGCTCCCTGCGGAAGCACCTCTTCGACCCTACATGTTCTGGCTTTCGGAGCGTGCCCAAGTTTTTCCACAGACCGCGAGCGGCTCCGATGCTCGGGGAGTGATGGTGCTGTTCGACGCCGAGAACGGTCGGCTGGGACTCCTTCCCGGCTACGCGCTCGAGGATCTGCTCACGGAGCAGGATTTCCATGCAGCGCTGGCCCATGGCGACAGAGCCTTTTCGAAAGGCCAGATTGTGAAGGGCTTCGCGGCCGTCATTGACGGGGTCGAGAAGATGCTGAAAACGGCATGGGATCGAGTCGGCGAAGTCTACGGGATTCCTCAGGAGGAGATCGACGCGATCCAGAACGAGGGCAGCCGAACCACGAGTCGACAGCATATCGCCCTCGCGGAGAGGGGTGGCTGGGGGATGTTCTAGAGCCTTTTCAGTCTGGATGAACCTTAGTGGTGGAGCTTGACATTCCGGCGAGTTGAGGGCGAAGCCCGCCCGTCGCCCTCTGGCAACGCCAACGCGCCGGGACGTCACGCTCCACCGGTGGCAGGAACTCCCCACGTCGAACGAGGGTGGCCCTTAACCAGGTGCCATTGCGCATTGTTAAGCCAAGAATCGCTCTCCGTGAAGGCGGGTCGAGGGTTTCGCGACCGTGGTAGGGCGCGGGCCTCCGGACCCGCCGAAGGGAGCGCCCAGCGACCGCCTCGCGTTGCTTGCAGCCACGACGGCGGGTCGGGGACGCCCCCGCCCTACCTTTTCCCTTCATCATGGCCCGGGGCAACGCCCCAAGGACCACCGCCTAAACCCAAGCCCTGCAAGGGCGCTCTATCCTCGCGGGGGCGAGGCCGTTAGGGCGAATGGCGCTTGGTTCGTGGGGGGTGTCGAGGATTCTGGGCGGGATTTCTTCCTCTGGGATTGAACCGGATC
>ENA-ORXT01001094-ORXT01001094.1-marine-metagenome-genome-assembly--contig:-NODE-1094-length-38258-cov-4.778607_pt1 | contig 38258 bp, 28 predicted proteins | sample MGYA00237868_ERZ511482 | MGnify/ENA metagenome assembly ERZ511482 | reverse complement strand
GAATACCTGCAACTGCGGGGTATTCTGGCGATGGTGCCGGGGGCGCGGCTGTACGTTTATAAGCAGCCGTTTGATGAAGGCTATTCGTTGGAACTACAGTACGGCAACCAGGAACCAGCGTTTGTTCGTTACCTTATGTCGGAGTCCGTCGATAATTATGCCGCCATGATTGGTGTGGAACGGTCACCTGAAAAAGGTTTTATGCCGGTTTCAATGGAGTCCTACGATAATGGCCTTGACCTCAACTGGGATGGACTGGCCGATGAGCCGGAGGACTATACCGTTGAGGTGAGACTCGGCCCGGCTACGACCGCCCGCGACGTACGGGAGGAACTTGAGGAACATGGCCTTTTTGTGTACATAAATCGCGAAAAGATAGAGCTGCTTCCAAAGTTTGACGTCAATGTTTTTGGACTGAACAATGATGAGGTCACCGTTCGCGTAAACAACGTAGAACTTGAAAAAATACAAACGCAAAATTGGACGGACGTCGTTGTAGAAGGACGAACACGAAAATCACCCACCGACCGTATGGCGAAGTTACTGGGCGCAAAGATAAAGGCGGGTTTTTCTCGTGTTTCGAACCGGCAAACATCCGGGACCTACCGTGCCTGGTACGAAGACATCGATTGGCCTGAGAACGAGCCGAAAATTGCGCGCTACAACGATCGGCGCGTATCACTCGATTTTCTGCTGGACACGGAGTTTGGCGAAAACGCTATGATTCAAACCGCCGTAACTTACGACAGCCCGAAGGGCCGCTATGCCGTACAGGTGATCGATGATACCGACTTGTCGTTATTCGAGCCGCGGATAAACGTAGCACCTGCTAAACTTAGTAAGACCAACAAGTTATTTAATCCCTTAAATATCCTACCGCAGACAAACGTAGCACCTGCTAAACTTAGTAAGACCAACCCCTGGGAGATCAAAAACATCGACATCTTCTTCAAGCGGCTCCCTACTCAATGGGAAGTACAATCGATGCAACATTATTTAGCAGGTTCTCCGGGATACGATCTGCGGGTATTTCAGGATTGCGGTGAAGCAGCCGGGAATTACAATTTTTACCTGGGTAACGGAAGTGGCTTGAACGGCGTCACCAGTGTTTTATCAGTAGGAGAGGTACACGAAGAGCCGCTACGTTTCAGCTTTAGGAGGTCAAGTGATGGGGAACCCGATATTGGTGTCCACGAGACAGACGGTACGTGGAACCGACCATCAATCATGCACTCCTATGACGTATATATGTGCATCGATGGTAGATGGATTAGTTTTCCAGCTACCGGCGGGCACTACCACCGCTCGGTACTCGACCCCGCACCGGATGTGTATGCTTTGGGTTGCCTAGGTACCACTCCCGTCGGTGAAGGCGAGGACTTATGGACAATGACCTTCCCGGTCAACAATGACAAATTTTTCCAGGCCACCATCGAAATCCTGGAGGAAATGGGATTCAAGGACCGCGATCTGGAGTTCTACATCAACAAGCGGAGCGTCGACGCGGGAGCGTTCTCGAAGCATCCGTATTCGCCGGGCGCGCGGGTGGAAATGAGTACGCGGGAGGAGACGCCGGGGGCGACGGTGGTGGTCAGGCTGGTGGAGTAGCGCCAAGGGGTTAAGATGATCAAGATTTCAAAATTCATCAAAATCGGGACCGTCCCAATTTTTTTAAATCTTGAAAATTTTAATCATCCTACCCTCTGTTTGCCACTACACTAACGTGAGGTTCGCGGAAAAAGTAAGTGTTTATGCCGCTTCGAAGTGTTTTAGAAGTTAGATCGTTAGAAGTTAGAATGACGGTAGGCCATAATGCCGATTGGGCACTAACGGTCTAACTTCTAACGGTCTGGATTTCAAGGACGAACCTGACTTCAGAACCGTGAACCTCACGTTACACTACATAAGACAGCCCTAAACAACCCACCAACCCCACCAGCGAAACCACCGTCTCCATCACCGTCCAGCTGCGCAGCGTCTGCGGCACCGTAAGCCCGAAGTATTCCTTGAAAAGCCAGAAGCCCGTGTCGTTAACGTGGCTGCACGTCAGGCTACCCGCGCCCGTAGCCAGCACCAGCAGTTCCGGACTGGCGTCACCGGACTGCGCCAGCGGCAGCGCAATGCCCGCCGCCGTGATCGCCGCCACCGTCGCCGAGCCGAGGGTGATGCGCAGAGCCGCCGCGATGATCCAGGCGATGAAGATGGGGTTGGCGTCGAAGCCCCGGAGGCTATCCACGATGTAGTTACTCGTACCGCTATCCACCAGCACCTGCTTGAAGGCACCGCCGGCGGCGATGATGAGCAAGACCGCCGCCATCGGGGCCAGCTGCTTGCCGACGCGCGCCATCAGGTGGGCCACCGGCGTCCGCGTCTGCCGGCCGAGGACGAACATGGCCGCCAGTACGCCGATGAGCAGGGCGATGGTGGCGTCGGTCAGCAGACCGGAGGCAACCAGTTCGGCGAAGAAACCCTGGCTTACGACGTCCGGAGCAGGGCCGACGGGTTCGTTCCCTGCTTCGGTAAGTATGCTTTGCACCAGCGTCCCCGCCCCTAAAAGCAGTACGGGAAGGAGGGCACACAAAACGCTGGTACCGAAGGATGGCAGTTGATCCGGCAAACTGGTTTCCCTGATCGTGAGTGCCCCCTTCGTATGGGGCATCTTCCGGAGGGTGCGGGCCAGCAACGGCCCTGCCAGGATGACCGCCGGCACGCCCAGGATGATACCGTAGAGGAGCACCTTGCCGACGTCCGCGCCGTACGTAGCGGAGATCAGCATCGGGGCGGGGTGGGGCGGCAAAAAGCCGTGCGTTACCGACAGCGAGACCACCGCCGCAACGGCCACCATCGCCAGCGGAAGTTTTGCCTTCTCCGCCGCGCTGATGATGATCGGGGCCATCATCACGAAGGCCACCGTGTAAAATAGCGGGATGCCGATCAGGAATCCCACCGCGCAAAGCCCCCACAAGATGGACATCCCCTCGCGGCCCGCCACCAGCTTATCGGTGATGACTTTGGCCGCGCCGGTTTCGGCCACCACGCCGCCCAGTACGGCCCCCAGACCGAGGATGATGGCCAGCCCGCCCAGCGTACCGCCTACGCCCTTACTGACCGCCGTCATCGTCCCTTCCGGCCCCATGCCCAACGCCAGCCCCGCACCGATGGCCACGATGACCAGCGCGATGAAGGGATGCCATTTCAGGCCGATGATGAGGGCAAGTAGCGCGAGTACGGCTAAAAGGGTAATGAATATGGGCACGAAAGTCAGATTGTAGAGGGTGGATAACAGCTCGTTGACAAGCTGCGGAAGATATGTGGATTCTTCGGGCTTAGTTTAGAGCGTCGGTAAACACTTGCTACCACCCTTCGTCCATCCATCATCTACCACCTTAGCCGTGCAGGACGACGTCCAGCGTCGTACCGAAACTCAGCACGTCGTCTCCCCACTCCTTTTTGGTCATTTTATCTAGCCCGGGGAGCACCCTGCTGCGATATTCCACCAGCTTTTGTCGGGTCGTGAAGGTCAGCAACAGAGCGTAAGTAGGCCCCTGACGATTGTCCACGTCGAGTAGGCGCGTGAGCTGGTAGCTCGTCGCTTCACTTTCCGCCATGGCCTGAGGTAACCATACTTCTTCCATCCAGCGTATCCATTTAGGGTGAATGGCGCGGGCAACCTTGGAGGTAACGTTGTAAATAATCATGGGTAAGGGATTAAAGGGGTAAAGGTAGGAACCCTTGACGCCTTTACTCTCTTCCCCCTTGCTCTTTCAGGGCAATCGCAAGGTCGCTTCGCGATTTCTTACGGAACACCGAGTTTTACCAAAGAAGCACGAAGTTCCCGTCTGATAGCTTGTGCGATAACAGACCATGTAATACCCTGCCTCTTGTCCTAGAGGGGGCAAATACCCTTAGCCCGGAGGTGCCCCAGCGATGCTTCTCCGGGCTAATGCTTCCTTCCTCCTTTACTCCCTTACTATAGAAGCACCCAACGCATTCAGCCGCTCATCGATCCGCTGGTATCCCCGGTCGATCTGGTGAATATTGTCGATACGGCTCGTGCCTTCGGCGGACATCGCCGCGATCAGCAGCGAAACCCCGGCCCGGATGTCCGGGCTGCTCATGCTGATGCCCCGCAGCGGCGCGCGCTTGTCGAGGCCGATCACCGTCGCGCGGTGCGGGTCGCAAAGGATGATCTGCGCGCCCATGTCGATCAGCTTATCGACGAAGAACAGCCGGCTCTCGAACATCTTCTGGTGAATGAGGACCGAGCCGCGCGCCTGGGTGGCGGTCACCAGCGCGATACTCATCAGGTCGGGCGTAAAGCCGGGCCAGGGCGCATCGTACAGCGTCAGGATGCCGCCCTCGATGAAGGAGCCGATCTCGTAGTGGTCCTGCTGAGGAATATAAATATCATCGCCCCGGAATTCCATCTGGATGCCGAGCCGCCCGAAGGTGCCGGGGATGAGGCCGAGCTGGTCGAGCCGCACGTCTTTGATCGTCAGTTCCGAGCCGGTCATGGCCGCCATGCCGATGAAAGAGCCGATCTCGATCATGTCGGGCAGCATCCGGTGCTCCGTGCCGCCGAGGGATTCGACGCCCTGGATGCGGAGCAGGTTGGAGCCGATGCCCTCGATCTTCGCCCCCATCCGTACCAGCATCTTGCACAATTGCTGCAGGTAAGGCTCGCAGGCGGCGTTGTAGATCGTTGTTTCGCCCTTGGCGAGCACGGCGGCCATTACGACGTTGGCCGTGCCGGTCACGCTGATCTCTTCCATGTGAAGGTAGGTGCCCACCAGCCCGTCGGTCTTGAAGGTATAGATGTGGCGGTCGGCTTCGTACAGGAAGTCGGCACCCATCGCCTGGAGGCCCAGCAGGTGGGTGTCCAGCCGGCGACGGCCGATCTTGTCTCCGCCCGGCTTGGGCAAACTGGCGCGGCCGTAGCGGCCCAGCAGCGGTGCGATCAGCATCACCGAGCCGCGGATCTTCTGGGCGTCGCGCACGTAGGCTTCGCTCAGTACGTAGTCGATGTCGATGTCTTTCGCGGTGACGCGGACGCTCTCGCGCGTCAGCCGCTCCACCTTTGCGCCGAGGCCTTCCACGAGGTCGAGCAGCTTGTTGATGTCGAGGATGTCGGGCAGGTTCTCGACCAGCACCGGCTCGGGCGTGAGCAGGGTGGCGGAGATGATCTGCAGCGCTTCGTTCTTCGCGCCCTGGGGGATGATTTCGCCGGACAGCCGGTGGCCGCCTTCGACGATGAATGTTCCGTTATCGGTCATGGGCGCGAAGGTAGTATGCGTCGTCGACTTCTTATTTTTTTCGCGAATGGTCCTGAAACAAAGTTTCAGGACCATTCGCGAAAAAAATAAGAAGTCGACGACGGTTCCTTACCGGCGACGATTCTTGCGGTTCCGGCTCTTCGACCGATTCCCGCCCCCCTGATTATGGTGCTGATTATTCGGCCGGTTGTTCTTCTTCTTTTTCTTCTTCTTGCGCTTATTGGAGTGCTGCTCCGGCTGGTTGGGGCCGGGCACGCCGATCTTGGCGTCGGGGGGCAACACCAGCGTTTTACCGCTGAGTTCGTAGAGGTCTTTGCGGATCATCTCTTCGTTGACGAACTGGCCCGAGGCCCAGCTGGTCAGCGCAATTTTCATATAGTAGGCCGCGACGTAGGTGGCGTGGTCCCGTTCGGGGCCGTCCTCCATTTCGGCGGCTTTCTTGATCAGTTGCTGCACGTTCTGACCGTAGTGTTTCATGCGGCCGACGGCGTCGGGGTAGGGCAGGCGTTCGCTCTGTTCTTCGGTCTTCTCCTCCAGGCTGATGCCTTCGGGGACGGTGACGTTCAGGGGCTCGCCGGCGATCAGGAAAGCGTGGCGCCAGAGGCGTTCCTCGTAGTTCTCCTGCGTCTTGATGCCGGGTTCCATTTGCAGCATCAGTTTGATGACGCGCTCGACGTAAGCCTGACGCTCGGCGTCGTCTTCCACGGCGTTGGCGCCGCGCAGCAGTTCCTGCACATTGCGGCCGTATTCGCTGATGATCAGCTCGTCCTGGGTAGTGTTATAGGCGATGTCCCATTCCATGGTATTGGTGTTTTGATCTGTTGGTTAGTGGAACTATTGGTCTATTGTTCCTTAAAACCCTAATGCGCTTCCGTACCCTTTTGGGCGCGGACGCGGGTACAAAGATAGTTTGTTAAAAGGCAACGGTGAACGGAGCTGACGGAGCCGGCATACCAATAGCACCAATAGCACCAACAGCACCAACTCACTCCACCGTCACCGATTTCGCCAGATTCCGCGGCTGATCCACGTTACGGTCCAGTTCCACGGCGATGTGGTAGCTCAGTAGCTGCAACGGAATCACCGACAACAGCGGCGTCAGGGGTTCTTCCGTCGCCGGAATTTCGATCACGTGGTCGGCAATTTTCGCGATGGCCTTCTCGCCTTTATTGACGATGGCGATCACGCGACCCTTGCGGGCGGCGACCTCCTGTACGTTGCTCACGATCTTGTCGTAGGCGGACTGGTTGGTGGCCGTCACGTAGACCGGCATGTTCTCGTCGATCAGGGCGATGGGGCCGTGCTTCATCTCCGCGGCGGGGTAGCCCTCGGCGTGGATGTAGCTGATCTCCTTCAACTTCAGCGCGCCTTCCAGCGCAACGGGGAAGTTGTACCCCCGGCCCAGGTACAAGGCGTTGGGGTGATTCTTCACCTCCCCGGCGATGTACTTGATGTGGTCGTTTTCCTTCAGGATCTCCTCCACCTTACCGGGGATGAGCTCCAGTTCGCGGATCAGCTTCTGAAAGTAAGTGTTGCTGATCGTGCTCAGCTTGTGCGCCAGGCTGATGGCCAGCAAACTCAGCACGGTCACCTGGCCGGTAAAGGCCTTGGTGCTCGCCACGCCGATCTCCGGCCCGGCGTGGATGTAGCTGCCCGCGTCGGTCAGCCGCGCGATGCTGCTGCCGACGGAGTTGACGATGCCGTAGATCATCGCGCCCTTCTGCTTCGCCAGCTCCAGGGCGGCCAGTGTATCGGCCGTTTCGCCGCTTTGGCTCAGGGCGATCACGATGTCGCGCTCGTTCAGAATGGGGTTGCGGTAGCGGAACTCGCTGGCGTACTCCACCTCGACGGGGATGCGGGCCAGGTCTTCGATCAGGTATTCACCGATGAGGCCGGAGTGGTAACTCGTTCCGCAGGCGACGATGATGATGCGGTTGGCCCGCACGAAGCGGTTGGCGAATTCCTCCATGCCCCGCAGCGTCACCCGGCTGTCTTTACTGCTGATGCGGCCGCGCATGGCGTCGAAAATGGTCTTCGGCTGCTCGTAGATCTCCTTGAGCATGAAGTGGTCGTAGCCTTCCTTTTCCAACGCCTCGATCTGCAGGTCGAGCGTCTGGATGAAGGGCGGCTGCTCTTCGTTGTCGGTATTTCTGATCTGGAGGCCCTTGTCGAGGCTCACGGTGGCGATCTGGTTGTCGTCCAGGTAGACCACCCGTTTGGTGGAATCCAGGAAGGGGGAGGCGTCGGAACCGATGAAGAACTCATTCTCGCCGATGCCGACAACCAGCGGGCTGGCCTTGCGGGCACCCACCAGTACGTTGGGGTTGTGGCGGTCGATCACCGCGATGGCGTACGCGCCTTCCACGCGGTTAAGCGCGAGGCGAACGGCTTCCTCCAGCGCCAGGTTGCCCTCGTTCTGGATTTCCTCGATCAGGTGTACCAGCACTTCCGTATCGGTGTCGCTGCTGAAGGAGTGCCCTTCGGCGATCAGCGCGTTCTTCAGTACGGCGTAGTTCTCGATAATGCCGTTGTGTACCAGGGCCAGGCGGCCGCTGTTGCCGGTGTGCGGGTGAGCATTACTGTCGTTCGGCTCGCCGTGGGTGGCCCAGCGCGTATGACCGATTCCGAGCGTACCGGAAGTGTCCGTTTTTTCGATCAGCTTACGCAAGGCTTTCACTTTGCCCGCCTTTTTATGTATCGTCAACGTTTCGTTCATGATCGCGATACCGGCACTGTCGTAACCACGGTATTCGAGGCGCTCGAGGCCTTTAATGATGAGTTCATCAGCCTGGCGATGACCAATGTAACCTACAATTCCACACATATCTATTGCTTGTGAGTGTAACGGGGCCCGGGTATTAAAAGAGAGAGAAAAGGCGAAACCTCGCGCGGCCCGGGACCGCGCGGAGTTGGAGTAAGTAACGCCGGGCCTTAGTCCTTAGTTGTTCAGAGCTCGTTGGGAAAGCGGATTTCCCGCTAAGCTCCTATCCCCCAAGTTCGGTGAACGTCACTTCCAGTTTGGCGGGAAGCTCATCGTCCCCGCTTCCTTTCAGGATGACGCGGGCGGGGTCACGGTCAAAGGGGACCACCCGTAGGTAGATCTTGTTGGGGGCGATGCCTTCGACGATGTTTTGCAGGTGTAACGACAGGGTGGGGGAGTAAAATTTATTTCCGTCGTCATCCGTCTGCTCGCCGCCGCCACTGATGGCCCGCAGGAATCCACTACCGCGGGCCTCCGTCAGGAAGATGAAATCACTGATCGGTTGCAGGGCACCCAAGTTGTTGCGAAAGTACAAGCCGACGAAGCCCGGGCTTTCGTAAATGTTGTAGCTGTAATCCTCGATCGCCTGCCGGAAGAAAGTAAACCGCGCGCGGTTGATCACCTTGTCTTCCAGCGCGCTCAGGTCGGGGAACGTAATCTCCGTCATAACACCTCCCTGACCCGCCAACGCAATTTGTACGGAATCGAGGCCGTCCTCCAGCAGATCACCCGTCAGGCTGCCCGCGAAGTCGTTCTCGTAGCGGGGTAGCCACAACGAAAGGCGCAGTTGGTAACGGCGCGGCGTTTGGGCCGCGGTGGTGTCTTTATAGAAAAAATGAAACCCGGCGTTCGAGAGGGCACCGGGGCGTTGCGGCTCCAGACTCAGCAAACCGTCTACATCATCTTGCGGCTCGATGTAGATGCCCGCGATCAATTCGGCGAGCGTAGAATCGCTGTCGAAAACGTTCCGGGTGGCGCCGTTGACCCGTGCCAGAAAGGCATCGTTCAGCCGGATGCGAATGTGCGGCTGCAACAGGCTGTCGGTTCCCGAAGCACTGTAGATCGTGTCGTACAGCAAGGTCGGCGTCGTCGTGGCCGAGAAAATATCGTTCTCGTTAATAAATTCAGTTTGCGGCCCCAGGTCAATGTCGGTGAAGTAATCCATCTCATCCGAGATCCGTTCGGCTACCAGACCGGCCCGAAAGCTGAAGTTGCGCTCCGTACCGTAAAAAGCGAAATTAGTGTCGATGGGCATGATGAAGACCACCGAATCCACCTCCGCCGCGTCGGGCGTAAAGGCGAACGGCGGGCGAATCGGTACACCGGTACCCGTCTGGCGCGGAAGTAAAGGCACGAGGTAAGCACTGTTCTTGCGCCGGCCGAAGACCTCGTCGTTTAATTGGCCGAAGGTGAAGGTGATCAGTCCTTGGTCGGCCGCAGCGAAATAAGAAAGGATGGAATCCTCCTTAATCACGCGGGTGGTGAAGGGGATCGTCATGGTCTGGCCCACCGTGGCGCGGTCACCGTCCAGCAGGTCGGACCCCACCGTGATGGGCTCGGTACAGGCGGTAAAGACCAGGAAGGCGGCGGATAAGACGTAAAAGAAAAGTTGTTTCATTCGGTTGTGATCAGGTAAACGCAAAGGAGGGGGATAACGCGGGGAATAACGAACCGCGAACTAAAACAAGTCCTTCCCCGGGTCAGGGAAAGGACTTGTCGTCGCGGTAAAGACACGATGGGGTGGGGGGAGGTTGTATAGTGGGAAGTGGGAAGTAAAAAGTGGGAAGTCCGCGATCGGATCGTACCTGCTTCTTACTTCCCGCTTCAATACTTTCCACTTATTTCGCTACCTCTTCCTCCAGCAAGCTGTGGTAGAATTCCAGCGAGGCGGCGGGTGCTTCCTCGCCCTGCACGTCGAGGACGGGCTTGTCGAGGTCGGCGATCAGCGCGGCGTTGTGCTCGTTGAGCTCGGGGGAGCCCTTGATCACGGCGTCGGCGTACTGGATCGCGCCCTTGTGCAGGTCGGGCTTACCGTCCACCATAAAGGGGGCGAGGTCTTCCTCGGCCAGCGCGTTGATGCTCGCCTTCATGGCGAAATCGGGGCTGATGTGGTCTTCCACGCCGTCCTGGTACAGGCTGTACACGATCTTGCTCTCCTTGAAGAGGGGCTCGGTCTGGTAAGCGGTGCGCAGGTAGAACGGGATCAGGGAGGTCATCCAGCCGTGGCAGGCGATGATGTCCGGCGGCCAGCCGAACTTCTTGACCGTTTCGATGACGCCCTTGCAGAAAAAGGCGGCGCGGTCGGCGTTGTCTTCAAACGGCTTGCCGTCTTTGTCGCGGTGGATGAACTTGCGCTTGAAAAAGTCCTCATTATCGAGGAAATAGACCTGCATCCGGACGCCTTTGTCGGGCAGGGAAGCGACCTTGATGATCAGCGGGTAATCGTTGTCGTCAACGATGATGTTCATGCCGGAGAGGCGGACTACCTCGTGCAGGCGGTGGCGGCGTTCGTTGATGGTTCCGTAGCGCGGCATGAGCACGCGGATTTCCATCTTGTTCTTTTGCAGGTGGGGGGCGAGGGCGCGTACGGTAGTCGAAATATCTTTCGCGATGGTGTACGGCTCCATCTCCTGGGTGACAATTAGCACCTTCTGTTTACTCATATCGCTTCGGTATCAATTCAGGTTTTTCTGTACGTGTCGGCAACCGTTATTGCCGGACGCTTCGGCGTAAGCCGGGGCAAATTTACGAAATATAATGCACACCGACTATCTTCGCCGCCCTTTTGAAAAGTAAGGGGGCAAAGGAGGAAGGGGAAAAAGGAGTCATCATCCTTTTCCCTTTTCCCCCTTTCCACCTTTGCCTGGGGCGGGGCCGCGGGTGCAAAGGGATGGGGGAAACGCCTCGGTGAACGACCCGGGCCGAAGAACGATTCATCGACGATTCGTTCTTCGGCTTCCTTTTCCCTTTTCGCCCTTTTCCCTTTGCTTTGTACCCGCGTTCCCCGCCCCAATACCTCGTTATCTCATGCGAACACATAAGACGGCCGCCGCCCTGCGCAAGGCCCTGCCGAAAAAGAAAACCATCGCTTTCGTGCCCACCATGGGCGCGCTGCACGCCGGCCATATGGCCCTGATCGACGCGGCCGCGGAGCTGCACGACGTGGTGGTGGCCAGCATCTTCGTCAATCCCACCCAGTTTAACGAAGACGCTGATCTGGCCGCCTACCCCCGCACCCCGAAGGAAGACGCCGCCCTGCTCAAAAAGCACGGCTGCCATCACCTCTACCTGCCGTCCATCAAGGATATTTACCCCAAAGGCATCAAGGAATCCGCCGCGGCGCACATCGATTTCGGGCCCCTCACCGCCACCATGGAAGGCGCCAACCGGCCCGGCCATTTCGACGGCGTGGCGCAGGTCGTCAGCCGCCTGCTGGACATCGTCCGGCCGCACGCCCTCGTGCTCGGGCAGAAGGACTACCAGCAGGTCGCCGTCATTCGCGCCATGATCCGCCGGCTCGATCTGCCGACGGCCGTCCACGTCGTACCCACCGTCCGCGCGCCTGACGGCCTCGCGCTCAGCAGCCGTAACCTGCGCCTGTCCCCGAAGCAGCGCCGCGCCGCCGCCACGATCAACGTGCAGCTCGCCGCGGTCACCGCCGGGCTCACCGCCGGTTGGCCCGTCCAGGTGCTCGCGCAATTCGCCCTCGAAGGCATCGGCAACCACGACCTGCTGGACCCGGAATACGTCCAGATCTTCGACGGCGATACCCTGCTGCCCTACGGCGACGGTGACGACGTGCGCGAGCTCGTCGTGGCCACCGCCGTCCACTGCGGTCCCGTCCGCCTGATCGACAACAGAATCGTGCCGCCCGCCAACCCTTAACGACCCCGTAACGTTCCTTTCGCGTTCCGATGTCGTCTAAAGGTTGTCAATACAACGGTTTAGCCCCCATTCAAACCCCGATTATGCTCATTCAAAGATTCAAAGGCAAGATTCACCGCGTGAAAATCACGGAAGCGAATCTGAATTACGTCGGCTCCATCACCATCGATGGCAAGTTGCTCGATGCCGCGGGCATCATCGAAGGCGAAAAAGTACAGATCGTCAATAACAACAACGGCGAGCGCATCGAAACCTACACCATTCGCGGCGAGGAAGGCTCGGGCATCATCTGCCTCAACGGCGCGGCCGCCCGCCGCTGCCAGCCCGGCGACCTGGTGATCATCATCGCCTACGGCTATATGACGGAGGAAGAGGCCCTGGCTTTTGAGCCGAAAGTGGTGTTTCCGGATGCCGACAATCAGATTTAGTCTGTTGGTCTGTTGGTCTGTTGGAACTATTGGTCTGACGGACCAGTGATGTGTATTGCCACTACGCTGGTGGAGAAGCTTTGTTCAAAATGCGGGACGGTCCGCTACGTTTTTCCGTCTAACGTTCGGAGCGAAGTTCTTTTGCCGTTTTCCGTTACGCCGCCCGCGTCAGGACTGCGTAGCTGTCCCCACATAAGTAACCTCGGATGGAGCACCGAGCGTAAGCGAGGTGCGGAATCCGAGGTGACGCGCATACCTCCTGGTACAAGAGCTGCTCTTCCCGCCGAGCCGGTCCATCCACGCCGGGTGGTCACCCATCCGGCACGGGTGCGGCTCGGGCCCTCTACTCATACCGCAAACTCTCGATCGGGTCCAGCGCCGCCGCCCGCAACGCCGGGTACAAGCCGCTCATCAGCCCCACCACCGTACAGACGATCAGCGCCAGCGTGATCCAGAGCCACGGCATGATGAAGCCGCCGCCGGTCGCGTAAGCTACCCCGTTACCGATCGCTACGCCGCCGATGACGCCCAGGATGCCGCCCATTTGGCAGATCAGAATGGCCTCGATCAGGAACTGGTACAGCACGTTGCGTTTCGTCGCCCCGAGGGCCTTGCGCACGCCGATCTCCTTCGTGCGTTCGGTGACCGTCACGAGCATGATGTTCATCAGCCCGATGGCCGCGCCGAGCAGCGTCATCAAACCGATGGCCACCGCCGCGGCCCGCAGCGTCACCGTATTTTCCTTGATGATGCTCACCAGGTCGCCGCTGTTGCTGACCTCGAAATCGTTCTCCTGCCCGGCCCGCAACCGGCGGACCTTGCGCATCGCCACCGTCGTTTCCGCGATCGCCTCGTCGACCGCCGTCGGGTCGCTGATCGCGATCAGGATGTCGTAGCTCGTGGTGTTGCTGCCGTAGAATCGCTTGGCGGTTTGCAGCGGAATCAGCACGCGCCGGTCCTGGTTGCCCGCCATGCTGCTGCCCTTGCTCTCCAGCGTGCCGACGACGCGCAGCCGCAACGGCCCGGCGGAGATCTCCTTGCCGATCGCATCCTCCGGTTTTTCGTCGAACAACTCCTCCACCAGCGCGGAACCGATGATGGCGATGTTACCGCCCTCGGAGCTCTCCCGGTTGGTGAAGTTTCGGCCCTGGCTCATCGTGTAGCCTTTACTGTTCAGGTAGTTGGTCGAGATGCCGTAGACGGAAGCGTTGGGGTTGGTTTCTTTGTCGCTGTACTTGACCACGGTGGCCCCGGTGGCGAAGAAACTCAGGCTGACGTCCGCCGGGTAATCGAACAGGTCCACGAATTCCGTCGCCTGATCGTAGGTGAAGGGCGCGGATCGGGTGCGGGGCCCCCGGCGTCCGCCGCCACCGCCCGCCCGCAGGTTCGTGGTCACCCGTTCCACCTCGATGGTGTTAGCGCCCAGGCTCGACAGGTTGGACGACAGCGAGTAGATCGCCGCGTCGATCGCCGTGAGGATGCCGACGAGGGCCATAATGCCCACGGCGATGATCAGCGTGGTCAGCAAAGCGCGCAGCAGGTTGGCTTTTACGCTGCGCCAGGCTACCCGGAAATTTTCCATTACGTCCATGGTGGCCGAAGGTAACGGACGGGGGGTAAACGAGGGCCGCTTTTCGACGAACGGCGGCCTTATTGGGTCAAAGCGTTCCCCGGGCGCGCGAAAGGGGAACGGCGCGCGGTCCTGCGGCACCTCATAACCACGTGTGCACCATCATAACCGAAGCGTTTGCTAGCCTAGCCCCCGCGAATGTTAATTCGCCATCCTCCTTCTCCCCGCCCATTCTATCTTCGCCCCAATGTCACTGAAAAAACTAGGCGGGGAAACCGTTATTTACGGCCTGAGCAACATCCTCGGCCGCCTCCTCAACTTCGTGCTCGTCACGCCCTTCCTGACGCGGGTGCTGGCCGCCGAAGAATACGGCGTGGTGGGCGAGCTGTTTTTCTGGACGGGGCTGCTGATCGCCCTGCTCGTCTTCCGCATGGATACCGTCGTGTTTCGCTACGCCAGCCGGGCGGAGAACGACGCCCACATCGTGTTTCAGCGGGCGCAGTGGTTTGTGGTCGTGGCGGTGGTGACCGTGATTGGCGGGTTGCTGCTGTTTTCAGCGCCGCTTTCGGCGGTGATGGATTACCCGGACCGGACGATCTACATCCAGCTGGTGCTGGCCACCATCGCCTTCGACGCCCTGAGCGCGGTGCCGCTGGCCCGGCTGCGGCTGGAGCAACGGCCGTGGTTCTTCGTGGCCGTTAACCTCGGCAACGTGTTGGTCAACCTGCTGCTGATCTTCCTGCTGCTGTACGTGCTGCCGGGGCGGGGAACGCTCTTCGGGCTGGACTTCGCGGAAGGTTACCTGGTCGGCTACTACCTGGCGACCATCGCGCTGGCGGCCGGCTTCCGTTACCTCGTTTTGCTGACGGACGGGTTGATTCGCTACGGCAAAGTAAAAGCGGAGGGGGAAAAGGCGAGAAGAGCAGTTCCGACGGTCGGCGTCATGCTGCGTTACGGCCTGCCACTGACGCTGGTGGCGGTGGCGGGCATCATCAACGCGCTGTTTGGCCCGGCCCTGATCAAATGGTATTTCGGGGAGTCGACGACGGGTAACCTCTTCTGGTCGGGGCAGTTCAACGCGGCGATGAAGCTGGCGGTCTTCCTCAACCTGTTCATCACGGCGTACAACTACGCCGCCGAGCCCTTCTTCTTCCGGCAGGCGGGCAAGGACCTGGCGACGGCCGACCGCACGATCTACGCCGACGCGGCCCGCGCCTACGCCCTGATCGGTACGCTGGCGGCCGCGGCGATCATGCTGCTGCTGCCGTGGCTGAAAGATTTTTTGCAGGAGGAGGAGCAGCAGGGGCTTTTCGTGTTGCCGTATTTGCTGGGCGCGAATTTGCTCTTCGGCATGTATTCCAATTTCTCGATCGCTTACAAACTGACGGACCGCACGTACCTGGGCGGTGGCATCGCACTCATCGGCAGCGTTATCGCGGTGGGCGGCAGCATTTTGCTGATCGGCGATTTTGGCCTGTACGCCGTGGCCTGGTCGATGATGGCGTGCTACGCCGTGATGTGCGCGCTGGCCTGGGGCGTATCGCGCAAATATTTCCGGGTGAATTATCCGCTGGGACGCATTGCGGTGTACGCCGTTCTGGCGGCGACGGCCGTGTATCTGGGCGGGGCCGCGGGTGCCGAATGGTGGATCAGGGGCCTCGTTCTGCTCGCCTTGCTCGGGGCGTTAACGGGGATGGAATGGCGATGGCTGCGCAAAACGTTCGGGTAGGGGTAAACACCGATGCCCTTGATCTTTGCTTTGCATCCCCGCGTTCCCCGCCCACCTTATAATCTCGTGGTGTCGTAGTTTTGTGTCCCTACGGGCGTTCATCAACTACGAAACTAATGGTTGATTGTACCAATAGACCAATACTCCAACAGACCAACAGACCAATAGACCAATACTCCAACAGAGACCAATACACCAACAGACCAATGAAGCCACTATTTTACCTCCTGCTTATGAGCTTGTTTGCCTGCTCCCAACCACTGTCCAAGCGCAGCCTCCTCGTGTTAGGCGACAGCAACGGCGCGAACAAAGGTTGGGTCTACCACCTGCAGGAACTGCGCGGCGGCGGCCCGCTCGTCAATACCTCCATCGGCGGTAATACGTTCGGCTTCGACGGTATGGGCGACACCCGCCGCAATACCCTCGAAAACCTGACGAATTACCTGCGCAAGGGCTACGCCGAAATGGGGCGGATCGATGAGATCCTCATCAGCCTCGGCACCAACGATTGCAAGATCGAATACGCCGACCGCCGCCGGGATGTGTACGATAACCTCGACGAACTGCTGACGCGCACCAAAGCCTTTTTCGCCGAACGCGGCCAAGACACGCCGCGCATCATACTGATCACGCCCCCCGCTGCGGGTGACGATTCCGTGGTCAACGGCGAGTTCCAGGGCGTCGCCGCCTGCCTCGTCAAACTGTCTGACAATATCCGCGCCGTCGCCGCCCGCGAAGGTTTTTGCCTGGTCGACTTACAAGCCAAACCCGGCAAGCAAGTCCTCAACTACAGCGACGACGGTATCCACTTCAATGCCGAAGGCTACCAGTTGCTGGCGGAAGCGGTGGTGAAGCAGTGTTTTTAGTTCGTTAGTCTTTTAGTTCGTTAGTTTTTTAGTTGCTGCAGCACTCCGTTATTGAGATGCTGTAGCAACTAAAAAACTAACAGACTAACGGACTAAATTACTTGATCACTCGGCTCCGCTTCCGAAATGATCATCGGCAACTCCTCCCGGATCGAGCGTTGTTGCGCCGTTTCCAGCAGGTCGAAGGCCTTGCCGTAGCGGCGGTTGGCCAGGTCGTCCCACATGTTTTTGTAGCCCAGCTTCAGCGCGTCGTATACGGCCAGATAGCTGGCGTAGCTCGTGCCCCGGTCGTGCGTCAGGCTGACGACGGCGTTGGTGGGCTTGCGCAGTGGCGAGATGACGTGGTCGCGCAGCAGATCGGGAATCTGACCAACGCGTACCTCCCGGTCCTCGACCAGCAAATCGTCAGCCGAATTGATGAGCACGGTGAGGACATTGTTGTCCGGAACCTGCTGTTCGAGCGGGTCGTCCGTCCACTCCGGCAGTTTGACCAGCACGCCCTTGTCTTCGGCGATGGTGGTGGTGACGAGGAAGAAGATGAGGAGCAGGAAGGCGATGTCGGCCATGGAGCCGGCGTTCACGGCGGGGGAGTCCCGGCGCGTCTTTTTGTCAGACATGGTGTGGTGGTTTTGTTTGGGGGTAGATGCGGACGGGGGCGTTCTTGGCGGATCGTAACCGGGTCGTGGGACGAATTCTTCGAAGAAGTTCGTCCCACGACTGGGCGGTTAGGGGTCAAGTTACCGTCTGCTTGACGCGAAGCGGTTTCCGACGGCGAGCTCGACGTATGCATAGTTTGCTGTCGGAAACCGCTTCGCGCCGACACGCCTTGCGTAAGTGACAAACCTTATCTTACCCTCTATGAAACACGTCCCTTTTATCCTCTTCACCCTCACCGCTGTTTTATGCAGTTGCGGCACGCCCGCTAACGAAATGGAAACGATGCCCGAAGCGGCCGAGGGAAACTGGCAACCCATGTTCAACGGCCGCGACCTCACCGGCTGGACGCCCAAGTTCGCCGGCCGTCCCGTCGGAGAAAACTACCTGAACACTTTTGTCTGGGAAGACGACATGCTGCGCGTGAAGTACGATGAATACGAAAATTTTGACGCGAACTACGGCCACCTGTATTTTGACCAACCGTACGGCCGCTACAAGATGCGGTTCGAGTACCGGTTCACCGGCGAGCAAATGCCCGGCGGCATTCACTGGAACGTTCGTAACAGCGGCGTGATGTACCACAGCCAGTCGGCGGAGAGCAACGAGCCGGGGCAGGGTTTTCCCGTTTCGCTGGAGTTGCAGCTGCTCGGCGGGCTGAGTGACGGCAAGACGCGCACCACCGGCAACGTCTGCACGCCGGGCACCACGGTCGTGATGGGGGATACGCTCAACAACGCCCACTGCATCAGCTCCAGCTCGCCCACCTTCGACGGTGATCGCTGGGTGCGCGCCGAGGCCGTGGTCCTCGGCGGTGAGGCGATGCACTTCCTGATCGAAGGCGATACCGTGCTCAGCTTCCGGCAACCGCAACTCGGCGGCTGGGATGCGTCCGGCAAGCAATTCGACGACTGGGGCTTCGCCCGCGATAAGGAAAAATGGATGGCGCGTAACCACGAAGTCCTCACCACCGGCTACATCGCCCTGCAGGCCGAAAGTCACCCGATCGACTTTCGGAAGGTGGAACTGATGGTCCTGGAATAGACGCGCCGCAACCGTTATCGCCAAGGGAAGGCGGCGCGAATGCCCGAGCCGATGCACCCGTTAGCCCATCTACCACTATCTATCCATTACCCATGCGCAATCGCGGCCCCCAACCCAACGACCCTCAACTCTTTGCTCCTAAACATTTCCCGGCTCTCACCGCCGCGACGGACGACCTCTGCTGGCTTCTTGGCCGTGGCTACGGCGTGGATTCCGCCTTGCAGCTGGTCGGCAACCGCTACCGGCTCAACAAGCGGCAGCGCATGGCCGTCGGTCGCGTATCCGCCGGGGCGGAGGAGATCGCGGCGCGCAAAAGCCGGGAGGTTGAATTGGCCGACATTGCCGGGCGCGGGGTCGCCATCGACGGGTTCAACCTGCTGATCCTGCTGGAATCCGCCTACGGCGGCGGGCTGTTGCTCCACGCGCGTGACGGCACTTACCGCGATCTGGCCGGCGTCCACGGCACCTACAAACACGTCCGGCATACGGAGCCGGCGCTACTGCTCGTCGGCGAAGCCCTTCGCCCGGCCGCTTCCGTGAAGTGGTACTTCGATCAGCCGGTTTCCAACTCCGGCCGCCTCAAAACGCTGCTGCGCAAACTGGCCGAATCCCACGGCTTCGACTGGGACGTCGAACTGGCCTACAACCCCGATAAAGAACTCATCGCATTAACCGACGAGGTCGTCCTCGTCTCCTCCGACAGCTGGATCCTGGACGACGGCGGGGCGTGGTGCAACCTGGGGCGGACGTTGTTGGAACGGGAAGGGGTAGGGTGGGTGGCAAAGTTTTAGACCGTTAGAAGTTAGTACGTTAGACCGTTAGAAGTTAGTTGGTTAGTTTTTTAGAATTTAGACCGTTTAAAGTCGTTGAGGCCCTAACGGTCTAACGATCTACCTTCTAACGGTCCGCCAACCTACTCCTCCGGCCTTAGATCAAATCTTCTCCGCAAGCTATCGATCGCCGGGTTCTTCCGCCGCATCGCCAGGAATTTGTCCTTCGCGGTCAGCCGTTTTTTCACCTCCGCTTTGGCGGGTTTGAGCGACTCGTCGACCTTGAGCAGCATGATCAGGCCGGGGCGTTGAAAGGTGTCGCGCAGGTGGTTGATCAGGCTCGAATCTTCGCGAAAGGACGCCATGACGCGCTGGCTGCCGATGCGAACGTGCACCTCCTCTTCAACGACGGCACCGGCGGCGCGCTTCATGTTGACGGCCAGGGTGGTGCCGGAATTGTTGCGCATGAAAGTGTCCCAGGCGAGCTTGAGGGTTTCGTCGGTCAGCGGCGGCAGATCACCGGCGGCGGCCTGCCCGGCGTCTTCCGATTCGATCTGAGCCATCATGTCGTTGACATCCACGCTCTTGAAGGCGGTCGCGGGCTTGGCGGCCGGTGGCGGCGTTGCGGCGGCGGTGGATACTAATGCCTCCAGTTTGGGGTCGGGCGCGGACGTGGGGGCCAGTTCACCGCCGGTTTCCCCAGCGGTTACCGTGACGGTAGGTTCAGGGCTTTTTTTTTCGGCGGGCGGGGTCGCGGGTGCAACGGAAGGGGCGGGGGCGTTGGTCGGCGCGGCCACCACCACGGGCTCGTTGCGGAAGGCGCGTTTGACGGCCGTCATTTTTAGCAAGGCCATTTCCACGTGCAGCCGTTTGTTGCGCGCCAGCCGGAAGCCGAGGTCGCAGTCGTTGGCGATGTTGAGCAGCGTCAGTAGCATATCCGGCGGCGCGATGGCGGCCTGCCGGTGGTAGCGCTCGCGTAATCTTTCGCCTACTTCCAGCAGCTTGAGCGTCTCCGGGTCCTTGCAAACCAGGAGGTCGCGAACGTGCGCGGCCATGCCGTTCAGGAAAAGATCTTCGTCGAAACCCTTGCGCAGAATCTCGTCGAACAGCAGCATGATGCCGCCCCGGTCTTCGGTCAGGATGTAGTCTACCGCCCGGAAGAAGTAATCGTAGTCGAGCACGTTCAGGTTCTCGATCACACCGTCGTAGGTGATTTTCTCCGCGTTGCTGGAGGTGATGCGGTCAAAGATGGACAGCGCGTCGCGCAGTGCCCCGTCCGCCTTCTGGCCGATGATGTGCAGCGCGTCGTCTTCCGCCTCGATGCCCTCCTTCTCGCAGATGCCCCGCAGGTGGGTGATGATGTCCTTCGGTTGAATCCGCTTGAAGTCGAAGATCTGACAGCGGGAAAGGATGGTCGGGATGATCTTGTGCTTCTCCGTCGTAGCGAGTATGAACACCGTCCGCTCCGGCGGCTCTTCCAGCGTTTTCAGGAAAGCGTTAAAGGCCGCCTGGCTCAGCATGTGGACCTCATCCACGATGAACACCCGGCTCTTGCCCGCGTCCAGCGGAATGCGCGCCTGCTCGTTGAGCGAGCGGATGTGATCCACCGAGTTGTTGCTCGCCGCATCGAGCTCCCGGATGTAGATGTTCGCGTCCCCGTCGAAGGAAACACAGCTGTTGCACTTGTTGCACGGCTCGTAGTCTTCCGTACGGTCCTGACAGTTGAGCACCTTGGCCAGGATGCGCGCCGAGGTCGTCTTGCCCACGCCCCTCGGGCCGCAGAACAGAAAGGCGTGCGCCAGGTGATCGGTCTGCAGGGCGTTTTTCAGCGTCTGCGACACGTGCTGCTGGCCCACCACCTCATCGAAACGGGCGGGGCGGTACTTGCGGGCGGAGACGACGAAGTTGGACATGGGGCGAAGGTAAGGAATCGGAGGAAGACGCACTATGCGGGTTTGTAAAACGAGCTGTACGCTTTGTAAGATGGGTGAGGACCTCCGGTCCGAATGTAAGACGGGCCGATACAGTCTGGAACACAGGACTCCAAAAAATAAAAGAGTAACTTTCTAGGAAAAAAAACATGGGCTACACCCAGAAACAACATTTCCCAATCACCGAGCAGCCAACCTTACTGACCTACCGACTTGCGGGCAGTATACACAAGACGGTGATAGAGGATTTGCTGAAAAAGCGCAGTTTAAAGATTGAAAAACTGAACGTTGAAATTCTAAAATTCCCAAAGGAGAAGCGGCACGAAGTTCATGAGAGAGAACTGTTCCTGATCCACGGAGAACACGCACTTGCGATTGATCGCATATTACACCATACAAAGGATGGTCCTTTTCACCTCATGGAACCCGAAATTAGGAAGCAAGTATTGGAGTCGTGGAAGTTCCTTCATGAGATAGGTGCTGTTTTTCTCTACGCCATCTGTGTAATGGGCAACCACGTACATGTGATCGTGAAAGCACCGGAAGGGGTAGTTGAAGTCGATCCGGGCAACCTAATCAAACGACACAAATCTTTTACCGCCAGGGAAGCAAATATGATTTTGAAAACATCTGGTGAACCTTTTTGGGATGGGGCTTATGACGATAGAACTATTCGTGCTGGAAAATTCATCGCGGCGATGTGGTACGTATTGAATAATCCCGTTAAGGCGGGGCTGGTGGATCGTTGGAGCGATTGGCCGGGGACGTTTGTACACCCGGATTATGTGGCTTTGTTCGGGTGAAAAAGTGCGAGCTCTTGTTGGATAACGTTGCAGCCCGTCTAACATTCGGACCGGAGGTCCTCACCCGTCCTACCGGTGATAATACTCGTCAAATTGAGGAAGGGTTGACCTACCGACTAAACGCCGATCGCTCAATCCCCAGCTTCACCATCTTACTCATCAGCGTCCGTCCGTTAATGTCCAGCAGTTCCGCCGCGCCGCCCGCGCCGGTCACCTTGCCGCCGGTGCGTCGCAGTGCTTCCATGATGTACTGCCGCTGCATCTCCTCGAAACTGACCAAACGGTCGTTGGGGGACAGGGAGAGCGTGCCTTCCCCCCGCTCGGTACGGCGCAGCGCGCGCAGGGAGGCACCGAGGTTCAGCGTCGTGGAGTTGGACGTGATCACCGCCCGCTCCACCAGGTTGATCAGCTCGCGCACGTTACCGGGGAAGTCGTAAGCCTGCAGCTGCTCCAGGTCGCGCTGGTTGATCTGGTTGATTGCCCGGCCCATTTTCCGGGCGTAAATTTTCGTGAAATGTTTCACCAGCACGGGGATGTCTTCCGGCCGCTCGCGTAGCGAGATATTGTGGATCGGGAAAACGTTGAGTCGGTAGAACAGGTCTTCGCGAAAGGTGCCCTCCCGAATCATCTTTTCCAGGTTCCGGTTCGTGGCCGCCACCACCCGCACGTCGACCTTAATGACGTCGGAAGAACCGATGCGCTGGATCTCGCCTTCCTGGAGCGCGCGCAGCAGTTTGGCCTGCATCTCCAGCGGCAGTTCGCCGATCTCGTCGAGGAAGATGGTGCCGCCGTCCGCCAGTTCGAACTTACCTTTTTTCTGGGTAAACGCACCGGTGAACGCGCCCCGCTCGTGGCCGAACAGTTCGCTCTCGATGAGGTTTTCGGGCAGCGCGGCGCAGTTGACGCTCACCATTCGGCGGCCGCCACGCAGGCTGAAATTGTGGATGGACTGGGCCAGCAGTTCCTTGCCCGTTCCCGTTTCGCCGGTCACCAACACGGTAGCGTCGGTGCCCGCCACCTGACCGATCTGGGCAAGTATTTTGCGGTAGGTCGGCGAAACGGTGATGATCGGCCCGGAGGCATTGACGGTGTCGATCTCTTCTTTCAACGCCTCGTTTTCGCTTTCCAGCTGCTTCCGCAGTTCGTCGACACGCCGCTTGGTTTCCCGCAGGCGTCGTTTGCCCGCCACCTCGGTGGTCACGTCACGGCAAACGACGCTCAGGTAGAGCCTGCTATCGGCGGCTACCTGCGCGAAACGAACCTGCAACGTGCGCTCTTTGCCGTTCGTGTCGGCGTATACGTAATCGACGTCGGAGCGAATACGACCGTCGATTTGCTCGCGGCGAAGCTGGGCCGGCGGCGGGATGTCGAGGTCGGGCATCAGGTCACCGATGGGCAGGCCGTGCAGCTCGCGGGTGGTGCGGCGGCTTAGTTTTTTGGTGGCCGCCGCGTTCATCATCACCACGCGGTTGTCGGCGTCGAGCCAGATCACCCACTCTTGCAGAGAGTCCAGGGTAGTGGCGTGCAGCCGGCGATATTCGACCTCCTCTTCCTCGCGGCTGACGTCGCGGGAAATGACGACCATATAAGGTTGCCCGTCGGCCTCGCGGTAATGCAAGGTGGCGCGGGTGGGGTAGGCCGTCCCGTCCCGACGTCGGGTGTGGGTTTCCGTTTCGAGGTAGCCGGCGGCGCGGACTTTATCGGGGGTCGCCGCGTCGATGGCTAACAGGTCGGTAAGGGGGCGGCCGGTAAGTTCGCGGGCGCCGTAGCCGGTCAGTTCGCGGGCGCGGGCGTTGGCGTAGGTGATGGTTCCGTCGGTCAGGTCAACCCGGAAAACGGCGTCGCGGACCTGGTCGAGGCTGAAGCCTTGCAGGTCCGCCTCGCCGGTGAGCGGCGGCGCGACGAGCTGGTCAGCGGCGCGGCGGGCGGTACCGTAGACCTTGAACACCTCGATCTCGTTTTCGACCGAGCGGGCGCGGAGGAGGAGTTCGGTCGCTTTCCCGTCGGCGGCTAGTATAGTCATCGACGTTTCGGCCACGCGGGCGGCCTGGAGCAGGGACGTTAGTCGGTTACTCAGTGTTTCCTTTTGGCCCGGCGGCAGGTGCGGTGACAGTTTTTCAAGGGCCTCGTTGGCGGGGTAGAAATCTCGTTCAAGCGACCAGCCCAACCACTCCCGCAGGCGGGCCGAAAGAAAGACCTGGCCCGTACCGAGGTTATATTCCCAGCTGCCCACGTTCGCGTCTTCCTGCACCGCGTCGAGCAGATCGCGCTCGCGGCGGCCCGCTTCGGTGGGCGTAAAGACCACCATCGCCAGCACCCGCTCGCCCGCCAGCGCGTCGAACCCCACCCGGACGCGCACGCCGAAGAGCATCCCCGCCGCGTTAACGAACTGGGTTTCCAGGAACTCCCCGTGGTCTTCGTTCAGCAGCTTCCAGAACTTCTTCCAGCCCAGCATGCTGTAATTCGGGTCGATTTCCAGGTAAGACGAACCGGCCAGCCGCGCCGGTGAATAGCCGAGGGTGGCCGCCGCCGCCGCGTTGGCGTGGGCCACTTTTCCACCCTTGTTCACCCACAGTACGCCCTCGCTCACGAGGTCGAAAGCGGATTGGTGGGAAAGTAAGGGGGTGGGGGAAGCGGGCTGTTGCATGGGTGGAGCCGCAAGGTAGTCGTTAGCGACGAAACTATTGCTCCCGCAGCCGCGCGTCCCGCGCCGCGATCGAATCACCGGCCAGCGAAAAGAGCGAGTCGATCCACACCGGCTCCCGGCGAACGATCCAGAGCAGGCTGTCGTATTCGTCCAGGGTATAACCGTGGTCGGTGGTAATCTTATCGAAGTACAGCTGCCGCACCGAGTCCCGCACCGAAACGGGGATCTCGATGGTCAACGCCTCCGCCATTTGGAGATCGGCCGTCAGCCGCGCCAGCCGGGGAATATCCACCGGCGGCGGCCCCGCGCCGGGCGAAGTGCAGGCGGCGAGAAAAAGGAGGAATGCAATAAGGGGGAAGGGGCGGGAGCGCAAAGGGTGGGGAGGTTGTTTTAAGAGGATGTAAGGTAGAAAGAGAAAGGAAAGGAAACGTGGCCTGGTGGCCCGTGCGGCGGAGTCAGAAATTGGGAGCCGGGAGTCAGGCGTGATTATTAGCTCCTAACTCTAGCTCACCTGCTTCGGGTACATGTACGCCACCCGTTTCGCCCCCGCTAGCGTAAAGTCCGCCCACCGGTCAACGTCGATGGTGGCACCGACGATACCGCAGGTCGGCAGGTTACCGATGTAGTGATCGTGTTGCAGGTCGTTAGCCAGGTCGGTGTAGCCGGGGTTGTGACCGAAGACGAGGACGGTTTGCCAGTCGTCGGGCAGCTTTTGCACCCGCGCCTCGATGGTTGCGGGCCAGGCGTGGTAGAGTTCGCGCAGGTAAATGGCGTTCTCTACGGTAAGTACGTCTTTGAAGTAACCGGCCGTTTGCCGCGCGCGCCTGGCGGTCGAGCAAAGGATGCCGTCGGGTGCCAGGTCGAGGCCGAGCAGACGGCGGGCCATGATGGGCCCGTCGCGGCGGCCGCGTTTGTTAAGCGGGCGGTCGTGATCGTCGAGCAGCGGGTCGTCCCAACTCGATTTGGCGTGGCGGATGAAATAGATGGTCTTCATGGCTTTACGAGGGCTTAATAATGAGTTAACGGCGCGGCGGACGTTTTAACCTAGTTTTGCGGACGGGCTTCAACGGTTAAACGATGAAGCCACCCGGATTGTAATGGTAGAGCGAGGTTCCCGACCTTTTCATTGCACCCGCGACCCCGCCCTAATTAGTCAGGAGTCATTTAGTCACAAGTCTGAAGTCAGGCGTCAAACAGTCACTTACCTTACCCAAAAGCTAACCGCATATGAACCCCGCCAAGATACTGCTGGTTGACGATGAGCCGGACATCCTCGAAATTCTCGAATATAACCTGCGCAAGGAGGGATACGACGTTGCCACGGCGAGCAACGGCGAGGCGGGTCTCAAGCTCGCCTCCGAGTTCCGGCCCGACCTGATCGTGCTCGACATCATGATGCCGATCATGGACGGCGTGGAGGTCTGCCGCCAGCTGCGCGCTAACCCCGAATTCGACAATACCGTCGTCACTTTTCTCACCGCCCGCGAAGAGGATTACTCCCAGATCGCCGCCCTCGATACCGGCGGCGACGACTATATCACCAAGCCGATCCGCCCGCGCGTGCTCATCAGCCGCGTCAAGGCCCTGCTGCGGCGCGGCAGCCGCAAGGAGGAGGAAGCCCCGAAAGTGATCGCCATCGGCGACATCGAGATCGACCTCGAACAGATCGTCGTCCGGCGGGGCAAGGAACGCATCGAGCTCGCCAAAAAAGAGTTCGACCTGCTGTCGCTGCTCGCCTCCAAGCCGGGCAAGGTGTTCAGCCGCGACGAGATCTTCAACCGCGTCTGGGGCGCTGACGTCATCGTCGGTAACCGCACGATCGACGTGCATATCCGTAAACTGCGTGAGAAGCTGGGCGACCATTACATCAAGACCATCAAGGGCATCGGTTACAAGTTTGTCTTTTAGATGATGAAGAACAGCACCCCTCGTCAAATCGCCGTTCGCGCTTCCCTCGTGATCAGCCTCGCGCTGGGCGGTATCCTGTTGTTGCTCAAGGCGGTACTGCCGGCGGCCCTGTCGTGGGGCGTCATTCCGCTGGTGGCGGTAGGGGCTTTCACGATGAGCTACATCGTCGTCCTGGCCTACCTCGACCGTTACATCTATCGCAAGATCAAGCTGATCTATAAAACGATCCATAACCAGAAGGTGAGTACCGATATCAAACGGGAGGGCGTCGATCTCGACCAGCCGATCATCGACGACGTAGAACTGGAGGTCGAGGAATGGGCCATCGAGCAGCGGCGGCAGATCGACCAGTACGAGCGCTTCGCCGAATACCGCCGCCGTTACGTGGGGGACATCAGCCACGAGTTGAAAACGCCGATCTTCAACATCCAGGGCTACCTCCACACGTTGCTGGAAGGCGGCTACCACGACGAAAAGATCTCCATGAGCTTCCTCAAAAAGGCGGCTAAAAACGTGGAGCGGCTGCAAACCATCGTCGAAGACCTCGGCGCGATCAGTCGCCTGGAGAGCGGCGAGCTCATCCTCGATACCGAACCCTTCAACATCAAGGAACTGGCCGGCGAGGTGATCGACGAGATGGACCTGAAGAGTAAGGAGATGGGCATCGAGCTCAGTTTCAAAGACGGCGCGGACGTCGGCTACCTCGTCAACGCCGACCGCGAGAGCATCCGCCAGGTGCTCGTCAACCTCGTCGCCAACAGCCTTAAATATGGCAATCCGGGCGGTGCGACCCGCATCGGCTTCTACGACATGGACGCCTACATCCTCTGCGAGGTGGCCGACAACGGCATCGGCATTCCCGAAAAGCACCTGCCGCACGTCTTCGACCGTTTCTACCGCGTCGACAAGAGCCGCAGCCGCCAGCGGGGCGGCTCGGGGCTCGGCCTCTCCATCGTCAAGCACATCATGGAAGCGCACCAGCAGACGATCAACGTGCGGAGTAGCCCGGGGCTGGGGAGTACGTTCGGGATTACGCTGGGGAAAGCTTAGTCAAGTGAGAAGTATTGAAGTGGGAAGTGGGAAGTACTTAAAATCCTTAGCACTTCCCAGTTTAACACCGTAAGTCCGGCCCCTCGGCGGCCGAGCCAAAGCTTCGCCAGGGCGCGGCCGACGAGCGGCCTTGCGATTGTCGTCTGGCTGAACCCTGTTTTAAGAAAAAGTTGCAAGAGACAAATGATAGTATTATCTTTGCACTCCATTTCAAAAACAGATCCATCTAAATGCTGATCATCAACGTCCGTGAAGGAGAAAACATCGACCGCGCACTGAAGCGGTACAAGCGTAAAAGCATCAACACCCGCGTCATCCGCGAGGTGCGTAACCGCCGCGAATTCACCAAGCCGAGCGTTCTGCGCCGCAAGGAGAAGCTGAAGGCCGCTTACCGCTTGGGCAAGTACGGCGAACGCTAGTACTTTCCCCCCCCAAATTCAAAAATTATCGGCCGGCGTTCAGGAGACGTCGGCTACCCGTTGCAAAGGCGGCTTTCAGGTTTTGACCTGGGAGCCGCCTTTCTGGTTTGTATCCCCGGCTTTAGCCGGATGGATAAAACTGATCACCACTTATCCAACCGGCTAAAGCCGGGGATACAATCAACGCCCGCGCCCAAAAACCACCCCCCTTTCAACAATCCCCAATCCCGCCCGTTACCTCCCCATGACCACCACTCGGACCACCGACATCCGCCACCGCACCGAAGCCCTCCTCACCTCCCTCAACGCCGGCCTCTATGAGCGCGACCGGGCCATGGGCCTCGCCCTGCTCACCGCCGTGGCCGGCGAATCCATCTTCCTGCTCGGCCCGCCCGGGGTCGGCAAAAGCCTGATCGCGCGACGGTTGAAGTACGCCTTCCGGGACGGCGTGAGCTTCGAATACCTGATGTCTAAGTTCTCCACGCCGGACGAGGTCTTCGGCCCGATCTCCATCAAGAAGCTGAAGGAGGAGGACAAGTACGAACGGCTCACCGACCGCTACCTGCCCGGCGCCAACATCGTTTTCCTCGACGAAATCTGGAAGGCCGGCCCCGCCATCCAGAACGCCCTGCTGACCATTCTCAACGAAAAGATCTACCGCAACGGCGAAGAAGACGTGAAGGTCAACATCCGCGGCATCATCACGGCGAGCAACGAACTGCCGCCCCGCAGCGCTAACCTTGCGCCGATCTGGGATCGCTTCCTCGTGCGGCTGGAACTCGGCAAGATCCGGGCCTACGATAACTTCGTCAAGATGGTGACCGACACCAAAGATGTGTATAAGGATGACATCAGCACGGACACCAAACTCAGCGAAGCGGAACTCGACGACTGGTCGCGCCGCATCGACGGCGTGGAGGTGCCCGCCGAGGTGCTCAACACCCTCCAGCTCATCCTCTTCAAGATCGAGAAGTACAACGAGCAACCCAACAACGCGGCGAGCCAGATCAGAATCTACGACCGCCGTTGGAAAAAGGTCGTGCGCCTGATGCGCGCCGCCGCCTTCCTGCACGGCCGCGACAAAGTCAACCTGATGGACTGTTTCCTGATGGAGCACTGCCTGTGGAACGGGCCGGAGCAGCGGGAGGTGATCCGGGAGATGATCGTCGAGGCCGTTCGTAAGCACGGTTATTCCGTAGCCGTTAACCTGCAAAGCCTCAAAAAGGAGGTGGCCGAGTTCGAAGCCGACGTTCACGAGGAAACTAGGATCAAACATACGGTGGAGGAAGCCCAACTGATCCCGGTCGAAGAAAGCTATTACCAGTTGGAAAAGGACCTGAGCCAGTTTCGCGGCGTGCTCGTCAGCATCGATCAGTTCCGCAGCCTGACGAACGACGAGATGGTGAGCGTCAACTTTTACGACGAAGAACGGAACCTGGTCAACCGCATCCGCGGACGCAAGGGGCCGCGCGAAAACACCATCGAGGTGAACTTCAACGGTACCGATCAGGTCTTTCGCCTCAAGACTCATTTGGTGGAGCGCACCGAGGTGATCCGCAAAAAGCCGCATCGCCTGCTTACCCAATTCTGGGACCAGCGGATGGAGCAACTTACTACCTACATCGCCCAACAGCAAGTGGCCATCGAGGAAAACGGGCCGGAGGAACTGACGGCTACTAAAGACCACCTGTTCGTCGACGCGGCCTACGCGGAGGTGGTGACGGCGAACCTGAGCGAGGTGCGGGAGGCAATGGCGGGGTTGGGGTTAAGATTAGAGAAGTTGCAGTTCGAGTATGCGGCATAACATGGTTGCGGCGTTTCACTCCGAACGGTAAACTTGTGTGCTCACCGTAGCGTAAAACGCCTCAACCATCGAATTACGGATGAATAGAGCCGACTCGTCGATAAATATCGATGAGCACTTAGGCCGCCGACCCGCTCAACGCTACTGACGTTCTAAATAAAAGTTGTCGAAAAGCATGCCTCCCGCGCCTGATGTCCGTACCGTAACGTAAATCTCGTCTTCCTCTCCGCTGTTGAAAAGCAGCGTATGGTTCGCCCAGCTTCGGGTGGCGGAAACCTCGGTTTGGGTAGCGTCATCAATGGAAACGGTTGCTCTGCTACCTTCACTGACCGCGTTCCAGCTGAGTGCGTAATCCGTGTTTTTTTCGACTGCCACTTTTTGCAGGATCGACGCGCTCGGGGCGAGGCGCAGGCTTACCACTTCGCCATTGTTGGTGGCCGCGTCGGAACTGACGCTCACGTTGCCGCGCCAGTACCAGCCGTTTAGGTCGGTTTGGTCGAAAGAGCCGTTGGCGATCAGCCCGCCGTCATAATCGTCGGTGGGTTGCAGCGTACGGACGTAATCGATGAAGTATTTATTCTTGTTCTCATTGGCCAGCTCTTCATCAGTAGCGACAATGCCCATGTCGGAGCGCCACGCGTGATCTTCGAGATCGATGATCATGAACTGCTCGCGGTCCAGGCCCAGTCCTTCGGGGTCGGTGATGCCCTCTCGGCGGAGTTCGTGCACCAATTTCCCGTTGTAGTAAAAGTCGATCGTCCACGCGTCTTTCCAGTACATGCCGTAACGGTGGAAATCATCACGCCACGGACCTCCGTCGGGTAGATTGTGGTGGTGCTGGTCGTTGAAGTCGTTAATGATGGCGTTAGTGTTCGGGTTGCGCTCGAAGACGTGGTAGTTGGTGGACGGATTAGCGGCGAACCAGGTTTGGTCGGCGCGGTCACCACCGTAAATCTCCACGACGTCGATCTCCCGCTTATCGTCTTCGCTGAGGAACCAAAAGTTGGAAGACAGCACCTGGTTGGCCACTTTACCGCTGATCTCGGTGTAGATCGGGAAGATGATCGGCTCGTTGGAGGTGATCACGCCGCAGTGCACCCGGTCCGTTGTTCCCGGTTTGCGGGTGGCTTTCAGGATCAGTTGGCCACCGGTGACGGCGGAGTTGGCGGAGGTCCATTCCGTTTGACCGGGGCCGCGCCAGGCGTTGTGGTAGGTGTCGTTCCATTTGGCGTCGAAGGCCGCGCCTTTTCCTTCGTAGTCGAACTCGTCGGTATAGGCGTCCACGTATTCCCAGGTTTCCCCCGCGGGGGGCAGCCAAAGACCTTCTTCGGCGGGCAGGTTGCCCAGGGTGTAGCCCAGCGTCGGGTCGGTTTCCATGGGTACGACCGGGCCGGTGACGGGCGTGTCTTTTTTGCAGGAGGACAACAGGAGGAGAAGAAGGGCGGTGCCGTAAAAGGCAAAATGCTTGATCATTTCAGGATAGTTTACGTCAGTAAGAACGTAATGCGGCGTCGGGTGTTTCGACTGATCACCGACAATAACGCATAGCGATACGGAACGAACCATCCGGTTGGCTGTTTGCCGTCAATCCGGTTAACTGATCGCTTTTGGGCGGGGTCCGCGGGTGCACGGGGTTGGGCGAGGAACGCTCCTTTCGCCCTATACCCAAGGTTGCCGCCCGGTACGACGGTAATAATTAGCTTAAATCCTGGTTTGTACGGTTTTTGTCCATGCCGTCTTAGCCGATGTTGAGACTCATCGGTGTTTGCTTTGCGCAAACCGGCCGCCCGACGTGATTGCAGTGTCTTTCGGCCCGGTCATTATCATGCTACGGCCACCTTCCGCGTTCGGCCGGCCAAAACCAGTCCAGTGAATTCTCGCGCCTTGCAATACGCTGCTATCGTCGCTCTCGGCGGCTTTGTTTTCGGCCTTGACGCCGCTGTCATTTCCGGTACTATTAAGTTCATCACGGCTGAGTTCGGCCTGTCCGATCTCCAGATCGGCACCGTCGTCAGCGCACCCGGTTTCGGGGTGCTCTTCGCCTTGCCCGTCGCCAGCTACCTTTCCGATCGCATTGGGCGCAAGCGGATGCTGCAGTACATCGCGGCGGTCTACTTGTTTTCGGCCCTCGGCTCGGCCCTCGCGCCGGGCTATGCCTTCCTTGTCGCCTCCCGCTTCATCGGCGGGCTGGCCTTCACTTCCCTCTCGCTGGCCTCGATGTACATCGGGGAGATCGCCCCGCCCGACGAGCGCGGCAAGCTGGTGGGTATGAACCAGATCAATATCGTCGTGGGCCTCAGCGCGGCTTACTTCATCAACTACCTGCTGCTCAACAACGCCGACAACCTCGGTATGGGTAACGACATCTGGCGTTGGATGCTCGGCTCCGAGATCATCCCCGCCCTGCTTTGGTTCCTGCTGCTCTTCGCCGTACCGCGCAGCCCCCGCTGGCTGATGCTGACGGGGCGGGAAGCGGAAGCGCATTCCGTCCTCGCCAAGCTGCTGCCCGCCGCCGAAGTCACGCCCGCCCTTAACCAAATCCGCGACAACCTCACCAAGTCGGACGTTCAACCCGGTTTTACCGAGCAGATCGGAGAACTCTTCTCGCCCCGGCTGCGCGTGGCTTTCTGGATCGGCTTCGTTTTCGCCATCGTGCAGCAAACGACGGGCATCAACGCCATTCTGTTCTACGCACCGACGGTCTTTGAGCAACTCGGGGTGGGGGAAAACGCCGCTTTCAGCCAGGCACTCTACATCGGTCTCACCGGCCTGGTATTCACCATCCTCGCCCTGCTGCTGATCGATAAACTCGGCCGCCGGCCCATGACGATGTACGGCTTGCTGTGGGCCGTAGCCAGCCTCGCGCTTTGCGCCTATGGTTTTCACACCGCCACCTACAGTTTGAGTGCCGAAGCCATCGCGGGGCTCGACATCCCGCAAGTCGCCAGGCTCGTCGACCTGACCGACATCGTTTACCCGTCCGATATCGCCTTCAAGCAGGCCCTCGAACAACAACTCGGCCTCACCGCCGCCCGCGCGCGGGAAGGCGTGCTGCTGCAGGCCGCCGCCTCACTGCCCTCCACCCTGATCCTGTTCGGCATCCTGAGTTTCATCGCCGCCTTCCACTTCTCCGTCGGGCCAATCATGTGGATCGTCTTCTCCGAAATCTTTTCCACCCGCGTGCGCAGCGTTGCCATTCCCGCTTTCGCTTTCGTCACCAGCGTGGTGAGTTACCTGACGCAGCAGTTCTTCCCCTGGCAACTCGCGAACATGGGTGCGCGGGACATTTTCCTGTTCTACGCCGTCACCTCGGCCGTCGGTGCGCTGATCCTCTTCCGTCTGCTGCCGGAAACCAAAGGCAAGACTATCGAGGAGATCGAGGCGGAGTTGGTGGGTAGAAGTTAGGAAATAGCCGCCTGTTCCTTCAGCCGCCGGTGTAATCGCTATGATGCGCAAGCCGATACCGGACCTTCGTAGTGCGGAGCATACCATGATCCGGGCCGCGGCTTCAAGCGTAATTAAGGCCTCGCATCCCTTAAAATGTTGGGTTCGCCGGCCAGCAGTCATCCTTACCCTTCCTCCCCCTTAGCCTTATGAACCGTCAACCGCCGCCCCCGAAAGCCCCGGATGAACTGGTAATCCTCATTACGGTATTCGTGCGTCAGTCCCCACGCTAAGCCAGCGAAGGGTTCCGCGTCCGCCGCCAGGGTCCGGTTCAGACCGATGGCGTGCGGCGCGCCCTGAATGACCGATTTGATCTCGAAATTCACCCCGTCCGATGCCCATTGCAGGGTGTTTTTCTCCGGCCCGTCGGTGGTGATCAGCGAGGCGACGCCGCCCCGGTAATTCCACACGCAGATTTCGTGGCCGCTGTTGCTGATCGGGTTCCAGGGCGACTTCACGTATGGCCCCAGCGGGTCGTCGGCGACCGCTACGCCGTGCCGGATCTGGCGGCCGCCGAAGGTGATCTCTTCGCCCATCTGCTCGCCTTTGTAGTAGAGGTGAAACTTTCCGTCGTGGAACAGCAGGCAGGGGTCGTGTACCTTATGGCTGTCGAAATCTCCCTTGCGCTCCACTTCGAAACGATTGTCGGCCGTTCCTTTCCAAACGCCGTTGTTAGCCGGGCTCAGGATGGGAGCGGGACTTTTGTGCCATGGCCCGCGCGGGTTGTCCGCCCAGGCGATGCCCACCTCGTTTTTGACGCGGACGGTATAAGGAGATTTCACCGTTTGGTAGGTTTGGTAATACTTGCCCTCATGCGCGAAAATTTCGGTGGTGAATACGGAGCGGTCGTCGTACGCACCCGCCTGGCCCCGCGTGATGGCCGGCCCTTGCTCCGCCCACGTCAGTCCGTCCTTCGAGGTCGCGTACCAGATGTCGCAACGATCCCACGGGAAGACTTTATCCTTAGCAATGTCGCCCGCGAAACCATCCGTCGGGCCGGTGCCGCGGGAATACCAGACGTAGTATTCGCCCTCGAAGCGGATGAGGCCGCTGGGGTCGCGGCGTACCACGCCTTCCTCGTACGCCAGGTCGCCTTCAAGGTCGTATACTTCAAATTCGCCGAACCACTCGTTGCCGATCTCCGGCCAATTGAGGGCGCGGCGGCTGGCCGCACTAAGGAACTCAGGATTGGTGATGCCGAGTTTATCGATTTGTTCCGGGGTGATGTTCATACTTGGTTCTCGTTATTTTTTTGCGGCGGGCGGGCGAAGTTTGTGAAAATGGGGTTGCTGTAATTCGCGTTGGGCCGTTGGATGGGCCTTGACGTAAACAGCGATGGCTTCTTCTTCCGCCTCGTTTGGTTTGTGTTTTTCGTACAGGGTTTGCCAATGACTGCCGGCGGCTCGATCGCCGGCTGCGGCGGCGTTGAGCATGGAACGGTAGAGTACGGTATAGCTTTCGGGGTCGATCGCGCGGGCGCGGGCCAACCACGTTTCGGCAGTCGCATAATCGCCCCGTAGGTAGTGCAGCTGACCGAGATCGGAGAGGGTTACAAGATCATCGGGGTAGGCCGCCGCAACGTCCTCCCAAGCTTCCATGGCACCCGCGTTCTCGCCCTGTTCAAAAAGGGTTTTCCCCAAAAAGTATTTTACTTTTAACGAGCTACCCGCCCGCCGCAGTAAAGCTTCGGCTTTCTCCAGCGACCCTTCCGCCAGCAGTACGCGCGCCTGATTCAGTTTGCCGTCTTCCCGGTCGGGCACCAGCTTATCGACCTCCGCGAAGGCCTTCATCGCATCGGGCAAGTTATCCTCCGCCAGCAGGCCGATGCCGTAGTTGTTCCAGCGTTTCCAGGCGGACATGGCGGGGGAATACGGCGCGCCCGCCCGCCGCTCGGTGGTGGTAACCGTTACGACTGGAAGTAACGGAATTTTGGTGCCCTCCACGAAGGCCGTGATGCGCGTCAGCTGGTCTTCGGTCAGCAGCCGACCGTCGTCGGCAAAGGTCAGGGTGTTGAAATCGGGCCGGAATTTGCGCATTCGCAGGCTGGCGGAAAGGCGGTTGATCTCCGCGCCGGCCGGCACCACGCCCCGGTAACGCACCAGGCGCGTCTGACCCGATGGCACGCTCGTGTTCCGTACCGTCGCGTACCACTCGTGTACGTTTCTGCGGTCGATCCGCTTCCCCTTTTCGTCGATCAGCGTCGCCCCGAGGAAATGGGCGTCCGGGTCGACGATGCCTTCGCCGTTTTGGGCGCCGGAGCGCAGGTGCGGGGCTTGTTGGGAAGACGAAAGGGTAACCGCCACCCACCATTCATTGCTGTCGTTCGTTCCGGCGGGAAGGCCGTGGCCCACATTCTTGTTCGTCACCAGCAGCGTCAGTTCCACCGCGTCGCCGCCGCGCATCTCGGGCAGCCGGTCGTCCGGCCCGAAGGTCTTCCCGTTTATCTTTACCGCGAACAGGTCAAGCGCGGCAATGTCGTTTCGCAGGTTATTTTTCACCGCCAGCAGTTGTTCCGCGTGGCCGTTAAGGTAGGGCAGCGCGGTATTCGCGGCGGCAAACCGGTGGCTCCTGATCAGCCCGTCCTCGCTCCCCGGCTCGGTGGAAGGCACCCTGGGCATGTGGCAGGAAACGCAGTTCGCCCGCTCCGGCGCGTAGAACGAGCGCGGATGCCGGCCCGAAAAACCACTGTCGCGCCAGGCATCGTACTGGTTCTGCCCGCGCTTCCAGCGGTAGTCGTTGACGGCTGCGGGAACGGCCACCTTATGGCAGGAGGTGCAGAATTTATCGCCCCGCAGCGCCCCGCTCAACAGCGCGCCGCCGTGCGGCCCCGGCTTCGTCTCGATCACTACCTTGCGCAGTTCCGCCGACCGGCCGACGGGTAAGCCCGCCAGGGCCGCGTAGCCCGGGTCTTCCAGCACGTAGTTGCCGTTACCCGTTTGGTCGGGCACGTCGACCACCGCGTGGCAGGCCAGGCAGGTGATACCCGCCCGGGCGTGCGCGTGGCGGTCCATGAAGGCCGGGTCTTCGGTGTCCAGGTCCCCCGTCATCAGCAGCAGCGGGTCGTGGCAACTGGCGCACCAGCGCGTCTTCGCCACCGCGTTGTCCGCCAGCATGATCTCGACGGATTTACGGTAGTACGGGTTGTTGAAGCTCGAAAAGTGGTGGGCGGATTGCTCCCACTGCTCCGTGACCTCCGCGTGGCACCCCGCGTCCCCGCAAGAAAGGGAGCCGCCCAGGGCGTGCGGGTGCAAATAGCGGCCGTCCGCCGTGCGGGCTAGACCCGGTGCCATCGCCGCCTCCGCGTAAGCCGCCGCCGAATCCGCCGCCGGAGCCAACAATATGACGGCCAGCAGCAGGGCGGGAATGGCGAACAGCAGCGTCCGCCCGTAAGTATGCCGTCGCCATCCGACCCGCCGTAGCAATGCCCCGGTCGGCCAGGCAAAAAAATGCCGTACCCGCGCCCGGCGCAGCGCGAGGTGCCCGGCGAAGGCCGCCATCGTCACGGCCACCGCCGCCACGTGGGCCGTCAGCAAGGTGCTTTTATAGTCCGCCAACCGGTCGACGTACAGCAGCCCCCCCGTGACCAGCGTCGCGAACAGCGAAAGGGAAACGACCGCGCCGACGACCGCGCCCCCGATGTTTTGCCGGTGGGGCATCCGCAGCAGGTGGGGCACGAGGAAGGCGAGCAGCGGCAACGGGCAAAGTGCACCCGCCGCCAGGTGAAACACCAGCCCACCCCGGTAAGCGAAGGACAATACGTCATAGTCGAGTACCGCCAACAGCGCGCTGTTCGCCAGCAGCGTCACATAGAGCCCGAGCAAAACGTAGATCGCCGTGGCCTGAATACCGTTCGCCTTTTTTGCCATCAGTTCGCCGGTTTTACGGGCTCGTCACCCTGGACGATCAGGTAGTTGCCGCCCGGTGTCAGTCCGTCGAGGCGCTGTTTCGTCCCGCCTTTGTCCGACCAGTGAATAGTGGCGGATTCGATGGTTTCTCCCGCCCGCAACCCGAAGGTCAGCGTGAATTCCGACTGCCCCAGGTAGCTGTCCGACGATTTTACGCGCCGGATCAGCGTCCGCCCGTCGCTGGTCGTTAACCGCACCTCCGAATCGACGGCGTTGGGGTTGGCCGTCGTTCCTTGCAGCGTCAGCCGTAGATTTTTCCCGTCGGTTTTCGTGTCGTTGCGCAGCAGGTGGGCCGGGCCGTCGTTCTCCGTTACCAGCAAATCGAGGTCGCCGTCGCCGTCCACATCCGCGTAGGCCGAGCCACGAGCGACCAGCGAGTCGGTAAAGGTGCCGCCCATCGCCGGAGCCGCGTCGGTGAAGCCCCCCCGTCCGTCGTTCAGGAACAGGTGCGGCGGCTGGCGGAAACTGATGTTTTCGGCTTTGAGCGCGATGTCGGTAAATACGTGGCCGTTGGCGGCGAAGAGGTCTTCGTCGCCATCCAGGTCTGCGTCGAAAAACGTCATGCCGAAGGTCAGCGTCAGGAAGCTCGGCTTGCCGATCCGGCTGGCGTAGGCCTTGTCGATGAACGCGCCGGTCGCCGTCGCGGTGAAGAGGCTGATGGGCTGGCGGCTGAAGTTGCCCACGGCGATGCTGGGGTAGCGGCCGCCGTCGATGTAACCGGTCGCAACGCCCATCCCCGCCCGCGGCCGGCCCTTGCGGTTGTACGCGATGCCCGCCGCCGGCCCCGCCTCGCGGAAGGTGCCGTCGCCCCGGTTCAGGAACAGCAAATCGGCCTGCATGTCGTTAGCCAGCACGAGATCCGGCCAGCCGTCGGCGTTCGCGTCCATGCTTACCAAACCGAGGGTCTTCATGGCGGCCGTGCCGTTCTTGTCGGTCAGCCCGTGCGCCCGCGTTGCCTCGGTGAAGGTGCCGTCGCCGTCGTTGCGGTAGAAAACACCCTGCTCACCGTCGTAGAGGTCCGGGTGGCAGTAGTTATCGTTTTTTCCGTCGAGCGAGCAAAATACCCCCCGGTCGATGGCCTGGCTCCACTTCACGTAGTTGCCCACGTAGAGGTCGAGCCAACCGTCTTTATCCACGTCCACGAACAGCGCGGCGGTGCTCCAGACGTCCGCTCCCCGCACGCCCGCCGCCCGGCCCACCTCGGTGAAGCGACCACCGTCATTACGCAGCAGCAGATTGCCGCGCAGTGTCGTCACGTAGGCGTCGTCGTCCCCGTCCCGATCATAGTCGCCCACCGAAAAGCCGAAGGTGTAACCCCCAATGTTGCTCAACCCCGCCGCCCGGCTTACGTCACGGAAGCTGCCCAC
>ENA-ORXT01001093-ORXT01001093.1-marine-metagenome-genome-assembly--contig:-NODE-1093-length-38258-cov-10.522747_pt1 | contig 38258 bp, 56 predicted proteins | sample MGYA00237868_ERZ511482 | MGnify/ENA metagenome assembly ERZ511482 | reverse complement strand
GCCACATTGGAAGTCTTGCGAGGCACCAAAAAGACATGGAGCCTGATGCAAATGGAGTTGTCTGATCTTCAAACTTTCCTTTTTTAATCTGGCTCTGCCAAAAGGCAGGACTGGAATTGTCTGACGCCAACTTGGACCACCCGAACCGAGGTGTCTTTGTCAAGTCTAGCCCGTGCCGGCACGTGCGGACAGGCTGGTGGAAATTGTGTGTCTGCGTCGCACGTGCTCGGTCAACTGTCGCCCATATGGCTGCCGGCTGCTGTCGACCACGCTCTCTCCGCCCGGAGGTCCGCCGGCGCAGGTGTGCGCGATCTCGTGTCGTCTTGCAGTGTTTCGTCGCCGACGTCAGTTGTCTCAGTACGGCTCCACGGCCCTCTTTGTGGCTGAACCCGAGCCTGCTTTTTGAGACATGAAAGCGACGTTCGTTCTCCGGTTCGTGTTTTCGATTATCGGCATGAGCAGGATGTCGCACATTTCAGTTGTATTTTGGCCGTGCCATTTTATCAACGCACGTGCTGAACATAGATGCACCAGACTTGTAATGTTGGTGAAATTGTGCTTCTGGTGAGGGTGAGAGGTTTTTTGAAGAGCGGCTGTAGACATCACATGCATACATCAAAATTGGCGAGCCATCAAATGGGATCGCCAGATGGAAACGTCAGATGCGCGCATCATATGCGCACGTCGTATGCGCACATGATATGCGCACATCAGATACGCTCTCCATGTGACGTCAAATGGCCAACCCGTCATCTATAGATGATATTGCCAACCTCCAAAAAATGGCCGTTGCAGAGAGAAGTGAGGCAGAGCCGATGACGCAGCATAGCAACGAAGTCGGATTGGCAGTTCCATAAGCCACAATCGTCCTGGCGAGAAGTTGCCGCCAGTAAGCTTGCGAGCCAATCAACGTGTCTTGCAGGAGTCACGCAGAGCCATTGCAAGCCACGATGAGACTTCCTGAGATTTTTGGGCCGCTTGCTTGTGCCTGAAGAGACCATGGAGAGGGTTCTGAGCCAGACCTGTGGTTTCTTATGAGATCAACATATTTCTTCAGATTTCTTGAGATGTTGATATGCGTTTTCAGTGCGCAGAGCTGCATGAGGAGACTGTGTAAGGAACTCATATGCTTCCTAGCTTTTCCATTGGTCCACGTACGCTGTTGAATGAGTGCAACCACTCTGCAACCGCAACTTTTTGGAGGTCAGCAATACGTCAAATGATCAGCCCAGCATCATTAGATGAGCCAATGACGGCATCAGGCGGCACGCGAGGAGGTCATCCTAGACATATCAATGACGTCATATAGACACGCCATCGACATCATATAGACATCATATCGACACCAAATAGAAATTATATCGACATCACGTACACATGATATCGACATCATGCATACATCATATAGATATCACATGCGCACATCAAAATTTACGAGCCATCAAATGGGATCTCCAGATGGAAACGTCAGCTGCGCACATCACATGCGCACATCGTATCCGCACATCATATGCGCGCATCATATGTGCTCTCCATACGACGTCGAATAGCCAACCGATCATCATGAGATGATGCGTCAGATGACCGGCCAATCATCATCAGATGAGCCGATGAAGGCGTCAGCGGGCACGCGACAAAGGCATTCTGTACAAAATATTGGCGTCATAAAGACATGACATCGACATCATAAGCTTATCATATGGACATAATTTCGACAGCATTAAGACATCTTACAGATATCACATGCGCAAATTAAAAATGACACCCGTCAAATGTGGTGTCCAGATGGAAACGTCAGATGCGCTCTACACATGCGCACATCGTATGCGCACATCGTTTGCGCGCATCAGATGCGCTCTCCATATGACGTCAAATGGCCAACCACGCATAGGTAGATGATACGTCAAATGATCGGCCTATCATCGTTAGATGAGCCGATGAAGGCATCAGCCGGCACGCGGGGAAGTCATCCTTAACATATCAATGACGTCATATAGACACGACATCGACATCATAGACATCATGTCGACATAAAATAGAAATCATATCGACATCATGTTCAGATGATATCGACATCATACATACATCACATACCTAGATATCACATGCGCACATCAAAATTGACGAGCTATGAAATGGGATCGCCATATGGAAATGTCAGATGCGCTCTTCACATGCGCACATCGTATGCGCACATCATATGCGCACATCAGATGCGCTCTCCATATGACGTCAAATGGCCAACTAGTCATCGGTAGATGATACGTCAAATGATGGGCCCTTCATCATTAGATGAGCCAATGAAGGCATCAGCCAGCACGCGAGGTAGTCATCCTAGACATATCAATGACGTCATATAGGCATGACATCGACTCGATATAGATATGATATTGACATCGTATCGACATAGTATCGTCATTGCATTCAACATTATGACGCTTTTGCGGCTGCTCTTGAAGGAAGAACGCACATTTACCGAGTTTTATTGCTGCCCAGACCGTCGCCATACGCGCCGCGCTTTCGGCGGCCGCATCGAAAAGAAATTCTCGTCCGAAAAGAAGACGAACTCCCAGTCGTAGGTCCACGTTGCGTGGTCCTTGCCCTACTGCAAGCGTTTCACCATGTTGGCTGGCGAGACGAAGAGCTTCTTGACTGGAGCACAGGATGCCAACCCGAAGCCCTTGACGACCGTCCGCACCGTGTAGACAAACACTGGGCGGAGCGAGGTCCCCGCAGGAGCGCTGGTGCGCTAAGAGTGAAGCTTTTCAAAAACTACGGCCATTGAGGCGAAGGGGGCATCCTGCACCAGCCGTCGGAGTCCCCGCAGCTCGCACTCGCTCAGGGCCTTCGGCCAGCCCACGTTTTCCTTCCGATCCGGCCCTTCCGGCCGTCAAGCAATGGTGGCGACGTAGGCCACCGTGCTTTCCTTCAGCCCGAGGGGAGTGGCGATGGCGCCGTTGGACTTCTTGTTGGCGACCATACTTTTGATGGCGTCCACCTGCTGGGGGGTGAGGCGGGTCCTTCCCCTTCCCGCCATGATAGTTCTGGCGCGGTTCACGCCGTTGGCGGCGAGCTGGGAGCGCTTCTTCATAGGCCTTCACGTGAAGGCTCTGCGCCACAGTCCTCAGAAATGCGGGAGATTAGGGTCGTTGAGACAATTTTTCTGATCCTGGTGGTGATCGAATGTCGCCTGTCATTGGCATTCCGCGGTGGACAAGTAATGCTGCATATGGCTAGCCTCCAGGATAGGGCGGCTGCAGAGAGAAGGGAGGCAGAACAGACAACAGGGCGTGGAAATGATGTCGGATTGGCTGTTCGACAAGACACGATCGACCTTTTGGCTGAGAGTGGCCGCCAGTAATCTTGGAAGCCAATCTTCGTGTCTTGCATGTCTCACGCAGAGCCGTTGCAACCCACAATGAGATTTCCTGAGATTTTCGAGCCGCTTGCTTGGGCCTGAATAGGGCACGGGGCACGCCTAGTTTGAATTTTGTGCATCGGCTCTTCTGGGTTGTCAAGATGAATGTGGCTCCTGGTTGGGCTGCTTTTCAAGTACGGTGGCTGATAGGTCAATTGCGTTCATGTCAGCCCAGGCAGTAATCTTCCAGATCGAGTGGCTTTGTTTCGAAGAGAAGTATAACGTGGAGTACAACACCATCTCTCAGAGGCATGCCACGGCTGGTGCAGCAATGATAATTTCGAGTGGCTGCGTAAACCTCTGCCAGCAGCGAAGGCGCATCCGCACCGCGCCAGTGGAGCCATGACGATACGTCCGATAGGACGTGCGGCAGGGGGTCGGCAGCAGCCAGGAAGAACTCACTCGAATGCACAACCATGGAGGTCATCATCGATAAAGTCATCACAGCCCCATCCACGCGTGTCACATAGGGCCATACACCTGCACAAGACCGAAGACCGATCATTCAAGTACGCTGAGTGTTCGGCGTATACGGACACATCAGAGCCACAAATATCATCAGAAATAATTTTTGACAGCGGATTCACACTCAGCGTACCCGCCTTGCCCAGGCTAGTATGACGGGAGCTTCTGGACACATGCACCGCATGGTGCATTCACTCGCCACCGTGTTTGTAGCCCAGTGCGTCATGCCATCCGATTGATATGCGAGCTGGATGTGGCTGTAATCCCTTGTTTGGGGCGTTCTTGGGCGCGTTGTGTAGGTTTCCAGTAGCACAACACTGGCTGGTGAGCAAAAACGCAGAACAAGGACGCAAACAAAAGATAGCGAAGGTGCTCCGAACGACGCTTCATCGGCGTATATAGATCCGTCAGAGCCGCCGATGTCATCATAAATGCTCCTTGACAGCGGATGCACACTCAGCGTACCCCGTTTGCCCAGGCTGTTATGGGGGGATCTTCTGGACACATGCACCGCATGGTGCATTCACTCGCCACCATGTTTGTAGCCCAGTGCGTCATGCCATCCGATTGATATGCGAGCTGGATGTGGCTGTAATCCCTCGTTTGGGGTGTTCTTGGGCGCATTGTGTCAGAGTCTCACATAGTAATCTGGACATCGATACAAATGACAGGGATATCGAAACGAACAGATGCTAGCTGAGACGTTGTGACGCGCACTTGTCCAGGAGACGTCCACTCATTGCGCATGGACGTTGTTGATGGCGCAGCGTTGTTGACTTTGCCATCCTGACGACGCGTTCCATTTGGGGGAGCAGTCTGAGACATCAGTGGATGCAGTCGTCTGGATGGCGGCTCTCGTGCAGATAAACATTCGTCGAAGTGCTGACTGAACGTCCCGTTATATATGCCCCCTGACCCCAAGATGCGCGCCGACAGTTGTGCCCGCCTCCCTAGCTATACCCACCTCCCACGGCTTTCTCTTCTTGGCTGCCTTCCGCATCTGGGCCGCGCAAGGAGGTAGTTCTTGCTCGTACTCTCTCCGACGTTTGTCACGCACCTTGTGCGCTTTGCGGGCACCGGCTACAGCAGGCTGCCTAGATGGCGAGTACCGCGCAAGTACGTCAGAACCGGCTTCGCGCTGCAACGCCATTGCCCGCGTAAAGCATGCCACGCGCTCGAACTCCGTGGCGCCGGGGTACTCGACCGCGGTTCAGGCATAGCGACCGTGCCAGGCCTCCAGCCCCTGCTCCCCGTACAGCCCAATGCTCCGGAAGCTCTCCAAAACGTCGAGGGCATGGCACATCAAAATATGCTGCTTTAGGAAGTTACTGAGACGGGAAGCTGCTGATCAGGGAAAGAACCATAGCGGCGGTGTCGCTCCGGAATCGAGCGACCTCGTCCGTGGGGGCAACAGCCGCCCAGTTGAGCGTCTTTCCCACGCCGTTTCATAGCGACCATGCCAACTTTTATGCTGCCAGGTGCGTCAGGGAGACCTTTCCCTTCAGCGCGGCGCACAAGATGGCGCAGCTGTCGCCGATTTTGCGGCAGTCGCGGCCAATTGAAAGCCCGCCGTGGTAGGGCGTCGGCCGCACGCGACCTTTGTCGTGCAGCAGCCCGACGAGATCCAGGGCAAATTTGGCTGCAGCCTTCCGTCCAGCAGACGCTCCGTCACTCCCGGTCCGGCACACCATGCCCATCTCAATTGCAAGGCGCAAGTACCGATGGTTATCTCCTTGGGTCCTATGTCGAGGAATCGGTAAGATCTGCTTCGGGTTGATCGCAAGTAGCGGGCTCCGCTCCACTGAGAAGCGCTGCTCGTAAGTGAGATGCCTCCCTACAGGTGGCGTGCCGCCGTCACATGCCATACGATTGGAGTAGTGAGTCGCCTCACGCAGGTGCCGACTGACGAACAAGTCTTGGAAGGTCTCATACGCAGCGTCCAATACGGCTTTCGCACCGCTGAGTGACCGAGTCCTCCTGCAAAGCAGACAGGGTTGCATCACAGACGCACCCTTCTGGCCGAGAACGTCGCACTGTGCAGCGTAGTCACTACCCAGCAGCAGTGGCACCGGCCGACGCACACCACGCACCCAGACTGCGTCCTACAGCAGCGCGTCGGACTGGGGAAGGTGGCTCTCCAGCATCAAGAGCCATGTCATGGTATGTTTCATCCAGACAAGGGCACACGCCCACCAGAATGATGTTGGATGGACTGTTTGGGTGGGGTTGGTTGATAAATGTGGCGACTCTCTTCACCGTCTCAGGATCCCCACTCTTGTCCAGCCCAAGCGTCACATGCACGTCCAGCATCGACGAGAGAGGCGAGCCCCGCAGGCCACCTGCAGCCGGCTCGTGTTCCGACGGAGTGGGCGTGAGCAGGGCGACGCTCACGGGCCTTCCAATGAACAGGCCCGCGTCGCCTATGCAGTGACCTTCTCCTGGACGGCAGCCGCGAGGGAAGCGAGGTGGGCGCCAGAGCCAGTGGGGAGCACTTGCTTGCCAGGTAGGCTGTATATTTCCTTGCGGGCCTCACGCAGTGTAGGAAGGCCGACCAGATCACTGCGGGATCCTCCAAATGCCAGTCGCCGTCGGTTAAAACCGACGTGGCTCCTCGACAACGCTTCCACCAGGCCCACCTGCTGTGCCACTGAGAGGGACACGGGAGAGAGCGAGGGCCGCGTCCGTACCCGCGGCGTTGTGGGCACCCCCCGTCACACCTTTGCGCGGAGCCGAAGCGCGGCCACGCGGCGCTTGTTGTTCTGGCTCCTTCTCACCAGAGCCTTGCGCAGCAGCAGCTGGCGTGCAAACACGCGCACTCGCCCGTTCTTGTGCTTGAGGTGGATCTCCGGGCGTTCGACTCGCAGCAGAATTGCGTCGGAAATGGCCTCAAGAACCAACATATCTTGCTCCGCTCCATAATTCCCGGCCAAGAGGCCATCGAAGAACGCTTGGCAGGTGGGGATCGCCGGTTGGTCGGACCCCTGCATAGACGAATATATCGGCTACGTCGGCCGGGGCAAGCGCCTGTGCACCGGGATCGATTGAAGGCTGCTGCTGCGCCGTCGCTGTTACCGCCACCGGGGCTATGGCAGTGGAGTGGCCTTTCAACCTCTCCATATCTCGTAACAGGAGGGACGGGGTGTGCGGGGGGGGCGCCTCCACAGCACGGGGAAGAGCTTGCGCAGCGAGCGAGGTGTCAAAGATGCGCTGTCTCACGGGGGGGAGGGGTGGGGGGGTGGGAGCGGGGGATAGAGCAGCACTCTCGTTGCGCACAGCGCGCTTCTGCCGTGCGTTGCACACATCACAGACGGCGACGGGCGGGCTAGTGCCGCTCGCCGCCGTCGACTGGACGCCCTGCCGGCAGAGGACAACAGGCAGGCAAGCCGTATTGGCTGGTAAAGACCCGGGTGGCCACGCACGGGCCCAGTCCCGCGAGAGAGCCATCACTTCGGTGGGTTTAAGAAGCCAGCGGTGGCAGTCGCTACACTAGTATGCCCAGTGCTTGAATGAGAAAGCATGAAGAACACCAGACGCGTATACGCTGCATGCATGCCAATCAGAGAGAGTGTACGCAGAGAGCGATGTGGTACGGGGTGATCAACAGGTTGACAAGGGAGTCGGTGGGCAAGAGTGAGTCCCTCGCTGATCCGCGCACAGGCGAGTCAGCGGCAAGCACGCGCTCCCTCGCCTCTTTCCTCCTCATGTGGGCGCATACTGTCTCGTTCAATGAACAGCAAACTTACGCCCGAGTTTCGTCGGCTTCCACGATATTGCATTCCTCGACAGAAACACTGCGGCACCCCCGAACAGGGCGTGCAAGGGATCAGTGTCCTGAGAGCACCTGCACGCAACAGGATTGACGAGGCGAGAGAAAGGCGTGATCCACCCCAGATCTTGTCTGGACAGTTGCTGATTCATGGACATCGGTCAGTCATCCAAGAGTGGAGGGCAAAAAGATGGGGACGCGGGAAAAAAAAGGGGACGCGGCTCAATTGCTTCCCGACCACTAGAGTTTGAGCACGTCACAGATGGGCTTTTCGGATGCCGGTGAACTGCTCAGACACAAAAGAGCCGGCTTAACTAGGCGTAGGGGAGGGTTCTGGACCAGACTTGTGATTTCTCATTATATCACCGACTTCTTTATATTTCTTGCGATCCTGATCTGCGTTTCCAGGTCGCAGAGCGGAATGGGGAGCCCTCGTAAGAACCTCGGATGATTCCTAGCCTTTCAATTGGTCCACGTACGCTGTTGAATGATTGCGCCCACTCTGCATTCGCCATTTTTTGGATCTCAGCAATATGTACTGTGTAGTTACACCCTGAACGTTTCGCCAGCAGTAAATGGCCACCAGGTCGCGTAGTACGGACGCTGATGCTCTCTTGGAGTGAATAGCTGCTGACATGCGCTGGTTTGACACTCCACCTGTTACGGTGTCCTTTTCCCTGGCTTTTAGGACAGGGTGCTCTGAAAGTGTAGTGATGCACACAAATACTTAGATCAAGGGACTTGGTCTCCTTTGTAGAGGTGGTAGTCTGCATTCATGGCCTCAGGCACCTGAGTGCAGGGCAGTGTTGGATTGTTCGCTATGACGCTACAAGCGAATGGAGTTATGTGGCTGAGGAGGACTGTCCTGCCACAGGGGTCACAGCGCAGCGAGCCCAGAACCGGCGTCAAAAGCACGTCTGTTTTGGCCTGTTTTGAGCCTCTTTGAGGCCCGTGTTCCTGTTTCAAGAAACAGAATTCATGTGCAAAAAAAATATCGAAACCCCTTGACAGGCTCTCAGAGGCCATCTCGTGCGAGGTCCTTGCATATTTGTGTTTGTGAGAACAGGAATCGTTCCGCACTCCACACATTGCGCCTGCCAGCAGGGCAATAGATGCTTCTCCGTTTCTCTCTCATTCTGAAAAAGTGAATTGCATACGTATTATGTTGTGTCTCTCTTTTTACGAGTGGAGATGCATCTATCTCGGCGAACAGATGATTCTGGCGCCCTTTTTGGAAAAACGTAGCCCTGACAGAGTCCCAGGGCGGTTTGCAGATTATCTGCTCGTCCTAAAACACCTAAAAGCAGACGTACTGTTAACAACGGTTTTGGGCCCACTGCTTAGACAAGACGCCCTTGAGTAGGGCCGAGGGTGAGACAGACTAAAATTCGGGGAATAAAAACAACAAAGAGGGCCACTGGTACGTAGTGGGGATGAACGTGGCGAAGAGGAAGACAACGGTGCAGGTTGGGACGGAAGCGGGTAAAGGTTGGGGAGGATAGAGTCAAACAGAGTGCATGCGGCCGCAGCGGCTGCAAAAGCGGCAGCCCCTCTCGCCCATGAGCAAGCCACCCGGCGTGCAGCGGAGGACGACCTCGGTGTGTGGCGGAAGGTGCACTTGTGAGCGGAGAACTACAGCACAGTCCCGGCCTTACGATTTTTATTTTAATATAAATACAGAATGTGCCATGTCACATTCTACCAGGATCATCCAGCGTTCTTATGAATCTGGTAGAATTCGGTTCAGGTTTAGTAATCCAAACCAAACGCGGACAACCCTGATAGCAGGATACACCAGTGTATGTATAAATTCCAGGTTCGTGCGTGCAATACCCTGGCCTTCAGGGCGGTGGCGCGCTCGGCGACGCATCGACACCGGACCCGCCGGCCGGCTTCACAACCTCGAGCGCGCACGGGGGCACGTACAGCCACGTTCCCGTAGCGAGGGGCGCCTGGGGCGGGGAGAGGGGTGCCACCGCCGCCTCCGCAGCGGCGGCAGCCCGCCGGCGTCGCGCGACACCAACGAGAGGGGCCGTTACTCCGCCAGGCAGCGCACCTGCGCACGGCGGACGGGGCGGTCGGCATGGCGCACGGGCGGGCTAGTGGAACCGACCGCGCGCGACGGGGCGCCTCTGACCACGCCGCTTGATGGCGTCAGAAACCGCCGACGAGTCGCTGCGACAATCGCCGGCTCTCAGGCGCGATCACCCGCGGGTCATGATGGGCGCGTCGGACCCCGGAAGTCGTTGCGCGCGGTGTCTGGGAACAGGTCGGGGCGATGGGGGGGATCAGGGAGGCAGGGGCCGCCCGGGACCTGTGACCACGGTTGCAGGACAGTCCTTTTCAGCCATGTAACACAATTCGCTTTTAGCGTCATCGCGACCCTTCCCACACTGACATGCCCTCAGATCCCCGAGAACTAGGGCTGTTAAAGCGGACCTTACGGATGAAGCGGACGCGTCCGCTTTGCCTTCTGGTCCCACGCCTGTCCGTTTCCCATCGGACGCATTCCGGACGGTCCGTAATGGTCAAACAGTAGACCCCCCCCCCGCCTTCACGTTACGTAGCGCTCGGCAGCCCCGTGTGAGGGAGCGGCCGACAGAAACAGCACACTCTCGGATCACAAGCCATCACAGCAAGTGTCCGCGAAACGACAACATCGGCTGAGTGTGGATGAGAGACGGCGATGGACAATCGTTGGGGATCTCAAATGCACCCGATGAGACGAAGCGGACGAAGCGGACCGTCTCGGACGGTCCGCGTCTACGTCCGAATTTTTTGTCCCGTCCGCTTTTACAACCCTACTCAGGGCACGAATGCAGAGTGCCTCCTCAGAAACGGAGAGCAAGTCCCTGGATCTAAGTATATGTGCGCATCACTACTCTTTGAAAGCACCCTGTCCTAAAGGCCAGGAACTTCCAGGCACGTGCGTGCAACACCCTGTCCTTCAGAGCGGTAGCGCGCTCGGCGACGCATCGACACCGGGCACACCGGCTGGCTCCATGGCGGGACCACGCCCGGGGGCAAGTACGGCCACGTTGCCGTGGTGAGGGGGGCGTGCGGCGGGGAAATGGGTGCCGTCGCCGCTACCGCAGCGGCGGCGGCCGGTCCGTTTTGGAAGCGCGGGCAAGCTGCTTCACGATCCAAGTGTGTTCATCGTCTCTTCTCGCCGTCGTTGCGCGCCTGGGATCGACGGCCGCCTCGGCACACTTGGCGCGCCCCACCCGCCTCCACCTCGAGTACGTCTCCTTTGCTTCTGACCTCCCCCGCCCGCCTCCCTCGTTGCTTTCTGCCCCCACTGTCAGGCATCAATGCGCCTCCCGCCGTGGTCAAGTGGCCGGCGGCCGGAGGCCGACGGTCGTCACCCCTGACGATTCCCACCCCCCTTTTCGCCCTCGTAGTTTTTTTCTGCTTGTGTCGGTGGTGGGCTCTACGGTCGTAGGCCGGCGTCCACCATCCGAGCGCGTGCCAGCGAGGAGCTTGGTGGGGTGGTCTGGTGGTAGGGCGAAGGTCGGTGCAGTCCATGATTGGGTGGGAGCCTGGTTGCCTTATAAACGCACCTACCGGGTGTCGTGGCGTACATTGGTTGCCTTTCTCTCTTTTCTCATGTCGGCAGTAGTCGCTACGGTCATAGGTCGGCGACCGCTGCTTCAACAGGCGCAAGTGGCGCGGTCGGAGGGGCTGTTTGGAGGTGTGGCTGGCAAAAAGGCGGGATGCTGCACGCAATTAAGGAGAGCCCTACAAACACCCTTGACATTAGAGCTACCCTGAAAAGTAGTCTCGGCACCGACGGCAATGCCGGAGCACACTCGACCGCTCGACGACCAATGAGAAGCCGGTATTCCAGCTGAGGCCCTTAGACAACTAAGCCATCAAGGGCCCATGTGCGGCGCCGATTCTGTGGTGGATTCCGCTTCGACATCTGGGGTGTTTTTTCATGCTCCGCTGACACGCCCTCCAACTAAAAAAACCACAGCCTTCGATCCTGCGCAACGCAGGATCGAAGGCATACGCGCAAGATCGAAGGCATATGCACCAATCATTGAACGAATCAGGACTTCTGACAGCACTGTCGAGGATCAGAATCTGGTGCTGGAGTCGACGCCAGGGCCCCCCGTGTCCGCCAGCTGCCCCCCCCCCCGCCATCGTCCTGCTCCCTCCCACACGTTGCCCCACCCCCGACCGCCCCCACCACCCGTCCCCGTCCCCCATCTCCGCCATCTCCCTCCTGCCGCTGCTCCCAGCTGCGACCTCCCCTGGCTCCTGCCGCCCTCGGAGTCCGCCGTCGGCTTCACGGTCGCCCGCCGTGCCCACTCCCGGCTACCTCCGCCGTCCGCGGCCGCCGCCCTGCTGCCGCTGCCCGGCTAGCACATCCCGGCTACACCACCCTCCCCTCTGCGGCAGCCGCGCCTCCAACCCACCTCTGGACCGCCACGCCGTCTCTAGGCGACCTTCATGCTCCCGTGCCGCGTCGGTCGCCCCGCCACTCCCTCTGTCCCCCTTTCTCTCAGCCGTGCTCCGCCGCGTTCTTCCCGCACCGCCGCGGTCCGCGGCTGGCTGCTCGTGCTGCCGCTGCCGGTCGCTTTTGTCGCTCCCCACCGGTACCGGTGGTGGCGGCTGCTGACCCCCGCCATGGCCTCCCTGCCTCCCGTGCGCGGCACGCGCCTCCCACCCTAGTTTTTGGCACCCTCGTCCCCGGCGGACACGGGGCTGCTAGAGGTGCTTGGCCAGCTGTGGACCCACTGCTTGACCTTATGCGCTTCGCTGGAGATGGACAGTGCTGGTGGTGACGGCTCCAGTGGTGGGCGAGACAGGGAAAGGAGAGGGGCATGCAGGGGGGAGGGTACATGCCGTCTGCTGTCAGGGTGGTGTAGCTGCAGCGGGGTCACGACAGTTTAGGCAGCTCGCTCTATGTACAGGTACATTTGAAAGCCGGTTAATCGACTGCATGACCCCTGAGCGGTGGCCTTCGGGCAGCGGGCGCCACAGGATGGCGGTAGCGTATGTGTGCGTCCGTGGCACATGATCCGTCCCTATGCTTTCATAGGGGGTCTGAACTGTCTCAGGGGCAGTATGAACTTGCGTGGGGCTGTCCCACCCTCGTGGGCACGTTTCTTGCACGCTGTGGCGGTTATGGGTCACTTCCAGCGCCACGGCGTGTTGTGGGCACCCTACGACTGCGCTGATGCAATACTCTCGACTCTATAGAGGGGCTGGATTCTGTTCATGACAACGCACAAAGAGAATTGTTCAGCAGACAGGCGCAGCGTTGCTGAGATGTGGCTGCAGTCTCGGCTGCTGCGACCTTGGGGGTCTGAATATGCAGGAAGGGAGCGCTTGCGCGCTTAGCAAAGCGCACCGCCGTTCATAGCGCACTTCAAAGCACTAGAAGCCAGTCTCTTCATAAAACTTGTGTTTTGGTCGTCTTCGGCCCCGAAGGGTCGTACGCACCGCCATGTCGGACCAGATGGCAGCAGGATACTACGCGGTCCCAAGACCATACCGTCTCACTCCATAGCAGAACAGAAATGGTACAGGGTGCTATGGGAGCCACGTAGTGTTGTTTTTTCCTCGATAAAAAACGCGGAACGGCTGTAGGCAGGTAGGGAAGCGCAGGGTGGCAACCCACTGGATTGGACAGTGTCAGTGAAATCCAGCAATCCACTGGAATGGCCAGTGTCGGTGGCGATCTGCGCCCTCTTGGAGGAGATGTCCAGCGGCCGTCACCATGCCCCCCCTCCAGCTGACCGCAGCCGCAAAGGTGGCCACGGCTACAGTCGTGACTGCTTGCCTACCCACTGCCGCTGCCTCCCCCCCACAGCTGACTCCCCCCCCACCTCTGCCTCTCCCCCAACGCTCTCCCCTCCCCCACTGCGCTTCCTCCTGCACCTCCCCTGTATCCCCCCACGACCGCTTCCTCCCCCTGCCGTCGCTACCTCCCGGACCTGCCGCTTCCTCCCCGTGCCGCCGATCCCTCCTCCTACCGCGGATGTCACTCACGCAGCGTCCATCGCCGCCCCGTGCTTCCCACAGGAACCGCGATAGCCGTGGTGCCAGGGGGGGAGGCCGCGGGCTTCCCGGCAGTTGGGATTGTGGCGCCGGTGGCGGCGGCGACGGCGGCGGCGGTGGGGGGGACGGTCGCGACGGTGTGTGAATGCCGAAGGGGGAAGGGGGAGGAGCTGCAGGACCAGCAAAAAGGAGGGAGCGAGGGAGACAACTGAGCGTCTTATATGGAGGGAAGAGACATAAACGTATAGCTGAAGAGCGGGGGGTGCGGTCCGGGCAGCACCAGAGCTCCGGGGGGGAGGGTGGTCGGAGCAATGACGGACAATGGAGGCAATACACGCTGAACTGTCTGGGTGGCACCTGTCAAGCTGCACGAAACACACACTCCAGATGCTGTGCCAGATTGAAGCTGGCGGAACACACTCCCAGGAACGCACACGAAATTATCACATCCTATTGGCTCATCTGCCTTCGATGTACTGCACTTGCCTTCGATGTACTGCACTTGCCTTCGATGTACTGCTGCAGTACATCGAAGGCTGTGGTTTCCACCTCACCGCCCTCAGATCCCTGAGGACACGAATGCAGACTGCCACCTCTGAAACGGAGAGCACGTTCTATGATCTAAGTATATGTGTGCATCATTACACTCTGAGAGCACCCTGTCTTAAAGGCAGAGGTGTGATTATAATAATTCCTCGGCTGGAGTAAGATGATTATAGTCAACCCCTTGATTCTAAACCGTGAGGGGCGATTTTTATTGATTATCATCATTGGCCATGATTATAATTATTCTCACGGGTTTAATTTTAAGTACATACATTGAACACGAATATATTGCCAGATAAGTCCTCCACAGCCTTGGCGCCACCGACACGTCCCACCGATTCGGCAGTCGAGGGCGACTACAGCTGCGATGACGGGGGTGTGCTCTCTCCCACCACCATATCGGCACCGGTCTCTGCAACCTCACTCTTCTCGGCGCACTCCCCGTCTTTGCCAAGCTGCCCCGTCTCGCTACCCTCCCCCGTCTCGCCGCACTCCCTCTTCCCTCCGCACACACCCGTCTCCCCGCACACCCTCTTCTCGTTGCATTGCCTCTCACCGGCGACGACCCCCTCCTCGAGTGCCACCCCCTCGTCGACGACCACCCCCTCCTCCACGGCCACCCTCTCCTCGGTGGCCACCAACTCCTCGGCGGTCACCCCCTCGTCGGCGGCCACCCCCTCGTCGGCGGCCACCCCCTCCTCGTCGGCCACCCCCTCCTCGTCGGCCACCCCCTCGTCGTCGGCCACCCCCTCCTCGGCGGTCAACCCCTCCTCGGCGGCCACCCCCTCCTCGGCGGTCACCCCCTCCTCGTCGGCCACCCCCTCCTTGGCGGCCACTCGCTCCTCGGCGGCCACCCCCTCCTTGGCGGCCACCCCCTCGTCGGCGGCCACCCCCTCATCGGCGGCCACCCCCTCGTCGGCGGCCGCCCCCTCGTCGGCGGTCACCCCCTCGTCGGCAGTCACCCCCTTCTCGGCGGTCAACCCCTCCTTGGCGGCCGCGCCCTCCTTGGCGTCCAATGGCTCCTCGGCGGCCACCCCCTCCTTGGCGGCGACTCAGTCAAGACCGGGTTGGAGATTCCCGTGCCGTCGCAGCGACCGTCCGCCTCCCCGCAACGCGGCGGCGGCGGGGGTGGTGGTCTTCGCCAGCGCATGGGCGGCGGTGGGGGTGGGCGGCTCTCCGCGTTGGGCGTTGCTCGTTCCAGGTGCCGACCGCTGTGCCGGCGGTGACGCGTACGCGGCGGTGTTGGCAAAGCCGCGGTAGGACTGAGTCGGCGGCGGGGAGGCAGGGAGCCGGGATTCCTGGGGGGTTGATGGTAGACTGTTCAGTGCCTGCGAGGGCTCCGTCCGCGGATGGCAGGGGGGGGGTGCGGGGGGCAGCTCTGTGGGAGTACAGGGGGGGGGGGACGGGCAAGCGGGGGTGCCCCACGACGGCGTAGATGATTGACGAGGAGACTAAAGAAGGGCGAGGCGGGCCACACGGCCGTCTCGCTCTGGCTGCCACCTGCGCCAACGCGTCGACGCGGCCCCCACGCACAAATCGCCACCTTCCACGCCGGGACTGCCGCGGCTCAGCCTATCCAGCACATGGGCCTCCATGCGTGTGGTGCGCGGTTGCAGGAGGACGTCCCCGTTGAAGCGCCTCGCTTGTCGCTTGTTGAAGATAATCTCCTGGGACTTGTCATCGTTGTTGTCGCTCAGCCGGTTGCGCGTCTTGTTGTGAACGCGGGAGCGCGGCTTGAAGCTGCGCTCCGCCGCCGCGGAGGTGGGCGCAAGCGAGAAGATCTGGGCAGCCACGGCACGCAGCTCGGAAGGGGCGCCGTCGGCGTGGAGCTCCCACCAAACATGCGGCAGGGATAGCTGGCGCGTCTGTAGAACTGCCGGCTCCCGCAGAAACGGGAAGGTGCCCAAAATGGCCTGTGTCACCTGTGTGAGGACAGTGGCGCGTTACGCCTCTGAGGTGGCCCGCACCAGCCGCTTGGCGGCATCCATGCACACCGCCGCGTCCATCTCCGAGTACGGCTTGACTGCTGACGCGCGTGACGCCTCGCGGAACTGCACAAAGAGGGGGTGGAGGAAGAAAGCGAAAACGTGGGCGAGGGTGACGATCGTGGCGTACCGCGCCTTGATGAACGACCTCACCTGGTCGCGCACGGCAGCAAGGAAGGTTTTGGTCATGAGGGACGCCTCAAGGGAAAGGAAGGACGCATGGACGCCGGAGAGGGGCGTGGTGTCGGCCTGCAAGTAGTTGGTAATGGACGCCAGCGTGCACAAGACAAGCTCCCATTGGGCCACGTTGTCCCAGTTGTCGTTGTCCATCACCGCGTCGAACAGCGACGTCGGGAAGTCCATGTCAATGGCCCTCTGCTTGGATTTGAACAGGACAGTTGTGATAGTGCCGCGGTTCTTTAGGGTGCTTGTCGGCAGCCGCGCCGCCCCGGTCCACCGTGTAGGCAAGAACAGCTTCATGGCCGTCGGCCTCGGGGTCTCTTTTTCCTGCTCCTTGATGAAGTGCACTCTCGGAAGGTGGTGCCCGTGGAAGAACTTGGAAAGCATCGTACAAAAGGCGACCGCCAGCAGCACGGAGGGCAGCTTGACAATGCCCCGGCATAGGTTGCTCATCGCGTGCGCGGCGCAGCCGTAGGCAAAGGAGAAAGCGTCCGCCTCCAGCAGCTTCGTGCGGGCGCTGCGGTTGACATTGGGCCAGTCCGTTACGAAGCCGGTGTCGTGTCTCCTCTGCCACGACCCATCCGTGGCACACTCGACGAGCAGCAGCTGCTCCTTGACCTTGGCGACGAGCGGGTCGGCCGACTCGCGTCTCCCCGAGATCCGGAACGACGACAGGTAGAACGGTAGCGGCGCGCCAAACAAAACGGAGAACACCTGCTCCCCATTGGGGCCAGTCCACCCGTCGTACTGATAGCAGCCGCCAATGACCGACCCGAGCACCGCACGAACACCGCCGTCCACCTTGTGAAAAACGAGATTCATGTACTTTTCCGACATGATGTGCCGCAACGGGGGCCGCCATTCAGGGCCAATCAGCATGGCCCAAAAGGCTCCCCACTCCTTCTCGTTGGTGCAGTACCCGAACTTGCCGCCAGAAGCAAAGACCGCCTCGGCGTACGCCATGCTCACCGCCTCGGCGCGCTCGGCAGACATGGAAATGTAGTAGGCGTTGGTGGATGCGACCGAGGATGTGGCAGGCCCAGTTGACGGGGCGCGGGGGGCTCCCGCTCAGGCAGACGTCAGCCTCTGGTACACGTCGCGATGCTGTGGCTTGAATTTGGAGCAGGCGAGCAGGTGGGAGTTGTAGCGACCTGCCTGCCAGGACATGCGGGTCATGCATGCCCTGAAGGTCATCTTGCGGTTGATTTTGTCGATAAAGAAGTACCCGGAGCCCTCAGCCGCCGGTCGGCCACGCTTGCGTGGCCGGGAAAGGTTGTCATAGAGATTCTCAGCTGCGCCTGCCGATACAGTGCTACCACCGGGGGGCCCTGTGCTTGTCGATGCACCCTGTGCCGTGTTCGCTGCAGGCGCATCCAGCGCCGACGCCCCGGGGTCGCTCCTATGGGTGGGGGGGGGTGGGGGCGTCATTGTCAAAGTAGCTGGTGCGACTTCGCAATGAGGTGTCGCTGCGGAAACAGCTGGTGCGGAGTGTCGGTAACGCCGTTGACGTCGTGGCGCCACAGCTCGGTGCCCCGTGAGGGCCCCGCTGTACCTAGGTGCCCCCTGCGGGCCCCAGTGTACCTAGGTGGCTCCTGAGGACCCCGCTGTACTCCGGTGCTCCCTGCGGACCCGCTGTACAGTGAATGCTTACAGCCGTTTGCCCATGTGATTGTAATCATCAGCCCCGTGATTTAAAATGATTATAATCATTATAATCATCATGATTATAATCAAATAAAAATCACCTGCCACCTCTGAAGAGGACACTCGCAGTAGGGATGGGCAACTGGTTTAGCGTAACTGGTTGAAACTGGTTTAAATTGCTATTTTTGACGAATCTGGCATCAATCAATTTTGCACGTTAAAAAATGTGCTAATCAGTTCCCAGGTGCACCCAGGACACGTGGGAACTGATTTGCACCGGTTGAACGCTTGAAGAGGATGCACCACTGGATGTCAACGCACCACGTCGTCACACGTCAAGTCAAAAGGGCAGTCTTGTCGCAGAGCAGGGCAGTGACGGGCTGCGGTAGCCCGCTCTGCCGTGGCATACAGTACACCCATACCCACCCCACTATCGCCGTAGAGCCCAGGCACAATCATGCCCACGTCTGCCTGTGACGTCGCCTGCTCCACCCCTCCTCTCTGGCGGCAGCCGGGGTCGACGCCAGAAGCGACCCTTCGGCGTCTTCTGAGCCCGGCGAACTTCCACCGACGCCCCAGGCTTCCTAGCGCCCACAAGCAGTATGTGAAAATTATACATGGGCTTTAGTCCCCATCGGGAACCAGAGCAGCCCAGTATACGCCTACTTCATAGTTCAGGACGACGACGCCTGGGTCATGGACTCGGGTGCCTACCTCTGTATCCACGCGGACCACGACGGCCGTCCAATGGGCCTCGTGGTGCACGTAGATGGCGTGGCAACCTTGCCGCGGCACTGAAAAAGATCACCATGAGTTCCTAGATGAGAAGCGACCGCGGCTAGGTTCAATGCGGTCCCCAGCACCCCCCGTGATGCCCACGCTGCGGTCAGTTTGCACCAAATGGCGATCTTTCAGTCGTATCCCAGGCGGTCCAATTCGGGAGATGAACACCTTAAAAGCATGAATTCTAGCACTGGGTTCGCAGTTATACTGTATTTCTTGTATGCTGGTTACGCAACTGGTCACTGGCTGTCGTCTGAACTGGTTCAACCGCTCTCGGCCAGCGAGGCAGTTGCACAACCCTACCTCACAGATCGTCTGCAAAGTGGGGCGCATGCTGATTTGCTGTACTGGCGCCGGTACCCATAATTTTCAGATTGCCGCAGAACGCCTGCAGTACAGGATGAAACAGCATGTACTAAAGTCTATCACATCTTATTAGTCTTATGGAAAAATGGCTCTTGTTTCGCGTAACTTTGTAGCAGTATCAGAGGGTGGCCCTCGGGTCCTCAGAAGAAAAAAACGGAGCAAGAAGCGCAGCACATCCCACCCGTTGGTGCCCACTTTCGCATTCGTATCGATCAGAGACATCCGATCCGCCCGAATCTCGACAGCACCCGATTTATCCCTGACCAAATCGGGAGAATTGCAAGGACAGGGGGGCTACGTTTTCAGCCTCGTGAGCCCTATGTCGAGATCTCGTGATGCCGCACGTATAAGGAGCGATGACGTTGACAGCTGACGAAAGGAAGAGACTTCATGGAGAACAAGTATCTGAGAAGCGTCAACCATATCAACTTACTGGCAGCGGCCTTCGATTAATGTGCACCGGTGGACGCCTACCGGCGTCGGCGGAATGCTACCCTGGCCGTCGGCGCCGGCTGCAAGGCCCCCGCACGCGCGCCGTCTGGGCTCAGTGCCGCCCCCGTCCCCCTTTCTACGACGCCTATCTCGCCCTCGTCAACGCCACGGACGACGCGCGCCGGCAGCGCAATTTGGTTGCTAGCCGCATGAAAATCGAGGCGGCCAAAATGACGCCCGAAGTCCGCGCCGAGGTCATCGCTCAAGGCAAAGCCCTCAAGGCGTCCGTCACGAGCTTTGAGGGCCGTCTTGCGCAAGCCGAATCAGTTTTCGTTGCCAAGGTCGCCAAACTCCCTGATCGCATATGCTGCGTTCCTGGCATGGGTTGAGAGACAAGAGGCTGGAGGAAGAGCCACATGTCTATGGAAACCATCTTAAGACAGTTGGAATGAGTGTGATAAAGTTGCATGTGCATACTGTGGAGCCCATCCCACAGCGCGGCGAGCCCAGAACCGTCATCAAAAGCACGTCTGTATTTGCCTGTTTTGAGCCTGTTGGAGGCCCGTGTTCCTGTTCCAAGAAACTGAATTCCTGTGCAAAAAATAGATCGACCCCCCTTGACAGGCTCTCAGAGGCCTTCCCATGCGAGGTCCATGCACATTGGTGTTTGCGAGAACAGGAATCGTTCCTTACTCCACACATTGTGCCTGCTGGCAGGGCCGTAGATTTTTCTCCGTCTTTCTCTCTTTCTGGAAGGGTGAAGTTTATACGTCTTATGCTGTGCGTCTCTTTTTACGAGTGGAGATGCATCTATCCCGGCGAACAGATGATTTTGGCTCCCTTTCTGGAAAAAAGCGGCCCTGACAGAGCCCCAGGGCGGTTTGCAGATTATCTGTTCGTCCCAAAACACCCAAAAGCATACGTGCTCTTGACGACGGTTTTGGGCCCGCTGCGCAGCCGACGCGAGGCTCCGACAACAGCCTAGATCACGGGTCCACTCGAGGCTCGTCTGCTGGTCTATCAGCAGGGTCCTTATCTAAGCGGTAGAGCAGGCACGCAAAGTCGGCGGGATCCAGTGGACGCTGGGAGCTGGCGGGCATAATAGCTCCGTTGCGAAGCTACCACAGACCAGCGCGCGACAACTGGGAGCACGGCTCATGACCTCGACCGCAACAAACGGAACGGATGAGCTTGCGAGTCCAGCCGTCACCTCTGCAGCTATGCACGCAGAGAGGGTGGAAAAACGGATCGCCCTCCTGCAGCGTGTGCTGACAGGCAAAGTCGGCGTGAGGGCACGTACCGTCGTTGTGATGCCGATGACCCGACGGCACGACCACCCAGCAGAAGATGCACTGATTCATCCTGAAAGCACTGGTCGCAACGCAATAACAAGCAAAGACGACACAAGAAGCGAACGAGCACACGATGGCACCGCCAATACACACAGATCATTTCCCCGATAACCATGGGGCATGATGTCCAGCGACACCAACTCTCAGTGTAACAACGAGCACTGTTCGAACCACACCAAAGCAGACGAACATCAGAGCATCACCACCAATAGCGTACCTGCAAGACGAGGCTGAGAGCACACGCCGCGACCATGCGGCAGCTCAGAACCCACACCGTAGGCACCGAGCACATCGTGATGCTGCCAAGAAAAAGAACCTGTCTCAAAGCGCTACAAGACACGATACCAGGTGCGTATGTTGGCTGCTCGTCGCCCTCCAATATAAGAGTAACGGCGGCAGCGGCGGCGAGGGCGCGGGACAAACGCACAGGACCGCGTGGAAGACTGGAACGTGACGGCTGACGTCGGTCGCTGTGGGGCCGACTACGACTGACTGAAGAGATACTCGCTGCATGTGATCTCACGATTCACCAGGACACGAGGTCTACTTCATCAAAATTCTCTCCTAAAACACTGACCTCAATCGACACAGTCGACCCGCCCATATTTGTTGAGGGCCAGCATAGCTCGTGTCCACGGCATCCGGATCCTAACGTGTTTGGTCGCGCCAGCTGGCTCGAAGGTGGAACGCATGGAGGGTGACTTGACTGACAATGAAAGAAGTGCCTGGCGACAGCAACAGACCGCCCCAGGGTTCAAAGTCAAGCTGAGTTTGGTTACAAAAAAGCAGTAGGCGCCCACTACGCATCAGTTGAGGAGAACTGGTGCGTTATAGGTTGCACCTTTCGCCGACAATCGCAGTACCATCGACGACAAACGGAGACTGTGGCACAATGCAGGTCGTGCTGCTTCTAAATTGGTGACATCTGAAGTGTGCGGCATCGAGAGCCGCCCGCGTCCTCAGTGGGATACTAGTTCGATATGATCCGCGGTCGCCCACAACGGGAAGGTGTCCATGGCGTACCGCAGAGACACATGCGATAGCGCAGGAACTGTGCTCGGATGATTTCTGATACACCGGGCCCTCGACTCAAAGTGAAAGCAGGGGGAGCTTCCTCAAGACTGTCTCCGCAGGGACTGAGAGTTGGGCGAGCACAGTTGGCGATGCAGCTCGCTGCACACCCGTCATGGACATGTTCCAGAGCGGCTGAGGGAGCGGTGGCGGCCCTTTCGCCCGGGTCCAACGAAGGCACATTGTTCGCCACGTGCAACTGGACGATCGTACTTATTTGCACGGCCTTCGATTCTTCCGAGACATGTATGTGCTCACCATGATGAGAGTCATGGTCAGAAAGTGGTGGCTTCCGAGCTGTCTCAAGTCAATGATCGGTCGACGGATTGCATTTTGACGATGAAGGTGCCGACGATCGATGGGTTGACATCAAGATCGGGATCGAGCTAACCTTCCATGTCGCGCAATTCAGGCATCATGTCTGCTGTTGCTTGCACAAACGTCGGATCATTGAAGAAATAGACTGTGAAGCAGAATCAATGTTTTTCGGGTAATGAAATCCTTAGATGCGCCTTGATGGGCTGTCTCCGAGGGAGAAGAGCGGTTGATGGAGTTGGATAACCTGTGCTGTGTACAATTGCGAACACGCGGCCGACGGCGGCGATGTGGACCGTTGCTGCAGGTCGCGCGCGCCGCGACCAGCGGCGCAGCCGCAGCCTCCGCGTCGGCCATCGCACTCAAGGGACAGCGCCGGAGCCGATAACATGCGCGCGGGCGCAAGCGAGACGGGAAAGCTGCCTGTGCCGGCGCCGTCAAAGCTGCAAAAACTGGCAGCAGTCGCCAGCTCCGCGGCCGCGACAACACAGGAGCGAAAGCGGCCGCGTTCGCGGGGACTTTTTTGCCGATCGCAGCCTCTGCGGCCGGTGGCAGCTGTGGGTTCCGCGCTGGCGCCCGCCTGTGCGGGTTTTGCGCAAGCGAGGTCAGTCGGGGGCGCCCAGAGCGCTGTGGGAAATGGGGAGTGTTGACCAGGGCCTTTCAGAATCCGGGATTTTCAGCAGAATCTGGGATATATCCAGATATATCCGGATATATCCGTTGGAATCATCTCGCCATCCAATGTGAGAGCAAAACGGAAGACACTGCCTGAAAGCTCACCTCATGCTCAGTCTCCTCGTGAAAAGACTGATGAGCATAAGATGTTGCTGCGGGCAGGACGCTGCTGCTTACAGAACGGTGCTTTATCCGAATCATTATTCCGAAGCCCCTGGTGTTGACGGGGGCGGAGATGGCGGCGTGCCGCACTGCGCGTGCCGAATGCGTTTCTGCTGCCCGCTTCAGTGAGAAATATTCTCGCTGCGAGTGTCATTGATCTCTCTGTGGCATTTTATGGCCACCAGCTCGCTCGCCAGTCCTCGACGGTCGCCTGGCGGCAGCGGCGGTTTTGCCGACGGCGCTAGGCAGCGTGGGCGCCGCAACTGCGTCATGGTCACCGCCATAGCGGCGGCCCTGGAGCTGCTGGAAACGCGCGGGTTTACCGTGCTTTCAGGGTACCACGGGTCGCCATTGTACGGCGTCCACATGCGCGGTCGGCATGTGACTGAGCACGCGGCTGTTGATTTCGAAGGATGCACCCAGACGGAGGGGTTGGTCCTGGTGAGGGGATGGGTGCTCGTGAGTCTGCCCGGACAAATGCTCAGGGCTTGAATGGCACTCCCGCACCACACCCGTCAGCGACTCTTAGCTGCGGTTCTTGTAGAGCCATAGGACAACCATTCCTGTCAAGTGGCATTTCAAACATCTTGCGATGCAAGTACTGTGGAACTGCCGACCATCGCTGAATGTTCACCACATGCATCCGCGTGCTGCTGAAGGCGCACCGCATTCGATGAATGCTTTTCGAAGGGCTCTGTGGACAACGAACTTTTTTCAGAAGGACATGGCTCACCCATGTTGTGTGCGTCATGACTGGAAAACATCTGACCATCAGCGTCATGACTGGTAAAATATCTGACCGTCAGCGCGAGTTTCGAAGTGGTCGACATGAATTTGCAATCGGTCTACGGGTTGTGAAAGACTTAAGCCAATATTGTCCGCAGTGCTTTTGGAATCGAGCTACTTGGGGCAGAGACGAAGTGCCGGGGACCCTCAACTAGAAGCTTCCCCACAGCAGCTGTGTTGCCGGCCCGTTTGGTGCATCAGTCGCAGGGTGTCTCGCCATCTCTCTTGCGGGAGTGCCTGTGCATCAGCAGCTGTGTTGCCGGCCCGCTTGGTTTGGAAGTCGCGGGGTGTCTTGCCGTATCTCATGCATGCGTGCCCCTGGACCCAACAGGCAGAGGTGGCTTTGAGGTTGCCACGAGGCACTTGTTGTTGACGCCGAATGCTATCAATCGCGGTCGTATGACATGCCGTACCTGAAGCGCACTCGCCGTCGACGCACTTCGTGGGGGGCACATTAAAAGCCGAAGATATGAGACACGAGGAGACCAAAACTAACAGTGTATTCTTCCACCAAGTCGTCCACCATCACACGTGGGGTGGACCCTCGACAACATCAAACGGTGCTTCTCCGTCATGACTGTCGTATCCACCACTACTGCTGACGCATCTCGACCCTCCCACAATGTCACCGGAGCGCGACCGCTTGCGAGGCCTCCCCTCCTCTGCCGCTGACATTTCCGCATCCTCGTGTATCTTGAACACCCAGACCGCAAGCATCATCAGCAAGTTCGTGTGCGGCTTCTGCAGCCGAGACGAGCACAGCTGCTCCGCGAAGCACGCCGGCGTCACGGAACAACAAGTGACCATGATGCCCAGGGGCATGTTGTTCCGGGCGCCGTCGATGAATTTCGCTTTCACATCTGTCAACGTAGACGCCATGGCGTCGCCAAGCGATCCCTCGTGCGCCGCCGCCGCCCGCTCTTCTGACATCAGGACGCTGAGCGATGGCAGCTCAAGTGCACCCAGAGACTCTTCAAAGCGCTGGCGCTCGCCCGGCGGCCACGCAAAGGGGCTCGCCGCAGCCTCTAGCGACCGCGTCCCACTACCCGTGCGAGCTGCCGTGTTGGCGGCTCGTGATGCTGGCCGCGTCGATACAGACCCCGTAGAGGAGAGACGGCGAGCAGTATCTATTCCAGCTTGAGCCATTGCCAAGTTGTTGTCGCCAAAGAAAGTCTGCGGGCTTACGAGGGAGCTCGCTCGTGACGTCCGGCCGCCGCGTGACCGCGGCATGACCTTTACTTTGACTGGTTGTTCGGAATTGGCGGCAGCGGCCGCAGTGGCAGACGGGGCAGCCCGAGCGGTCCTCGAACGGCAGCCGCGACGCCGTGCGCCGGGTGGGTACCACCGACAGGTCCCTTTGGTCCCTTTGTCGCAACAGGGACTACTGCCGACGGCCGCGTCGAACCGACGTACACGCCGCATGCCCACAAGGCTGCATCTACAGTACACCCATTGGGGTCTTCCAGGAGACGCGACGACTCGTCAAAGTGTGCCCGGCTCGAGGGATCCAGGGTAGCGGCCTTCATTCCCATCTACTCCATGTGGGCCAGGATTTCCGCTGGGTTCATCCTCGACTGCGACGCGTTGCCGACGAGCTTTCCCGCGGCACCTACCAGACGAGCTGACTCATCCAACTCCTTGTAGTGGGCAACCGCGGCCACGCGAAAGCCTTCGGACTCTGCGTCGTGAAAGAGGCCGCAAACGTAGTCCGCCCCGCGCAACGGCGGTGCACTCTCCTTGCGCAAGATGCTGCCGCCCATGCCGCTGCGGTAGTGCGTGCCGCTGACGGCGAGAGGTCAGTTCGAATTTCCCATAATATCGCCTGATGGGCACTTCTGCTTGTACACACATGCCAGGTCGGTGCATTGTGTGGTGTGGCGCTTGAAGGGGTTGCCGGTGGTAAGAGCACGGCGACACGGTAGTTTGCGCAAGTCGCATGACACCAGGGGTTGTCATGGATTTATCTTACCCGACACGGAAGGAACCTTTCAATCACGCGACTCGGCCCGCTTGCGTTATCAGCGAAGTGCGACACGAGATTCAGAATGGTCCTTCTGACGACCATTTACAAAAAACGGCGGGGACCCGCCTAGACTGCGCCCGTTGGGGCGCACACATCATATGTAAATGTCAAGTCGTACTGGACGTCCATTTTGCACTCGAAAAGTGTCTGAATAACGTCTTTCTCTGGCTCAAATTGTGCTGTCTGGCGCACGTGTAGGAATATAATCGGACACTATAATCGTATCCAGACACGGATATATTCTATGTCATAATCCGGCTTCGGAGGCAGATGTCCGTATCCGGATCTGAGTCAAGAGAAAAATCTTTAATCAGATGCAAAGCATCGGCGTGTATTCGTATCCTATTTCGCCCCCAAATGCATATCCTGACAACTTCTGCATGAGACCTGCCAGTGCCCGGTCTTTTTCACCGATTCAAAACCGCAAAGCAGGCTCCGAGTCATGGTAACTGCTACCTGCAGCTCAGGGCGCTGCTGAAAACGACGGGCGCCACGCGGACGGTCACCACGACGTCCTGCTTGCTAAACGACATCTACGCAAAGAAATGAAGGTACGAGGACGAACACCAGCGCGCGCGCAAATTCGCCGCCGCCGACAACCACGTGCAGCTTGTGACCGACGACCTCGACCTCCTCGCAGCTCTCCGCAACGATGCCTACACGGCCACGAGCACGAACACGAGCACAAGCTCGTGCAGCACGACGCGCACAAGCACAAACACGAGCGCACGCCGCGCGACGCGCACGAACACGATGACGAGCTCGCGCAGCACGATGTGCACAATCACGAACACGAGTGCGCGCAGCCGGATATTCACCACGATGGTGAGCACAAGCGCGAGTAAGGGCGCAAGCAGGAGGACGAGCGCAAGTGCGAGTACGAAGAGGAGCGCAAGCACGAGCGAAAGGGCGAGCACGAAGAAGAGCGCAAGCATAAGGGGGAGGGCGAGAGCGCAAGAAATATCCTGAGGGTAAGCACGACGACGAGGATGAAGACGCGCACGACGACGAGCACAAGCGCGAGCACAAGCGCGAGCAGAAGTGCGACCACCAGGAACTGCGCAAGCACAATCGGGAGGGCGAGCACGAGGAAGATCGCAAGCAAAAGCGGGAGAGTGAGCACGACGACGAGCACGACGAAGAGCACGACGAAGAGCACGACGATTCACAAAAGCGCGAGCCCAAGTGCGAGAAGCACAGCAATCAATACCGCGAGCACGAACGTGAGGTACAGCCAAGCTCAAGTGGATGAAAGAGCGCGAGCAGGAATACGGACATGAGCAGTTGCACTCGTGAGCGCGCTTCTTTGCTCGGGCACCGCGCCCGCGGGTACAACGCCGAATACGATAGTGTCGCCGGAAGAAACCACGGCCACCTCGTGACGAACGGCACCGCCTGCCTGGTCGACCACCCAAATGAGAACCAACAGGAGCACGAGCACGAGCGCAAGCACGATCGCGAGCATGAGAACGGGAACAGTCACGGGCACGGGCATGGGAACGGGCATGGGCACGGATGGGAGCCCTAGCAGGAGCGGTACCAGGAACGCTAGCAGGAGGGCGAGCTCAAGCGAGAGCAGAGGAAGTAGGAGCCCGCGAGCGAGCTCCCTGGACACCGCGCCCACGCAGACAACGAGCTTTACGCGGCCCAGCACCACGAACGCCGATACGAACAGGACCACGATGCACGACGACACGCTTGGGGGACGCGAAACGCCAATGAGGCGACTTCGCGGGAAACAGAGCCTATGGGAACAGTCCCCGGGTGCGCTCTTGCTGCCCGTCGCGAGATGCGGTGGACGGCCGCCGTGCAGGAACACTCCCCGTTTGAGACATGCACAAAAGACAGGTCTGCTGACGGAGGCGGCCGACGGGAGAACACACCAGCTGTAGCGACCCACTCATGTAGGGGCAACAGCAGTCATCCAAGAATAATCCACTTGCCCAAACGTTCCGGCGTGCCACATGCCGCATAGGGCCGTTCAGACCAGCAAAGAACCGAAGAGGCCAAGTGAGCTTCTGAGCTTTCTCAAATGCGGTCCCAATTCGGACCATATTAAGGACGTCGATTTAACGGCCCCTGCATCTGGGAAACCACAGGGCGACGCGTGAAAAAAGCTGGGTACCGACTGGGAAATATTTAAGCTCTTTTCACCGCGGATGACAGCCGCTCTAAACTCACCCCGTTTTGAAGCACTGGACCCGTAGAGTCGCACCAATCGGCGCCTGTTCTCGTGACTGGATCAAAAAATAATTACTTTGCCACACGAGTGCAGCAAGAAACTGCAGAAGCCCAGCCCACAGGTACCGCACAGCAGTGGCAGGTCCTGTGCCCCAGGGATGCTTCGCTCCCCTGCAGGCATCTCGCTGCTCATCCTCCCTATGCCCTCCATTTTTCCCCTTCAGCATATTCCAGGTCCTGGCCACCCCGTTGGCTGTCGTTCTACTCTAGATGGCTTCCGTCGCCCCACTGCAGCTACACCTGCCGCGCCCGGCGGCTGCCTCCCGGGCTGCCGCTTGCCCTCACTGGCTCTTGTCTGCTGCCTTCACCCCCCATGCGGCTGCCTGCTTACCGTAGCTGTGCTTGCCCCCACTTCTCCCCCACAGCTATTTTCCACCTGCCCCCGCTGCCCGTCGGCCACCACTGCCTGGTTGCAGCCGCTGGCATCGCCCCCCCCCTCCTCGCCCCGCTGCCGCCTCCAGCTCGCTGCCAGCTTCTTCATGCTGACGCCGCCAGCCTGCTGCCGCCATTGCCACTAGCCCACACTCCACCTACAGCAGACCACAGCCTGTTGCTGCGGTCTTCTGCCGCTATTGAATTGGCGCTTTGTGACTTCCAGCGTGGTAACTTTAGTGGACACAGAGCAAACGAAGGCAGAGTCTGTGAGCTTCGCCAATTCCACCATTGTTTCGACACCGTCAAGCAGCCCAGACAGAAGTGAGAAGAAAACATGGGATGTCCGTTTGCCACGACGACACATCGCACAGCCCATCTTCTTAAAACCTCGCACGCTCATGAACAACACTCTGTCATGAATATTGCAAACATTGCGACATGACTATCGAATGATGAACTTGCAAATGCCGCGGGTCACGAAAACTGCCGGTGCCTCATTCTGACGGGGGCTAGTGAGGCACGCAACGCCCTTCACAGCCACAAATCAAGAGAGATGCCTACTGCATGACACGAGAGGGTCTTTTTGAAGTTGAAGGAAGGCACGGACGAAAGGCACGACGTAAAGTAGACTGGAGCGCGCCAACAAGTGCTAGCCAGCGCCCACTTGCGCAAATAAGGCGCGCCACGACCCCTCTACATCAGATAGGGACGATTAGGACAACTGGTGGGATTCGCGTGCGCGATTGCAACTTCCTGTTTCCGAAAGCGCAATTGCACGAAATTGAACATTGATTTGAGCCTCTCGTGTCTAGGAGCGAGTGGTCAGGAGGGATGAAGTCAGATGGAAGGCCGTCACTGCATCCAGCTGTTCTGATTTATGACGCCGATGGCACGCTCTCGCGTCATTAGAGACTTTTGGCAACCGTTTTTCGGTTGGGCTATGCGGCTACTTTGTGGCATCGCGAGTGCGTTGCCAAAATTCTAATCACGCTTGGATCATGACTTTTGGCAATCCATTTTATCCTTTTTGACGAATGTCGAGAGAAGTCGTCCGAGTGGTTTGTAACACACAATGGGCCGGTGGCTGGAGGCGTGCAGCTTGCAGCAACACGCGCCTGCGTGCGTGCAAGCACCGCCACTTGCCGAGCGACTCAAAAGAAACATCGGGCGCGCTCTCGACTTCGACGCAAAAGCGTACACCCGCCCGCACAGCGACGCGTCCAAAGACAGCGCGTCGGGATGGCCGGCAGCAGCGGGGGTGGGGGGGAAGGGGGGGACGTGGTGCGTGCGTCGTTCAGGTCTGGATTGACCCGGACATGCTTAGTCCCCGGGTGCTGCAATTAAATCCTCCATCAGCGCCACGTCGCAGAACTTAGACCCACACGTTGCTTACCGCAACCGCTTTTCTCCGTCGTGAAGTCATGGCAGGATGGGCTGATCCTGCAACAAATTAGATTGCATTCGTGGCAAAAAGGTCCGTCGCGAGGTGTCGCCATCGGCGAGGCCTCCTACTCTTTATATTGTGCGCAGAAAGCACGTCCATGGGGCTGCGGAGGGAGGAGGAGCCCATGCCGGGAGGGCGGTGGCGGTGGCGGCGGCGGCGTCGGCGGCGGCGGTAACTGGAGCCGCTGGGTGCTTGCGCCCACCGGGCGGCGAGGAGACAAGGCCGTCGCACCACTCTCTGACAACGGAGGTGAGCCGACTCTAGCCTTGATCGTGTGAGTGGCCACCGGTCCTACGCCGTCTCGGCTGCCGCCAGCGTTTCACGCCCCTCTCGACCACCGGTGAGCCTCGCCAGTCGACATGGTCCACGCTGATGGATTGGTGTCGAAGAATGAAAAATGTATGGCGTCTGAGTAGGGTAGGTTGTAGGGCAGGCGAAAGAGAGGAGGACGGGAGGAGTTCAGCGTGTTGGAAGCGTAGGGGAGGGGAGCGGCGGAGACAAAAGCACAGCATCACATCCAGGCAATGGGCAAGATATCGTGAGGCTTTTAAAGACCCGAAATAACTCAAAAAAGCGCCCGTGCTGCACCTTGAATGTAGCGCAGTACTGAAGAGGCTGCGACCTGCAGTTATCGCCCGTGCCATGGGGCCGCACAATCCCAAAAGAGGGCATCGCACCGCGGCCGACTGTTGCCTGTGTGGCAGCGGCGCGCCGCTTACCGCCGGCACACACAGCGGTGCGCCGCCTCCACAGACGAGGTGGGTCCCGCACACTTGGGGCGGACCATGGGGGGGCAGTGTTGGGCGGCGCACCGTCGCAGGAGCCCGACCGGAGGATTTCGTGGGGCTGCATGCTGCCGCCCCTGTCCGCACAGGGGGCAGACTGGGGCAGGGTCGCGCAAGAAATCAGGAGGGAACGCATCTTTCCAGGGGAGGCGTCGGAGGAGCAGACGCGCACCGCCACGGCAGCCTCGGAAAAACACAAAGGGCACGGACCGCAGGCTCCCAGAGAGATGCAGCGCACCGCCACGATCGCTGTCGTGTGCGGTAGCGCAGCGAGACGGGCCATATGAGCAGTCACCGTGAACCGTCTGACGCCGACGCTTTGAGTTCACGGTGCCCGTCGAGGTGAAGGGTCGGCATCGTTGGGGGAACGCCAGCCCTAGGATCCACGATAGGGCGCGACTGGGGCTGATTGCGCACGGAGGGCCTTGCCTCGTCCCCTGTCATAGGTGGGGCGCGGCGGCGACAATGGCCTATAAACTGGTGTCGCACCACTACTCCAAGCGTCTGTCCGTCGGCATCGTCTCACGACTGCGCGCACTCGATCCACCATCCACCAAGACCCCCCACTCCAATTCGCGATTCGAGAGGCCCATCATCTGTCCCCTTGGCCTCACAAAAAACAGCGGTCAACGTCTACTGTTGCGATGTCGCTTCGTCCCGACTATTTGGGCCGGGTAAGCTGCGGTGCGTTCTACAAAGGTACATGATGTATTCATGAACCAGAGTACATCGGGTCTGTTCCGTGGCCACGCACCCTGGTTCGTTCGTTTCTCATGGGTCACATGTATTTTTTACGGCACATACTGTGGGTAGAGGCTCGAACGGCGCCACGGACAGTGCCGTCCCGGACGGTGGAATTAACTACAGCCGAAAAGGCAGGGTCAACGCCAGCTGGGACGATACATGCGTTGCTTGAACAGTAAAGAGCGTGTTTCGCCTACAAATGTATAAAAGCATTGACAAAGAAGCGGGCCCGAGCCGTCTCATGCCTCGTCGTCGCCTCTGCATTCGTCATGAACTCCAAGCCGTAGGCGGACAACCAATTCACCCAGTTGTGTTTCACGCTCGGCACGCTCTTGACACGGTTGACAGGGACGCACTCAATTGCCGGAGTCACGCCAAATGCCTTCGTGTCGAATCGATTGCGCCTGCATGTGTACTCCGCAAAGGGGCACCCGTTGTCGGCCGGCACTCTGCGGGGGCGCTCGATTACCAGCAGCCGGACGGTGCGCTTGCTGTTATCACAACGCGTGCGCGGCCCACGCGGTAGCCGCCGTCCGCCGACGTGTATTCCACCGAGTCGAGCCACGGGCCGCCGAGGTAATCCGTAGACGCCCTGAAGATCTGTCGCCGCTGCCCCCCGCGGCGAAGAGCCGTCCCATTTGCCAAGTACGTCCCAGCAGGAATGGTGAGCGCGTCGTTGTTTGTCAGCTCCAGGCACGCCGCGCGGCCTTCAATTGAATGCTCAGCTGCGATGACACTAACACGCACCGGCACGCTGTGGCGGCGCTGTCGTGGCGGGCTGCTCATGGATTGCGCATCCAGGGCAGGTGAGTCACAAGGACCAGGAGCGGCCGCGTGATCTGCCACTGCCGCTGCCACGACCGGTCTCGCCCCCACTCGGGCGCCAAGGGCGGTTGCTGACCCATCAAGATGCGTCCGCGCTCCTGCGTTCACGAAAGCAGCCGGGGGGGGTTGCGCGACATTCGTGCGGTCTCCCGCCGCCAGGTATTCGTTGTTCGCCACATCCACGTAATCGTCTTTGTCCCTGTGTGCGGCTTCTAAGGACAAAACGTCAGCGACTTGCTCCGCCTTGAGCATCTGTAGCGCGTGCTTCGTGCGGCCCCAGTTGGTGCGTGTGTAGGCCTTCTTGACCGCCTCGTGCTTGCTCTCATGAATCCCTGTGTTGCGTAGAAGGAGGGAGCCGCGCATGCGGAGCTCATCGTGGACATAGGTGAGGAGGTGGTGTAGCTTTCGTATGTGAAGCGAGCCGAAGAGTCCCTGGAAGTGTCTGTGCACCCAGGTGGCCATAAGGGCAGTCAGCTCCCGCGCGCGCTTCACCTTGACGTCTCCGTCGAGGCAGGCAGAGCCAAAGATGTCCCGTAGCAGAGCCGCGAGCTCACACATGGCCCATGTAAGGACGGAGTGGTTCCACTTGCTTTCAGCGGCGCCCAGAATGGCAGCCACAGCAAAAGGAAGAAAGCGGAGCGCGCGCCGGTGCTCGGCACCCCGCAATGTGGCCTGCTTCTCTGAAGGCGACACGAAGTAGCTTCACACAGAGAGAGGAGGACAAAAGGAAATAACGGAGAGCTGGCGTGGTCACGACGAGAGTGTTTGGGACATGTCCATAAGCTAAATTCCGTATCCACCAACGGCAGGCGGACATTACTCTTCAACTTCTCCCACACCATGTGTGTCGCCGTCTTCCCCCCCGGCTCAGGTCGTCCCCACATTGCCCGTAAGCGCGTTCGAAAACCGTTGAAATGTGTACCCTGTAGTGATGTGGGGCACCGGGTTTGTTCGGCATGCGTTCATGAGGCGCCTGTTAGGGCTGCGCAGGGACGCGGCCGAGGCTCCCTCAGCGAGCCCAAACTCTTCGGTCACCAGCTCCGCGTTCTGTGGAACTCATTCGAGAGGCGACGACAGAGACCCACATCGACCACTTGTTGCCGATAGGTGGAAACCGACCGCGAACAGAAACCACAAAGCAGCGGGCAGTTATACAGGGTGTCAGTTAACGCGTGTTGGATGCTACTCAGGAGCGCACGGACGTATGTCAGCAATCAAACAGAGAGACCACAATGCCAAGTAACAGGGCGACACCATTACTGTTACATGGAGCCGGTCAGAACCAGTGACCTGGTAGAGGTGCTTGCTCCCTGATCCCAGCCCTGCCCACCTCACCAAATTGGGGACCCGGTAGAGTACACCCATTGACTTCTCAATGACCTTCACCTCGGCGCACCCGCCGTGCTCTTTCCACAAACACGCGCCCTGTAGTTAAGCCGTCACCGTCTCGATGACGTTCCGCTTGCGCTGGTTGAGGCCTGGCCTCCCGGAAAACGACTGGGAGTCGGCGAGGCACAGCGTGCAGTCGAGTTTGCCGCCGTGTTGTTTGAGGGACAGCTGGCTGCGCTTTTCGGGGTAGTCGCAATAATTGAGAGGTACGCGAGGGGACATCTTCTTTGTCGTACCATCCTGGAGGGTGATGAGGCAGCCCGTGTGAGACACGTTCATGCAAGGGCCGAAGATGAGATACAATGACCGCTGCAGCAACTCCGCCTTCGAGGCTGACGGCTTCTGCTTGGCACCGCTCTCGTATTTGAGAAGCACCATTGGGATGTACCCGACTGTTACCCAGTGCCTGCGCTTGGTTTTGATGTTCATGACACACAGTCGGACAGGGTAAGCGGGGACGGCTGAGGCAGGCAATCGGGGTGAAATTGGTTAGTGGCCTTCAATACTCAGTAACTGGAAAAGCTTAGCAATGCGGTGCCTCGCCCCCGCAGTGGAGCAACGCTTGCCAGAGTACTGACAGGAGAGATGGAGGGTCTCCCTTCATGTGACTCAAGAACAATAGACATAACATCGCTGCTCGTCAGGATGGTGCTGTCAGAGTATGCAGAGAGGCCGCGGACCTTGGTTCCAGCCGCCATCTTCTCCCTGACGTCTTTGTCATTCTCGAAAAACGTGGCGCTGTCGAGAGGACCCGTCCAGACATGGTCCTCATTGCTGTCTGCGTCGTCCGGCACGGTGCCAACCAATTGCAGCTGGTCGACCCGCACTTGCCGCACAAGCTCCTGAGCCACGACAAGCGGATCGCGGTAGAGTAGATGATACGTCATTCCGGTGATCACGAGTGGCCCCGTCCGCCTGCGCAAGGCTTTCAGCGTCCGCCTCTTCTCGTAGCGGATGGCCTTCCAGAATGCTGTCTTGCGGGGGAAGCGGCCGCCAACTTCACCATCCGAACCAGCCGCCTTTTGCTCCGCGTGAAGGATGACGTAGAGGTTGCAGGCTTCGTCGCGGCTCATCTCTGCGCCGTTGGCTGTGCTAATCTCGAAGACTACGCGCTTCAGTGCCGGTGTGTCGAAGCGCGCCGTGTCGGCAATGTCCTCGTCGCCGGAAAACACGGGCGTGGACCTGTCCGCATCCCTCATGTCATGGAACCACCGCAGGACGCGCCCACTTATCGTCCAGCCGTACTCCATTCGCCCGAGCATCGCAACCGGCGTCTGGTTCCGCAATGATTCGATAAACAGGTTGCGTAAGTCTTGCCGCTTGTCCCCGGCGCCGTCAGCAGCGGGTGGAACTTCCTCTGCCGATAAGTAGTCGTCCGAGGTGCTTCTTGGAGGATCAATGTCGGTCGGGGTCATTGCACTGCTGGACGATGCGACGCTGGAGCTGCGCGACGACCTGCGGCCAATACAGTCGTTCCACCAAAAACCTAGCACACCCGCGGGACCAATAGTTCCATCGGCATCTCACATGTGCCTCTTTTGATCTCCATTGCTGTCTCTTTTAGACATGCGCTGTTGAAAGTCCCTCGAACATGACCAATCCACGATTACAGCGGAGGCCCGGCGGGCCTGAGGGACCTTCTCAAGAGGGACATGGGCTTTCTGAAACAATTTTTCCGAGACAGCTGAAGCTGCACCGGATTTGGGAACTCGTGGCAGGTCCATTGCACGCATGGAGCGAGAATGTCGCCGAGGGCGAGATAGGCGTCGTAGAGGGAGACGGCTGTGTCAACATCTACAGCGACAGCGCGGGCGGTGACGTTTGCCTTGACCTTGTCAATATTGTCCTTGACCCAGCGCATGTCCACGGCCCCGGCGGGGACGGCGCCACGGAGGCCACGCACGCCGGGGGGGGGGAGTCGCTGGCGCGTGGTGGCGGGGGTGTGGCGGGCGCCACCGCTGAGCCACGACAAATTCTTTCTTGCCGCACTGGCGGCGCCGTGGAAGTGCAGTGTGAGGCATGGCTGTACAAAGGCCATACAGGTGGGTCCCATTGTCGAAACGGGGAGAGCGGTTTGGTTTGGAGAATTGACAGAGTTTAGAGAATACACAGAATTTGGAGAATATAAAGAGCTTGCGGGGCTGGCCGAGTATGAAGAATAGGAAGAGCTTGCGGGACTGGCTGAGTTTGAAGCCGAAGAAGAGCTTGCGGGATTGGCGGAGTTTGAAGACGATATTGAGCTTGCGGGATTGGAAGAGTTTGAAGACGAGAGTGAGCTTGCGGGATTGGAAGAGGTTGAAGCCGCGCCTGCCCCCCGGCCAAGCGACGCGAGCGGACTGGTGGGCACCCCCGGTCCGCCACGATCACAGGGGCCACCCCCCCGCCGTCAAAGACGGATCGACGACGGCCCGTCCCGAATGCACCCGCCGGGCGCGCTGCCGACGAGGACGTTGGCTGCCCACCCCGACGACACTGCCCGCTCCGCCACGTCCAAGGAGAAAACTCAACACGGTCCCTGCATTGACGGGTCGACGGCGCAGAAGGTGTCCTCCAGCCCGATGAAGGAGTGTGGGTGCAACGAGATGAACGCCCACGCGCCGAACACCTCGGCCTTGGGGGTCGAGCGCATCATTGCCGACACCCCCAAGGCGCCCAACGGGCAAACGCCGTCTGCTCCGCGACGGTCAAGTTGCACATCTCTTGGCGACACAAGAGGCGGCCACCGTGCACGACCGCCAACCGCCGCCAAAGGATCCCGAGGGCGGGGAGGCGCACGGCGACGCGAACGGCAGCACCGCCGTGGGGGCGACAGCCGGCCCGGATCGGCGCCTGCGTCTCAGACGGCCAACACGACACGCGGCCGCCGCAGCTCTCGGGCAAGCGCAGGGCTACCAACACTTTTGCATCGAAGCTGGGGTTCACACGCAACGACGTCGCCATGGAGAACCAATGGATTTGAACCGCATAACGAGGCTGAGCGACACAGCGCGGGCGGTTAAGTTGAAGAACAGGCGCTCGTGAGTGACCATAGAACAAGCGGCGGCGACGCCAGCCACGCAAAATGCCGCGAGCGTCCAGTTGCTGTTGTCCGTCTCGACCGTCAGAGCCGCCCGGCCGTAACGGTGACCGGGGCAGCTGGGCGCGACGGGCGCCGACGCCGGCCGTTGAGCACGAAGGGGAGGCCCCACGCGCGAGATGCGCCACGGCGCAGAGCAGACGTCGACGGGCGGCCGCGCCGCCGTGGCGCCCCCCCATACGCCCCCCCCCCCAGCGCGGTGGCCGCCCGACGGGATGACTCACCGCGTCCACGTCGCCGGCCGGCAGCCAACGGCAGGGCAGGCCATCAAGGGACCGAAGCGGTCGGCCGCCGTCGCAGCCGCACGCCCGGCCGACCGGAATGCGGTAGGTACTCCCGCACGGGGGACGTGATGGCGGGGTTGGGGTCCCCCCACCCCAAACAGTTGGGCGACACCGCCCCCCACCGTCGTTGTGGCCACCGCCGCCGCCACCGTCGCCGACGCCACCGCCGTGTGACTGTCCCCCCTCCGCGCCGCGATCGGAGAGACGGTGCCGACACGTCTCCGTCGCATCGCATCGCATGCAACCATTGCACGTTGGGAAGGGAAGGGAATATCGTCTACCGCCGCCTCTTCTTCCCCACGACGTCTCGTCTAGAGGTGTAGCGGTGGGCGCTCTGGGCGGGCAGACACGGGCGGAGCCCGTCGCCGCCGCCGCCGTGGCTGCTGAAACTGGGACTGCCCGTCCGCGGCGCCACCACCGCCCATGACGGCAGCACCGCCACATCCGGCCTCGGGGATGGAGGAGGGAGCGGGGTGGAGGTGGGCGCCGCCGTCCGCGGCGGGGGACGTTCCGTCCCGAGAGGGAGGCGCCCCCCAGGCGGCGAGCCCCGACCCGACGCCGACGACCGGGGCGACGGCCATGCCCAGTGTCGACCGCGTGTCCCGCCGCGCGACAACCGTGGCGCCGGTGCTGCCTGCAACCGTCACCAAGAGGGCCCACAGACGCCAACGGTGGCGGAAAGCGGGGTCACGCCGCGCGACAGCACGGCAGTGATGCACATCGAGCGTGAGGGGCGGGAGAAACAGTCCTGTCGCACGTGCAGTGACACCGCGTAGCCGCCTCGCCCAACCCAAACATCAAATCAGCAAGCGCCCCCGCTTGGACGACCGACGGTGGGGCAAAGCGGGGCTCCCAGTGGGAGCTGCACCCGCCTCTGGTGCCGCCGGTGCCCTTGCCCCTCTACGGAGCTCCGAGAGCAGCGCCAAGCGAGGGAACAACGCGGAGGCCAGCGGGAGACAAAAGAGTGGCCACGTCGAACAGACACTATGAGTGCAGGGAGCGTCAAGTGAGATTCACGACGAGCCACACGCAAGCGCCTGTGGCGGGGCCATCGAAGAGGATCGCCGTGACGGGGGGCCGAGGAGGATAGACGGGACGAAGAGCACCGTGGACGGGG
>ENA-ORXT01001092-ORXT01001092.1-marine-metagenome-genome-assembly--contig:-NODE-1092-length-38259-cov-7.677675_pt1 | contig 38259 bp, 4 predicted proteins | sample MGYA00237868_ERZ511482 | MGnify/ENA metagenome assembly ERZ511482 | reverse complement strand
TACTCAATAGAATACACGGTAACTGATGACTGTGGACAATCAGCTAGTTGTACTCAAACATTCACATTGGATGTAGCAGCACCAACTATCACTTGTCCTGCTGATGAAACTGTGTCATGTTTTGATGAGATTGCAGAAGGAACACCAACAACTTCAACTTCATGTGAAGCTGGATCAACAGTATCAACTGTAGGACCGACACTTGTAAGTGGAGCTGACGGATGTGACGGAGCAGTATACTCAATAGAATACACGGTAACTGATGACTGTGGACAATCAGCTAGTTGTACTCAAACATTCACATTGGATGTAGCGGCACCAACTATCACTTGTCCTGCAGATGCAATTGTATCATGTTATGATGAGATTGCTGAAGGAACACCAACAACTTCAACTGCATGTGCGCAAGGAAATACAGTATCAACTGTAGGACCAACACTTGTAAGTGGAGCTGACGGATGTGACGGAGCAGTTTACTCAATAGAATACACAGTAACTGATGATTGTGGACAATCAGCTAGTTGTACTCAGACATTCACTTTGGATGTAGCTGGACCAACTATCGAGTGTCCTGCAGATCAGACAGTTTCTTGTTCTGATGAATTGATTCCTGGAACACCAGTTACAACAACTGCATGTGGTCAAGGAAGTGAAGTTACTGTTGCAGGTCCAACTTTGATCTCAGGATCAGAAGACTGTGACGGAGCTACTTATGAAGTTACTTATACAGTGACTGATGATTGTGGACAATCTGCTTCATGTGTTCAGACTTGGACATTGGAGATTGCTGGTCCTTCTATCGTTTGTCCTGCTGATGAAACTGTAGATTGTTACTCAGATATTTCTGAAGGAACACCTACTGTAACAACTGAGTGCGGATTAGGTCACACCGTATCAACTAACGGTCCTACTCTTGTGAGTGGAAACGATGGTTGTGATGGTGCACAATATGAAATCGTTTACACAGCTACAGATGATTGTGGTAAGACAGCAAGTTGTACGCAGACATTCACATTGAATGTTGCGCCTCCAACTATTACTTGTCCTGCTGATCTCATTGTAGAGTGTAAAGAAGATATTACTGAAGGAACTGCTACAACTACAACTAGTTGTGGACAGGGTAGTACAGTATCGACTAATGGACCTACTCTTGTGAGTGGAAACGATGGTTGTGATGGTGCTCAATATGAAATCGTATATACAGTAACAGATGACTGTGGAGCAACTGCTAGTTGTACGCAAACTTTCACATTGGAAGTAGCACCACCTACTATCTCATGCCCTGCAGATGCAACCGTTGCTTGTTACAGTGATATCCAAGCTGGAACTGCAACTACAACTACTGCTTGTGGACATGGAAGTTCAGTATCAACTGACGGACCTACTCTTATAAGTGGAAATGACGGTTGTGATGCTGCTGTTTACGAAATCGAATACACGGTAACTGATGATTGCGGAGTTACTGCATCATGCGTACAAACATTTACGCTTGACGTTGAACCTCCAACAATTTCATGTCCTGCTGATGCAACAATCACTTGTATTGATGATGCCCTTGCTGGTACTGCAATTACAACGACTGCATGTGGACATGGAGCTGATGTTACAACAGTTGGTCCTACTTTAACAAGTGGAACTGCTGGATGTGATGGAGCTACTTACGAAGTTGAATACACAGTAATTGACGATTGTGGAGCAAGTGCTTCATGTACTCAGACATTTACAATTGAAGTTGATGCACCGGAAATTACTTGCCCGGCTGATGCAACAGTTGGATGTTTTGATGAAATCGTTGCTGGAACTGCAACTGGTTCGACTGAATGTCAACTTGGATATGAAATTGAAGTATCAGAGCCTAACTTAATCAGCGGAACTGCTGAGTGTAATGGTTCTCAGTATGTAATCGTTTACACAATTACTGATGATTGTGGAGAAGAAACTAGTTGTGCACAGACATTTACTTTAAGTGTTGCGCCACCGACTATCTCTTGCCCAGCTGATCAAGAAGTTGAATGTTATGAGGATATCACAGAAGGAACTGCTACAATAACTACGGCTTGTGGTTTGGGTAGCGATGTAACTACTGAAGGTCCAACATTCGTAAGTGGAAACGAAGGATGTAGTGGAGCTATCTACGAAATCGTTTACACTGTAACCGATGATTGTGGAGAAACTGCTTCATGTACTCAGACATTTACATTGAACACTGCAGAGCCGACAATTACTTGTCCTGCTGATGCAATTGTTTCATGTATTGATGAAATTGAAGCTGGAGTTCCTACAACGGATGCAAGTTGTGGAATCGGTACTGACGTAACTACAAATGGACCAACACTTGTAAGCGGAAACGCTGGTTGTGATGGTGCTCGATATGAAATCGTGTATACAGTAACTGATGACTGTGGCAGAACTGCTAGTTGTACTCAAGCATTCTTATTGGATGTAGCGGCACCAACTATCTCATGTCCTGCTGATGCTCAAGTAAGCTGTATGGATGATATCTCTGCTGGAATTCCTACTACTTCGGTAGCTTGTGGAGGAGGCGCAACTGTTTCAACTTCAGGTCCTACTTTGGTTAGTGGAAACGGAGCTTGTGATGGAGCAATTTATGAAATCGTATATACTGTAACTGATGAATGTGATCAATCAGCAAGTTGTACTCAGACATTTACATTCTCGACAGATGCACCGACAATTTCATGTCCTGCTGATCAGAATGTATCATGTGTTGAGGAAATCATAGCAGGTACTGCTGTAACAACAGCTGCTTGTGGATTGAATGGCGAAGTTGCAACTTCAGGTCCTACTTTAGTTAGTGGAAATGGAGGATGTGATGGTTCAGTATACGAGATAGTATATACAGTAATAGATGACTGTGGACAATCAGCAAGTTGTACTCAATCATTCTTCTTGAACGTAGCTGGACCAAGTATTACTTGTCCTGCTGATGTTACAGTTGGATGTGGAGATGACATCGTAGCTGGTATTGCTACCACTTCGACAAGTTGTGGAGCAGGAAACGACGTTACAACTGTAGGACCAACTCTTGTGAGTGGAACTGCTGGTTGTGGTGGAGCCATCTATGAAGTAGTTTATACAGCTACTGATGATTGTGGTCAATCAGCTTCTTGTACTCAGACGATTACAGTAGAAGGTGGTGCAACATCAATCACTTGTCCTGCTGATGTAATAGTAAGTTGTGTAGATGACATCGTAGCTGGTACAGCTACAACTACTGCTGCTTGTGGAACTGCTTCTGATGTAACGACTTCAGGTCCTACATTGATGAGCGGTAATGCAGGTTGTGCAGGAGCAATCTATGAAATTACTTATACTGCTACAGATGACTGTGGTGGAAATGCTTCTTGTACTCAGACATTCACAATTGAAGGATCTGCACCGACAATTTCTTGTCCTGCTGATGCTACTGTAGAATGTGCTGATGAGATTCAGGTTGGAACAGCTGTTACGACTGGGTCATGTGGAAATGGTACTGATGTATCTACTGCAGGTCCAACTCTAGTAAGCGGAACTCCTGGATGTACTGGAGCTATTTATGAAATTGTATACACAGTAACTGATGATTGTGGGCAGACTGCAAGTTGTGCTCAGACATTCACTTTACAAGGATTTGCACCGTCAATTTCTTGTCCTGCGGATGCAACAGTTTCTTGTGTTGATGATATTGCTGCTGGAACAGCAACAACTACTGGCTCATGTGGAGCTAATGGAACAGTATCGACTTCAGGTCCTACATTGGTCAGCGGAACAGCTGGTTGTGATGGAGCTACTTATGAAATCGTTTACACAGCAACTGATGCTTGTGGAGCAGGTGAGGCTTCTTGTACTCAGACATTTACATTAAATGTTGGAGCACCAGCTATAACTTGTCCTGCTGATGCAACAGTTTCTTGTCTTGATGATGTAACTGCAGGAACTGCAACATCTTCATCTAACTGTTCGATGGGATCAAACATTACTTCTTCTGCTCCTACTTTAGTTAGTGGAACAGCTGGTTGTGATGGAGCTACTTACGAAATCGTTTACACAGCAACTGATGACTGTGGTGGAAATGCAACTTGTACTCAGACATTCACACTGAATGTTGGTGCACCTGCAATCACTTGTCCAGCAGATGCTACTGTTTCATGTATCGATGATGTAGTTGCAGGAACTGCAACATCTTCATCTAACTGTGCGATGGGATCAAACATTACTTCTTCAGCTCCAACTTTAACAGGAGGAACTGCTGGATGTACTGGAGCGATTTATGAAATTACTTACACTGCAACGGATGATTGTGGAGGAAGTGCAAGCTGTACTCAAAGATTTATCTTGGATGTACCTGCACCAACTATCTCATGTCCTGCAGATGCAACTGTATCATGTATTGATGATATCGTAGCTGGAACGGCAACTACTTCTGCAAACTGTGCATTAGGATCAAATGTAACTACATCTGCTCCAACACTAGTAAGCGGAACAGCTGGCTGTACAGATGCTGTTTATCAAATCACTTACACTGCATCTGATGATTGTGGTGGAAGCGCAAGCTGTACTCAGAACTTTACACTAAATGCTCCTGCACCAAGTATTACTTGTCCTGCAGATGCTACAGTGTCTTGTCTTGATGATGTTGTTGCTGGAACAGCAACAGGGTCTGCAAACTGTGCTTTAGGTTCAAACATTACATCTTCTACACCGGTTCTTGTAAGCGGTAATGGTGGATGTTCTGGAGCAATCTATGAGATTACATACACTGCCACTGATGATTGTGGTGGATCAGCAACTTGTGCTCAACTATTTACATTAGACATCGACGCACCGACAATATCTTGTCCTGCAGATGCTATTGTTGCTTGTGTTGATGATATTGTAGCAGGAACTCCTACTACAAATGCAAGTTGTAATATGGGATCAAACTTCATCACTGTTGGACCAACATTAGTTAGTGGTTCTGCGGGATGTCCAGGTGCGATCTATGAATTAGTATACGAAGTATCTGATGCTTGCAACGGATTTGCTTCATGTGTTCAGACTTTCACTCTAGGTGGTGATGCTCCATCAATCTCTTGCCCTGCTGATCAAACAGTAGCTTGTGCAGATCAGATTGTTGCAGGTACTCCAACTACAACTTCAGGAAGTTGTAATGCAGGTGGTAATGTTACTACTGTAGGACCAACACTTGTAAGTGGAGATGCTGGATGTACTGGAGCTGTATACGAAGTGACTTATACTTTGGATTCTGACTGTGGTGGAACGTCAAGTTGTACTCAATCATTTACGATTGATGCGCCTGCACCATCTATCACTTGTCCAGAAGATTTGACAATCACTTGTATTGATGACTTTGTTGCAGGTACTCCAACTATTGGAACTACTTGTGGCGCTGCTGATGGAAGCTTTACTGTTTCTGAGCCAGTTCTTACAACTGGATCAGCTGGATGTCTTGATGCGACGTACACAGTTACTTATTCATACTTTGACAATTGCTCAGGTGCAAACTTGAGTTGTACTCAGACAGTAACTTTGGATTACGCTGGATTTAAGATCCACTGTCCTGATGATATTACTATTGCTGATGATATTGCAAACTGGATTCCAGGAACTCCTGATTACATTGGAGCTTGTGGACCAGTAACAGGTTCTGTTTCTGATCCTATTTACTTAGGTTCAGGTGGACCTTGTAAAGATATTTACTTAGCAACATACAGTGGTACTGATGAATGTGGAAACACAGTAATCTGTACTCAAGAAATCGCAGTTGAATCTGATTGTGTATTGAACTTGGGTAACAGAGTATTTAACGATATGAACAACAGTGGAGTAGCGGATGCTGGCGATGATGTCATGGCAGACATGAGAGTCAACTTGTGGTTAGAAACAACAGGTGACAACATGCCGGACGAATTCGTTAAGTGGACGACTACTGATGCAAATGGAGAATATATGTTCTATGACATTGAGCCAGGTAACTACATTGTAGAAATTCCTGAATCAGAATTGGCGTATAACTGTGTTCCTTCAACAAACAATGTTGTTGATCCAGATAATGACATGGATAATACAAATGATGCTTATAATCCTGAAATTGCAGGAATGAGAGTTATGACTTATCCAGTTACGATAGATTACGAAACTGAGCCAATGGATGATGGTGACCAAGATTCAAATACTAACCTTACGGTTGATATTGGATTGATTCACACTTCTTCACTTGGATCATTTGTATGGGAAGATTTAGATAGTGATGGTATTCAAGATGCTGGCGAACAAGGATTTAATGGAGTAGTCGTAAGATTATTCGATACAGCAAATCCTTCAGTTGCTCTTGATATGGTTACTACTGTTAATGATCCAACTACAGGAAATGATGGATACTTCATGTTTACAGGAGTTATCCCAGGTTCTTACTTTGTTACTTTCGAATTACCGAATGGATACATATTTACAACTCCAGGTATTGGATCTGACGGATCTGATAGTGATGTTGACGGCACCAATGGTGACGGATCTACAGGAACTATCATCATAGGTCAAGATGAAATCAATATTACAGTTGATGCTGGTATCTACGCAGCAAGTGCTATTGGAAACTTTGTATGGATTGACCATGCAGGAGGAGCAATGAACACTGCTGACGGAGGTGACCAACCACTAGAAGGAGTTGAGATTGTTCTTTGGGATGCGATCAACAATGTTATTGTTGGTAACACGACTTCAGATGCTAATGGTTCTTACTTATTTGCAGATATTCCTGCAGGTGATTACTATGTAGAGTTTAAAGCTCCATCTGGATACTCACTTATTGCACCTAATATCGGTGGAGATGATACTGTGGATTCAGATGCGGATCCAATTACAAGATTGTCTCAGACTGTAACGATCAACCCAGGTGATACTAACCTTACAATTGATGCTGGATTCTCAGTAACAGTTGATGTAGAACTAGTAACATTTGATGGTGACTGGAACAACGCTAGAAGAGTTTCAGAATTATTCTGGATCACTGCTACAGAGATTAATACAGATATGTTCATCTTAGAAAGATCTGATCTTAACGATAACTCATTTAGAGAAATCGCAGAAATTGATGCTGAAGGCAACACTTCTACTGAGACTAGATACGACTATGATGATGAGACAATTGTAAAAGGTGGTACATACTACTACAGATTACAAATTGTTGACGACAACGGATCAATCAGCTACTCAGACGTAATTGTTATTGATGTAACTGACTTGATTGACAGACCACAGGTAGATCTTAAAATCTATCCTCACGCAACATCTGATATCTTGAACTTAGAAGTAACTTCTTCGGAAAGATTTGATGTGAGTGGTGAAGTTTACGACATGAAAGGAGCACTTATCTCTCCGCTTAGCTTAGATGCTGTAACGGAAGGTACGAACTCACTTCAAGTGAATGTAGATAGTTTCACTGCGGGTGCTTACATTATCAGACTTAAGGTTGGTAATAAAGTATTCGTCGAGAGATTTACTAAAATCGACTAATATCTAGTTTTCTAGATTCTCGATATAGAGGCTGTTTCTTCGGAAGCAGCCTCTTTTTTTATGCCTTTTTTACTTTCGTAAATATCTTTTTGTCCTTTCCTTACGCAAATACCTTTTCATTTACATCATCCAACCAACGAGTCCTGAAGGGACGACAAATAACAGGTCGGGGTTTCAGTCCCGGAATGAAGAGACGACATAACATGAAAAACCGAAAGTTTAAATCAAGTCGCCAAACACTTTATCTTTGATAAATAAGTCCAGGAAAATTTGGTTTCAGTATTAGATTGAGTTTGTTTTAACTAAACAATCATTCTCTCAACTTAATCTAAATTTAAAATTGCTCTAATATGAATAGAAATAAAATTACACTGCTTTTTATTTTTATGTGTCTTACTGCATTAAAAGCGCAGTACCTTCCAATGTTAGGCACTGATAAGCATTGGGTTTTTGAAACTATTGAAGATAGTGATTCAAACAGTGGTGCTATCCGTGGATTTTTAGTTAACATTCAAGGTGATACTGTTATTAATGGCAATACTTATCAAAAACTGTATGCTCATAATTTATTGGGTCAACATGATTGTTCATATCCTCCGTGCTTTTCACCCAATATTCCATACGAAATCCAAAGACCATTTCTTTATGGATTTCTAAGGGAGGATACACAACAAGAGATCGTCTACTGTTATGGATTTGATCACCCCAATTACCTTGATTGCGAAGAAGAGTTAGAGTTATTCAATTTTTCATTAATGAAAGGAGATTCATTGGATACGTGTGTTCGATCTTGGTTAGGTGCAGGTTGGTTGGAGTCAGATGATGAAGCAATTGGATTAGTTGACACCATTACTACTGAATTTATACAAAATGAACAAAGAAGAGTTATTTACACGCAAGGTGATGTTGCATTCAATGGGCTGCAATTTGCAGGTGAAGTATTAATCACTGAAGGGGTCGGGTTTGACTACTACGGATTCTTTCCAGGGACCCAAGACCGTTTAATAGATTTTTGTGTTGGTAACTTATCAGAATGTAATATCATTACTTCAATTAAGAATCATATAGAAATTCCAAAAATGGAAATTTATCCTAATCCCGTATATGAACAGCTTATCATTGAGAGCAATGACAAGATTTCAAGAGTTTTGATTAGGGATGACTTGGGTCAGTTGATGTATGAAGGAAAAGAAGCTCAAATTGATTTAAGACTCTTAGGTCCAGGAATATACTTCGTAGAGGTACTATTTAAAAATAATCGCAGAGCTACTTCGAAGTTTGTTAAAATGAACTAAATACAATTTTGAACCAAACGATAACTTCATCTATGTAAAATTAGATAGGGTAGTAATGGTCTATATATTTTGTATTAATCTTGTTCCATATTTTTAGTTTTTTTAGCTCCAAAATCGTTGTTATTCAGTTGTAATAATTCTGATGTCTTGTAGCCATTTTCATATAATTTTTTCCTTTCTGTAACACTATATCATTGAACAATGTGCATTTATATAGTCTTTTCAGTTCTACTTATTTATTGCAATACAATAGAATCTAAACTTTTGATAAACTAAAAACAGAGTAAATAGATGACTTTTTTTGGACCTCAAAACTCATTTTCTGAGCATGGAAATTCTGAGGTTTTTGGTTCGTTAACGCTATTTGATATCGATAATTGGATTCAGTCATCGACACAACAAAACGTGTTTATTTATGGTGGAAATTGCTCATGGACTATAGGGGATATTTTAGCTTTATTTAAACCAAACTTTAATAATTTTAGCTATCATAAATATCAAACATGAAGTAATTTATAAGCCTCTAAATGCACAAGATTAACAAGAGCTTGCTGAAAAATTATTTTTATGGACAAGCATATATTTATTTTAAATTTTTGCATATTTAGTTTTGAATAATTTTCTCTTGGGATAAATGTTTTCAGAGGTTTGAAAACGTAGTGCAACCGTCTTTCTGGACGATTAAAACATGTTAAAGTAAGATTTAACCATTTTGAAATTTGCCCACCATTTGACATTGATTTTGTGCATGTGACCTCATTTGATGAAAATAAAATGTAAACTACTTTACATTTATATCAAATTCTTCAGCGTTTACAGGCCTAATAAAATTAGGGACAAATTGAGTTAGAAGAAATGAAAATACTATAAGTACATATTTAGAGCAAATTTTACCCCTATTTGGTAAAAGTAAAGTACTTGTCAATTCCAATCATCACTTTTTTTATTCACAAGTAATCACATTACTTTTGTTTGAAATCATCGTATAAAGTAAAGACGAAATGCTTTAGACGAAACAACCAGAGACAGAATTTGATAACGACACCCTTAAATCCAAGAGCGGATTCCGCTTGCTGTTTATACTTCAATAGTATAACATCTCTCAGCACATGGGCCTCACATATCATATCTACAAGTCCATTAAACTTTCTTTACAAAACACCTTTTGCTAATATATATGACTGCTCCTTAGCTACTGCTACAGGGGCCAACGATATTTACTTTATGACTAAAACAATTACACCTAATTCCTAATGATTATGAAAGATTTGTACAACAAAGTAAACGTGCATTCGTGTTGGGCTCTAGTCCTCATGCTTTGTACGTCTTCAACTCTGTTTGGTTTTTCCAATACAGAGTCTCTTTCATTGGATCACCTAAATGCCGATGTAGATGTGCAGCTGACAATCCATAATAATGGATCTTGTCCAGTTGATATTTACTTGTGGGCTACTGGAGGCGACGTATACTATACGACCATCCAGGCAGGCGACCAATGGACGACCACCACTCAAGATGGTGTCAAATGGCGAGCAACAGATTCGCCTACTAACTGGAATAATTTGCTTTATGATGAGCACTATATGGCGACTACAAAGTCCCATCAAGATTGGCATATTAGCCCAGCTTATTGTGGAGGAGACCTTCCGCCAATTGTTTCTTGCCCTGGTGGGAATAATTATAATTGGAGTAGCAATCTACACTTTAGTGGGACAAGTTATTCTTCGGACGCTCACCTTATTTGTGGTGGACACATTTCTTATACTTTTCCATTACCTGCAGCTTTTAATCAGGCGGGTATAACTATAAGTATACCTGAATATGTTTCTGCAGATGGTTACACCAATAGAGTGAATACTAACCAAACAAATGAAACATGGTATGTTGAATACTATAAGAATGGTTCTAAAGTTGGACAAACCAATTGTACTGGCGATGTTCCAGATGGAGTAGCTTATGCTTGGACAACTGGTTCGCTTAGTTCTGTAACATTACCAAATGGTGCTGATCATTTTAAGATTGTTCATTGTGGTTGTGCAACAGGTGGAGCACAAAGTGTACATGCTTCAGGAATTTGTTTTAACTATGAAGTTTGTAGCCCAGAAATAACAGTTTGTAATCAAGGCGATTGCCCTTTACAAATTTTTGAATGGTTACCTGATGGAGATGTGAAACTTGGAGATGTGGCACCAGGACAGTGTCACTCATTCCCTGGTTACGATGATATGATGTTAAGATTAATTAATACAAATCATTCATGGGGGAATTTATCGTATGATGAACACTTAACGGTTAGTGGATGTCACAATCAAACTTTCAATGCAGATCCAAATTATTGTATTCCAGATTGTACAATTAGTTGTCCTGCGGATCTTATGATCTCTTGCGAAGATTCTATTGATCCATCTAATACAGGAACTGCTACAATAAATGGTAGTAATTGTATAGAACCAATTATAACTTATGTGGATGTTTATGATGGTTCATCTTGTCCGCAGACTATTGATAGAACTTGGACAGTAACAGCAACGGTTAATCAAGAAAATCCTTGTGTAGGTCAACAAGTGGCATATTGGAATTTCGGAAATGTAAATAACTTTTGTAGTGCAGGCTATGCTCCTCTTGACGGTAGCGGTGTGCCAGCTACTCATGTAAATAACTTAAATGGTCTTACAGTTTCTGCTACAAATGTGACAGGATCTGATGCTGGCTCATCATGTGTTCAAGGTGCATTTGGATCATCTGAATCAGCAATCTGTGTTCAAGATCAAGACGATCATACATGGACAGCTAATGATGATGACGCTACTCATTTTAGTGTGACGCTTAATCCTTCCGATTGTGGAAAGCTTACAAGCTTCTGTTTCTATGAGAGAACATATGTAGCAAATGAAAACTTTGGTGAAATTTCACCCCCAACAAAATGGGGATTTAGAGTACTAAGAAATGGTACCGAAATTTTCAAAGACATAAATAATTATACCTCACCTAACCATTGGGCTCAGCACTGTTTCGATTTTAGTGGAGCTAACTTTGAAATTAATGGATCAACAACTTTTACATTTGAACTTTTAGCTTACGGAGCGGCAGTGACAAATAATTCAGTTCCTACCATTTGGGAGATTGATGAATTTGAGGTTAAAGCTTGTGCAGGTTGTACAACACCTGTTACTATTCAAGAATCTTGTACTCAAAGAATTACAATTCTTGATAATCAGTTTCCAACAATTTCAAATGTTCCTTTGGACCTTACTGTAAATTGTACTGATGATGTTCCCGCTGTACCTACAAATATAATAGGTGATGATAATTGTTCATTTGATGCATTTTTTAACGAAGTTATTTCAGGAAATGTTCCTTGTGATTATGAAATCACTAGAACATGGACGGTGACTGATGAATGTAATAATGTAACAACAGAATCTCAAACGATAAAAGTAGAAGACGATGTGAATCCTTCTATAAACAATGTCCCAGCAGATGTTACGGTTGAATGTGACAATATCCCTGATCCAGCAAATGTTACAGGTTCAGATAATTGTGATGACAATGTTGCGGTAACTTTTGTTGAGACTAATTCTCAAACAAATAACGGTAATTGTAGTGATTCAGAATATGTAATAACGAGAACATGGACTGCTACAGATGATTGTGGTAATTCAGTTTCTGATTCTCAAACTATTACATTGGTTGATACCACTGACCCAGTTGTAAACTGTAACCCAGATGATGAAACACTTGAATGTAATGAAGCTCAAAACAGCTCAAATGCTAGCGATTGGAATGATGCAAATATTGCAAAGTTGACCAATTGCTCTTCTGATGCTTGTGGGGACATTACTGTAACAAGTGATTTTGATAATAATTTCTCAGATGAGTGTGGAACAACAGGTTCTATCACAGTTACTTATGTTATAGAAGATCAATGTGGAAATTCGGTAACAAGAGAAGCGACTCTTACATTTGAGGATACAACTGCTCCATCTATCCCTTGTAATCCAGCGGATGAAGTACATGAATGTTCAGGCCTAGCAGGAAACGAATCTGCTGCTGATGCATGGAATGCTGCTCAGATAGCTGCGATTGAAAATTGTGGAACGGATGCTTGTGGTAATGTTTCAGTAACAAGTAATTACAACTTTGGAGATCTTTCCGATGATTGTGGATTCACTGGTTCTATGACAGTAATTTTTACATTAACTGATGATTGTGGATTATCTACTTCAAAATCTGCAACATTTACAGTAGAAGATACAACCACTCCAGATGTTCCTTGTAATCCAGATAATGAAGTATTTGAATGTGTTGGAGCTACTGGAAATGAAGCTGCTGCTGACACATGGAATGCTGCAAACGTAGCAAAATTAGAAAATTGTTCTTCTGACCTATGTGGTTCAATTACAGTAGCAAGTGATTATAGTTATGGTGGTTTAAATGCAGATTGTGGAGACACTGGTTCTCTAGAAGCTACATATACAATTACAGACGAGTGTGGTCTTACTGTTACAAAATCTGCAACATTCACTGTTGAAGATACAACAGACCCTTCAGTTAACTGTAATCCAGATGATTTGGTACATGAGTGCACAGGTGATTCAGATAATGAAGCGACTGCAGATGCATGGAATGCTGCCAATATCGCAAAACTAGAAAATTGCTCAGATGACGCTTGTGCTGAAATTTCAGTTACAAGTGATTATAATTATGATGGACTTTCAGATGATTGTGGAGATACTGGTTCATTAACAGTTAACTATATTATTGAAGATGAGTGTGGTTTTGAAATAACATTGACTGCAACATTTACTGTAGAAGATACAAATAGCCCTTCTATCGATGTAGAAGCTTCTGATTTAGTAGTAGAATGTGATGGAGATGGTAACCAAGCAGAACTTCAAGCATGGTTAGATAGTTATGGCGGAGCAAGTGCTTCTGATATCTGTAGTGATTTTATATGGACTGACGATTTCGGAAACTTAACGGATGATTGTGCTGCAACAGGTACAGTTACTGTAACATTTACTGTTACAGATGATTGTAATAATGTTTCAGAAACAACAGCTGATTTCACTATTGAAGATACAACTCCTCCAGCTCCAGTATGTCAAGACATTACTGTTCAGTTAGATGGAAATTGTGAGGTGAGCATAACACCAGAAGATATCAATAACGGAAGTTCTGATATATGTGGTGACATTGCTGATGTATCTCTTGATATTTTAGACTTTAACTGTGCTGCTGATGAAGGAGATAACACAGTTGTAATGACAGTTACTGATGAGTGTGGTAACGAATCTACTTGCTCTGCAAATGTAAGAGTAGAAAGATTTGACCTTGCTCTAAGAACTATTTTAGCTCCAGGTGAAGACGAAAGAGTTTATCCAGGAGAAGATATTACTTTCAAAATCGAAGTTCATAACCAAGGTTCTTTAGCTGCAAGTAATATTCAAATAACAGATTATATCCCAGCAGGCCTTACGCTTAATGACTCAGATTGGTCAGGTGGAGGATCTACTGCAACTATAACTTTGCCAGGTACTTTGCAACCTGGTGATATGACAATGGTGGAAATTACTTTCACTGTGTCAACTCTTGACGCTGGTCAAATCGTTAATGAAGCTGAAATCTCAAGTGCAGACGCACCTGCTGGTTTCGATTCAGTAGATGTTGATTCAACTCCAGATGGCAATCAAAATAATGATAGCGGTGGAGAAGTTAACACTCCAAACGATGATGAGATCAACGAAGGATGTTGTAGCGTTGATGGAGATGATGAAGATGATGCCGATCCAGAAGATATTACTGTAGAAGTATTTGACCTTGCCCTTAGAAAAACTATGGCGGCAGGTGAAGATACAAGAGTATATCCTGGAGAAGACGTAACATTCACTATCGAAGTATTCAACCAAGGAACTGTTCCTGCTTCTCAAATTGAAGTGACGGATTACATTCCTTCAGGTCTTACACTAAATGATGGTGCATGGTCTGGTGGTGGTTCTACTGCTACAATTAATCTTCCTGGAACTTTGGCTCCAGGTGCTAGCACAACTGTTGACATCACATTTACAGTGGATGCAACCAATGATGCTACTAACATATTAAACAGAGCAGAGATTTCTGCTTCAGTTGATGATCTTGGAGAAGATGCTCCAGATGTTGACTCCGTTGAAGACGGCAACGTTGGAAACGACAATGGAGGAACTCCAAATCAACCAGGTCAGGATGATGAAATCAATGATGATGGATCAACTGACGAAGATGATGCGGATCCTGAAGATATCGATGTAGAAATTTTTGATTTGGCATTGAGAAAAACTTTAGCAGCTGGTGAAGATGCAAGAGTTTATCCTGGTCAAACAATCACTTTCGATATTGAAGTTTTCAACCAAGGAACTGTTCCTGCTTCTAATATTGAAATATTAGATACTCCTCCTGCTGGATTGACTCCAACAGGTTCAACAACAATCACAATCCCAGGGCCAATTGCGCCAGGCGATTCTGAAGTTGTTCAAATAACTATGACTGTTGACCAAGATGCTTCTGCTGGATTTGCAGATAACATTGCGGAAATTCAAAGTTCACAAGATGATTTAGGAGATAGTCCTAATGACAATGATAGTGACGAGGATTCTAATCCTACGAATGATCCAACAACAGATAATGAAATAGACAATGGAAGTGGAGATGAAGATGATAACGATCCAGAAACTGTAGACATTCAAATATTTGACCTTGCACTAATCAAAGTATTAGCAGCAGGAGAAGATGACAGAGTTTACCCTGGAGAAACGATCACTTTTACAATAGAAGTATTTAACCAAGGAACTGTTCCTGCATCTAATATTACTATTGAGGATTATGTACCTGCAGGATTTACTCCTACTGGTGCTACCACTTTAAATATCCCTGGTCCACTTGCACCAGGTGCTTCTACAACGCTAGATATTAGCTTTACAGTAGATGCAACCAACACAGGTGGTCAGATCATTAATGTAGCTGAGATTTCAGGTGCAGAAGATGATTTAGGTGATGCCACAGTACCTGATTTTGATTCAGTACCAGATACAAACGATGGCAATGATGCTGGAGGTGTAGTAAATGGTCCTTCTGATGATCAGACTGATGGTAATGGTACCAATGATGAAGATGATGCCGATCCAGAAGATGTATTTGTAGAAATCTTTGACCTTGCCTTGAGAAAAACTCTAGCAGCAGGAGAAGATGCAATAGTATATCCTGGTGAAACAATTACTTTCACAATCGAGGTATTCAACCAAGGAACTGTTCCTGCTCAAAATATAGTCCTTACGGATTATGTACCTGCAGGGTTGACAGCAACTGGTCCAACTACTTTGGCAATTGCTGGACCTATTGCTCCTGGAGCAAGTACAACAGTAGATGTAGAATTTACAGTTGATCCAGCAACCGATTCAGCGACACTTGTCAACGAAGCTGAAATTGCAAGTGCTGAAGATGACTTAGGAGACATGCCTACAGATAACGATAGTACTCCTGATGCAAATCAGGGTAATGACGATACTGTAGATAATGAAATAGATAATGCAGGAGGAGATGAAGATGATGCAGATATTGAGCCTCTTGAACTTGAAATCTTTGACCTTGCTCTAGTAAAAGACTTAGCAGCAGGAGAAGATGCAAGAGTATATCCGGGTCAGGATATCACATTTACATTGACAATCACCAATGAAGGAACAGTAGCAGCTTCAAATATTGAAGTAACTGATTACCTACCTTCTTGCTTGATATTAAATGATGGCAATTGGACGATGATTGGTGGATATGCAGTAACGACGCTTCCAGGATCATTGGCAGCAGGAGCTAGTACAACAATAGATATCACAGCAACTGTGACTGAAGCTTGTGTAGGAGCACCTCTAGTTAATGTTGCAGAGATTAGTTCTGCAACTGATCCAAATGGTGAGATGCCACAGGACAATGATAGTGATCTAGATAATGATCCTGACAATCCTGATGACGATGATGCTGATGATGAGCCTTTGGATCCACAATTATTTGATCTTGCTTTAATCAAAGAATTAGCAGCAGGCGAAGATGATAGAGTATATCCAGGTGAAACAATCACATTTACAATCACTGTATTCAACCAAGGAACGGTACCAGCTTCCAATATCACAATTGAAGATTATGTACCTACAGGATTGAATCCAACAGGTGCAACAACATTAAGCATCCCGGGTCCATTGGCTCCAGGTGCTTCAACATCTGTTGATATTAGTTTTGTTGTAGATGCTGTGACTCAAGGTCAAATAATCAATGCTGCTGAGATTACAGGAGCTGAAGATGATCTTGGAGATGCTACAGTACCAGATAACGATTCTGTACCAGATGGAAATGATGGTAATGATGCAGGTGGAGTTGTAAACTCTCCTTCAGATGACCAAACAGATGGAGACGGAAATGATGATGAAGATGATGCCGATCCAGAAGATGTATTCGTAGAAATTTTCGACTTAGCGTCAAATATTACTTTGGCTCCAGGTGAAGATGATAGAGTATATCCAGGAGAAACTGTAAGCTTCAAAGTAACAGTGTTCAACCAAGGAACAGTTCCTGGTGAAAACATCGAAGTTACATTGATGATTCCAGCTGAACTTCAATCAGTAGATGGTATTCCAAATATGGGGACAATAACATTCCCTGGTCCTTTGGCTCCAGGTGCAATGGATATGCTGATTCTTGATTTTGTAGTTGATGCAAATGCTTCAGCTGCAGGTGAACTTATTATCAAAGAAGAAATCAGTGACTATACTGATGACTTAGGCAACATGCCAACAGACATCGATTCTACACCGGATGCAGACTTTACGAATGATGCAGGTGGTGTTGTAGATGGTGCAACTGATGATACAGTTGACAATGAAGGAGGCGATGAAGATGATGCCGATCCAGAAAATGTATTCTTAGAAATATTTGATCTTGCGTTGAGAAAAACTTTAGCTGCAGGAGAAGATGCAAGAGTATATCCTGGTCAAACATTAACATTTGATATTGAAGTATTCAACCAAGGAACAGTACCAGCATCTAATATTGAGATTTTGGATACACCTCCTGCAGGATTAACTCCAGTTGGATTAACAACTTTGACAATTCCAGGACCAATTGCTCCAGGAGCTTCAGAAGTTATTCAGATTACTATGATTGTAGATGCAAATGCAACTGCAGGTATCGTAGATAATATTGCTGAGATTCAAGATTTCGAAGATGACCTAGGAGATACTCCTAACGATAATGATAGTACAGAGGATAGCGATCCAAATAACGATCCTACCACAGATAATGAAATAGATAATGGAAGTGGAGATGAAGATGATAATGACCTAGAACCGGTTGACATCCAAATCTTTGATCTTGCATTGATAAAAGTATTGGCTGCTGGAGAAGACGATAGAGTCTACCCAGGAGAAACAATTACTTTCACAATTGAAGTATTTAATCAAGGAACAATTCCTGCTTCAAATATTACAATTGAAGATTATGTTCCTGCAGGATTAACTCCAACAGGTGCAACTACATTAAACATTCCTGGACCATTAGCACCTGGTGCTTCAACAACGCTTGATATAAGCTTTACAGTTGATGCAACAAATGCGGGAGGCCAGATCATCAACGTAGCTGAGATTACAGGTGCAGAAGATGATTTAGGTGATGCTACAGTTCCTGATAATGATTCAACACCAGATACCGACGATGGTAATGATGCTGGTGGAGTTGTAAACACTCCTTCTGATGATCAGACAGATGGTAATGGAACAGACGATGAAGATGATGCCGATCCAGAGGATATAACAGTAGAGATCTTTGATCTTGCTCTAAGAAAAACTTTAGCAGCAGGTGAAGATGCAACTGTTTATCCAGGTGAGACAATCACATTCACAATTGAAGTATTCAACCAAGGAACAGTAACAGCACAGAACATAGTTTTAACTGACTATGCTCCAGCTGGATTGACAGCAACTGGACCATCAACAATTACTATTCCTGGACCATTAGCTCCAGGTGCTAGTACAACTGTTGATGTTGAGTTTACTGTTGACCCTGCTACAGGTGCAGCTACTTTGGTAAACGAAGCAGAAATTGCAAGTGCAGAAGATGAATTAGGAGACAATCCTACTGACAATGACAGTAATCCAGATGATACTCAAGGAAACGATACAACTGTAGATGATGAGATTGACAATGCAGGAGATGATGAAGATGATTCAGATGTTGAACCAATTGAATTAGAAATATTTGACCTTGCATTGGTGAAAGACTTAGCAGCAGGCGAAGACCCAAGAGTTTATCCTGGTGAGGACGTTACTTTTACATTGACAATCACAAATGAAGGAACAGTAGCAGCTTCAAATATTGAGGTAACTGATTACTTACCTTCATGTTTGATATTGAATGATCCTAACTGGAGCATGGTTGGTGGTTTTGCAGTAACAAACCTTGCTGGACCATTAGCAGCAGGAGCAAGCACAACAGTTGACATTACAGTTACTGTTGGTGAAGCATGTGTTGGTGAGACAATTGTCAACGTTGCAGAAATCAGCAATGCCGAAGATCCAAACGGTGATAATCCAGAGGATAATGATTCAGACCTAGATAATGATCCTAACAACCCAGATGATGACGATGCTGATGATGAGCCGTTAGATCCGCAATTGTTTGACCTTGCTTTAACTAAAGTATTAGCAGCAGGAGAAGATGATAGAGTATACCCAGGTGAGACAATCACATTTACGATTGAAGTATTTAACCAAGGAACCGTACCAGCTTCAAATATTAACATTGAAGATTACGCTCCAGCTGGTCTTACAGCAACAGGTGCTACTTCATTAAATATTGCAGGACCAATTGCACCAGGTGCAAGCGCAACTGTTGATATTAGCTTTGTTGTTGATGCAACGACTGCAGGACAACTTATAAATGTTGCTGAAATATCTTCAGCTGAAGATGATCTTGGTGAAATGCCAAACGATAATGATTCAACTCCAGATACAGATGATGGTAACGATGCAGGGGGCGTAGTTAACGGCCCTTCTGATGACCAGACTGACGGTAATGGAACAGATGATGAAGATGATTCAGATCCAGAAGATGTATTCGTAGAAATTTTCGACTTAGCGTCAAATATTACTTTGGCTCCAGGAGAAGATGATACAGTATATCCAGGTGAAACAGTTTCTTTCAAAGTAACTGTATTCAACCAAGGAAGTGTGACAGCAGAAAACATCGAAGTTACTTTGATGATTCCTGATGAATTGCAATCAGTAGATGGTATTCCAAATATGGGAACTATCACATTCGCTGGACCTTTGGCTCCAGGTGCAATGGAAATGCAGATCCTAGAATTTGTTGTAGATCCAAATGCTACTACTGCAGGAGAATTGATTATCAAGGAAGAAATCAGTTCTTACACGGATGACTTAGGTAACATGCCAACAGATATCGATTCAACTCCAGATGCAGACTTTACGAATGATGCAGGTGGTGTTGTAGATGGTGCAACTGATGATACAGTTGACAATGAAGGAGGTGATGAAGATGATGCCGATCCAGAAAATGTATTCTTAGAAATATTTGACCTTGCATTGACAAAAACTTTGGCTGCAGGAGAAGATGATAGAGTATATCCTGGTGAGACAATCACTTTTGATATATCAGTAATTAACCAAGGATCAGCAGATGCATTCAACATTGTAGTTGAAGATTTTGTGCCAGCAGGATTGACTGCTACAGGTCCTACAACAATTACTATCCCAACTCTTGCTGCAGGTGCAACTGAAACTGTAAGTGTAAGTTTTACAGTAAATGCAGATGCTACTTCTGGAACTGTTGCAAACATCGCAGAGATTCAGAGTGCAGAAGATGAGAATGGAGATATGCCAGAAGATGTAGATAGTACTCCGGATAACGATCCTAACAATGATCCTACAGTAAATGACGAAGTAGATAATGGAGGAGGAGATGAGGATGATAACGATCCTGAAGAAGTTACAATTGAAGTATTTGATCTTGCATTGACTAAAACTTTAGCTGCAGGAGAAGACGATAGAGTATATCCTGGTGAAACTGTAACATTTACAATTACAGTATTCAACCAAGGAACTGTACCAGCTTCTAATATTGAAATTTTTGATGCAGCTCCAGCAGGTTTAACTGCAACTGGTGCATCAGCATTGACAATTGCTGGACCAATTGCTCCTGGAGCAAGTGAGACAGTTGATGTAAGTTTCGTAGTAGATGCGACGACAGCAGGTCAACTAGTAAATATTGCAGAAATTACTTCTGCTGAAGATGATCTAGGAAATATGCCAGCTGATATTGATTCAACTCCAGATTTCGATCCAGGAAATGATGCAGGTGGTGAACCTAACGGTCCATCTGATGATCAGACTGACGGAAACGGTACAGATGATGAAGATGATCAAGATGTAGAAGATGTATTTGTAGAAATTTTCGACTTAGCGTCAAATATTACTTTGGCTCCAGGTGAAGACGATCAAGTATATCCAGGTGAAACAGTATCATTTAAGGTAACTGTATTTAATCAAGGAACTGTAACAGCAGAAAATGTTGAGGTGACATTGATGATTCCTGATGGCTTAACATCAGTAGATGGTATTCCAAATATGGGTACAATCACTTTGGCAGGACCAATTGCACCAGGTGCTATGGATATGGTAATTCTTGATTTTGTTGTAGATGCAAACTTGACTAGCGCAGCAGAATTAGTAATCAAAGAAGAGATTTCTGATTATACTGACGATCTAGGAAATATGCCAACAGATATCGATTCAACTCCAGATGCTGACTTCACAAATGATGCAGGTGGTGTTGTAGATGGTGCAACTGATGATACAGTTGACAATGAAGATGGAGATGAAGATGATTCAGATCCAGAAAATGTATTTGTACAAATCTTCGACTTAGCGTCAAATATTACTTTGGCTCCAGGTGAAGATGATCAAGTATACCCAGGTGAAACAGTATCCTTTAAGGTAACTGTATTCAACCAAGGAACAGTTGATGCACAAAACGTTGAGGTGACATTGATGATTCCGGATGGTTTAACATCAGTAGATGGTATTCCAAACATGGGAACAATCACATTGCCAGGTCCAATTGCACCAGGTGATATGGAAATGATTATCCTTGACTTTGTTGTAGCAGATGACTTGACAAGTGCAGGCGAATTAGTAATCAAATCAGAAATTTCATCAGCTGAAGATACTGACGGAAATATGCCGAATGATGTTGATTCAACTCCAGATGCAGACTTTACAAACGATGCAGGTGGAGTAGTTGATTCACCAACAGATGATGAAGTTGGAGATGATGGAACAATTGATGAAGATGATAACGATCCAGAAAATGTATTCGTTCAGATCTTTGATCTTGCTTTAAGAAAAACAACAGATGAGCTTGGACCAGTTAAGCCAGGTGATGATGTAGTTTGGACTATCGAAGTATTCAATCAAGGAACTGTAGCAGCTCAGAACATAGCACTAGTTGACTACCTACCACCATCATTCGCGTTAAGCGCAAATGATACTAACGGATGGGCAGGAGGAGCTACTGTTACTAATACAATCGCTGGTCCGATTGCACCTGGTGCATCTCAGACAATTGATATTGTATTGACAGTTCAAGCTGGAATCACTTCTGGAACATATGAAAACTTCGCAGAGATTACTTCTGCTGAAGATGAAGATGGAACTCAACCAAATGATGTTGATTCAACAGCAGATGATGTGAACGGAAACGATAATCTTGTAGATGATGAGATTAATGATGACGGGACAAATGATGAAGATGATCATGATGTAGCGTCTGTTGAAGTTTGCGATGATATAGCACCAGAATTAGTTGGAGTACCTCAAGACATCATATTAGAGTGTGATGAAGAAGTACCAGCTCCTGCAGATGTAACTGCAACGGATATTTCTGACGATGAATTTACTATCGTATTAGAAGAAACATCTACACAAGGAGAAGCTGGTGATGATTGTTCAGAATTTGAATATGTAATTACAAGAGTGTGGACTGTAACTGATGAATGTGATAACAGTAGCTCAGCTTCACAAGTAATCACAATCCAAGATACTACTGCACCAGGTATTTCTACTGAAGCACAAGACGAAGAAGTGATTTGTGATGGCTTAGGAAACGAAGCTGAATTACAAGCTTGGTTGGCTGCTAACGGTAATGCAGTCGCAGATGATAACTGTAGCGATATTGTTTGGACTAACGACTTTGTTGCACTTGATTTTGTTTGTGCTGCCGCAAGCGGAGATGCTACTGTAACATTTACAGCTACTGATGCTTGTGGAAATGCTTCTACAACTTCAGCAACATTTACAGTTGTACCGGATATGCCGGCTCCAACTATTGAATGTCCAGCTGATGAAGTAGTTACATGTTTTGAAGATATCGTAGAAGGCGAGCCAGTGGTTCAGACACCATGTGGATTGTCAAGTGATGTTGTTGCTACTGCTCCTACTTTAGTAAGTGGAGATGCTGGTTGTGACGGAGCTGTCTACGAAATAGAATACACAGTTACTGATGAGTGTGGAGGAACAGCAAGTTGCACACAAACATTCACATTGACTGTAGCACCTCCAACAATCGAATGTCCTGCTGATGAAATAGTAGCATGTTTTGATGATGTGAGTCCAACAGATCCTACTTTCGTTACTTCATGTGACTTAGATGGTCAGGTATCAACAGTAGGTCCTACTTTAGTGAGTGGAGATGCTGGTTGTGACGGAGCTGTATACGAATTTGAATATACAATCACAGACGAGTGTGGTCAATCTGCAAGCTGTACACAAACTATTACTCTAGAGGTAGCACCTCCAACAATAGAGTGTCCAGCTGATGAAGTTGTTGCTTGCTTTGAAGATATTTTAGAAAGCGCACCTTTAACAACAACATCGTGTGGATTTGAAAGTAACGTATCAACAGTAGGTCCTACTTTAATCAGTGGAGATGCTAACTGTGATGGAGCTACTTACCAAATTGAGTACACTGTAACTGATGAGTGTGGAGCAACTGCAAGTTGTGTTCAGACATTTACATTGGATGTAGCACCGCCTACAATCGAATGTCCTGCAGATCTAGTTGTTGATTGTTTCGACGAAATTACAGAAGGAACTCCAACGGTTGAAACTTCTTGTAACTTAGGAAATACAGTAAGTACTGTAGGACCAACGTTAGTAAGTGGAGCAGATGGATGTGACGGAGCAGAATACACCATCGAATACACAGTAACAGATGACTGTGGACAATCAGCAAGTTGTACGCAAACATTCACATTGAATGTAGCGCCACCAACTATCGAATGTCCTGCAGATCTAGTAGTTGATTGTTTTGATGATATCACTGAAGGAACACCAACGACTTCAACTTCATGTGGAGCTGGATCAACAGTAACAACTGTAGGACCAACACTAGTAAGTGGAGATGCTGGATGTGACGGAGCAGAATACGAAATCGAATACACAGTAACAGATGACTGTGGACAATCAGCAAGTTGTACGCAAACATTCACATTGGATGTAGCACCACCAACTATCGAGTGTCCAGCTGACTTAGTTGTTAACTGTTTTGATGATATCGCAGAAGGAACGCCAACGACTTCAACTTCATGTGGAGCTGGATCAACAGTATCAACTGTAGGACCGACACTAGTAAGCGGAGCAGATGGATGTGACGGAGCGCAATACACAATTGAATACACAGTAACTGATGATTGTGGACAATCAGCTAGTTGTACTCAGACATTCACATTGGATGTTGCTGGTCCAGTTATCACTTGCCCTGCTGACCTTACTGTAAGTTGTGAAGATGATATTTCAATCGGAACACCAGATGTAGCTACTGAATGTGGACAAGGATTTACAGTTTCAACTGTTGGACCAATACTTATAAGTGGAGACGGTGGATGTGATGGTGCTGTTTATGAAATAACATATACAGCAACAGATGATTGTGGTCAATCTGCATCATGTGTTCAGAACGTAACATTGAGCATCGGTGGACCAACAATTGTTTGTCCTGCTGACGCAACAGTAGATTGTTTCGAAGACATTAGCGAAGGAACACCAGATGTAACTACTGAATGTGGTCAAGGATTTACAGTTTCAACTGTAGGGCCGACATTAGTAAGTGGAGCAGATGGATGTGACGGAACACAATACGAAATAGTTTATACAGCAACTGATGACTGTGGTCAACAAGCGAGTTGTACGCAAACATTCACATTGGATGTAGCGCCACCAACAATTACTTGTCCTGCAGATGCAATAGTTGACTGTTATGAAGATATTAGCGAAGGAACACCGACTGTAGCTACTGCTTGTGGTCAAGGATTTACAGTTTCAACTGTTGGTCCAACACTTGTAAGTGGTGTTGACGGATGTGACGGAGCACAATACGAAATAGTATATACTGCAACTGATGATTGTGGAGCAACTGCGAGTTGCACACAGACATTTACATTGGATGTAGCACCACCAACAATTACTTGTCCAGCTGATGCAACAGTTGCTTGTTACAGTGACGTTGTTCCTGGAACACCAACAACAGCAACTTCTTGTGGACTAGGAAGTACAGTTAGTACTAACGGTCCTACATTGGTAAGTGGAAATGATGGTTGTGACGGAGCAGAATACTTAATTGAATACACAGTAACTGATGATTGTGGAGCTACTGCATCATGTTCACAGAGATTTACTCTTGACGTGGCACCTCCTACAATTACTTGTCCTGCAGATGCAACTATTAGTTGTCTTGAAGATGCTGTAGCTGGAATACCAACTACAACAACTGCTTGTGGTCAAGGAAGCAATGTTACAACAACAGGACCTACACTTGTAAGTGGAACTCCTGGTTGTGATGGAGCTCAGTATACTATAGAATACACAGTGACTGATGATTGTGGGGAGTCAGCATCATGCGTACAAACATTTACGCTTGACGTAGATCCACCTGTAATCACTTGTCCTGCAGATGTAACTGTTGGATGTCTTGATGAGGTTGTTGCAGGAAATGCATCAGGTTCAACAAGTTGTCAACTTGGATTTGATATCACATCAGCTGGACCATTCTTAGTGAGTGGAAATGATGAGTGTGACGGATCTGAATACGAGATTGTTTACACAATTACAGATGATTGTGGAGATACTGCTTCATGCTCACAGATATTTACCTTGAGTGTTGCACCTCCAACAATTACATGTCCAACAGACGCGACATTTGAATGCTTTGAAGATATTACACCAGGAGTAGCAATAACTACAACTGCATGTGGGCTTGGTTCTACAGTAGTAACTTCAGATCCGATCTTCGTAAGTGGAGATGCAGGATGTAGCGGAGCAGTTTATAACTTAGAGTATACAGTAGTTGATGATTGTGGAGCTTCTGCTTCATGTCTACAAACAATTACATTAAGTGCGGCACCTCCAGTAGTGGATTGTCCTGCAGATGTTACTGTAAGTTGTTATGAAGACATCACAGTAGGTACACCGACTGCAACTGCAAGTTGTGGATTGGGTGTTACAGTTACGAATTCAACAACGACACTGATAAGTGGAGCTGATGGATGTGATGGCGCTGTTTATGAGATAGTTTATACGGTAACTGATGACTGTGGTCAAGCAACAAGTTGTACTCAGAGATTTACATTAGATGTAGCTGAGCCAACAATTACTTGTCCTGCAGATCTTACAGTTAACTGTTTTGATGATATCACAGCAGGAACACCTACTACTTCAGTAGCATGTGGAGCTAGTGGAAACGTTACAACTACAGGCCCAACTCAAGTAAGTGGTAATGGACCATGTGATGGAGCGATATATGAAATTAGTTATACAGTAGCTGACAACTGTGGAGGTTCTGCAAGTTGCACTCAGAGATTTACTTTGGATGTAGCAGCACCAACAATTACTTGTCCTGCTAATGAAGTAGTTACATGTTTAGATGATATATCAATAGGTACTCCAACTACAACTGCAAGTTGTGGACAGAATGGAGATGTAACAACAACTGGACCTACTCTTGTAAGTGGTGATGGTGGTTGTGATGGAGCTACTTATGAAGTAGTATACACAGTAACTGATGATTGCGGAGGTTCTGCAAGTTGTACTCAAACATTTACATTGTCTTCAGGTGCACCGACAATTACTTGTCCTGCAGATGTGACAGTAACGTGTGAGGATGACATTGTAATTGGAACACCGACAACAGCTACATCATGTGGACAGAATGGAAATGTAACAACAACTGGACCAACTCTTGTAAGTGGAACAGGTGGTTGTAGCGGATCTGTTTACGAAGTGGTATACACTGTAACTGATGATTGTGGAGAGAGTGCAAATTGTACTCAGACATTCACATTGTCTTCAGATGCAATCGTAATTACTTGTCCTTCAGATGTAAGTGTTTCATGTGATGGCGATATTGTTGCAGGAACTGCAACAGCTACTTCAGGATGTGGAAACAATGCAAATGTTACTAGTTCTGCTCCAGTTCTTATCAGCGGGTCTGCTGGTTGTACAGGAGCTGTTTACCAGATAACATATACAGCAACAGATGATTGCGGTGGTTCAGCAAGTTGTACTCAGAACTTCACAATTAGTGGAGGAGCACCAACTATAACCTGTCCTGCTGATACAACTGTTACTTGTGTAGATGATATTTCTGAAGGTACAGCAACTACAAGCACAAGCTGTAATGTTGGATCAACGGTATCAACAAGCGGTCCTACTTTATTAAGTGGAGCTGATGGTTGTGACGGAGCAGTTTACCAGATAACTTATACAGTAACTGATGACTGTGGTGGTTCAGCAAGTTGTACACAGAACTTCACATTGTCTACAGGTGCGCCGACAATTGAATGTCCAGCGGATCAGATAGTGGGATGTTTCACTGACATAGTTGCAGGTAATGCAATTGCTACTACTCCTTGTGGTGCAAATGTTGCAGTGACGCCAAGTGCGCCAATATTAATCAGCGGAAACGATGGTTGTAATGGAGCAGTTTATGAAGTTACTTATTCACTTTCAGATGATTGTGGAGGAACTGCAAGCTGTACTCAGAGATTTACGCTAGATGTACCAGCGCCAAGTATTACATGTCCAGCTGATGCAACAGTAAGTTGCTTTGCAGACATTGCTGTAGGAAATCCTACAACAAGTCAGAGTTGTGCGCAGGGTAGTACAGTGACAACAACTGGGCCTACTTTAATTAGTGGATCAGATGGTTGTGATGGTGCTATTTATGGAATTACTTATACAGTAGGAGACGATTGTGGAGAAAGTGCAAGCTGTACTCAGAGATTTACTTTGAATGTTGCTGCACCTACAATTACTTGTCCTGCTAATGCGATAGTAACATGTGTAGACGACATTGTAGCTGGAACAGCAACTACAAGCGCGAGCTGTGGTAATGGTTCTAATGTAACAACGACTGGTCCTACTTTAGTAAGTGGAACTGGCGGATGTGATGGAGCTATTTATGAACTAGTATACATTGTAACTGATGACTGTGGTGGATCTGCAAGTTGTACTCAGACATTTACATTGACATCTGGAGCACCGACAATTGAATGTCCTGCTGATGAAACTGTAACATGTATTGATGACATCCTAATAGGAACACCAACGACTTCAGCAAGTTGTGGACAGAATAGTAATGTTACAACAACAGGACCAACACTTGTTGGAGGAACTGGAGGATGTAACGGAGCTATTTACGAAGTTGTTTATACTGTAACTGATAATTGTGGAGGAAGTGCAAGTTGTACACAGACATTCACATTGTCTTTAGGAGCAGTTACAATTTCTTGTCCTGCTGACGTAAATGTTTCATGTGATGGAGAAATTGTTGCAGGAAATGCAACAGCTACTTCAGGATGTGGAAACAATGCAAATGTTACGAATTCTGCTCCAGTTATAATCAGCGGTACTGCTGGATGTACAGGAGCTGTTTACCAGATAACATATACAGCTACAGATGACTGTGGTGGTTCAGCAAGTTGTACTCAAAACTTCACAATTAGTGGAGGAGCACCAACAATTGCTTGTCCAGCTGATGCAACTGTAACATGTATTGACGATATTTCTGCAGGTACACCAACAGCAAGTACAAGTTGTAATGTTGGATCAACTGTAAGTACTGATGGACCTACTTTGATTAGTGGATCTGATGGATGTGACGGAGCTGTTTACCAGATCACTTATACTGTAACTGATGATTGTGGTGGTTCAGCAAATTGTACTCAGAACTTTACATTGTCTTCAGGTCCTCCGGTAATCGATTGCCCGGCTGACTTGACAGTAGGATGTTACACAGATATTATTGCAGGTACTGCAATAGCAACGACTCCATGTGGAGCTGTTGTCGGAGTTACTCCAAGTGCTCCAGTACTTATAAGTGGAACTGATGGTTGTAATGGTGCAGTGTATGAAGTAACATACTCAGTAGCGGATAACTGTGGTGCAGCTGCAAGTTGTATACAGAGATTTACCCTAGATGTACCAGCACCAACAATTACTTGTCCAGCTGATGCGACTGTAAGTTGCTATAGTGATATCACTATAGGTACACCAACTACATCTCAAAGCTGTGCATTGGGAAGTAATGTTTCAACAACTGGTCCTACTTTAATAAGTGGAACTGATGGTTGTGATGGAGCTATTTATGAAATTACTTACTCAGTAGGTGATGATTGTGGTGAAAGTGCAAGTTGTACTCAAAGAATTACTTTGAATGTTGCTGCACCAACTATCTCTTGTCCTGCTGATGCAATAGTAACATGTGTCGATGACATCGTTGCTGGAACTGCTACCACGGGTACAAGCTGTGGAAATGGTTCTAATGTAACAACAAGTGGTCCTACTTTAGTTAGTGGTTCTGCTGGATGTGATGGCGCTGTTTATGAGATTACTTACACAGTAAGCGATAATTGTAGCGGTTCAGCTAGCTGTACTCAAAGCTTTACTTTGAATATTGCTGCACCGACAATCACTTGTCCTGCAAGTGTTACAGTTTCATGTATTGAAGATGTAATTGCAGGAGTACCTACTACAGGTACAAGTTGTGGTCAAGGATCGAATGTTACAACAAGTGGACCTACTTTATTGTCAGGTGCACCTGGATGTGATGGAGCTCTTTACCAGATTGTTTACACGGTATCTGATGATTGTGGAGGAAGTGCTGATTGTACTCAACTATTTACTTTAGAAATAGATGCACCTACAATCTCATGTCCTTCAGATCTAATAGTATCATGTGTTGCAGATATTCAGCCAGGAACACCAACAACAAATACGAGTTGTGGTCAAGGGTCGAATGTCAATACATCTAATCCAGTACTTATTAGTGGAGCAGATGGATGTGACGGAGCTATATACGAAATCACTTATACTGTATCTGATGATTGTGGAGGAAATGCTTCATGTGCTCAGAGATTTACAATTGATTCTCCTGCACCGACAATTTCTTGTCCTGCAGATCAGACAATTACTTGTGTTGATGAAATTGTATACCAAGACCCAGTAACCAATGTTTCTTGTGGAAATGGAGGTAATATTACTCTAGAAGGACCTTTCCTTCTAAGTGGTAACCCTGGATGTCAAGGATCAGTATATGAATGTATTTATATTGTAACTGATGATTGTGGACAAACAGCTCAGTGTACACAACTGTGGACATTGAACTTGCCTACACCAACAATCACTTGTCCTGCTGACGCTGTTGTCGGTTGTGTAAGTGATATAGTTGCAGGAACGCCTACTACTAATACATCTTGCGGACCAGATGGAAGTGTAACAACTTCTGGCCCTACTTTATTAAGTGGAGCAGCAGGATGTGATGGAGCTGTTTACCAATTACTATATACTTTGACTGATGAATGCGGAGCAACGGCTAGTTGTACTCAGAACTTCACATTAAATGTTGCTGCACCGACAATCACTTGTCAGGCTGATGTAACAGTTCAATGTGTAGGTGATGTGACTGGTGGAGTTCCAACAACTTCAACAAATTGCTCACAAGGATCTGACTACACAACAAGTGGACCTACTTTAATTAGTGGAGCTGATGGTTGTGATGGAGCGATCTACGAATTTACTTATACTGTAACAGATGACTGTGGTGGATCTGCAAGTTGTACTCAGAGATATACTCTAGATGTACCTGCACCTTCTATTACTTGTCCAGCTGATGCTATCGTAACATGTGTTGACGATATTATTGCTGGTACTGCAACAACAAACGCTGCATGCGCAAGTGGAACTAATGTAACTACATCAGGACCAACACTTGTAAGTGGAACAGCAGGTTGTACAGGCGCTGTTTACCAGATAACATATACAGCAACAGATAATTGTGGTGGATCTGCAAGTTGTGCTCAGAACTTTACATTGAATGCGCCAGCGCCAAGTATTACTTGTCCTGCTGATGCAACAGTTAGTTGTGTGGGTGACATCGTAGCAGGAACTCCAACTTCATCTGCTAACTGCTCACTAGGTTCAAATGTATCTACATCAGGACCAACGTTAGTAAGTGGTACAGCAGGTTGTACTGGAGCTGTATACCAGATAACATATACTGCAACAGATGATTGTGGAGGAAGCGCAAGCTGTACTCAGAACTTTACATTGAATGCACCAGCACCAAGTATTACTTGTCCTGCTGATCAGACTGTATCATGTATCTCTGATATCGTTGCTGGAACAGCAACGTCTTCTGCAAACTGTGCTTTAGGATCGAACATAACTACAGGGCCATTGACATTTGTTAGTGGACAGGATGGTTGTACAGGAGCTGTTTACTCAATCACTTACACTGCAACAGATGATTGTGGTGGAAGTGCAAGTTGTACTCAGAACTTTACAATTAATGCTCCTGCACCGACGATATCATGTCCTCCTGGTAACTGGGCATTCTGTATAGACGATATCATTCCAGCTGTGCCAGTTGTAACTGGAGGATGCAGTACAGGAACGAACTATACAGTTTCAGATCCAGTACTTATTAGTGGAGATGCGGGTTGTGTAAATGCTATTTACCACCTAATCTATACAGTAACTGATGATTGTGGAAACCAAGCTTCTTGTGTTCAGGAATGGTTACTTGAAGTACCTGGTCCATTTATCACTTGCCCTGCTGATGTAACAGTTGGTTGCGTTGATCAAGTAATTTCAACAAATCCAATTGGAACTGCAGGTTGTAATAACACTGCTACGGTAACAACTGTAGGTCCTACTTTGATTAGTGGAAATGCAGGATGTGATGGAGCTGTTTACGAGTTCTTACATACTGTAACTGATAACTGTGGAACGACTGCACAGTGTACTGAAAGATTTGTAATAGATGCACCAGCACCAAGTATTACTTGTCCTGCTGATGTAACAGTAACATGCATTGCTGACTTTGTTCCAGGTACTCCGACAATCGGATCTACTTGCGGACTTGCAAACGGCAACTTTACAGTTACAGGACCTACACTTGTGTCAGGAACTGCAAACTGCTTAGATGCCACATACAGTGTTACTTACTCTTACTTTGATACTTGTACAGGTGCAGACTTAAGTTGTGTACAGACTGTTACATTGGATTATGCTGGATTTAAGATTCACTGTCCTGATGATATAACTGTAATGGATGATATTGCAAATTGGACTCCAGGAGTGCCTGATTATATCGGAGCTTGTGGACCAGTAAGTTTATCTGTTTCTGATCCTATTTATTTAGGACCAGGAGGACCATGTAAGGATATATTCCTTGCAACTTACACTGGAACAGATGAGTGTGGAAACGCAGTAATCTGTACTCAGGAAATTGCAGTAGAAACTGATTGTTCATTGAACTTAGGTAACAGAGTATTTAATGATATGAACAATAACGGTGTCATCGATGGTGGTGATGGAGTAATGGCTAACATGAGAATTAACCTATGGTCAGAGACTACAGGTGATGATATGCCAGATGAATTTGTGAAATGGACTACAACAGATGCAAATGGAGAATACATGTTCTACGATCTTGAACCAGGAGACTACATAGTAGAAATTCCGGAGTCAGAATTGGACGATAATTGTGTTCCTTCAACAAATGATGTTGCAGATCCAGACAACGATATGGATGACATGAACGATGCATACAATCCTGGTATTGCTGGATTTAGAGTTCTTACTCTTCCAATTACAATGGATTATGAAACTGAGCCAATGAACGATGGCGATACTGATGCTATTAACGATATGAACTCAAACTGGACATTAGATATCGGATTGATTCATACTTCAGAATTAGGAAGCTTCGTTTGGGAAGACTTAGATGGAGATGGTATGCAAGATGCTGGAGAGCCAGGTGTGAATGGTGTAATTGTTAGATTGTATGATCTTGCAAACCCTATCTCACCAATAGCTTCACAGACTACGGTTACTGATAACATTGGAAACGCAGGTTACTACATGTTCACGGATGTTATTCCAGGTTCATATTTTGTAACTTTCGAATTACCTAACGGATACATATTCACTTCACCATTAACAGGATCTGATGCTTCAGATAGTAATGTGGATGGTTCAAATGGTCAAGGGTCGACTGGAATAATTACAATCGGTCAAGATGCTGTAGATACATCAATTGATGCAGGTATTTATGCTGCAAGTGCAATTGGAAACTATGTATTTATTGATCAGCCAGGTGGAGTAATGAATTCAGCAGATGGAGCAGATACTCCATTAGCAAATGTTGAAGTTGTTCTTTGGGATGCGATTAACAATACAGTTGCAGGATCTCAGACTACTGGATCAAATGGAGAATATCTATTTACAGACATAGCGCCGGGTGACTACTATGTAGAGTTTAAAGCTCCTAACGGATATACTTTAATAGCGCCAAATATTGGAACTGATGATACTGTTGATAGTGATGCAGATCCAATTACTAAGTTCTCACACATTGTGTCAATTGCACCGGGTGATACTGACTTAACTATTGATGCTGGATTCTCAGTAACAGTAGGAGTGGAGTTAGTTACATTCGATGGAGCATGGAACGATGATAGAAGAGTTTCAGAGTTAATCTGGATAACTGCTAGTGAGATTAATACAGAGAAATTTATCGTAGAAAGATCTGATCTTAATACTAATGGATTTAGACAAGTTGGTGAGGATGTTTATGCAATAGGAAGTTCTTCTGCACAAACTACTTATGAATTTGAAGATCCAACAATTGTTAAGGCTGGTATCTACTACTATAGATTATTGATACTTGACAACAATGGAGAAATGAATTACTCTGATGTTGTTGCGATAGAAGTTACTGATATAATCGAGAGACCTGAAGTAAGGTTGAGCTTATATCCTCATGCAGCTTCAGACATATTGAATATTGAACTTAATTCAACTCATAGTCTGGAAGTAGCTGGTGAAGTTTACGACATGAAAGGAGCGTTAATTAGCCCTCTAAGCTTCAATAGTATTGAGGCTGGAGAAACAACTCTCCAAGTTGATGTGACTGCCTTCCCTGCAGGTGCTTACCTTATCAGAATTAAAGCTGGTAAGAAAGTATTTGTTGAGAGATTCACAAAACTTCGTTAATACGGTACAAATCTATCTAGAATAGATTCATATAGAGAGGGACCAGATAATATCTGGTTCCTCTTTTTTTATTGTTTATTCTCAATTTTTTTCTAACAAGATTTAGTTAGTCATGCTTTTCCTCTAGTTGCAATCCTTAAATTTTTATTATATTATATTATTCAACATATAATTTACTGGTTTTCAAGTCTTTGTCTTGCTGGAAATTGTGTTAGCTACTTTACATTTGACTTGTATTTACCGCATATTTAGGAGGTTGTCAAGCAATAATCTTGTCATAAAATAGAATAATCCTCTCATTTCCCATTCGATTAGACGTCTATAATTAAAGGTTAGATTACATATTATTAATAAAAGGCATATTTATTGCATTCTAGCATCTGTTAGTGGTCTATCATTAAAAATGATTGGATTACTAATGTTTTACAAACCCAAGTTTTGGGTGATTTTCACACTTCTTTTTGGTTGATTACCCGTCGACCACCGAAGGCTATTAGTCAGAGCCTTTAGAAATCTTTTCTTCCGCAAATGTTTGTGCGCGAACAGAAAAGCCACATGATAATTTTCAACGTGCCCTTTCACATTCATCAAACTAATATGTTGAAATGAGAAAGTCTATACCTAACTTAAATGGAAATTGTTTTTACCCACAAAACAATTCTCGACAATTCTACCTAAGTCTTGCAATTATTGGAGTATTGCTGTTTGGCGCTACTGTATCCTTTAGCCAAGAGACCTGTTATGCAATTGAACAAAGATCTAGTTCAAATCCAGGTTACTATATGACTAGTTGGTCTACTACTGGAGGAAATCCATATTTATTAGGAGCTGATCTACCTCCAGAAGTCGAAACCATGACTATGGATGGTGTCTGTGGAGATATATATACTATTAATGCTGGCGAATTAGGTAAAGTTGCAACTGATGGAACTTTCACATCTTTAGGTCAGCTAGGTACGATGCAAGGTTATATCGGAGCAACATATCATACAGAAAATATTTCTGATGTCGACGGTTTAGCAATTGATGCATTCAACGGGTATATCTTTGCTGTAGAAAGAAAAGTTCCAGGACAAGATTTACTTTTTGCGATCGACTTATCGACAGGTCAAGTAGTGAATGATTATTTTGGTGCTGGTATCGAATTTGTAGAAATCAATGATCCTAATGGTGATGTTGATGATATCGCTTTCAATCCATGCGATGGAAAATTGTATGGTATATCAACTGTTTCTGGTGCAACAACTTACGATCAATTATTTACCATCGATCCGACTACTGGAAATATTATTTCCTCGATAAATCTAAACAGTTGTGATATTGAAGGAATGACTTTTAGTGATTCTTGTAAATTATATGTATCGATGGGTTTTCGTGGAGATGAGTGTCCGCCATATGTTAAAGGAGGTATTTATGAGTTGAATATATCAACTGGTAATTTTTCATATGTAACTCAAATGTATTTTGATACAGGAGATGTCGAAGCCATTGCATGCTGTGTTACATATAGTCCACTTACTTGTTCAATTAATAAAACAGCAGATGATGAATGCCAATATTGGAATACAGGAGAAGCGACTGTCATTGCAGATGGAGGTTTAGCTCCTTATAGCTATTTGTGGAGCGATTCCGGTACAAATGCACTCAATGATAATTTATCACAAGGTGTATATTATGTAACGGTAACTGATGATTTAGAAAATACTACCGTTTGTTCAGTGGATATTGAAGCTACTTATCCTGAAGTTTCTGTTCAATCAGTTCAAGGAGTAGATTGTCCAGATGATATGGATGGTGCTGTAAGCCTGGTGGGTTCAGGAGGTAATCCTTCATATACTTTTGCAATCGATGGACATGGTAGTAACTCAACGGGTATTTTTATGGGCCTAGGTCCTAAGGCATATATAGTGACTATGACCGATTCAAATGGCTGTGAAGTGACAGGTGGTTTTGTCATCAATTGTGGTTCAAGCTTCGATTCTTATGAATTTTTCCCTGGACCTCAAACACCAATTGGGAATGGTCCATCATCAGATAACCAAACGGCAAGAATGGCTTGCAACACAGATAACCCAACTGGCAACGCAAATACGCCCTCAAGTCCTTGGTTGACTGCTACAATAAAAATTAAACAACATGCATATAAAATACACACAGATTATAATACAGATGGAGAGAATCTAGTATTTGGAGCAGCTTGCGGTCAACAGGCAGATGATGCAGCTGAGGCAATCGCAATATACAATGACCAAAATTCTCAATCTAATCCTAGCAATTCAGATTTTACTTCAATTGGAAGCCTCAATCCAGGAATAGGTATAGATGTAAATGCTAATCAAGCGGTAAACGTATTTAGTTCTTATGTTCCATTAGATATTCAAAATTTATCAACTAGTGGAACCTATTATTATGGACAAATGGAAATATACTTCAATACTCCAGTTGATAATCCAGTAATCCATTTAACTGGATTGGGAGAAGAAGCTTTTGGAGTTGGAGCGTCTACAGAATTATATTTAGCTGATGCAAACAATCCACAAGGCTGGGAATTGGTGAAAATTTCAGGTAACGATAACCTTTATGTAGGGGGCAATCAAATATGGAATGTCAACCCAAACCCAAATGGCGATAGCAATGATGGAGCAGCATCTGGATCAGTAATGGTAAAAGGTGTGGGTATCCAAACAATTCCTTTGACTGTCAATATTAAAGGTAATGGTAAAGGTGATGATTGGTTCGTTGGAGGAATGCACAAAGGGGATGAGTGGTCAATAGCAGTGAGTGCGGCTAAAGAAAAAGAAGAATTAGCTTGTACTACTGCCGTAAATTCAGATGATTTATGTGGAGTCGGTGCTGGCCAATTTAGTGTAACTGCCACTGGTGGTGTTCTGCCTTACAGCTACGATGCAGGTCTCGGTTCTCAATCGACAGGTACTTTTACTAATATGACTGCCGGGACTTATAACATAACGGTGACTGATGGAGACGGTTGTACTACTGAGTGTACTGCTGTTCTTGATGGACCAACCGCTGCCTTAGATTGTTCAGTAACAATAAATAATAATACCACAGGATTTGGTTTAAGTAATGGAAGTGCAACAGTAAATACAACTGGTGGAACAACTGCTTATTCTTATCTATGGGACAATAATGAAACCACTCAAACGGCAACTTCATTGAGTGCTGGCTATCACTCTGTAACTGTAACAGATTCTAACGCCTGTACAACAGTTTGTGACGTAACAATTACAGGTCCTGATGCACTTACTTGTTATGTATATCAGGAAACCCCTGTCTCATGTTTTGGTGGATCAGACGGAGTTGCTACTATAACTGCAAACGGAGGCGTTGCTCCTTATACGTACAATTGGGGAGGACAAAATCCAAACGCATTACCGGCTGGGAATCATTCAGTGACTGTGACTGACAACAATGCTAATACAGGTGTCTGTAATGTAACAATTTCACAACCTCTATCTGCATTGGAATGTACCACAAACGTTATAAATAATGTAGATTGTTTTGGAGGGAATGATGGATCAGCAAGCGCTTCCGCAAATGGAGGTACTGCACCATATAGTTTTAATTGGGGATCAGCAGATCCAAATGCATTATCAGCAGGAACTTATACAATTACAGTTACGGATGCAAATGATTGTACTGAAACTTGTGATGTAACAATTACAGAACCTTCAGCGGCTCTTTCATGTTCAACAACTGTTGTAAAAGATGTAGATTGTTTTGGAGGGAATGATGGATCAGCAAGCGCTTCCGCAAATGGAGGTACTGCACCATATAGTTTTAAT
>ENA-ORXT01001091-ORXT01001091.1-marine-metagenome-genome-assembly--contig:-NODE-1091-length-38288-cov-5.106147_pt1 | contig 38288 bp, 32 predicted proteins | sample MGYA00237868_ERZ511482 | MGnify/ENA metagenome assembly ERZ511482 | reverse complement strand
TGTGGCCCCAGTCCATCGCAATTACTCAAGAGGTGTCAATCCAATCGAGCGTGGGGTTCTGCAACAGTCTCTCACGAAGGCGGCTACACTGCCGGCGAACACATCAAGTCCGACAGCCTCCTAGGCAACGGCAACTTGGTCTACCGCATCCTGGTCGGCGCGGTCTTCGAGAAATCCGACTAGTTGCTGGCGGTACTCATAGTACTCCTCGCTGGCCATGATCTCCGCGCGGTCGCGGGGTCTCTCAAATTTCACTTCGAGGATCTCGCCGACCCTGGCAGCAGGACCGTTGGTCATCATGACCACGCGGTCCGCGAGGTAGATCGCCTCGTCGACATCGTGGGTGACCATCATCGCGGTCAGTCGCTCGCGGTTCCAGAGATCGAGAAGCACCTGCTGGAGCTCGAACTTGGTGAGCTTGTCGAGCATCCCAAAGGGCTCGTCCAAAAGGAGCATTTTCGGGGCCAGCGCAAAGGCGCGGGCCAGACCGACCCGCTGACGCATTCCGCCGGACAGGGCGCCCGGGCGCTTTTTCATGTCGTCGCCAAGGCCGACTGCGGCAAGGTAGTATTCGCAGATCTGTTCACGCTCCTTCTTCGTGGCGTGGTAGAAGACCTGCTCGATGCCCATCATGACGTTGTCCCAGGCGGTCATCCACGGGAGCAGACAGGGGGCTTGAAACACGACCCCTCGATCAGGAGCCGCCCCGTCGATTTCCCGTCCCGCGAGCACGACGGAGCCATCGGTGATCGGGTTCAGTCCGGCCACCATTGAGAGCACGGTTGACTTTCCACAACCCGAGTGGCCGATGATGCAGACAAACTCGCCCTGCTTCATCTCAAGGTTGAAGCCTTCGACGATGACGGCGTCGCCTTTCGGTGTCTTGTAGGTCTTGCCAAGGTTGATGGCTTCAAAGTAGTCGGACATGGAAAATGCTTTCAGTGTTTGGGCTCGAGGACCTTCTTCGGACGGGGACGGAGCCCGAGAAAGTTCGAGGGGCGCGCCATGGAGATGTCCATGGGACGGATGTTGGGGAGGCTCACGCTTCGGGTCGGCTGGTCGGCGTTCTGCTTGGCCTTCTGACTCAGGAGATAGTCGATGATCTCGTTGCGCATGCGGGCGACGTCGAGGTCGCCGGCCAGTTCCCGGCGCGACCGGGGGCGAGGGATCTCCACTGGAGTCTCGGGTCCGAGGCTCGCCGCGGGGCCCATGCTGAGAGGGATGATGCGGTCCGCCATGTAGATGCCTTCATCGACGTCGTTGGTGATCAGGACAATCGTCTGTTTGTCCTCCTTCCAGATCTGGAGAATCTGATCCTGCACGGCCGCCCGCGTGATCGCATCCAGCGCGCTCAGCGGTTCATCGAGAAGCAGGATCCCGGGTCGCATCGAGAGGGTGCGTGCCACCGAGTTGCGCTGGCGCATTCCCCCCGACAGTTCGGCGGGGAGCTTGTGCTTGGCATCGGTCAGCTTCACCATCGCGAGGGCATCGTCGATACGCGTTTCTCTTCTCGCTTTGCTGTCCCCGGACCAGACCTCATCGACGGCGACCCCGACATTGGAACCGACGTTCAGCCAGGGGAGCAGCGAGTAGTTCTGGAAGACCATGCCGCGCTCCGGGCTGGGTCCCTCGACTCGCTTGCCATCGACGAGGATCTCTCCGGAGTCAGGCGACTCGAGTCCCGCGATGAGGTTCATGAGGGTGCTCTTGCCCGTGCCGGAGTAGCCGAGGATGGCCACGAACTCGCCCTCCTCGACTTCCAGGTCGATGTTGCTGAGCACTTCGGTGCGACTCGAGCCCGAGCCGAAGCCTTTGCAGACGTTTTTGATTTGAAGGTAGGACATGATGCCGTTTTAGAATGCGGTGTCCCTTGCAGTAGCGGTTGCCCGTGCAGGCCACCATTCCGCCGCGGAAGCGCGAGACCTCGGTCATCAGTCCGGTCTCCTCCAGCATCGCGACGGCGGCAGGGATCTTTTCCGTGGGAATATGGGGGATGAGAACGCTCTGAAAAATGGTCAGCCGTATTTCGCCCGTGCCGAACTCCTCGGCGACCCGTGCCAAGGCGCTGACCTCGTCTTCCTGAATCAGGCCCACGGGAGTGGAGACACCCAGGTAGGAAAGTCCCGGCTGCTTCTGCGGGTGGGCACCCAGATGAGCGTGCCGAACCTCGGGAATGCCGTCCATCGGTTCGGGAATGCGCTTCTCATCCAGTCGGGCGAGGGAGTACCCAAGCAGCTTCTCGCTCTCCTCGATGAACTTCTCGAAACCCCATTCCTTGAGGAGGTAGACCAGGCGGGCCTTGCCCCGGTTTCCGCGGTTGCCATTCCGAGCGAAGACCTTGGTCATCGCGGCGCAGACCTCGACCGCCTGACCGGGCGTGCAGACCACTCCGGAGTGCTCAGCCCATTCCTGATGACCCGTGACCCCGCCGAGGAGAACCTGAAAATAGATCCCCGGAGGCAGACTGGGAGTCGACCCGGATTGGGAATCATCTTCGGACCACGCGAAGGCGCGGAGCCCGATGTCGTTGGTGTCCTCGGCCACGGGCACGAGGCCACAGCCATTGAGGCTGATGTTGAACTTCCTCGGCAGGTCGTAGAACTCGCCGTCGTTCATGATCACGGCCTGGAGGTCGGCCACCAGCGGCTTCACGTCGACAAGCTCGTAAGGATCGATCCCGGTGGTGGGGTGCGCGGTAATGTTGCGGATGTTGTCCGCTCCGGCGCCGCGAGAGTGCAGTCCGCAGGCCACGACGCGCCGGAGAAGTTCGACCGTGTGCTCGGGTGGAATGATGCGGATTTGCAGGTTGTTGCGCGTGGTGATCTGCAGGAATCCGCTCGCGAGTTCAATCGCGATTCTGCCCAGTTCCCGGAACTGCGAAGCGGTGAGAAATCCGCCGGGAATTCTCAGCCGACACATGTATCCATCGTGGACGGGAGCGAGCCAGAAAAGGCCGTTCCACTTGAAGCGGAAGATGTCCTCGGTCTCGGGAGGCAGGCCCGCCAGAGACTGCCTGCGCAACTCCCCGTAGGCGTCGAAGGGGGGCAGGGCCTCTTTGATTTTCTCCTCCTTGGTCCGCTTGACCGGAGCTACTGTCGGCAGGGACTGAGCTTCGGGGAAAGACTGACCCCGAACCTTGGTGCCCGCGAAGACGCCTTCGAGGTATTCCTTCTGTTCGGTGGTGAAGAGACCTTCCGAGGAAGGCGTTGGGTTAGTAGACATCGCGCTGGTATCGTTTGGCTTTGGTCATTCCAGCGACATATTCTGCGGCGCCGTCCTCTCCGAGCCCGCCTTGCTGGGCGATGACCTCGCGGAGGGCGGTGTCGACGTCCTTTGCCATCCGCTTGGCATCGCCGCAGACGTAGAAGTGGGCTCCTCCTTCGAGCCAGTGCCAGAGCTCCTCGGCGCTCTCTCGCATTCGGTCCTGAACGTAGACCTTGGACTCGCCGTCACGCGACCAGGCGGTGTCGAAGCGGTGGAGGACGCCCTCCTCGATCATGCCGTGGAGTTCGTCCTTGTAGAGAAAGTCGGTGCTCCGGTGTGGATTGCCGAAGAACAGCCAGTTCTGACCGGGATGTCCCTTGGCCCGTCGATCCTCGAGAAAGGCGCGGAAAGGAGCGATCCCCGTGCCGGGGCCGACCATGATCATCCGCTGGGCGGGGTCGGCAGGGGGCTTGAAGTTTTTCGAGGGGTGGACAAACACCCCGACCGTGCCGTCGCCGACTCTCTCCGCGAGAAAAGTCGAGCACACGCCCTCACGGTGCCGCCCATGACTTTCGTAGCGGACCGTGGCGACGGTGAGATGCACCTCGTCAGTGTGAGCCCTGGGACTGGAGCTGATCGAGTAGAGTCGAGGTTGGAGCTTCCCGAGAAGAGCAGTGAATTCCTCCGTGGAGAAGCGGACCTCCGGGTGACCCGAGACCAAATCGATCACCTCCAGCCCCCAGAGCTCGTCAGGTGTGAAGTCCTTGCCGGTGGCTTCGGCGTATGCGGCCACGAGCTTCCGGCTTGGAATCGTAATCGCGTAGTCTTCCAGGAAGGAGGTGCGCAGTGCGTCGTCGCCTTCGAAACCGAGGACGGCGAGAAGCTCGTCGGCCGTCTCGGGGTTGTTGCGGGGGACCACCCCGAGGGCGTCTCCGGCTTCGTATTGAAGACCCGAACCGGCCAGGCTGATTTCGTAGTGCCGGGTGTCCCGCTCGGAACTCTCAGCGGTCAGACGACGGTTTCGAATCACTGCAGCGGGGAACGGGTTCTTCTTGGAAAAGGCAGATGGCTCTCCCTTCTTGAGTTGTGGGGACGCCTGAGCTTCGGCCCCGGCTCCGGTGTCGAGTTTGAAAAGGACCGTCTCAAACCACTCCGCCGAAGGCTCTTCAAAGTCGACGTCGCAATCGATGCGCGGCACCAGCGCCGTCGCTCCGAGTTCGGCAAGGCGCGCGTCGAAGCGTTTTCCCATGCCGCAGAAGTCGAGGTAGTTGCTGTCGCCCAGGCCGCACACCGCGTAGGCGAGATTCTCGAGACGCGGATGCTCGGCCTCGGAAAGTCGGCCCCAGAACTCAACCGCGTTGTCGGGTGGATCTCCCTCTCCCCAGGTGCTGGTGATGAGAATCAGTGTCTTCTCAGCGGCGAGGTCGAGTTCTTCATGCTCGGCCATGTCGAGGACGGGTGCCTCGAAGCCCAGGTCCCGAAGTCGAGCCCCATACTCCTCGGCGAGTGCATCCGCGTTGCCGCTCTGGCTCCCGAACAGAAGCACGATGCGTCCCTTGCTCTCTTCCCCATTGGAAAGACTCGGTGACGGATCGGCCTCGGAAAAAAGTCCCGCCAGGAAGCCGTTGAGCCAGTGCCTCTGCACCTCGGAGAAAGGCGCTGACTCGGGAAGCTGTGGCACAAGAGCGGGCATCGCGACACACTCTGCATCCACCGTGCCAGAACCGGAAACCGGACAGGCGGTTGTGCTCATCCCGAGCATGAGCAGGGTTCATGCTCAATAAAATGCAATGGGCTTGTCGATTGTCTGGTGCCTACTGGGTGCCTCCCTCATCCTCGGTCTGCCGCTGGCGGCCCTCCGGATTTTCACCGGAATCGACGGGGGGAGGGGTTGTCCCGCCCAGTCAAGATTGGATCAGAGATGCGTCAAAGGGGCGAGGAGTTTGCGAGCGGTCTTTGCACCGCCATCCGGCTCAGGCAAAGACTTCCGTCACCGCTTTCCCGGTCCCGTCCTTGGTTGCGTAGAACGGGCGCTTCTCGACATCGTAGGCAGTCTTCGGACTGATCCCCATCGCGGTGAAGATGGTGGCGTGGAGGTCCTCGATGGAGACCGGATTTTCGACGGCGAGGAGCGGGCGTTCGTCGGCGGTCTTGCCGTAGACAAAGCCCTTCTTCACGCCGCCACCGAACATCGCGACGCTGGTGCCGCCGGTGAAGTGGCGGTGCAGACCGTATTGCTTGCCTTCCTCGAGCTTGTCGGTGCGCGCGCGGCTCTGGTCTCTGGCGTTGGACCCGGGTACGCCCTCGATCATCATGTCTCGGCTGAACTCGCTGGCGATGACGACCAGGGTGCGGTCCAGCAAGCCGCGCTCTTCGAGGTCGAGGACCAGCTGGGCGATCGGACGATCGACCTCGGACTTGAGACGCTTCACCGTTTCGTGTCCCTTCTCGTGGGTGTCCCAGTGCAGGAAGGGTACGTACTCGGTGGTCACTTCGACGAAGCGAGCGCCGCCTTCGACAAGGCGGCGGGCGAGCAGGCAGCCCTGACCGAAGCGGCCGGTATCGTAGCGTTCCCGACTCTCCTTTGGCTCAAGCGTCAGGTCGAAGGCGCTGCGCTCCCTTGACTGCAGAAGCCGGTTGGCGGCGTCCATCGAGCGGAGCATCGATTCCTGCTGAAAATCGCTCATGGACTCGCGGTTTGGATTGCCGTCGATGAGCTTGCGGTAGTGCCGGTAGCGATCGGCAAACCGGCCGGGCTCCATGCCTTCGGGCGGCTGCACCGAGCGCACTGCATCCTCGGGGGAGGGGAGGTTCATCGGTCCGAACTCGGTGCCGAAGAAGCCTCCGGTGGTGAAGGCCTTCAGTTCCTCTTTCTCACCGACGCCCTCGAGGCGTTGACCGACGTTGATGAAGGGCGGGATCACCTCGTTCTTCGGGCCGAGGACCTTGCCCATCCAGGCGCCGATATGCGGAGCGGCGACGGTCAAGGGAGGGACGTAGCCGGTGTGCCAGTGGTACTGGTGGCGGGAGTGCAGAATGTTGCCGAGATCGGGTTGCACGGCGGAGCGAATGAGAGTGCCGCGGTCCATGATCTGCGCGACGTGCTCGAGTCCTTCGCTGATCTGCAGTCCGTCGACCGAGGTATCGATCGCCGGGAAGGTGCTGAGGATACGCTCGACATCGAGCCCCTTCTCGAAGGGCAGGTAGCGCTTCGGATCAAAGGTTTCCGGTGCGGCCATTCCCCCGGCGAGCCAGATGAGAATGCAGGAGTCAGCCTTGGCTTCGGGCTGGAGCACAGTGGTCTCCGAGTCGGCCCAAACTTGGGTGCCTCCCGTGGCAAGAGCGGCCGTGGCGGCACTGCCGAGCTGCTTGAGGAGGTCGCGGCGGGCGATATTTTCGAAATGAGTCATGGCGGTATCGATCTATCGAATGAGCTGGAATTCGGGTTGCATGAAGACGAGCCAGAGGAGATCTTCGATCGAGCCGGGCTCGGGGCTGGTTCCAAGAACTTCATCCAGCACCTCCTGCTCCACGTCATTGGGTGGCCGGGACAGCGCGTACTGAAAAATCCAAGAGCCGAGGTTGGTTTCCAAATCCATGTCGGTGAGGTTTTTCGCGCCGGCCCGGAGGTGGCCGGCCAGCAGGTCGCCATTGGCGAGATCAATCGCCTGCAGCGTGGACAATTCGTTCGGCCGACTGGTGACGACCTGCTCGCGATTGGGCCTTCCGAGGGAGCGCATCAGGAAGTCGTTCAGTATGAGCGCGGCACGGACCGGACGTCGGCCCGCGGGGGTCTGCAGGATCGGCCCCCAAGGCGCCTTGCCGTGGGCGGCGACCACTCTTGCTTTGGCCCATTCGCCATCCGGAGGTCGGGCCTGCCAGGTGGCGTCGGTGATGATCGAGCGGCTGGCGGCTTTGGTGGCCCCTTTCATATCGAGCTGGGCGATGAAGCCCGCTCCGCCGCCAGACATCCGGGTGGTGACTTCGATCAGATTTTCGCCGACCTTCAGATGTTGGGAGACGTCGACTCGAACCGGTGTCTGCCAATCCCTGGAGGCAGCGACTTGGGCCCCGTTGATCTTCATGACGAAGGCGTTGTCGCAGGTCGCAAGCAGCGTGGCTTTCTCCGGCGTGGTCTCGAGTGCAAAACCACGACGCAGCTCGGACTTGGTGCCGACTTGGCCTTGGTGCCAGATCCAGCTGGCGCGGATGGGGGCAGTGGCTTTTATCTGCGTTCTCTCAAAGCGGTCGAGCTGCACCGCAGGATTGCCGGGGGGGCTGCTGGTCACTTGCCAGATCGAGTCGAGGAACTGCTCGGCGGTCATGCGCTTGGCGATGGGGCCGGAGTAGCGGTAGTCGGCCCCGGGTTCCTTCTCGAGCACCACGGTCTGACTCTGGTAGGCCTGCGAGGTCATCACGAAGCGAAGGAATTTCCGCTGGTCATAGCCCTCCGCGACGAACTGTTCGGCGAGGAAGTCGAGCAGGTCGGCGTTCCACGGGCGGGTGCTCATCGCGTCGACGGGATGGATGATCCCGCGCCCCATGAGCCGGGCCCAGATTCGGTTGACGGCGGTTCGCGTGAAACGGCCGTTTTCACGGTGGGTCATGAGTTCGGCCAACTGGGCGAGGCGCTCGGCTCGGGGCGCCTCCGGATCGACGTCGCCGAGCTCGGGGAAGGGCCAGGCCGGCTGGGCCATCACGCCGGTCGGCTGGTCACAGCGGTACAGCTCCAGCGGTTTCTCGGCGGTGACGGCGGCCAGATTATAGGCTTCCTGCAGCGTCCATCGGTCAATGAAGCTGTCGTGGCAGCTGGCGCACTTCATGTTGATGCCGAGAAAGACCTGCGAGACGTTTTGGGCGAACTGGATGTCGCGGGTCTGGCTGGCGTTGACGTTGCCGCGCCACTGGATGCCCTTGATGAATCCTTCCGAGGCCTTGGTCGGAGAAACCAGTTCACGCACGAACTGGTCGTAGGGCTTGTTGTCGTGCAGCGAAGCGTAGAGCCATTCGGTGATCTGGGTGCGACCCTTGTCGATGTAGCCGGTGCCGGCGTAATCGTTGCGGAGAAGATCGTTCCAAGTGGTCAGCCAATGGTCGGCGTAGCCGATGTCGTCGGCGAGCAGGGCGTCGATCCGGTCCTGACGTCTGGTCGGCGAGGGGTCGGCGAGAAAAGCCTCCAGATCCTCGGGCGTGGGCAGCAGGCCGATGAGATCGAGAGTGAGCCGTCGCAGAAAGGCCGCGTCGGAAGCCTGGGGAGGCGCGGTTTCACCTCGAGCCTGCAAGTCGTCGTCGAGGATCCTGTCGATCGGGTGGTCGCGGCCGTCGAGGGCCTTGGGCAGCGTCACGGTGCGTGGCCGCAGCGGAGCTTCCCAGGCGGAGTCGCCGAGAGTGATGCCAGCTTCCCAGGTTGCGCCCTCCTTGATCCATTGGCGCAGGATCTCAATCTGCTCGGCTGGGACGCGGTCGCCTTTGGGCGGCATCCACTCGTCCTCGTCCTTGGAGCTGCAGAGAATGAGGAGCAGGCTGGCGTCTGGATCTCCTGGCAGCAGGACCTCGCCGTTTTCACTGCCTGCGAGGAGTTCCGCGCGGGTGTTCATGGCGAGGCCACCCTTCTTCTTGTCGCTGGTATGACATTCGGCGCAGTACTTCTTGAGGACGGGCATGACTTCATGCACGAAATCGACGCCGGAGAAGGCGCTGGGCAGCGCCGTGAGCAAGCCGAGCAGGGGGAGCGCTCGTCGGAAGGTCGGGAAGGTCATGAAAATGGTCGGACAACTGGACGCGGCAGGGGAAGGTTTTCGGTCGATCGAAGCGAGTTGAGAACGTGAGCCTCCTTCTCCCCAAGCAACGGGGAGCATTTCAAGAATTGCGTCCAGCGAGTCCACCTAGAGAACGCTGTTGATACCTTGTGCCTTTCTTTTCGACGAGAGGGATTCCTGTCCATCTTCTTCATGCAGCGGGCGTCAGCTCGGCTTGGTTACGGGCTGTCGACCGGTCGGTTCGTGTTTTCGAACAGCTTTTATCCCCGGTCTGATATCTGGAGCCATCATGGCAGGAAACTCACCGCAAAACCGATGATAGAAACACGGTGTCCGTGCCTGCCTTAAGGTGGAGCGTGACGTCCCGGCGCGCTGGCGATGCCAGAGGGCGAAGGGTGGGCTTCGCCGGCGAAGCCCGCAACTCGCCGGGGACGTCGAGTTCCACCTTCAAGGCAAAACGCTCGAGCCCGACGAGGAATTCGAGAAGCAACTATCGATATCCCCCGCTAATCAGGCGCCACTCAGCCTCATCGGACGCAGCGGCGCGCGCATCTTCCGCAGCTTCCACTGCGGCGGCCTCGACCTCGCACCCCACACAAACGGAAGAAGAGCGAACCTTGCAAAGAGTCTCAGAGGATCCGGAGGGGCTCTCATCATCCTCGCTTGCCAGGTTTGACCTGCTTCTTTGTCCTTGAGAAGGCGATCGGAATTCTCGGCCGAATCAGTGCTCCGATTCGGCCATTACCGGCTTTCTTGGCCACGAAACTTCGGTGGTCTTGATGGTCGACTTTCCCTTGACCAAAGCCCTGCTCGTCCCTATTAGATCCCCGTACTGTATGAGTAGGTGTCGAAGATTTTCTTCGATGGGAGCAAAGATCGGCTCGGCTGACCTCGTAGAGCACTCCGAACTGCGGAGGTTTCGCCTCTGCTCCACACCTATTTCTGAATGATCAGCAAGTTTCTAGGCCTTTTTTCCAACGACCTCGGCATCGACCTGGGGACTGCCAACACCCTTGTGTACGTCAAGGACCACGGCATCGTCCTGCGCGAGCCCTCGGTGGTCGCCGTCCGTTCCGGTACGAATGAAGTGCTCGCCGTCGGCGACGACGCCAAGCGCATGCTCGGCCGGACGCCCGGTTCGATTGTCGCGATTCGCCCCCTCAAGGACGGTGTGATCGCCGACTTCGAAGTCACCGAAGCCATGCTTCGCCACTTCATCCGCAAGGTGCACAACAATCGCCGCGGCATGGCCCGACCCCGGGTTGTGGTCGCCGTGCCCTCGGGAATCACCGAAGTCGAGAAACGCGCCGTCATCGAGTCGGCCCAGCATGCAGGAGCACGAGAGGTCTTTCTGATCGAGGAGCCGATGGCGGCCGCGATCGGGGTCGGGCTTCCCGTTCAGGACGCTTCGGGCAACATGATCATCGACATCGGCGGCGGCACCACAGAGGTCGCCCTGATCTCTCTGTCCGGCATTGTTCAAAGCAAGAGCGTGCGCGTAGCCGGCGATGAACTGGACGAGGCCATCGTCCAGTACATGAAGCGGGCCTACAATCTCATGATCGGCGAGCGTACCGCCGAAGACATCAAGATCCGGCTCGGATCTGCCTACCCGCTTGCCAAGGAGACAAGCATGGAGGTCAAAGGCCGCGACCTTGTGGCCGGTCTCCCGAAAACCATCACGATTACCAGTCAGGAAATCCGCGAGGCCATGATGGAGCCTCTCAACACGATCATCGACGCGGTGAGAGTGACTTTGGAGCGGTGCCCACCCGAACTTTCCGCCGACCTCGTAGACCACGGTCTCGTCCTGGCCGGTGGAGGAGCCCTTCTACGTGGTCTCGACAAGCTATTGAGCGAAGAGACCGAACTTCCCGTCCATGTTGCCGAGGACCCGCTGAGTGCGGTGGCCGAGGGTGCAGGGAAAGTTCTCAACGAGTTGAGTTTTCTCCGCCGTGTTGCCAGTGCCGAGGGCTAGGTCTCCCCACCTCCCCCCCACAGCACCAACATGTCGCGGCTCAATATAGTCGCCGTCCTTCTCTTCATGGCAGGCCTTCTTTGGGTCTTCACCCTGGGGAACGAGAAACGGCACGCTCTTCAGGGCAAGGTCCTTGCATGGTTCGCTCCTCTGCACAAGGCGGAGGAGAAGTTGCGGGAAAACCGCGAGATCGCGGAAGCGAGTCTCACGGATCCCGCCGAACTCCTTGCCAGGACCCGTCTTCTCGAGGCCGAGCTCGCCCGGGAAAGGGTGGAGGCCGAAACGGTCGAAGAGCTACGGTCGGAAAACGACGAGCTCCGCGATATGCTGCGTTTCGTCAAGCGCTCCTACTCCGAACTGATCCCAGCCCGCGTAGTCCGCCGCCCGGCGAGCAACTGGTGGAGCGCCCTGATCATCGACAAGGGAATGAAGAACGGAGTCGCCACCGACGTTCCCGTGCGCAGCGAGGTTGGCCTGGTCGGCAAGACGGCGGAAATCGAGGACGAGACGGCCAAGGTTCTCCTGCTCACCGACGAACAGTGCTGGGTGGCGGCGAAGGTCGAGGGCATTGGTCATCCGGGAATGATTCGAGGGCAGCGAGGCAACACTCCAGGGGGTAGCCTTCTTCGAATGCAGTTTCTCGACAAGAACGTCCCCATCGCACCGGGGCGGAAGGTCTACACGCGCGGCGTGGACGGCGTGTATCCTGCCAACATCCTGATTGGCACCGTGCTCGAGTTCATTCCCGGCGACATCGACGCGGAAGCGATCGTCCAGCCCGCCGTCGATTTCACCTCGGTCAAGAACGTCTTCGTGATCGTGAAGGAGCCGGTCGCGGTGGCGGAACCGGTCGGTTCGGCGGGTGCGCCTACCCAAGGAGGTGCCCCATGATCTTTCCCCTCTTCGTGTTCGCCCTCATGGCACTGAGCTTCGTCGTGCAGAAGTTCCTCCCAAGCTTCGACTGGGCTTCCGGAAGCACGCTGCTTCTCGTGCCCACGCTCTTCTTCTGCGCGGCGGCGACCCTTTCCTTCCCGGTGATGCTCGTCCTCGCATTTCTGACGGGGCTCGTCTGGGATGCCGACATGCTGGTCTACGACTACTCGGCGGAGCAGGGGACCGCAGGTCCGCTTGCCCCCAGTCTGGGCCTGCCATTCGGCTACAGCATCTTCCTCTTCGGCCTCTTTGGAATGATCATGCAGGGCATCCGCCCGCTCTTCAAAGTGGGCAAGTTGGGGCTGCCGATTCTCATGGTCGGTCTGGCCGTCGTTCTCTGGAGACTCGCCGAGTACCTCATCATCGTGTTTCGCCGCGGCGATCCCTCCTTCTCCCGCGACTTCTGGGAGCAGATCCTCGGCTGCGCCTTTCTCTCCCTGGTGGCAGCGCCCATCCTGCTTCTTCTCTTGCACCGCGTCGCGCGCCTGATGCGACATCAGATTCACTACGAGGGGGTTCGTTTCCATGGCCACTAGATTCCGACTCCGCCTTTACCTCCTCGCCTTCCTGGTGGTGGGAGCCTTCGCCCTGCTGGTCAACAAGCTGTGGCAGATGCAGATTCGCGATCTCAGCGTCTACCGGAGCAAGATCCCCGGAACGAGAGAGCTTGTTCAGCGGATCCCCGGAGTCCGAGGAGAGATCAAGGACCGCAACGGTCGCGTCCTTGCCACCAACAAGCCGAGTTACGAGGTGATCTTTGACCTCCGCGACATCACTTCAAGCTACAAGAAGCGCAACGGTTCGGTGCCGAAAGCGATGATTCCCTACAAGACCGCCAGTGGTGCCACTGGCGAATTTGCGGAAGCCGACATCGTCCGGGTCGTGAATGAGACCGTCGTCGCCGGCCTCGAGGAACTTCAGCTCGACGTGCCTTACAGCAAGACGGCCCTGCGGGTTCACTATCGAACCAGCCCCGTCGTTCCATGGACCTACCGACGCGGACTCGAGTTCGACGAGTTCGCCCGTTTTGCGGAGCACAACCTCGGCCTCCCCGGTGTCTCGCCCACGGTTCGTCCGGTCCGGCACTACGTCTATGACTCCCTTTGCAGTCATGTCCTCGGTTACGTCAAGCTGCCCGAAGACGGTACGGAGTCGGCGGAGGACCGGAAAAAGTGGGACTTCTACGTCGGCGACGACTTCGGAGTTCGCGGCATCGAGAAGACTCGGGACGGGGACCTCCGCGGCCAACCCGGCGTTCGCACGCTCCTTAAAAACGAGAAAGGCGTTCTCGTGGGAGAAGTCGACTACGAGCCCTCCAGGCCCGGATCGGACGTTCACCTCACCATCGATCTCGAAATCCAGTACATCGTCGAGCAGGCACTGCGGGACGCCGGGATTGGCCGCGGCTCCGCCGTGGTCATCGATCCGAACAATGGCGACGTCCTTTCGATGGTATCGGTGCCCTCTTTCAACCCGAACCAGTTCATACCGAACATTTCGAGAGACGACTGGAAGAACATCGAGCGGAACCCGACGCAGCCCCTCAACAACAAAGCCGTCCAGCAATTCCCTCCTGGATCGACCTACAAAGTGCCCATCGCCCTCGGAGGATGCCTCGGAGGGGTCCAGAACAACTACCTCACCTGCAATGGGAAAGTGTACTTCGGACGCAGGCCGATGCGATGCTGGATCGATTCTCTCGGGAGCAGTCATGGCAGTATCGATCTCTCCGAGGCCTTGAAGCGCTCCTGCAACTGCTACTTCTACCAGTTTGGAAATCAGGCCCGGATCGAGAACCTCAACACGGCGGGCCGACTCCTTGGCCTTGGCCAGAAAACTGGCATCGATCTCGACGTCGAGTCCTCGGGAATCCTCCCCGGTCGTGCCTGGCTCAAGCAGGAGCGGGGCCCGAATGCCAATTGGACTCCCGCCCTGACCGCCCTCATGTCGATCGGGCAGGGAGACGTCCTTGCCACCCCGATTCAAATGGCCGCCGTCACCGCGACGGTTGCCAATGGCGGCACCTACTACCCTCCCTGCCTCGTCGATCGCATCGTCGATCCCAATACCGGACGCACCACCATGCGAGCCCGCCGACCATCGCGCAATCTCGCCGATGAGGGGATCGAGCCATGGAAGATTGAAAAGATTCGCAAGGGCATGCTGGCGGTGGTCAACGCCAAGCAGGGTGGTACCGGCACGGCCGCCCGCATCGATGGCGTACAGGTGGCGGGCAAGACCGGCACCGCGCAGGCCTGGCGCGACGACCCCAAGTATGGCCGGGTCAAGGACAACAAAGCCTGGTTTATCGCCTTTGCTCCTTACGACGCACCTCAGTTTGCGGTCTGCGTCCTGGTCGAAGGCGGCACGGACAGCGAAACCCTTCGCTTCTCGGGAGGTGGCACCGCAGCTCCGGTTGCTCGTCGCATCATCGAGCGCTCCCTGGCACTCAGAGCCAAGAACTATTACGTCAACGCTCGTCCGATCAAGGAAGCCGACGGCCACTTCCGCGGGATGGGCCGGGTCGAGTTCAAGGACGAGGCTCTGGCTTCCGAGCCCCCTGAGGAGGTCGTCTCCATCGAGCCCGTCAACGAAGGCTCCGAGCCCGTCGTGCCCCGCGCCATTCCTCTTCCCTCCATTCCCGCATCCGCAGCCCCTTCCCTGGCGCCGTCCCTCGAGGACGACGCCCTCCCCATGGCCATCCCTCTCCCTCGGGCCAAGCCCGTGGTCGAGTAGCCGGTCTTCTCATCCAACTATTTTCAGAGCATGCTCCAAAAAATCAAAAACGCCTTCGGGGTCGGTCGCTCGACCTCCTCTTCCGGCACCCGAATCGCCATCAACTGCGAGGAACTCGAAACCCGCGTTGCCGTGATTCAGGACGGCGTACTCGGAGACTACAAGACCGAGCGCAGCGACGACGATCATCTCGTCGGAAGTATCTTCAAAGGCCGCGTCAAGAACCTCGAACCGGGCCTCAAGGCCATGTTCGTCGACATTGGAATGGAGCGGAACGGCTTTCTGCATTATTGGGACGCCATCCCTGCGGCTCTGGACAACGAGATGGAGATCGTTCCGCGCGGCAACAAGGGCGGAAAGCCCAAAGGCAAGAAGAAGTCGAAGATTTCCTCGGCGGACATCCCAAAGATCTATCCGGTCGGTTCCGAGGTCGTCCTGCAGGTCACCAAAGGCCCCATCGGCAACAAGGGTCCGAGGGTCACCACCAACATCAGCATGGCAGGGCGCTACCTCGTGCTTCAGCCGCTGGCCGAGCAGTTTGGGATCTCCCGCAAGATCGAGGATCCCAAGGAACGCGCCCGTCTCCGCAAGATCATGGAGAAGCTCACCGTGCCTGAGGGCATGGGACTCATCATGCGCACCGTGGCTGCTGGAAAGCGCGACCGCCACTTTGTTCGCGACCTCGCCATTCTTCTCGAGCAGTGGGACGAGATCGTGCGGGTGCGCGACACCAATCCCGCTCCGGTCCGTTGTTTCGAGGAGCCCGACATCGTCGAACGGACCGTACGTGACTTCCTCACCGACGAGGTCGGGGAAATTGTCTGCGACCATCGTGACACCGTCGAACGCATGCGCGACCTCGTGGGGCAGATCTCACGCCGCGCCCGGAAGCACATTGTCCACTGGAGTGGCCCCGGTGCCCTGTTCGAGAAACTCGGCATCGAGAAGCAGATCGACGAGGCCTTCTTCCGCGAAGTCTGGCTTCCATGCGGCGGCTACATCGTCATCGATGAGACCGAGGCCCTCGTCTCCATCGACGTCAACACCGGCCGCAACCGCGGCAGCAACAACATCGACAAGACAATCCTGCAGACCAATCTCGAGGCCGCCGATGAAGCGGGCCGGCAGCTCCGGCTCCGCGATATCGGTGGACTGGTCGTGATCGACTTTATCGACATGCGCCAGCGCCGTGATCAGCAGGCAGTATTCAAGCGCATGAAGGATGCCGTGGCGACCGACCGGGCCAAGACGCACGTCCTGCCGATCTCTCAGCTTGGTCTCCTAGAAATGACCCGGCAGCGCCTTGGCGAGAGCGTCGCCATCTCCAACTACGAGCCCTGCGTCCACTGCACCGGCCTCGGAAAGATCAAGAGTCTGACCACGATGAGTGTCGAGCTGCAACGGGCCATCGGTGCTCTGATGCAGCGGCATGAAACCGAGAATCATGATCTTCTGATCATCGTGAGTCCGGAGTTCATGGAGCGACTCAAGAAGGAGGACGCCAAGATTCTCGAGGACATGCAGCGCCGCTACGCGGCAAGGTTCACCTTCCGCACCGACGCCTCCTTCTCCCGCCAGAAATTCGTCCTCGCCAACGCGGAAACCGGCGACGAAATCACCTAGGGCTACCCCCCAATGGACTCACCAGCGACTGCTACTGATACGGCCCACCGTGTCTGTGTCCTTTGTGGCGAAGACAATGCGTCGGGCAAGCCCTCGCGATTTTCCAAGGATTCGTGGGTTCTCAAAACCTGTTCCAGTTGCGATTTTCTGTATCTGGAAAACGCTCCTGACTACGAGCGCCTGGAGGTCGAGTTTGCGTGGGAGAAGACCTCGGCCGCCGTCACGGAGGAGCGCACCGAAAGCAATCCCACGGTTGGCGCCAAGGTCGCCAGGGAGATGAAGCAGATCCGGCGCGCCGCTTTTCCGGGGCGGAACAAGATCGGGGATCTCGTCGCTCGACATCTCCCCAGGGAGCCCGGCGTTCTCGTCGATATTGGTTGTGGGACAGGAACTCCGCTGCAGGTCATCGCCCGTGCCCTCCAGGATGCTGGTCACGAGGTCGAACCCGTCGGAATCGAGATTTCCAGGCAGCTCTCGGAGGGCGCGCACAAGAAGTTCAAGAAGCTCGGAGGGCGTGCGCTCTTTGCCGATGCGCTCTCCGGACTGTCCTCTCTAGAGGCTGGCTCCGTGATCGGGGTCGTCATGTCGAGCTATCTCGAGCATGAAATTCACCCTCGGGCCGTGCTGGAAGCCACCAGCAAATGTCTTCGCAAGGGCGGCGTGGTGATCGTGAAGGTTCCCAATTTCGCTTGCATCAACCGAGTCGTGGCCGGCGGCAGGTGGTGCGGATTTCGCTACCCCGATCACGTCAACTACTTCACCCCCTCCAGCCTCCGCCGCATCGCGGTCGAGGCGGGTCTGGAGGTAGCCTCCTTTCGGGTCGTGGATCGCCTTCCCACCAGCGACAACATGTACGCCGTGCTCCGCAAGGAGTAGGGGGCTTCAATTCGTCGATTCCTCGCTTGCCCCAAAGCCCCGTGGCGGGATACTGGCCGCTCTCATATGGAAATACTCGTGACAGGAGGCGCTGGCTTCATTGGCTCAAGTCTCGTCGACCGCCTCGTCGGAAGAGGTCATCAGGTGACCGTCATCGATGATTTCAATGACTTCTACGACCCTGCCATCAAGCGCGGCAATCTCGCCCAGCACGGAGAGAAGGTCCGAGTCGTCGAGGCCGACATCCGAGACCGGGAAGCGGTGGAGGCGCTCTTCACCGAGTCGAATTTCGAATGTGTCGTCCACCTTGCGGCCCGCGCCGGCGTGCGGCCCTCCATTGATGACCCGGCCCTCTATCTCTCGACCAACGTCGATGGCACTTTCCATCTCCTCGAGGCCTGTCGAGAGAACGGCGTCCGCCGCTTTCTCTTCGCCTCCAGTTCATCGGTCTACGGGATCAACAAAAAGACACCTTTTGCCGAGGGCGACCTCATCGAGCGCACCATCAGCCCCTACGCAGCCTCCAAACTTGCGGGCGAGCAGCTCTGCTCGAACTACGCGCATCTCCATGGGCTTGAGGTGCTCTGCATGCGTTTCTTCACCGTCTATGGCCCCAGGCAGCGGCCCGACCTTGCCATTTCGAAGTTTGTTCGCCTCATCGATGAAGGCAAGCCCATCGACCAGTACGGCGACGGGAGTACAGGCCGCGATTACACGTACATCGACGACATTGTCGACGGCATTGAGGCAGGATTGAATCTCCCCGAGCTCGATTTCCAAATCGTCAACCTCGGTGGAAGTCACGTCATCCGGCTCCACGAGCTCATCAAGGCCGTCGAGGCCGCCATGGGCCAAAAGGCCAGGATCAACCAGCTGCCCGAGCAGCCGGGGGACGTCCCTCTGACCTCTGCCGACGTCAGCAAGGCCCATGATCTTCTCGGCTACAAGCCGCAGGTCGAGGTACTCGAAGGCGTGCGACGCTATGTCGAGTGGTTCCGCAAGCATCTTGCATGAACGCAGGCGACCTGCTTCAGGAGTTGATCCGGATTCCCAGCGTGAATCCGGAAAGCAGCGACGGTGCCTCGTCACCCGCAGAACTGGGTGAGGCACGGATCGCGGACCACCTCACCGGCCTTCTTTCCGGACTCGGTGCCGTCACTCACCTTGAAACGCCAGCCGCCTCCCCCGGGCGTCCGAATCTGGTCGCCGAATTTCCCAGCGATGTCCCGGGCAAGCCCCGTATCCTTCTCGGCCCTCATACAGACACCGTCGGCGTGGCCGGAATGACGATCGATCCCTTCGGGGGCGAACTGAGAGATGGCCGGATCTGGGGGCGCGGCGCTTCCGATACCAAGGGCACGATGGCCTCGATGATCGCTGCCCTGGCGCGTCTTGGGGCAAAAGAGATCGCGAAACTTTCCTGTGAGGTTCACTTCGTTGCATTCTGCGCCGAGGAGACGGCTCAGCATGGCTCCCGGGATTTCGCCCGGCGACACGCTGGCGAGTACCGATTCGCTCTCGTGGGCGAGCCCACCAACTGCAAGGTCGTCCACGTTCACAAGGGTTGTACTTGGGCCACGCTTTCCGTCCCCGGCAAAGCGGTTCACGGTTCCATTCCCGAGCAGGGCATCAATGCGATCACCAGGATGGGGCGCCTCCTTCATGCCATCGATCATGAATTCAGGAGTGAACTGGCTGACGCAGGAGGCGTTCATCCCGATCTGGGTGAGAGTACAATCAACATCGGGACCATCGGCGGTGGCAGCCGTACCAACATCGTACCAGATCTCTGCTCGGTTACCCTGGATTTGCGCACGACGCCCCATCTCGAGAAATGCTCTGGCGGTTATGATCTCCTGCGTGCCTTCGTGAAGCGGCATGACGTCGACGCGGAGCTTGAAATCATTGGTGATCCCGCTCCCTGTCTGGACACTCCCTCCGACGACCCGTTTGTGGTGGCGCTTGGTGCCGCAGGCGAAGGACTAACCGGTGCGCCTTGGTTCTGTGACGCCGCTCGTCTCGCCAATGAAGGGGCGATCCCCTCCGTTGCGGCCGGCCCCGGCTCGATCGAGCAGGCCCACACCTCCGATGAGTTTCTCTGCGTCAGTGACCTCGAAGAGGGTGTTGATTTCTACGAAGCTTTCCTCCGCAGCCTTCCTTCGCTGTAGTCTTTCAATCTGAGGTTAGGAGCCCGCCACTGCGGCTTCCGGGAAGGGGGCGTCACTCGGCGGGTGCGCTGAGAAGATTGCACACGGCCTTTCGCCGGTTCCCCTGAGCCTGCCCGTAGTCCTGAACCGGTCTGAAAGGTGGTGTCAGGATCCCCCCGATAGATGATTCAGCCTTCGTATCAATCGAAATTTGTGACCTTTATGTATTTATGAATTAGAATAGATAATGATAAAAATTGTTCTTCAACGGGGTGCGGTGATCTTGATTTTGGCCGCGGGAAGTTCTCACGCAAGCCTGATTGAGTTCAATGTCGATGGTTTCATGGACTCGACCGGCACAGTCAGTAATGGCATGCCTTGGGGAATCGTGGTGGACACGGGTGGGGGATTTGCAGCTCAAGCCTACACCGCAGTTCCCTCCGCAGGAGATGGCTTCCTAAGCACGCTCTCGGGCGTCACTACGGACTACTATCTGGCCGGGGGAACGGATATTCTGCCTTCTTGGGGAGTCACGCTCGACAACAGTGGCCCCGGTCCGAGTTCCGGTCCGGGAGGATTGATATCGACTCTGGAATACACTTTTAGAGATGGTGCCCCAGTGAGTTCGGGCTCGTCCTTCCAACTCATCTGGAGCGATTCCTCGCACTATGGCACCCTCACGAGTTCGAGCTTTGTCCTTGGCTCGCCGACCGACAACTTAGAATTTGAGGAGGCAACTGCCATTGCCGCTGGCATGCAGGGCCAGGTTGCCAACGTTCAATTTGCAGCAGTCCCAGAGCCTTCGTCAGCTCTTTTGCTCGCGTTGATCTCCGCAACGATGATCTTCGTGCGAAAGCGCAGGTAGGTTCTCGCTCTCGTTCGGGATCGATTCGATCTGCAGTTCGGACCTCTACTCGGTTTCGCGTTGCGCGCACCGGATGGAGAGTGGGTGGCGGGTCCGCAGGAGTTGGGCCTGGATCGTCCGTGGTTCTAAGAACACGCCTCTGGAACTCGTCAAAATCGGCGGATGTCGCTGGCAGGGGACCGATAGATCATCTTAGGTGAGGAATGGCCCTGGCAGAAATACAGCAACCTTCCCCAGCCGCTCTCGGTCTCCTTGCCACCATCCTTGCCGCGAGCGCAGTCGCAGAGGATTGGGCCTCGTGGCGTGGACCTGGGTTTTCGGGTAGTCGCCCAGGCGAGAACTACCCGACCCACTGGGAAAGAGATGGCCTGGCATGGAAAGTCGGCCTCCCGGGAAAGGGGGCCTCTTCGCCCATCGTCTGGAAAGACCGCATCTTCGTGACTTCGCCCTCGGAGGGATCTGACGCCGTCCTCGCTTTCGACCGGGAAGGAAAGAAAATCTGGACGACGAAGCTCGGTGACGTACGCGCTCCCAAGCACAGGAAGCTGGGAACCAGCAGCAACGCCTCGCCCGTCACCGACGGAAATGGGGTTTTTGTGTATTTCAAGAGTGGAACCCTTGCCGCGCTCGAGATGGATGGAACCGTTCGCTGGCAGCGTGATCTTACCGAAGAATTCGGCCCGGAAAAACTCTACTGGGACGCCGGAAGTTCGCCCGTCGTCATGGGCGAGTTCCTGGTCCTTCCTCGGCTCCACGCTGGAGACAGCTTCGTAGCAGGATTCGACAAAGCCACGGGAGAGATCCGCTGGCAGCAGGCGCGCAACTACGAGGTCCCAGCGGAGAACGACAACGGCTACACCACGCCCGTTCCCATCCGGCATGACGAGAAGGACGCTCTTCTCGTCTGGGGCTCCGACCACCTGACGGCCCATGCTCTCGCCGATGGCGCGCTCCTCTGGTCCTGTGGCGGCTTCAATGCCGCTGGGATGAAGATGTGGCCCGCCATCGCCACTCCGGTAGTGGTCGGCGACATCGCGGTGGTTCCCGTGGGCCGGGACGATCGCAGTCAGGCGCAGGTCCACGGAATCCGGCTCGGCGGGAGTGGTGACGTCACGGAAACCCACAGAGTCTGGAAGCGAGAGGATCTTGGCGTTTTCGTCGCCAGCCCGATCGCCTACGAAGGAAAGGTCTACCTGCTTCGCAACAAGGGAGCGGTTGCCTGCCTCGACCCGACGGATGGATCGACGCTTTGGGAGGCTGAGTTTCCGAAGAGTGCCGACGCCTACTATGCCTCCCCCGTCATCGCCGGCGGGATTCTCTACGCGGCCCGAGAGGATGGGATGGTATTCTCGGCTCGGGTCGGCGATGCCTTCGAGCTTCTTGGCGAGAACGACATGGGAGAACAAATCCTGGCTACTCCCGTGCCTTTCGACGGCCGACTGCTGATCCGTGGCTCCGAGCATCTCTTCTGCGTGGAATAGGCCTCGCCGATCATGTCCGAGTCCAATCTGACCTGCGGCTTTCACGTCCGCGAGGTGGCGGATGTCCGTGCGGACGAATGTTCTTCATCGCTGTCCGCGTGGGACAGCGGTGACTTGAAACTCGGTCGCGACGCCACCCGCCATGGCTTTGTTCTCTCGGGGCGGGGGTTGAGCTCCAGATCGAGCAAAGGAGGTCTCTTGTAGGTGAGGGCAAGTAAATCTTGCTCGTGGTGAGAGCACTCTACGCTCCGAGAAGGGTCGCGGCTTCACGGTGAGCCGACATGGCTACCGAGGCGTTTTCAGATTGGAGGGGCGGTCGAGGAGATGGGCCGGCCTCGCTATACCTCTGGTTGCACCGACTCGCTGCTTCTCGCTCCGGTCATGCTCGGTGATCCCTGCCTCAAGCTTTGCCACGACCCTCCCGAAACAGATCAGTCCCAGCATAAGCATCCCTCGCTCCGTGCCGGGGTGGTGGTGAACGGCACTGGAAAATGCGTGACCCCCTCGGCAAGCCATCCACTGGAACGGGGCACGCGTTTTGCCATATCCACCGGTGCGGTCCATAGCTCCCATACGCAGGAGGAAGTCTTCGTGCCTATCGTTCGGCACCCGGACATTGATTGTGGTCCGACCCACGAGGAGCATCCAGTGGTCAACCGCACGATCTGGAACCCTGACCGGGTTCAGCATGTGTTGGATGGGACCATCGAGGAACGCTCGCCGCGCTATGGCATGCGTCTCTGGATGCTGCTGATGTTTGAGCTCTGGAGAGAGCGGGTCGGTGCCGTAAGATAATGCTAGCGAACTCTCTCGATCGCCGAGAACTCGGACGCGGTCGCCTTCGCGTAAATGCCGACGTGCGTCACGCTTTCAAGGTTCGAGGGAAGCTGATGCTCGACTCGGGTGTCGCCGACTTCGAGGATGAGCCTTGAGTGCTCGAGGTCGATGGTCACCGTCGCCCCGAACTCGTCTTTCGGATCAAAGCCGGCGGTCTTGCTTGCTCCAATTTTGACGTTGGCCCAGGAGCCGTCGAAGGCGCCGTGACGGTTCATGCCGATCAGCGTGCCTGCCTTGAAGAGCTGATCATTGCGATCGGCAGACCCGAAGCAGAAGCAGGCGTTGCGGGTTTTGGAGTCGGTCGCCGTCCTGTAGCGAAGGCGGAAGGTCGCCTTCTCCTGGATCGGCTCCTCGAGTTTCCGAACGGCGAAGCCCTCGCTGTCTCCGCTGTCGAGCAGGTAGCCGAATTCGCTTTTCGAGAGGGTCGCCCCGCGAACCACGTCAAATTCCGCACCCGCCTCATTGGTCCCTTGTGGAAGCTCTCCGCCGCGCCGCTTGCCTCCCCCGTTGGGAACGTCTAGCCACCACTCGCTCGGTCCTTCTTCCTCGATCCCATTCCAGACTTCGAGGAATTTCGACTTCATCTCGGCGAGCCGTTCGGGCTGGGTTCCCGCGAGATCGTTGTCCTCGGTGGGATCATTCTGAACGTCGTAGAGCTGGAAATTCTGGAGCGTCTGGTCGGCGATGATTTTCCAGTCGCCGATCCTCATCGCGGCATGACTCTTCGCGGGCGCAATGTGGGTGCGCCAGAACAGCGGGACGGCCCGTTCGATCGGCTGCCCCGTCAGCGCAGGCAGAAAATTTGCGCCGTCGATGGTACGGTCGTCGGGCAGGGGGATGTCGGTGATTGCGAGCAGTGTCGAGAAGATGTCCGATCCGATGATGGGGACGTCGCTGACTGCGCCGGGAGTCACCTTTCCGGGCCAGCGGACGATTGCCGGCACTCGAATCCCGCCCTCGTGACTGTCCCGTTTCCGACCGCGAAGGCCGCCCGTGGATCCCCAGGTGCGGTTCTGCTGGGATTCGGGAGCCTTGGCGTTGCCCTTTCCCGAACCCTCGGGGCCGTTGTCGCTGGTGAAGATCACGAAGGTGTTCTCGCGAAGACCAAGCTTGTCGAGGGTCGCCATGAGGTTGCCGAAAGCGTGGTCGAGCTGGGTGACGTTTCCGTGGTGCTGGCGGATGCCCGGGTTGTCGATTTCCGAGTAGAGTTCCTGGAACTCGGGATCGCTTTCGATTGGCAGGTGGGGTTCGTGGGTCCAGACCGTCACGAAGAACGGCTTCTCAGGATCGCGTTCGTCCGTCAGCCAGCGGGAGGTCTCCGCTGCCACAAGGGGTGCGGCAAAACCGGTCAGGGGACCGACTACCTCGCCGTTGCGGACGAAATTATTCGGGTCCTTGTGGGAGGGCGAGGCGTTGTTCTGGGTCGCGAACCACCAGTCGTAGCCGTGGTCGTCGGGTTGGGGCTGCTCCGGGCGATTGAAGTAGCCGTTGAGATGCCACTTGCCGCTATGCATCGTCTCGTAGCCTTTCGTCTTGAGCAGTTCAGGAAGCGTAATCTCACTCTCGCGAAGGTGGGCTTCGTTGCCGACGGGAAGCCAGCGCCAGACACCGTTTCGATACGGAGTCCGTCCCGTGAGCACGGAGGAGCGGCTCGGCGAACAGACCCCACAGGCTGCGTAGGCCTGAGTGAATCGGACTCCTTCCGTGGCGAACTTGTCGAGATGAGGCGTCTGGATTTTCGGGTGCCCGTAGCAGGCAAGATCGCCCCAGCCCAGATCGTCCGTGAGATAGACAATGAAGTTGGTCGGCTCCTCAGCCTGAGCCGGAAGAATGCTGAGCGGGAAAAGGAGACCGAATAGGAGGCGCCGGATCATGGCTCGCATCGTGGCGGGACGCTTGATGTCTGGCAACTCAGTTTGTAGTCTCGAAAATGTGGTTCGAGGATCTGGTTGGTTTTGCCGAAGAACATCCCGATCAGGTGCGGGCCAATCTCGAGGCGTCGGACGAGCTGCTTCGATCCAAGGTGAATGGGCGAACTTTCGGCTGCGGCGAACTCACCACGCCATCACTTGAGGAGTTGCGAGCGGAAACCGGATGTCTATCCGAGCATCGTGATCTCGTCGTGGAAGAGGTCGTGGCCGATGTTCAGGCTCTCCATCTGGAGCCGGCTTCGGCGGGAGCCTGCTTTCAAGTTGCCTCTCAGTTTAACTTGCTGGAGATGACCGGGCCTGGGGTGACCCCCGAGCAGGGTGTCGGAATCTACGAGTACGACCGCACTCAGGGACCGGCGTGCGCGATCGCTTGTGGAGCTGGCACGGTCTACCGCAACTACTTCGCCGATGTGGGAAACGGACAGGTTGGCCAGACCGCCGCGCGGCAGATCGACTGCCTCGCAGACTTGGGGCAAATCCTCGGGAATGACGATGACGCGCTTTGGTCGATGCAGAACGGCTATGCGCTGGCTTCTCTCGACGGACTCCGCGCGATCGGCGAGCTAGTTGCAGTCGCAGGCGAACAGGAGCGGGAGGCACTTCGCGGAAAGCTTCGGATCGGCGTGCATTCCAATGTCGAGGTCACCCTCAAGGGCGCGGGTCATCGGGTCACTCAGATTTATGCTTCCGCGTTGCCCGTCGCGTACTCTGAGTTTTCCGCAGACCATTGGGAGCCCTTCGCGCGCCTCGTGCTCGAGGCTTCGTATGAGGCAACTCTTCGGGCGGCCGCAATACAGGCTGGAGAGCGGGAAGGAGCTTGCGAGGTGTACCTGACGAGGCTCGGTGGCGGTGCGTTCGGAAACCGGTCGGAGTGGATCATCGATGCCGTCCGCCGGGCTCTTCATCTCGTTGAAGGAGCCGGGCTTCGAGTTCGGATCGTCAGCTACGGAGGGTCTCAACCGGATGTCGCCAAGCTCGCTGGAGAGTTCTCCGAATATTGATGGGTCTCTACTCTTCCAGAGGTTTCGGCTCGTCTCTGACCACTCGCCATTGAGTCGCCTCTTGTTCTCTTTCTTCGAATGGCACGCCGACCGATTTGAGGAATTCGACGACCTCACCTGCGAGAGCTTCCGCTTTTCCGCGGGGCCATTTTCCGGGGAGACAAGACAACCCCTCGTCCGGACGAATGATGGTCGGCCTGCCGTGGGAGCCCTTGGTGAAGCGATACCAGATCGACACGCCCCAGTCGTTTTGATCCTTGCCTGTCATTCCACTGGCCTGGCCGAGCGAGATGGACACGGAAAGGATCGATTCCAAGGTGGCCTTGCCCTTCAGAAGGCGGAGACGGCCCATCCGTTGCACGAGTCTGATCTCGAATCCGTCGCTCTCAAGGATGGGGTGACCGCCGAGAGAGGTCAGGAGGTCGGCGCCCCAAAAGCGCAGACTACCTGCGGATTGAATACTGGAACGGAGGCCGAAGAAGACAATGCCAAGCCACAAGATCGCGGGGATCCGCTCCGCGATGCCAGTCCCAAAAAAGAGCAGGTAGATCGCGAACCCGCCAAAAACAATGACGATCAATACGATTCCGGTCAGGCAGCCAAGATCACCACGGCCGCGTGGCAATTTCAGCTCAGAGACTTGCTTCCTGTGTCGACTCATCCGTGCGGCTAGTCGCTCCTGGTGTGATGAAGGACCACCCGAGTCCGACGATTTGACAGAAGCGAGGCTGGGGCCTGAGGCCGATTGGTAAAACTCAACTTTCTTTTAGGGAAGCAATTCGACACATTAATGGAGGCTCTTTGATGGACAGATCTGCATCAGGATAGAGCGCTTTTCCGCGTCGAAGGATCTCCGCGAAAACGCGCATCGCCTCCTCCGGATCTTGAATGAGCGGCTCCGGCGGGGTGTCCTTGAGAGGGCGCTTGTAAACGATCCTTTCGATGAAGGATTCTACTCCAAGCGGGCTTCTGAGGCACTCACTTTCGGCCTTTTGTTGTTGATAGGAAGCCCGCCGTTTCCCCTCTACACCTTCTTTGTGCCAGGCCTAACGAGGGGAATTTTCGCAAGTTCCTCAGGCACCTCATCGGGCGCGTAGGTGGGGAACACCGCTTCGAGGCAGCTGACGAGAGGCCAGGTTTCCCAGGTGTCCTTGCCGGAGCGGTTCACAAGGGTGAACACGCCGGCGAGTTCGGCGCCCTGGCCGAGGACAAATTCCTTGAGTTCCTTGAGCGTGCCGCCGGTGGTGATGACGTCTTCGGCCATGATGATTCGCTCGCCCTCGTCGATCTGGAAACCGCGTTTGAGGACCATTTCATTGTCGACTCGCTCGGAGTATACGTGCCGGCAGCCGAGTACCAGGGCGAGCTGCTGGCCGACAGGGATGCCTCCGACCGCAGGACTCAGAACGACGTCGATCTGGCCGAGGGCGGCGAGGGCTTCCTTGCGCTGCAGGAGCATCTCGTGGACCAGCGCGGCATGCTGCACAAGTCGCCCCTTCATCACGTAGTGACCGGAATGGCGGCCGCTTGCGAGCTGGAAGTGGCCCTCTTCGAGAGCTCCGTGCTCAAGCAGGAAGGCGACGGTCTCTTCAAAGGTGGTTGGCAATTTCACGGGCATGATACTGGGCAAGTTCGGCGTAGGTTCGGGTGTCGCTATCGGCAGGGAAAAGAATTCCCCGGGAGACGTTGATGAGCATGGGGGCGGCTCGAGGCGCTTCCTCCTGGAACAGGCGGGAGAGGTCTCCGCCCTGGGCGCCGAGGCCGGGGACAAGAAGGGGGACGTCGGGGATGCGCTCGAGGATCTCGTCGCTCACCGAGGTGAGACCGAGGACGAGCCCTGCGTTGGGGTGGTCGGCGATCATCTCGACGACGTCCTCGAAGATGAGACGCCCGTCGCGCGAGTCGCGAAGCTGGAGGTCCTGAGACCCGGCGTTGGAAGTGACTCCGAGGACGTAGCTGAACTTGTCGCTGTACTCGAGGAAGGGAGTCAGGCTGTCGCGACCGAGGTAGGGGCTGAGCGTGACGCCATCCGCCCCAAGGACGTCGAAGGCGGCCTTGGCGTAGTATTTCTGCGTGGCACCAATGTCGCCGCGTTTCACGTCGAGGACCACGGGGATCGTTTCATCGATGTCGCCGCGCAGGTCTTCTAGCATTTTCATTCCCTCCCAGCCGAGTGCTTCGAAATAGGCGGAGTTTGGTTTGAAAGCGGCTGCGTAGGGCGAGGTCTCCTCGATGATGTGCTTGAGGAAGTCGTAGGGATCTTTGCCGTCGAGGAGTTCGGGGCGCGGGTCGAGACCGACGCAGAGCCGAGAACCGGTTGCTTTAAATCGAGCCTTGAGTTTATCGAAGTAGGTCATGACGAGGGAGGGCGTTTACCTAGCGGTCGAGAAGGACTTTCTTCCCAAGAACGACGCGGTCGATACGGCCGTCGAGTTCCTTGTCGAGGAATGGGGTGTTGCTGCTCTTCGACTCCATGAAGTCGGCGGTAAAGGTGGTGGTGGCTCCGGGATCGAAGACGAAGAAATCGGCGGGGGCCCCTTCGGCAACGCGGGCCGGCTCGATGTCGATGAGCTTGCGAGGCTCGTCCGCGTAACGCTCCACCAGCAGATCCCAGCCGAAGATGCCGGGCTTGATGAAGTGGTGGAACAGGCAGCCCACTGCCATGTCGAGTCCGGTGATTCCGAAGGGGGCGGAAACGAAGTCCTGGTTTTTCTCGAAGGCGGTGTGGGGCGCGTGATCGGTGGCAATAACGTCGAAGACGCCGTCCAGGAGTCCTTGAAGCAAGCCCTCCCGATCCTTCGCAGTGCGCAGGGGAGGGTTCATCTTGTAGGAGGTGTCGTAGTCCAGAATGTCGTCGTCGCAGAAGATGAGGTGATGCGGGGTTACCTCGCAGGTCACTTTGACTCCCTCCTCCTTGAAGCGCCGGATCAGTTCCATCCCGAGCCGAGTCGTGACGTGCTGGATGTGGACATGGGTGCGGGTCTCGGCGGCGAGCAGGATGTCACGGGCGAGACAGCACTCCTCGCTGGCAGCTGGAATACCCGGGATGCCGAGTCGATAGGAAGCCTCGCCTTCATGCATGGCGCCGCCCGCGCTCAGTTCACGGGTCTCGGCGTGGCTGGCGGTGAACAGCCCGTAGCCATCGGCGTATTCCATGGCGCGGCGAAGCACCATCGGGTCGGGAACCGGGTCCCCGTCGTCGGTCAGAAAGGCGACCCCCTTGGCCTTCATTCCTGAAATTCCGGCAAGTTCCTCTCCGAGGCGGCCCTTGGTGATGCAACCCGAGGTGAGCACGGGGATGGGGCTGGTCTTGGCGGCGATGTCGAGGACGGCCTGAACCATGCCGCCGCTGTCGATGGCGGGCGTGGTGTTGGGCATCAGGACGATCCCGGTGATTCCACCATTCACGGCGGAAGCGGCGCAGGTCTCGATGGTCTCCTTGTCCTCGCGCCCCGGTTCACGCCCGTGGACGTGAACGTCGAACATGCCGGGAACGATGATTTTACCGGACACGTCGATGACCTCCTCGCCCTCGGAAGGAGAAAGCCCGGGGGCGACTTCTGTGATGACCCCGTCGACAATGCGAACATCGGACTTCTTGGGCTCGCCCTTGGAGGCGGCGACTGAGCCGTCCTGGTACAAGGTGCTCGAGGATTTCTTGGCGCTGCTCATTGAAAGGAAATTAGGAAGCTGGATCGTCGGCCCGTTCGTGGGCCGGTTGAAGGGAGTAGAGAACCGCCATGCGGACGGCGATGCCGTTCTCCACCTGCTGGTTGATCAGCGAACGCTCGTAGTTCATGGCGGCGTCGGTGATCTCGACGCCGCGATTCACCGGGCCGGGATGCATGAGCCAGAGACCTTCTTTGCGGAGTCGGTCGAGGCGCGCGTCGGTAAGGCCGTATTTGGCGTGATATTCGCCGAGGGAAGGAAAGAACTGCACCCCCTGCCGCTCGCTCTGGACGCGGAGGAGGTACACGACGTCGGGTTGCCAATTCCAAGCGTCGTTCCAGTCGAAAAACGAAGGAAGCGTCGGGCGTCGGTAGGGCGAGAGAAAGCTGCGCGGTCCCAGAAGGGCAACCTTCGCGCCCATCTTCTCGAGGGCGGTCGAGGTGGAGCGAGCGACTCGGGAGTGGAGGAGGTCCCCGGCGATGAGGATCTTTTTGCCCTTCAAATCCCCGAGAGCCTCTTCCATCGTAAAGACGTCGAGCAGGGCCTGAGTCGGGTGGGCGTGGACGCCGTCTCCCGCATTGATCACCGCGGCGGGCGTGTGCTTCGCGATGAGACTGGGTACGCCCGGCATGGGATGCCGGACGATGATGTAGTCGGTCTTCATCGCCTGCAGGGTATCGACGGTGTCGAGAACCGACTCGCCTTTCACCACGGATGACCGACTCACCTGGAAGTCGGTGACGTCAGCGGAGAGACGTTTTGCGGCGATCTCGAAGGAAGTCTTGGTCCGCGTGGAAGGCTCGTAGAACAGGGTGAGCACCGATTTCCCTCGGAGGGTCGGCACTTTCTTGACTGATCGAGTAAAAAGGTCTTTGAACGGCTTGGCCGTTTCAAGAATCTGGCGAAGCTCCTCGATGGGAAGGGTTCTGATATCGAGAAGATCTTTGCGCATCAGTGAGTTATCTACGATTTTCCTCGATCCTTCGATTTAGAATTCTTGGTGAGGTAGACGACATCCTGTTCATCGCTTTCCGTGAAATGCACGCTGACATGGTCGCCGGGGTCGGTTTCGATCACCAGCCCGCAGGTGCTGGCGGCGATCGGGAGTTCTCGGTTCCCGCGGTCGACGATGACTGCGAGTTCGATGCGTGCCGGGCGTCCATAGTCCATGAGAGCGTCGATGGCAGCTCGGATGGTGCGACCCGAAAAGAGGACGTCGTCGAAGAGAACGACCCGGGCGCCCTCGATGCTCACGGGAAGCTTGGAGCCGCGAATGGTGGGAATCTTGGCGAGGTTGTCGAGGTCGTCGCGGTAGAGCGAGATGTCGAGCGAGCCCATTTCAAGATTGGGAAGACGTTCCTTCGTGAGATTCTGAATCCGCTGGGCGAAGGGAACTCCGCGTGTCTCGATGCCGACAAAGACGTCGGGCTGACCCTTCTTGCTTCCGGCGGCAATCTCGTCGGCTATGCGGGAAAGCTCGGCGGCGAGCTCCTCGGCGTCGAGGAGGGGCTGGCGTGATGGCTCGCCCTTGCTGGTGTTCGGCTGGCTCAAGCTTCGAAGTGGAGTCTTCCGACGTCGCTGCGCCGCTGGCAACCGTCGAAGTCGATCTTTTGGGACTGGGCGTAGGCGTTTTCAACGGCTTCTTCGCGGGTCGCCCCGCGGGCGACGACGGCAAGCACGCGGCCTCCAGCGGTTTCGTAGCCGTCGCCGGAGCTGGTCTTGCGAGTCCCGGCGTGGTAGATGCGGGCATTGGTCACCTCGTTGAGGCCGGAGATGAGGTCGCCGCTGTGCGAGCTTGCTGGATAGCCCTTCGAGGCGAGGACCAGGCACACGCTCCATCCATCGTGAAAGCGGAGGAGTTCCGGCTTGAGCTGTCCCTTGGCCCCGGCGGCGACGTATTCGGCGAGATCCCCATCGACGAGCGGCATGACCGCCTGGCATTCGGGGTCACCAAAGCGGCAGTTGTACTCAAGCATCTTGGGGCCGTCAGGGGTGAGCATGAATCCGAAGTAAAGGAAGCCGCAGTAGGGGAGTCCGTCTTTTCCGAGACCAGCCACCGTGCGGGCCACGGCGGTCTCCTCAATCTCGGCGAGAAGTTCGGGGGTGATCAGGTCCCGCCCAGCGACCGCGCCCATCCCGCCCGTGTTGGGGCCTTCGTCGCCGTCGGCGATGCGCTTGTAGTCGCGAGCGGGGGCAAGGATCTGGTACTCGCCGTTGCTGACCGCGCAAAAGATCGAAACCTCGGGGCCCTCGAGGCATTCCTCGACCAGCACGGGGGCTTCTCCAAAGCGCTTGGCGAGGTAGACCTCGTCGAGGAAGGCTTCCGCCTCGGCCTCGTCGGCGCAGACGGCGACACCCTTGCCGGCGGCGAGCCCGTCGAACTTGAGAACGACCGGGTACTTGGTGATCGCGGCCCGAGCTTCCTCGAGAGAGCCGACGCGACTGCAGGCTCCGGTAGGGATGTCATGCCGGACCATGAACTCCTTGGCAAACCACTTGCTCGCCTCGAGTTGGGCAGATTCCTTGGGTGGACCCCAGCAGGGGATGCCAGCAGCGGCGCAGGCGGCCGATAACCCTTCGTCCTTCACTAGCCAGCTTTCCTCGCCGGCGACACAGAGATCGATCTCGTGACTCTTCATCGTGGCGATAAGAGAGGGGAGGTCTTCGGCTTGAAGAAGCGTCGCCGTCTCGGCGATGGCGTCGCTCCCCGGCCAGGCGAAGAGCTGTGGTGCGCTTGCCGATTCAGCGAGAGCGGTGACGAGGGCGTGTTCGCGTCCTCCTTGACCTACGACGAGGATGTTCATGGTTTTGTGGAGACGGGGGGCGGCGTGCTCTCCACGGAGTCCACGGTGAAAAGATCATAGGGCCTTCCCTCGCGGTCTTCCATATAGTGAATGAAAGCCTGGTTGGCGATGCGGTTTCCGCCCGGGGTGGGGTAGTTGCCGGTAAAGTACCAGTCACCGTGGCCGGGCAGCGCCTGATGAAGATTGTAGATCGTCTGATACACAATGGAGAGTTTTCCTTTCCACGGAACATCCTTCGGGTAAACGAGTTCCGCGATCTTTGCCGAGATTTCCGTAGGAGTGAATGGGTCGTAGAGCCGGCGCATACCGTTCTCCATTTCAGCGACGGGTCTGAGTAGTTGCGCCCGGCATTCATCCTCGATCTCGTGGAGAATGGCCATCTCACCCCGTTCACGCAGCAGTTCGACCGCAGCCTGGAAGGCGATGAACTTGCCGAGCTCGGACATGTCGATTCCGTAGCAATCCGGGTAGCGGATTTGAGGGGCGGTCGAGACGATCAGGATATGACTGGCGCCGGTGCGGCTCAGGATCCGCAAAATCGACTGCCGAAGGGTCGTTCCACGCACGATCGAGTCATCGAGAACCACCAGAGTACCGCCTTTGGGAACGGTGCCATAGGTGATGTCGTAGACGTGAGAGACCATCTGGTTGCGGCCTTTCTCCTGGCTGATGAAGGTCCGCATCTTGACGTCCTTCGCGGCGACCTTCTCACCGACCGGCCAGTCCTTCATGATCAGCGCATCGATGCCGTCGGCGTCGAGGGTCCCTGCCGCGAGTCGCTCCACGAGCGCGTCGCGGACCTCTTCTCGGCGATGCATTCGAAGACCGTCCATCATCCCGAGATAGGCGACCTCCGCGGTATTCGGAACGTAGCTGAACACGGCCTTGGGGATTTCGGAGTCGCCGCCGATCGCCTTGGAGATCTGGGGGACAAGCAGAGCGCCGAGGTGTTTGCGCTCCGCATAGATTTCCGGGTCATTGCCTCGTGAGAAGTAGATCCGCTCGAAGGAGCAGGGGGTCTTCTTCTCTTCAGGACAGAACCGTGAAATACTATGGCTCCCGTTGGCGCGCACCACGAGGGCGTGGCCGGCGGGGAATTCCTCCACCTCTTCGGGTTCGAGATCGAAGACGGTGGCCAGCGCCACCCGTTCCGATGCGACCGCGACGAACTCGTCGTTGATGAAGTAGTGACAGGGTCGGATGGCGCGCGGGTCGCGCATGGCAAAGGCGTCTCCGTTGCCGACACAGCCGAGAATCGCGTAGCCGCCGTCCCAAACGCGGCTCGATTGCCCGAGGATGTTGCCGACGTCGATCTGCTCGGAAATCTGTTCGGGGATCTTTTGCGGATCGACCCCGTTGTCGCGAAGCAGCCGGTAGAGATCGGTGTGAGCCTCATCGAGATGATAGCCGATCTCCTCGAGGACCGTCTGCGTGTCGGTGTCGAAGACCGGGTGCTGACCACGCTGGATGAGCTTGCCGTTGAGCTCGGAGGCGTTGGTCATGTTGAAGTTGCCCAGCACCATCAGAGTCCGCGTCTGCCAGTTGCTTTTACGCATGTAGGGGTGGCAGGAGGAAGCTCCGAACACGCCAGAAGTTCCATAGCGGAGGTGGCCGAGCAGGACCTGCCCGCTAAACTCGAAATTGGCGGCGATCGACTCGGGATCTTCCGGATCGATGATGCCACGCTTCACCATCTTGTCGAATCGTCTCATCTGACCGCCGAACACTTTGGCCAGCGAGTCGCCCTTGGCGGAGCGGTCGCGGAACATGTACGAGCGTCCCACGGGAACGTCGATCTTGCAGGACCCGATGCCGATGCCGTCCTGCCCCCGGTTGTGCTGCTTCTCCATCAGGAGGAAGAGCTTGTTGAGGCCGTAGAGAGCCGTGCCGTACTTCTCGTGGTAGTAGGAGAGAGGCTTGAGGAGCCGGACCATGGCGATGCCGCATTCGTGATGGATCGGGTCGCTCATATCGTAGTGGGTGGGGCAGCAGCGCAGCGCGGAAGGGGTTGACTAGGTAGGGGAGGCGACGGTCACTCTTACACCGCGTTCGGCAGAAATCTCGCCGAGGCGGACACCCCCCGCGCCGACGGTGAGCGTCGTCTCGACGTCCTCGGGCGCGACGATGGCGACCCAGCCGATGCCAAGGTTGAAGGTGTTCGGGGCATCCTCTGGATCCACGTGCTCGAGGATTTTCTGCACGGTCTCGTCCTCCCAGTAGGGGACCTGAAGGTCGGCACCCTTGTCGGGAAAGACCCGCTCGAGGTTCTCGGGAAGCCCGCCGCCAGTAATGTGCGCGTAGGCGCGGGGCGTGACTCCGGCCGCCTTCATCCCCTCGACGACGTCGTGATAAAGACGGGTCGGCGCGAGCAGGTGGCGCATTTCTTCGGCAGAAAGATCGCCTCGCTTGTCGGCGACGCGTCGGATGAGACTCCACCCGTTGGCATGGAAGCCGTCCGAGCGCCACCCGATGAGGACGTCACCCTCGGTGATCGTCGAGGGGTCGATCACCTCGCCCTTCTCCGCGACCCCAATGCAGAAACCCGCCATCTCGATCGTGTCTTCCGGCACGAGCCCCGGCATTTCCGCCGTCTCTCCGCCTGCAAGAATGCAGCCGCAGTCCTCCAGATACTCCGCCATGCCGGCGACGAAGCGCGCCAGCTGGGCCTTGTCGAGCTTGGGCACCCCGAGGTAGTCGAGGAACATGATCGGCTCCGCGCCGGTCGTGATGATGTCGTTCACGCTCATCGCGACGAGATCCTTGCCGGCAGCCTCGGGCATGTCGTGCTCGAGCAGCGGCTCGACCTTGGTGCCGATGCCGTCGCAGCCGGTGAACAGCACGGGTGCCGTCCAGCGCGAGAGATCAAAGCCAGCGGCAAAAAGACCAAAGGCACCGTAAAGCTGATGCTTCTTCTCGGTGCGCGCACGGAGTTCATCGATGTCGCCGACAAAGGAGGCCGCCTCGTGGATGTCCACGCCGGCTCCCTTGTAGGTCATCTTGCCATTGTCGGTGCCGGTGCTCATAGGGTGGGGGTGGAAGAGGAAGAGGAGTTGTCCGAATCTGTCGAATCCGAGGAGGTCACCGTCACATTGGAAGTCTGCGCATTCAAGGCGCGCCACTGATCAAACCAGGTGCCGGTATCTTCTTCTGAATGATTGTCACCATTCTTGATCGCGGCAGCCTGAGGCGCACTCGGATGGGTGCGGCGGGAGCGGTACACCTGCTGCTGAAGCAGGGTCGTTCGAATTCGGTTTCTCATGCGTTTGCGGGGGCCACCTTTCCGGCAATCTGATCGTGGATGCTCTTGAAGAAGTGATAGCCCCAGCCCCACTCGGCGTCGCCGTGGTGGTGACTCCAGTCCCGGTCGTAGTGCTGGGTCTGGGTGAGGAAGCGCTCGGGGTGCGGCATGAGCCCGAAGACTCTTCCGGTCTCGTCCTGAATGCCCGCGATGCGCTCGTGGGCTCCATTGACGTCCTCCACGTACTGCAGGGTCACCAGTCCCTTCGCGAGGTACTCGGCCGCCTTGCCCTCGGGAGCGACGAAGCGACCCTCGGCATGGGCAATGGGCAGCTCGAACTCGGAGGGAATACCCTGGAGGTAGAAGCTGTCAGGTGCGGTCACCTTCAGGCCGGCCCATTGGCATTGAAACCGTCCCGAGACATTGTCGACGAGGCTCCCTTCGGGGAGAAGGCCCAGCTGCGTCAGGATTTGAAATCCATTGCAGATCCCGAGCGCGTACCCGCCCTTGGCCAGGTAGTCTTCGAGAGCCGTGCCGAGCTTCTGCATGATCCGAAGCTTGGCAAATCGACCCGACATGACGTAGTCGCCGTAACTGAACCCGCCGGAAAACACGACCAGCGAGACTCCTTCCAGCGAAGCAGGCTCAAGGAGTTCGGTCGGCAGCAACGAGGTGCGAAACCCGACCGTCTCAAGAGCTCGGGCGGTCTCCTCGTCGGCATTGGTCCCAGGGAACTTTAGCAGTAGGGCGTGAGGCGATTCTTCCATGATTCCTTGAGTTGGGCGATGGGCTCGGGCTTTCCGATCGTTTGGTCGCCGGTGTTGCTGTTCCAGAAGTGAAGATCGGAGCCGTCATTGGACTCGCCGACGATGGCAAAGGGCATCCCTTCGAAGTAAGCGGCGACCTCATCGACCTGGTCGGCAGCAATCTCGAGAACGATCCGCCCCGGTGCTTCCGAGAAGAGAATCTGTGTTGTCCCATGCTTGTCGGAATCGACGGGGATCTTGCCGATGTCGATGTCGAGACCGCCCACTTCGGAGAAACCGAGTTCCGCAAAAGCCACACCGAGTCCGCCTTCGCTGGCGTCGTGCGCGGCGAGAATTCCGCCCGTGTCGCGGGCCTTCGCAAAGGCACGATAGCGTTCCATCGCGGCGTCGCAGTCGAGTCCGGGCACTTCGGCATCCGCAACGCCCCGCAGGCGAGCCCAGACGCTCCCGCCCATGAGGCCGGTGGTCTCACCAAGCACCGCGATTTTGGAGTTCGTGCGGCGGAGTGAGGAGCCGGGAATGATCGAGCCTTTCGAAATGATTCCCATGCCGCTGACCAAGATCGTCGTAGGGATGGAAACAGGCCCGTCTTCCGTTTCAAAGTAGTTGTAGAAGCTGTCCTTGCCGGACACGAAAGGCGCGCCGTAAGCGACGGCCGCGTCCGAGATTCCCTTGCAGGTCTCGACGAGGGCTCCGAGGATCTCGGGTTCGTCCGGGTTGCCGACGCAGAAATTGTCGAGGATCGCAATCTGACCAGGGTCCGCACCGGCGATCACCATCTGGCGGACGCATTCGTCAACACAGGCGATCCCCATCTCTAGTGGGGCCGTCTTGCCCCATTCAGGAAGCAGAGCAACCGCCATCGCGACCGAGTTCTCCGAGCCGGATACCGAGAAGGCACTGCCGTCCTGTGGCGCGTCGCCCGTCGCGCCTGCGAGCGGCTTAAGAATGGTATGCCCCTGCACTTCGTGGTCGTATTCTCGAATGATCGCCTCCCGCGAGCAAATCGCGAAGTCGGAGAGCAGTTCCGTGAGTGGTGACTCCGACTCGGCGAGAGACCAGTCGTGATCGGTCCGGAAGGCGGGAGGCGTCCAACTGGCGTTCATCTTGCGCCGCGGCGCATCGTGGAGCTTTCCGCACTCCAACTCGCAGACCATGTTCCCGGCGTGTTCCACCTTGAGAATTCCGCTTCCATCCGCCTCCCCGATCTGAACGCATTCCGTTTCGTAGATTTTCGCCAGCGCGAGCACCTCGTCGAGGTCCTCTGGCAGGATCGCAAAGACCATGCGCTCCTGGCTTTCGGAGACAAACAGCTCCCAACTCAGCATACCCTCCTCCTTTACCGGACAACGGTCCAGCCACACGGTCCCACCTACCACTTCGAGCATTTCACCGGTCGCACTGGAGAACCCACCCGCGCCGCAATCGGTGATGCATTGGATCCATCCTTTTTCCCGCGCTGAAAGGATAAAGTCGGCTACCTTTTTCTCTTCGATGGGGTTGCCGATCTGAACGGCTTGCTGATCTTCGGCGTGACTGTCGGTCGTCAACGAGGCCGAGGAGAAGGTCGCTCCGTGGAGACCGTCTTTTCCGGTGCGGCCTCCTGCGGCCATCACCAGCATGCCCGGCTTGATCTCCTTGGGGATGTCCTCGATGGGAATGATCCCGGCCGTCCCGCAGAACACCAGCGGATTATAGATATAGGCCGGATCGAACTGCAGAGCCCCCGTGATCGTCGGAATGCCCATGCGGTTCCCGTAGTCACGCACGCCGCGGACAACGCCGCGGAGAACTCCGATGGGGTGAATCACGTCCTCCCCGGCGATATCCGCTGGATCGGTTTCAGGCGATCCAAAGCAGAACACGTCAAGAGACGCGACCGGCTTGGATCCCTTGCCGGCCCCGAGAATGTCGCGGATCACTCCGCCGAGGCCCGTGTTCGCGCCCGCGTAGGGCTCAATTGCGGACGGGTGATTGTGGGTTTCCGCCTTGAGACAGACCGCAAGCTTGTCGTCGAGCGGAATAAAGCCCGCGTTGTCGTGGAAGCAGCTCAGCACAAAGCCAGGCCGCTCCTCCATGATCGCGAAAGTGGGCGCGGCGATGTACGTCTTGAAGAGACTGTCGACCGTCTCGGTCCCAGCAGCCGTTTCATGAGTGATCAGTGCGCCAAAGACGCGGTGCTTGCAATGCTCACTCCATGTCTGAGCGACCACTTCAAGCTCGACGTCGGTCGGTTCGCGACCTGCATCGGCAAAATACTGCTGGGCAGCCAGCATGTCCTCCCGCGAAAGCGAGAGCTTCATCTCCTTGCTCAGAGCAAGTAGGTCGTCCCCGTCCAGATCAAGAATCGGGATGGTGCGATAGGTGGCGGCGGATACGGCAGAATCAGACATGATTGACCTCCCAGGTGTGGATGGCGGGATTCACGATATCGCGAAG
>ENA-ORXT01001090-ORXT01001090.1-marine-metagenome-genome-assembly--contig:-NODE-1090-length-38295-cov-18.860694_pt1 | contig 38295 bp, 23 predicted proteins | sample MGYA00237868_ERZ511482 | MGnify/ENA metagenome assembly ERZ511482 | reverse complement strand
AGCGGGGCGGGTCAGGCGGGAGTCGGGCGTGTTCGAGCGGCGGTGAGCCAGGCGTAGACGAGGAGGCAGCCTGCGAGGACAGCCGCCGCGTTGGCCAAGAGGTGGAAGCCGAACGACTGCTTGACGAAGCCCGAACCGAACGCCGCGATCGCACCGCACAGACTCATCGTGAGATCCGATGTTCCCTGCACTTCGACTTTGCTCTGTGCCGGCACCGACGTGGTCAGCAACGTCGATCCGGCGATGAGGCCGATGTTCCAACCCAGGCCGAGGAAGAACAGGCCGATGAACATCAGCGCCGGCACGTACCCGGCCATGACTGTCGACACCGTCCCCAATCCCAGGATCACGGCGCCGATCTGAATCGACCTCACCCGCCCGATCCGTTCGACCGCGCGACCCACGAACGGCGCCAACCCGTACATGCCGAGAATGTGGACGGCGATGACGAAGGCGGACAGGTCTGCGTGATCATGGTCCTTCATGTGCGGCGGCGTCATCGTCATCACACCGACCATCACCGCCTGGGAGATCGCCATGGCCGCAAAACCCAGCTTGGCTCCCGACGACTGAGCGATGACGTCGATCGATGCACGGACCTGCTTGATCGGCCGAGTGCGTTCCGCGGTCGGGTCGATCCCACCCGACACCGCCAGCGGGTCGGGTCGCAGACGGACCCACACGACACCCGCGGCGATGAGAAACATGACCGACGCGAACAGAAACGGACCGACCAGTTCGTCGAGGCCGACACGCCCTGCCACCGCCTTCTCGAACGGCGTGAGGAGCGGCCCGAACACTGCACCAAGCGCACCGATCCAGACGATTGCCGCAATCGCAGTCGCCTGGTGATCCGGCTCAGCAAGGTCCGCCGCGACGTAGCGCCCTTGCAGCGTCGACGCCTGCCCAGCGCCGAAGAGGACCATGCCCACGACGAACAGCGGGAAGAACCGAAGCTGCCCGCCAGTCGCCGCGATCGCCGAGCCAGCTGCGCCGATCAGCAGCGCACCGACCATTCCCGGGCGGCGACCGCGCCGTCGCATGAGCGCCGCCAGCGGCACCATGGTGAGCGCGGCGCCCAGTGTGAACGACGCACTGCCGATGCCCGCCAGGCGATCCGACCCGAGCAGATCGCTGGCCAACAGCGTGACGACGGCCACCATGCCCGCCACGGCGGCCTGGCCGGGAACCTGCGCCAAGCGCAACGACGTGAGTGTCCGACGCTGCAGCGCCGCGCGCTCGGCGGTTCCCTGCTCGATCGTGACGGTCACGGACGAAGTTTGTCAGATCGCACCGTCCCGAACCGCAGCAGAAATCGCTCGCTCAGCGCAAGAGCAACACCGCGAGCCCGACCGCAGCGACCGCCACGACGGCGCCGAAAACCAGGAGCGGCGAGCGGCGTCGCGACAGCGTCGCAACGGTCGGCGCCTCGACCACCGGTGGCGTCGACGAACGCGTTGGGCGCACGACGGTGTGATCGTCAGCTGCATCCCACGGCGACCAACCGGGCGGCCAGAGCGACGGGTTCGACGGGGACGAGATCTCATCGTCCAGGCGTGGAGCATCACTCGGATGCTCGCCGCTTGCGGCGGCGACGGCATCGCCCGGCCGACCGATGGTGGACTCGTCGCCATCGGCGCTGACCGACAACGAGCGATCCTGCCGACGTTGCGGGATCGGCGTCCGGTCGAACCCGAACTCGGCTTCTGTCTGGCGGAGCGCAACGACGAGTGCACCGGCGCTCTCCGGCCTGTCGGCGGGCGCCTTGGCCAAGCAGGTCCGCAGCACGTCTCTCAGCGAATCGGTCACGTCGTCGCGGCTCAGCTCCGGCGGCGCCTCGGTCATGATCTTGGCCAGCGTCGCTTCCATCCGCGGCGACGCGAACGGCGGTTCACCCTCCAGGAGGTGGAAGAGCGTGGCCCCCAGTGAATAGATGTCCGATGCTCGCGTGGCACGCCGGCCGTCGAGGGCTTCGGGCGAGGCGTACGCCAGCGAGAGGCCGCTCGCTGCGGACACGCTGCGCTCGACATCGATCACCGAGATCCCGAAGTCGCTCAGCGCCGGCTCGCCATAGTCCGACAACAGAATGTTGTGCGGCTTGACGTCACGGTGCAGCACGCCGGCGTCGTGGGCGACCTGGAGTGCTGAGCCGATCTTGACGCCGAGTTGCAAGACCTCCCCGACGGGACGACGGCCTTCGCCGGCGAGCAGTTCGCGAACGGTTCCGTGGTACAACTCCATCACGATGCAATGCCGGCCGTCGTCGGTGACCGCGTCGTGGTACACGGTGACGATGTTCGGATGCCGAGACAACAGCCCGAGGGCACGACACTCGCGCTCGAAGGTCTGCTGTTCACCGGTCGATTCGAGGTCGGCATGCAGCACTTTGACGGCGACCTGCCTGCCGAGCCCGGCTTGCTCAGCGCGATACACCGCCGAGAATCCGCCCGCGCCGATGCGCGTGAAGTGCTGGTAGCCCTCGACTCGAATCGTGGAACGCGCCTGGCCCATGCCTCCCCGTTCTACAGGAGTGGTTTGAGGAACTGGCCCGTGAAGCTCGCCGAGATCTTCGCGATGTCCTCCGGGGTGCCCTCGCCGACGATCTGGCCGCCACCGTTGCCGCCGTTCGGACCGAGGTCGATGATCCAGTCCGCCGTTTTGATCACATCGAGGTTGTGTTCGATCACCAGCACCGTGTTGCCCTGGTCGACCAGGCGCTGAAGCACCGTCAGGAGACGACCGACATCTTCGAAGTGCAGACCGGTGGTCGGCTCGTCGAGCAGATAGATCGTGTGGCCGGTGGAGCGCTTGGCGAGCTCGGTGGCCAGCTTGACGCGCTGCGCCTCGCCGCCGGAGAGTGTCGGAGCGGACTGGCCGAGCCGGACGTAGCCGAGGCCGACGTCCATGAGTGTCTCCATGTATCGGGCGATGCCCGGCTGATTCGCGAAGAAGTCGACCGCTTCGGCAACCGGCATGTCGAGCACGTCGGCGATGTTCTTGCCCTTGAACTCGATGTCGAGGGTGTCTCGATTGAAGCGGGCACCGTGACACACTTCGCACGGCACGTACACGTCAGGCAGGAAGTTCATCTCGATCTTGATGGTGCCGTCACCCGAACATGCCTCGCAGCGCCCGCCCTTGACATTGAAGCTGAACCGACCGGGCTGGTAACCGCGGACCTTGGCTTCATTGGTCTGCGCGAACAGCTTGCGGATCTTGTCGAAAACACCGGTGTAGGTGGCTGCGTTGGAACGTGGCGTCCGGCCGATCGGTGATTGATCCATGTCGATCACCTTGTCGAGGTGCTCGATGCCCGTGATCTTCTTGTGCTTGCCCGACGGGGTCTTGGACTTGTAGATCTTCTGCATCAGCACCGGCAGGAAGATGTCGCGGATCAGCGAGGACTTGCCGGAGCCGGACACCCCGGTGATCGCGACGAAGTTCCCGAGTGGGATCTTGACGTCGATGTTGGCCAGGTTGTGCTCGCGCGCACCGAAGATCTCGACTTCGGTCATGCCGCGCTGACGCCGGGCCTCGGGGACCGGGATCTGCTTCTTGCCAGTCAGGTACTGGCCGGTGACCGAGTTCTTGGCCTTGGCGATGCCCTTCACCGGCCCGGCATAGACGACTTCACCGCCGTGCTCGCCGGCACCCGGTCCGATGTCGATGATCCAGTCGGCCTCGTTGATCGTGTCTTCGTCGTGCTCGACGACGATCACGGTGTTGCCCAGATCGCGGAGCCGGAGCAGTGTGTCGATCAGCCGCCGGTTGTCGCGCTGATGCAACCCGATCGAAGGTTCGTCGAGCACGTAGAGCGTGCCGACCAGCCCGGAGCCGATCTGGGACGCGAGGCGGATGCGCTGCGCCTCACCCCCGGCGAGTGTGCCGGCAGGGCGCGACAGCGTGAGGTAGTCCAAGCCGACGTCGAGCAGGAAACCGAGCCGCTCGTTGATCTGCTTCATCACCCGTTCGGCGATCATGCTGTCGCGATCGCTCAATTCGAGCGCGCCGAGGAACGTGGCCGAGTCCTCGATCGACATGTCGGCGACTTCGGAGATGTTCTTGTCGTTGATCGTGACCGCCAGCGACGCCGGTTTCAGCCGAGCGCCCCCACACTTCGAGCAGGCGACGAGACGCATGTACCCCTCGTACTGCTCACGGGCCCATTCGCTGTCGCTGCCCTCGTGGCGACGCCGGATCCAGGGAATGACACCCTCGTACTCGGTCGAGTACGAGCGGGACCGGCCGTACCGGTTCTTGTACTTGACGGTCATCTTGCCCTTGACGCCGTGCAGGATCAGCTTCTGCTGCTTGGCGGTGAGCGTGTGCCAGGGCGCATCGAGATCGATCTCGTTGACGTTGGCGACCGATTCGAGCATCCGGGTGAAGTACTGGGTGTGTGCGCTGCGCCAGGGGGCGATGGCCCCTTCTGACAGCGATGCGTCGACGTCCGGGATGACGAGTTCGGGGTCGACCTCGTACGTGGTACCGAGACCGTCGCAGGTCGCGCACGCTCCGTACGGCGAGTTGAACGAGAAGTTGCGGTCAGCTGGCTCGTCGTACGAGGTCCCACACACGTCGCACGCGAGGTGCTGACTGAACGTGATCATCTCCGGCTCGGATGCGGTCTTCGCTCCCGGCTCCTGGCGTGGCACGATCTCGATCTCGGCGACGCCCTCAGCGAGGTTCAGCGCCTGCTCGAGCGATTCGGTCAGTCGCCGCTCGATGCCCTCTTTCAAGACGAGGCGGTCCACGACGATCTCGATTTTGTGGTTCTCGTACTTGGCGAGACGTTCGTCCCGTTGCAGGAACTCGTCGATGTCCACGGTCTCTCCGTCGATGCGGGCGCGCACGTACCCCTGCCCGGACATGTCTTCGAGCAGCGTGTCGTACTCGCCCTTACGGCCACGTACCACCGGAGCCAGCACCTGGAACCGCATGCCGTCATCCATCGCCATGATGCGGTCGACGATCTGCTGCGGGGTCTGACGCTGGAGCCGGGTGCCGTCGTTGGGACAGTGCTGGATGCCGATGCGGGCGTAGAGCAGGCGCAGCGCGTTGTAGACCTCGGTGATCGTGCCGACGGTCGAGCGCGGATTGCGCGACCCGGACTTCTGGTCGATCGAGATCGCCGGCGACAGACCTTCGATCATGTCGACGTCGGGCGGATCCATCTGACCGAGGAACTGACGGGCGTAGGCGCTGAGCGACTCGACGTAGCGCCGCTGACCTTCGGCGTAGATCGTGTCGAAGGCCAGCGATGACTTGCCTGAGCCGGAGAGCCCGGTGAACACGACGAGCTTGTCGCGCGGCATCTCGACGCTGACGTTCTTCAGGTTGTGCTCGCGCGCGCCGCGCACGATGATCTTCGGTTCCTCACGGGCCGACGAGCGCTTGCGGGGCGCTGCGCCCGACGGCTTCGCAACCGATTTCGTTGCGGGTGCCGGCTTCGTTGCCGACTTCTTGGCGACCGATTTCTTGGGTCGGGCGGCGGGGGCGGAGGTACGTGCAGCCATGAGTCGTCGACTCTACCGGCAGCTTCGGTCGGTCGAACAGGTGTTCAGCTCAGTCGGATGCGCACACTGCGGGACTCTCGACGAACGACGACCGTTCACCGAGCACAACCAACTTCCAACACGGGGTGTCGGCCACCTGCAGCGGCGCGATCACCGGGCTCTGCGTTCCGTCGAAACGCCTGCCGATCGGAGCAGACGCCGACACGATCTCGTACGAGACCGCACCGACTGTCGGTGTGAAAGACACCTCCACGGTTCCGTCGTCGGCCGCCTCCACGACGATGTCGATCGGCACGATCGGCGGTGCCAAGAACTCGAGGTCGCCATCGATGGGTCGCACTGCGGTCGTCGTCGCCGCAGTGGGTTCCGCACCCTCGCCGCGACCCAGGCCGAGGGCGAGAGCCGCGATGCCGACGACGGCGAGCACGCCGATCGCCACGGCCGTGCGACGCCGGACGACCGATGGCTCCGCTTCGACGTCGCTCTCGTTCCCATCGGCAGCCGGCTCAGCCACTGCGGATTCGCGACGCTTGCGCCGAATCGTCTGCTCCCCGTCGCCGTCGGGCGAGTCGAACGATTGGCGCTCTGGACTCGGTGTCGCCGACGGTGGGGCCTCGACGCCGATGACCTGCTGGTCCGGACGGGCCGGAGATCGTGGCATCGCGCGCTCGTCAGACGGTGGCTCGGGTGTTGCGGAACGTCTGCGACGGATCGTGGCGTCGATCGACCCCCCGGATCTCCCGGCGCCGTCGGCCGAGCCTGGACCATCGGGTGACTGTGGCAGGGGAATCGGCGTCCTGTCGACGCCGATCGCTGCCTGCACCGACCGCAACGCTTCGCCGAACTCGGCCGCGGTGGCGTAGCGGTCGCTCGGCTCCTTGGCCAGCGCCCGTCGGAGGACCTGCGACAACTCGGCGGGCGAATCGGAGCGGGTCAATGCCGGCGCATCCTCGGTCAGGATCCGCCGAACGGTGGCTCGCATCTGCTTCGAGGCGAACGGAGCGGACCCCTCGACCAGGTGGAACAGCGTCGCAGCCAACGAATAGACGTCCGAGGCCACCGTCGCCGAGGCGTCTTCGAGCACCTCGGGCGCGGCATAGGCAACCGAGAGTCCGCTGGCCGCCGAGATGCTTCGCTCATCGTCGACGGTCGAGATGCCGAAGTCTCCGAGGGCCGGCTCGCCGTAGCTCGACAGGAAGATGTTGTGTGGCTTCAGATCGCGGTGCAGCACGCCGTCGAGGTGCGCGGCATGCAACGCACCGGAGATCTTGACGCCGAGCGACAGCACCTCTTCGGCCGGCAGCGGACCCGTTTCGTCGAGTCGTTCCCGATAGTTCCGGCCGTACAACTCCATGACGATGCACGGTCGCCCATCGGCGGTGAAGGCCTCGTTGTAGACGGTGACGATGTTCGGGTGGTGCGCCAGCAGCCCGAGTGCCTGACATTCGCGTTCGAACGCCCGCCGATCGGACGGTGACGACACGTCAGCGGTGAGCACCTTGACGGCGACCTGCCGACCGAGTTTGGTCTGCCGCGCGGAGTAGACCGATGAGAATCCGCCCGTTCCGATGCGTTGGAATCGCTCCAGCCCGTCGATCCGGATCGCTGAATCGACGCCGCCATCGTCCACAGACCTGCTGATCCGGCTCACGCCCAACAGCCCGGTTGCGGTCGCACGGTCATGAGTCCCTCAGTGTAGAGCGGGGCACAGCCCGGACTCAGTGATCGATCGGACCCCAGCCGATGTGGATCCGATGGGGATCCAATGGGGAGTGGTCCCCTCGTCATTGATCTTCTCGCCCACTACCTTGGAGGGAGGAGTTCAGGTCCGTGTTCGAGCTGAGCAGGCTCGCAAGCGACATCATCGACTGGTTGTGACACGAACAGCCGGTCCAGGCGAACAGGAAGCTATGCGATCACCGGGGCGAACCCTGCGAGAACTCGGCGTCGTGGGCATCGTCCTGGCCCTCGTCGTGGGCATCGTCGTCGCTGCGGTGCAGGCCGAGGGCGAGCGCACCATCCGTCCCCAGACCAACGACGGTGGGGCCTGGCTGATCAACCGCGCCGAAGGGGCCGTGGGCCACATCAACCGCACGGCAGGCGAGGTCACCGGTGCCGCCCGCATCGCGTCTCCGGGCGATGCAATCGACACCGAGCAATCCGGTGTAGCAGTGCTGGTGCTCAACCGCTCCACCGACGAGTTGATCCTCGTCGACACACGCACCTTCCAGGACTTCAACACGATCAGCGTGCCCGACGATCTCGAGATGCGGATCATCGACGACCGAGCGACGCTCTGGACGACGAGTCCGCTCCAGGTCTGGACGTTCACGCTCGACGAACTCAGCCAGATCCAGGTCCTGGACGAGGAACCCCTGACCGTCTCCGACCCGGGACCGGGCCTCGTGGAAGTCACCCGGTTCGGCGCCGTCCTCGTCGTCGCGACCGAGTCGCGGCGCCTGATCCGGTTCGATCCACTCGGCACAGAGCTCCCGACGGTCGACCTCGGCGCCGTCGGCGGCGACGTCGTCGCACTGAGCGCCCAGGGTGACTCGGCAGCGCTGCTCACCAAAGCCGGCGCGTTGTACGTGATCGAGCCCGACTCCGGCGAGATGAGTGACCCCTTTGCCTTCGGGGCGGTCGCAGCACTCGGTCAACCCGTGCTTCCCGGCGAACCGATCGTCGCGGTCACCGAGGACGGCACGGTGCTCGCAACGACCGTCGACCGCGAAGGCGACATCGCCGTCGTCTCGATCGCCGAGGTCGACGGGTCGGGCCCGATGCCACCGCTGTTCCATCGCGACTGTGTCTTCGTTGTGATGTCCAGTCCCGCGACGTTGACCCGTTCGTGTGCGGGAGATCCTGAACGAATCGTGACCGGCCCGTCCCCCCTGCCCGGTACCAGCGGCGCCTCGCTGCGCCTCCGTCTGGTCAACGGCTGGGTCTGGGTGAACGACCTGCGGACCGGCATCAGCTGGGTCATCGACGAATCCGCTCCGCTCGACCGCATCGACGACTGGGGCGCAGCACTCGGCAACAACGACGGCGAGGGCGAAGAATCCCAGGACCTGTCATCAGGCGAAGTCGAGCAGCGCGAGAACCCGGACGCAGATGATGCGGAGCTGATCCGCGCCGACGAGATCGACGAAGACGGCATGAACGAGCCGCCGGTTGCTCGCCCCGACACCGCGACCACCCGCGTCGATCTACCGGTCATCGTCGATGCCCTCCGCAACGACGAGGACCCCGACGGCGACGTCATCCTCATCACGAGCGTCGAGGGCGCCCCCGCCGAAGCGCTCGTCGACATCACCGGCGACCGCCGCAGCGTGCAGGTCATCCCCCCGGCAGGTTTCGTCGGCGACATCACGATGACGTACACGATCAGTGACGGGCGCGGCGGTACCGATTCCGACGTGATCACCGTGACCGTCATCCCCGCGACAGGCATCGAGAACCGGCCACCAAACGCCGTGACCGACGTCGTCGAGGCCCGAGCCGGGACCTCGGCAGCACTGAACGTGCTCGACAACGACAGCGACCCCGACGGTGACTCCATCGTGCTCGATGCGGTTGTCGCCCCCAGCGGGTCGGTGACCTTCGACGGCAGCGGTCAGGTCACGTTCGTGCCCGATCCGGCCACGACCGAACGGTCGATCGACCTGAACTACACGATCAGCGATTCCTTCGGAGCCACTGCCGTCGGCAGCATCCGTGTCGCCATCCGGTTGAAGGACTCGAACAACGAACCCGACGCACGCAACGACTCCGCCGTCACCGTCGCCGGACGACCCGTGACCATCAACGTGCTCGTCAACGACACCGATCCCGACGGCGATGCGATCAGCGTGGCGGCCCCTCCTGTCCTCATCGCCCCGGATCCTGCAGACGACGTTGCCGACAGCATCGAAGTGTCGCTCTCGACCGATGGGCAGTTCTTCTTCGTCGCCCAAGAGCCGGGCGAGTACCTGTATTCGTACTCGATCATCGACGGCAGCGAACGAGACACCGCACTGATCCGCATCGACGTCACGCCCGCCGACGTCAACCGCCCGCCGGTCGCCGTACGCGACGACGCAACGATCTCGCGCGGCGCCTCGGCGACCGTGTTCGTACTCGCCAACGACACCGACCCCGACGGCGACGTCGTCGCGATCGAGAACGTGTACCCCAGCGAGTTCCTGGTCGTCGAGTCGTTCCGCGGCATCGGATTCATCGTGACGGTCCTGCCCGAAGCTCCGTCGCAGGTCTCGTTCCAGTACACGATCACCGATGGCGTGTCCGAACCGGTGCCCGGCACCGTGGTCATCGCCGTGACCGACACCGACAGCGTCGATCAGCCGCCGGTCGTGCAACCCGACGTGATCGAAGCACGCCCCGGAGGCACCACCGCCGCCCGCGTGCTGCTCAACGACTTCGATCCCGAGGGAGGCACGCTGCGGGTCGACCGGGTCTCGACGGTCGACGGCGTCGAGATCCGCATCGGTCAGGCCGGCCAAGAGATCTTCGTGACACTTCCCGACGACGCCGTCAACGGTTTCTCGTTCAGCTACGACGTGGTCGACGTCGGCCAGAACCGCAGTGCCGGCATCGTCGATGTCCGGATCGTGCCGAGCGACGGCACGAACCGGCCGCCGATCGCACGAGCCGACACCACCCGCACCCGCAGCGACGTCGCGGTCACCGTGGCTGTCCTGGACAACGACTCCGACCCCGACGGCGATCCGATTCGAATCGAATCGATCGTCGCCCAGCCCGCTGCGGGCATCGCCGTCGTCACCGAGGACGGCACCGTCACCTACACACCGGACGACGGATTCGCGGGCACCGATCGTTTCGCCTACGTCATCGTCGACCAGTTCGGCGACCGGGCCATCGGCGACGTGCTGATCGGTGTCATCCCCGAGACCGAGGAGAACCGCCCGCCGACCGCGATCGACGACGAGTTCACCATCGTCGCCGGGTCCGACGCCTTCACCTTGCCCGTGACCTCCAACGACTACGACCCCGACGGCGACGTCCTGCGGATCTCGCGCTTCACGCAGGCCGACTCGGTTCGACTCGACGACGCGGCGACATCGCTGATCTTCACGCCGCCCGCAGCCATCGAAGCCGAGTCGGTCCAGGTCACGATGACCTACCGCATCGAAGATGGCCGGGGAGGCAGCGCCGACGCCGTCGTCACCGTCACCGTCGTCAAGGCGGTCGAGCCCGACCCGCCCGTTCCCGCCGACGACATCGCCGGGCCGATCCGAACCGGCGAGACCATCCTCGTGCGGGTGCTCGACAACGACATCGATCCCGACGGGCGGCGCGAAGCCCTCGTCGTCCAGAGCCTGGACGGTGCCGGCGCCGTCGGCGCGGAGCCGGGGACACTCGTCTTCACCGCTGGCGACGAGACCTCGACGCATCCGTACTCGGTCACTGATGCGGACGGCCTGTCAGCGCAGGCCTTCGTCACCATCTTGGTCACAGAGAACGTCGCACCCGTCGTCGAGGCGCTCACCGTCACGACCCCGTTCGAGACCGCGATCGCACTGCCACTCGGAGCGCAGGCGACCGACCGTGACGAGGACCCGCTCTTCTTCGCCTGTTGTGAAGCCGCACGCAACGGAACGGCAACCGTGACCGAGTCGAGCAGCGGTGTCCTCGACGTCACGTTCACTCCCGATCCCGGATACTCCGGTCCTGCCGGCTTCTCCTACAGCGTCGATGACCAACAGGGCCATGTCGTGGCCTCGACCGTGGTGATCACCGTCGAAGCCAAGGAGAACTCCGCTCCGACCGCCAACGACATCGTCGCGGAGGTCGAGGCGGGCACCACCGGGTCGATCAGCCTTTCGGCGAGCGCCGACGACATCGACATCGAGACCGGCGACGAACTCACCTACAGCATCAACGGCGCACCGGACTCGGTGTCGCGATCCGGCGAGGCCGTGGCGATCACCGTGCCGATCGCTGCCGCCGGCGATGCCTTCGACTTCACCTACACCGTGACCGACAGCGACGGCGAATCAGCAACCGCTGCCGTGGCGGTCACGGTCACCGAGTCGCAGGTCAATGCACCCACCGCTGTCGACGACACCGAGCAGACCACGCAGGGGGTCGCCGTCACCGTCGATGTGGTCAGCAACGACCTCGACGAAATCGGTGGTGGGCTCAGCCTCGTCGCCGCCGGCTCGTCGACGCCGCAGGGCCAGATCGGCTCGGACGAGAGCGCCGGAACCGTCACCTTCGAGCCCGATCCCGGATTCTTCGGTACCACGACGATCAACTACACCATCGAAGACATCCGCGCCACCGAAGGCGGCCAGGCCGTCGGGCTGCTCACCGTCGAAGTGGTGGGCTTCCCGGCGATCCCCGCCACACCGCAGGCAGTTGCTGACAACGCCACCGCCACCGTCACCTGGGCGCAGCCGGCAGCCAACGGCGCGCCGATCGAGGAGTTCGAGCTCCGCAGCGACCGAGGCCAGATCGTGCTGCTTCCCCCATCGAGCAGCCACACCTTCAACGACCTCGAGAACGGTGTCCCCCATGCCTTCGAGATCCGTGCCCGAAACGAGGCGGGATGGAGCGACTGGTCCACAGCGTCGCCACCGGTCACGCCCGACACCGAACCTCAACGTCCTGGCGCGCCGACGGTCACCTTCGGCGACGAGGAACTCACCGTGAACTGGAACGAGCCGGCCAACGACGGCAGCATCATCACCGGGTACATCCTCACGATCGGTGGTTCGAACGACGCACCGGTCGAGCTGGGAGCGATCACAACGCACACCTGGCGGAATCTCACCAACGGAACCAACTATCAGTTCCAGGTGACGGCCGTGAACGCATCAGGCAACTCCGACACCTCACCGTGGTCGGCTTCCGAACACCCGCTGCGCGAACCCGATGCCCCCGATGCGCCGATCGCCGGCCAGGGCAACCGATATTTGGACATCGACTGGAATCAGCCGAACCTCAACGGCGACCCGGTCATCGAGTACCAGGTGCAGATGGAGTCCGACCAGGCCAACCCGCGCAGCGTCACGCCCACTGACTACCGGTGGAGCGACCTCAGCAACGGCAATTTCCAGCGGTACCGGGTGCGCGCACGCAACCGAGACGTCGACTGGTCCGTGTGGAGTGCCTGGTCACAACCGGTGCGTCCGTGCGGGGCACCCTTGGCGTCCACATCGGTGTCGGCTGTGTTCGGTGACGGGTTGGCGACGCTGAACTGGTCACAGCCCGACTTCCAGGGGTGCGAGATCACCGGCTACACCATCGAAACAGTGGGAGCACCGGCACAAAGTGCCAACGGTGCGGCGCTCGGCCACACCTTCGGTGGGTTGACCAACGGCGAATCGTATTCCTTCACCGTCACCGCGACCAACGAAGTCGGCGTCGGAGCGACCAGCGCTGCATCGAACACCGTCGTCCCGGCCGGCCCGCCGTTGAGGGCGAACGCACCGACGGTCACCCCCGAGGCGACCTACGGGGTCGTCAACTGCTCTGCCGCTGCACCGGCGAACAACGGTCGCCCGATCACGTCGTACCGCGGGTCGATCAACGACGGCGCACCGTTCGCCCTCAACCTGACCACCGCCGTGGGCGCCTCGACGATCGGTTGTCGGATCACCGACCTCGCACCCACGACCGACTACCGCCTCAAGGTGCAGGCGTGCAATGAGATCGGCTGCGGCAGCTTCAGCGGCAACACCTCGTTCCGGACCTTCGGCTACCCATCACAGCCGTCGAACTTCACCGGATCCGCCGGCAACGGCAGCGTGTCGGCATCGTGGTCGGCCGCCACGGCAAACGGCCCCGGCCTCTACTACTACACGATCCTTCAAACGAACACTGGAATCGACAACATCAGCCGGAACACGAACTCGACGTCGATCACCTACTCCGCGAACAACGGCACCGCATACGGGGTCTGGTTGCAAGCCTGCAACGACATCGGGTGCAGCAGCGGACAAGCGATCGGAGACTTCACTCCGCGCGCCCCGTTCAACATCCAGATCGTGAAGTCGGGCTTCGGGCCGGATCCCCGCCCTGCGGACTGCAGCACCGCGGCATGTGAATACATCACCACCTACGCCGCCGGACTCAATCCGGGTCAGACCTACTCGCTGCAGTGCCAGGACGCCAGCGGACGCTTCGGGTCGATCAAGAACCGCACCGCTGACGGCAGCGGCGAGATCTTCTACACCCAGACCTGTTACTACGGCCTCACCGGCAGCGGCGTGAGCGTCTTCATCGGCAGCCCGGTCAACCAGTCTTCCAACACCATCGTCTGGTAGCGCAGCCGATGGCGCGCCGACCATCCCCACGTCTTCCCACCCCCGAACGAGCAGAATCGAACACATGGACACAGCGACAGATCAACACGCCGAGTGGTTCAGCTACTGGTTCAACACCGTGCTCGACAATGTCGAACTCGTCATCAAGGGCAAACGCAACCAGATTGCCACGGCATTGGTCTGCATCTTCTCCGAGGGGCACCTGCTGCTCGAAGATGTCCCGGGAACCGGCAAGACCACGCTGGCCAAGGCCATCGCCCGGTCGCTCGGTTCGGAGTGGCAACGCATCCAGTTCACACCGGATCTTCTGCCCTCCGACGTCACCGGCGGGCAGATCTTCAATCAGTCGACCACCGACTTCGAGTTCCGACCGGGGCCGGTCTTCGCGAACATCGTCCTCGCCGACGAGATCAACCGTGCCTCGCCGAAGACGCAAGCGGCGCTTCTCGAGGTCATGGAGGAACGTCAGGTCACCGTCGACAGCGTGACGCACCCGGTTCCTCGTCCGTTCGTCGTCATCGGTACCCAGAACCCGATCGAGCAGGAAGGGACGTATCGCCTTCCCGAGGCACAACTCGACCGCTTCCTGCTCCGCACGAGCATCGGCTACCCCGCGATCGACGACGAGATCGCCGTCGTCCGTTCCGTCACGAGCGGCGTCCGACCCGAACAACTCGATGCCGTCATCGAGCAGACCGACATCGAGCGGATGATCGATGTCGCCGGTGCGGTCCACGTCGACGACGCACTGGTCGACTACGCCGTCCGTCTCGTCGTCGCATCACGTGAGATCCCTCAGCTCCGGCTCGGCGTGTCGACCCGTGGCGCCCTGGCGATCATCCGGGCATCGCGTGCCCTCGCCGCAACACAGGGTCGGCCGTACGTGATCGTCGACGATCTCAAGGCCGTCGCTCCGGCGGCGCTCGCCCACCGCATGCTGCTCTCTCCCGAGGCCGAGCTGCGCGGTGCGAGCTCGAACGAACTCGTCACCGAACTCCTCGAGGCCGTCGAAGCGCCGCTCCCCGTTCGCTCCGATCGTTGAGTTCGACCCGATGAACGTCTCACGACCCGGTGACCGAAGACGGCTTGTGACCGGCCCGGTCACTGCCGTCGGTGCGACGACGATGTTCCTCGCCGCCGTCGCGTATCTCGCTGGTTGGCAACTCGGCTGGATCGAACTGCTCGTCGTCGCGGCTGCATGTCTGACGGCACTGGTGTTGGCGGTTCCGTTCATCCTCGGCAGGTCGCGCGTCGAGATCGAACGGCGGCTCGAACACGATCGCATCGCCGTCGGCGACGACGTCGAGGTCGACCTGGTCGCGACGAACCCCGGACGCTCACCGAATCGACGCCTCGAGCTCGAAGAACGCGTCGGTGGCGGGACGCTGGATTTCATCGTCCCCTCGCTGTCTCCCGGCACGAGCCAGGTCATCCCGTTCCGGCTCACGCCTCCGAAGCGGGTGAAGCTGATGCTCGGGCCGTCGGTGCTGTCCCGATCCGATCCCCTCGGATTGCTCCGTCGTTCGGTGCCCCAGAGCGGCACCGACGTCTGCTGGGTGTATCCCCGAACGGTGCTGCTCGCTCCGCTTCCCGTCGGGTTCGCCAAAGACCTGGAGGGGCCGACATCGGATGCGTCACCGGCCGGCGACGTCGCCTTCCATGCTGTTCGTCCGTACAACACCGGCGATGATCGACGCCACATTCATTGGCTGTCGACTGCCAAGACCGGTGAGCTGATGGTGCGCCACTACGTCGACAACCGTCGACCGCACCTCGCGGTGTTCCTCGATGTCGACGACTCCGAGTACACCGCCGAAGGTTTCGAGGTCGCCGTGTCGTGCGCGTCGTCGATGGCTGCTTCGATGATCGACCAGCGCCTGCCGGTGTCGGTCCGACTCGGTTCGAACCAGGTGATCGGATCCCGTCAACCCGGCGACCGACACACCGCGCTCGAGGCCTTCACCGAGTGTTCGACCGTGAGCGGGGACGCGACGGACATGGTCGTCGATGTGGCCGAATACGTCCGGTTCGAGCGGAGCGCCTCGGCGATCGCCATCGTCACCGGTCGCCGCTCGGCTGACGACCTGCTTGCGACTGTGGTCCATGCCCGACGCCACGCACGTGTCATCGTGATCTCGGTGGCTCCGCCGGGCGAGGGCATCCTCGCACTGCCGGGCGCACGGGTGATCCAAGCGCCAGATCTCACGACCTTCGCTCATGGTTGGGCTGCGCTGGTCTCATGACTGACACTCCCTCCACACCGAACGCCCGATTCGGCCGTCGGAACATTGCGCTGCTCGCAGCGATCGCCGTGGCATCGATCGCCGCAGTGGCGGGCTTCCGGGCGGTCTTCGCCGACTGGACCTTCATGGTCGCTGCAGTCGTCGCAGGTGTCGGCGCCGCAGCGATCGTCGGGTTCGCCTGGATGCGTCGCCTGCTCATCGGTGAAACGATCGCCGTCGCTGCCGTCGGCTTAGTCGTCGTCGGGACGGTCGCGACCAACGGGCTGCCGACACCGGACGCGTTCCGCACGTTCTTCGACGGCCTGATCAACGGCTGGGCCGACATCTTGTCCCAGACCCCGCCACTCGACGTCACTCCGGAACGCATGGTGCTGCCGTTCTCGCTGGCGTGGATCAGTGCGGTCATCGGCGGCGAACTGGTGCGGCGCACCTCCGCCCCGGTCCTGTCGACGATCGGGCCGCTGACAGCGCTTGCTGTCAGCGTGCTGGTCACCGCCGAGGACCGCTCGGTCGGCATCGCCCAGGGCGTCATCATCGGACTCGTCGCCCTTGCTGTCGGCTTCGCCCAGTCGCGAACTGCTGCAGTCCGAGACCGTTCGAGGACCTCGACGGGATCGGTCGACGACGAGGGGCTTGCCATCGACGACCTCTCGACGTCTCGATCGCGTCGACGACTGCTCAGGGCCGGGGCCACGCTGACACTCATCGCCATCGTGGCGCCGTTCGTCGGGCCTCGCCTTCCGTTCGCGTCCGCTCACGAGCGGTTCGACCTCCGCGATCGAAATGATCCGCCCTGGGACCCGTTGGCGATCTCCAGCCCGCTCGTGCAGATCAAGCCGGCACTCAGAGAGGACGTCAAGGAAGATGTTGTCTTCACCGTTCGATCGGACGACCCGATCGAACGTTTCGATTTGGCGGTGCTCGGTGCCTACAACGGTGTCGTCTGGACCGTCGGCAGTACCGACGCGGCCGATCCCCGGCTCGAATTCCGGGCGGTCGGCTCCAAGCTCCCCGCCTCACCGGTCGACCTGACCGCCGAGATCGATGAGCAGACCGCCACCATCACCGTCGGGACGCTCACCGGTCCGTGGTTGCCAACGGCCGGCTGGCCGACCGGGATCGACTTCGGCGATGACCGGCCGGGCCGAGACATCCGCATGAATCTCGTGACCGGGACGTTGGCGATCCCGGCAGGTGTGACCGAAGGGCTCACCTACGACCTCGACGTCGATGTCGAACGCCGGCCAACCGATGCATCCCTTGCCGACCTGACCGTCGAGCAACTCGCTCCGATCGACGATGAAACCGTGGTCATCCCCGCAGCGATCCGTAATCTCGCCGCCGACATTCTCGAAGGCGTCGACCCTGGCTGGGATCAACTCATGGCACTACAGCGAAGGTTCATCGACGACGGGTTCTACGACGTGTCGGTCGAGTCCCCACCGGGCCATTCCTATTTCCGGCTGGCGCAGTTCCTCGCTGAACCTGATCGGTTGGTCGGTTTCGAAGAGCAGTACGCAGCAGCAGCAGCGACGATCAGCGAACTCGCTCGGCTCCCGACGCGTGTCGTGGTCGGTTACGTCGTGGAACCGTCACGCTATGACAGCGACGGCGTTGCCGAGGTCCTCGCCAATGACATCTCCGCCTGGATCGAAGTCGACTTCGGGTCGAGCGGTTGGATACCGGTGGATGTCACTCCCGACCGCAGCCGTGAGCCTCAGGCCGAAGCGGTCGGCAAGACCATCGAAGACGTCGCCGTCCCCAGCCCTCCCCCTCCCCCACAGATTCCGCCCGACCCCGAAGTGTTGGCGAACGAGGAAGAACCGGAAGAGGCCGAGGACGAAGAGGAAGACGACGAGGACGAAGACGACGATGCCGCGGCGCAGCCCGCAGGGATCAGTCCGGTACGGATTGCCGGATTCGCCGGCGGAGGACTCGCTGCCCTCGCACTCCTCGCTGTCGCCCTGATCGTCGGGTGGAAGGCACGTCGCCGCAGTCGACGACGCCAGGCGAGTCTTCCCGCGGACAGCATCGGTTGGGCTTGGCGAGAGACACTCGACCGCTACGACGAGGCCGGTCTCGCGCTCGCGCCCACGACGACGCCCCAGGAAGCTGCACGTGCACTGCAGGCGACCGAGTCGACCGCAGCGGCAGCCCACGAGCAGTTGCGTTCGATGGTCGCGATCGTCCAGCGTTCCGCGTACCACGCCGAGCCGCCGGACTCCGCCGCAGGCAGCCGAGCGTGGGCGTATTATGACGAAGTGTCAGACGCACTCCGACGCGAACGCAGCCTGTTCGAACGGGCCAAGATGCTCGTGACTCCGCGCACGCTCCGACGCAGGGGTTGGCAGTTCCCGCTCACGACTTCCCCGACCGCTGCCGATGAGACTCCATGAGCGCTGTACCGCCGTCGCGATCCAGCATGGATAGCGTCACAGGAACCGATACTGGCAACGACATGACCAAACACGACGATTCCAGCCCCGCCCAGGGCATCGAGACCGACGACGTGACCAGCGCGGCCGACGCTGACTGGCTCGTCGCGCTGCGTGCCACAGCCCGTCGACGCGACGTCTCACTCGCCGATGTGCTCGCCGACGACACCGATGACGCTGCAACTGACGACACCGCAGCATCGGCAGGTCAGGAGCCCGCCCGTCGGCCAGATGACGAGGCGACGATCGGGTCGCCCACCGCGTTGCACGATGTGCGGCGCCTGGCGCGCGAGGAGCGGGCTCGATCCGAGCCATCCCAGCCATCCCAGCCATCCCAGCCATCCGAGGTACTCGAGATACCCGATCTCTCCGATTCATCCGCTGGGCCCGAGCGGACCGCGCCGCCGTCGCCCGAGCCGCAGCGCGCACCTGTCTCGGCCGCTCCCCGCACGCCGCCTCCCGCCAAACCCACTGCTCCCGAGACGCCTGCTCGTTCGACACCTGACGCCGATCCGCAGGATCAACCAGCCAACACTCCGTTCGAGCCGGTCGTCGGCGACAGCGATGGCCCGCGCTGGCAAGCTCCCCCGCGACTCGAAGCAGCAACCGCGGCATCGAGCCCGCTCGTCATCGACCGCAGCAACACGACTCGCTCCGCCGACTGGCGCATCACGGCGCTGGCGATTCTCGTGGCTTTGCTGCTCGGCGTCGTGATCACCCTGCTTTTTCTCGGCGGTGACGACACGCCGCCACCGGTCGACCTCGACCCCGATGGGTCGACGGTCGTCGACGAGTCACCCTCGATCGACTCGATCGTCGAAGACACCGAGAACGTCGAGAACGTCGAGAACGGGATCGTCGACGACACGGAGAACGTCGCCGACGTCGTGGAAACGGTGGGCGGTTGATGCACCACTCGAACGACGAGAACACGATGTCGCGCGGCGTGCTCGCTCAACTCGGCCTCGTCGCAGCACCACGCGACGTCCTCGTGCGTGACGTCGGCGGCGCCTCGAAACAGGGTCGCCGGCGACGCCGAAACGAGGATGCCTGGGGGTTCCGTGGCGCCACGGCGTTCGTCGTCGCCGACGGGATGGGCGGCCGCCCCGCTGGCGACCGAGCAGCACACGTCGCCGTCGACGCGTTGCTCGGCGATCTCACCGAACCGATCACCGATTGGCACCTCCCGGTCGAACGGGCAAACGAGGCGGTCCAGGCCGCACGGTTGGCCGGTGATGATCCGGGAGGCGCCGTGATCGTCGCCCTCCGCTGCATTGCCGACCGAGCATCGATCCTCCACGTCGGTGACGCCCGTGCGTACCGCATTCGTGACGGTCAGGCAGAACCGTTGACCCGTGACCATTCCGTCGCCGAGGCCATCAACGACGCAGGCCTTCATCGTTCCGAGTCAGGCCTACAACCACGCGAACTGTCAGCTGTCACCAGCTTCCTGGGCCACGACGACGCATGGCGTGAGTACTCCGTTCGGGAACTCACCGTTCGCCCCGGCGACCGACTGGTGCTGACCACGGACGGCGTGCACGACCACGTCAGCGGCTCGGCGTGGGCAATGCTCGCCGAGATCGAAGCCGCTGGCGATGCTGCTGAATTCCTGGTCGGTACGGCGCAGTCGGCCGGCTCCAACGACGACGCGACCGCCGTCGTGATCGACCTCGACCTCTGCACCCCAACCACGACGGACGGTCACCCATGAGCCCGACACGCCACGCCGGCTACGAAGCAACGATCGCCGTCGCGCCGGGAGACGGCCTGCTGATCCGTCGAGCCTTGTCGTGTCTCTTCCTCCCGCCGCCGTGCGGCCAGCAGGCGGCATCGCTCGTGGAACATGTGCTGGAAAGCGACACGCCGCTGCACGTCGTCCTCGGTGACTACGTGCTCGCACACGACGACGCTCCACCGTTCGTGCTCGTCGCATGGCCGGCTGCTGACAGCGACGACGCCATTCTCGTGCTGGTCCGCGGCAACGCCGAGGTCGACACCGATCTGGCGTCGATTCCCTCACTGTCAGGTGCCGGATCTCCGACCTGGGTCGAACATCGCGTGCCGCGTCGGCCCGACGCCGCAACCATCCGCAGCGGCGGCGCTCCGGCCGCCGGCACATCGCTCCACGCCGGCGTCGTTCCCGCCGGGGGCTTCAGCCTCGAACTGCGTTTGCAGCAAGACACTGCACCTGGCACCGGAGATCCGACACCGACGCCAGCCGCCGCACCAGCACCAGCACCAGCACCAGCACCAGCACCAGCACCAGCACCAGAGCAGGGTCAACCGATCGACGACGATGAGATCGACTCTCGACCGAGCGCGCCACCGATCGACGACGAGGCCGAGTCCGACGCCCAGCGCGCCGCCCCGACCGGACTCGCCGCACTCCGGGAGGCAACCGGCATCGAGGACTCGACCCCTGACACGAAGAGGTCCGATGCCGACACCGCCGCGCCGGCCGCCACGCCAGCCGCAACGCCGACACGAGCGGTCCAAGCTCCACTGCCCGCTGAATCGACAGCGGAACCAGCGCGCAGAGCCGCACCGGCGTTCCCAAATCCGCCCAGCGCCGGTGCTCCACCATCCGCACCAGCTGCGACGGCCTCGACAGACACCGCACATCGTTCCCCGGTGAGGTTTCCTGGCGACGACCCTGCCGACGTCAACGGTGATCCCGAAGTCACCCTCGAGCCTGGTGACATCGGCAACCGGCCGAGCGCTCCGCCTCCACGTCTCATTCGTGCCCATCTCTGCTCGAACGGTCATCAGAACCCTCCGCATCTCGCGACCTGCCGTGTGTGCCGAGACGAGCTCGGTGACCACGACATGGTCACGGTCGAACAGCCGGTGCTGGCAACCGCAGAACTGCCATCCGGCGACTCGATCTCGATCGACACGACCATCGTGCTCGGCCGCAATCCGAGCGACGGTGCCGCCCGCGTCGATGGGCCGCACCGCCTCGTCGTCCTCGATGCCCCCGCCTCGGTGTCGCGGACCCACGCCGTGATCTCTGCGGAAGGCTGGACGATCACTGCGACCGACTGTGGCTCTCAGGGCGGATCCGCACTGGTCCCCGCAGGTTCTGGCGAACCGATCGAACTCGTCCCATGGGTACCCCATGAACTCAGCGGCGGCGACGTCCTCTATCTCGGTGGTCCGACGCCGGTCAGGATCAATGATGTCCCCGGATGACGCCGCCGAGCTCCGAGTCGAATACTGCGGGGAGGAATACTCCGCTCGACCCGGCAGCTCACTGACCTTTGGACGGTCAGCCGACATCGTCATCGACGACAACCGGTTCCTCCATCGCGTCCTCGGCGAACTCGACTTCCGCCACGGCCTCTGGTGGATCACGAACTCCGGCAGCTCGATCGCGATCACGCTGCAGGACGCCGCAAGCTCTTCGATGACGCGGCTTGCGCCCGGGGTGTCCCTACCGCTCGGGTTCGAAGCTGCGACGTTGCGATTCGAAGCCGGCGGCACGACGTACGAGATGAACCTCGACGCGATACGCCCGTCAGGTCTCGGCGGTGACGGTGACCAGACCAGCGGTGATGACGACGACATCGATGACGATGATGACGACATGGGCCCGCTGTCGGAGATGACGACGACGACATCGAATCTGCCGCTCACCGACGACCAGTTCGCTCTACTCGTCGCTCTTGCGGGCCCCACGCTGCGCAACGAGGGTCCACTTCCCACCAATCGCCAGCTCGCCAGCTCGCTCGACTGGACCGTCACGAAGTTCAATCGAAAGCTCGACGGTCTCTGCAGCAAGTTCACCAAGGCCGGAGTCACCGGGCTCCACGGCAGCGCCGATCGACTCGCGAAGGATCGACGAACCCGCCTCGCCGAACACGTGGTCCATGCCGGAATCGTTCGCCTCGAACACGTCGGGGACGCAGCAACCAGAGAGTGAACCGGTCAGCCGGTCGTCAGCTCTGCGCTGCCTCGTGCAGCGCGACCTGCACCACACTCGGCACTCTGTCAGCGATCAAGATGCCGCGGCCCGGCACCATCCGCTGGCCAGGCCGAATCGGGGCTTTCACTCCGGCCGCCTGCATCACATCGCCGGGATCGTCTGGTTGCAAGATGAGCATTCGCCGCGCCCGCCGCAGTGCGGTCAGCAACGGGTTGGTCGTATAGCCGGACAGCGATCGGGTCTCGATCGACGCAATGATGCGCAGGTCATCCAGTTTGGCGAGCCGCTCGAAATCACTGTTCAACGCCATGTCGTCGAACAGGTCGAGGTCGTCGAACAGCAGCACGACCGGTTTGTCGGTCGGCCCCATCTCCAAGAGGTTGGCGAGGCGCTCCATATCGGGCGTGATCACCTCTCCGCGACCGAAGCTCGCCTCATCGAGGAGACTGCGGTCGAGCCCAGACGACGCCTGACCCATTCCCCACAGTTGATGTGTTCCAGCGAGGCCGGCCGCGCATGCGTTGAGCGTCGACGAACGACCCGAGCGTGGCGATCCGGCAACGAGAAAGCTCGACCAGGTCATGTCGATGATCGCCGGGGCGCCCGTGCGGTCCGTGACCCCGAGCGGAAAGTGCAACTTGGGCAGCGATGACTGCTCGACGAGATCGACCATCTCGTTGCCGTACACGACTTCGGGAAGCGCCGAACTCGCCAACCGTGACGGAGGCGATGTGGGGAACGATGCACCGAATCGACTGATCATCTCGCTCTGCGCTTTGCCGACCGTCTCCGCCGAGACCGATGCGATCTGGACGATGGAATCGGCCTGCCACAGCGCACGTCCGTCTTCGAGCTCGAGCCCTTTCGCTCGTGCGGACGCGACACCGTGCTCGCCGTAGCCGTGTTCATCGGAGTGCCGCATCACCAGCTTGTTGGCAATCGCTGAATGCAGGCGTGACGGAACTGCATTGCGTCGGTCGCTCGTGATCGCCACGTGGATGCCGACCTGGCGGCCCTCGACGGCGATGTCATTGAACATGTCGAGCCAGCGATCCATCGGGATGGCGACGCTCGCTGCACCACTCGGACTGTTCAGGAACTGCGAGGTGAACGCACCGAACCCGTCCACGAGCACGATGATGCGTGACAGCGGCTCGTGCTGCTGGTTGTACGCACTCAAGTGCTCGGCGTGGGCTGCGGCCAACAACTCGCGGCGACGCACCAGCTCGCCGCTCAACGTCAGCAGGTGGCGGGTGACTCCTTCGAGATCGTCGCCGGACGCCACGTCGACGACGTGCGGTAGCGGCAGGAGTGCCGCCAAGCCGCGCGACGCGAAGTCGAAGCCGAAGATCTCGACTTGGCCCGGGCGCGCGGTCGCTGCAGCCGACACTGCCAGCGTCCGCAGGACCGTCGTCTTTCCGGAGCCGCCCGAACCGAAGATCAGCCAGCCACCGCCTTCCTCGAGATCGACGAGCGCAACAGTCTGGTCTTGGCGCTCGGGGGCATCGATCACGCCCATTGCGATGATCCGACCGGGCGCTTCGAGCGCCGGAGCAGCGCGCGGGTCATCGAGGACGTCGGCGAGCAGCACCTGCTCCGGGAGCACGTCGCGCCATGGCTTGCGCGGCTCGGCGATGCGGAGTCGGGTCGATGCCTCACCGACGGCGCTCAGGACAGCGTCGAGGTGGGTTCCGGTCGGCGCCTCGGCGCCGCCGCCACCGCCGCCGAGCGATTTCGGCGAGTCGTTGGTCCGGACGAACGGTGCGGTCAGCACTGGTGAAGCGATGTCACCTGTCGTCAGCGGTGCACCGCAGTAGGCACTCTGAAACGCGGCGAGGTGGCGCGGGCCGAGCCGCGCGTAGGCCCTGCCCTTCAACGGCACCGGGATGTCGCCGGCTTCGGGACTTCCGATGACCGACGTCGACTCGGAACGGTCGAGCATGCGCAGCGAGATACGCAGGTTCGTGTTCGCCAAGATGTTGTCGTTCACCGACCCCGACGGTCGCTGCGTGGCCAAGATGAGATGGATGCCGAGGCTTCGCCCGCGCTGAGCGATGTCGACCACGCCGGCAACGAACTCCGGCACTTCTTTCACGAGGGTCGCGAACTCGTCGACAACGATCACCAACGACGCCGGCGCATCGGCGGGGTGGAGCTCCAACATCTCTTCGAGATCCTTCGCCTTGCCCTCCATGACCTGCATCCGGCGGTTCAGCTCGGCCCGCAGCGACGTCAGCGCACGGATGGACAGTTCGGCGCTGAGATTGGTGACGTAGCCGACGGTGTGCGGGAGGATGCCGAAGACGTTCGACGACGCACCGCCCTTGTAGTCGACGAAGAGGAAGTTGAGCCGGTTCGGCGGGTGGTGCACGGCAAGGGAACTCACGATGGACTGCATCAACTCGCTCTTGCCGGCGCCAGACGTACCACCGATCAATGTATGCGGACCGTCTTCGACGAGATCGAGCACGAGCGGTCCGTCGGCGCCCATCCCGATCGGGAACTCGAGGCCATACCCGCGTTGACTCGCCCACTTGTCGATCACCCACTCCGGCGTCGGGTGACCGACCTCGAGGACGTCGAGCAACGGAGCCACCCGCGGAATCGAGCTCGCCAACGACGCCGTCGACGCGTCACGGATGGGCGCGAGGGCCCGAGCGACACGGTCAGCGATGTCTACTCGGATCTGTTCGACCTCGAGATCGCGATCGGCCACAGTCGGATCGGTCGACCAAACCGTACCGATGAGCGCGGCGCCGTCGCCATAATCGGCGACCAGGACTTCGGCGGCCTGGCGCGGCACCTCGGCAGCCGTGTCGGCCAGCCAGATCACACTGATCCCGGCGTCAGGACAGCGATCGAGGAGCCGGGCCACGTCAGCCGGATCGGGCCGCAGGTCGACGTCGATCACTGCCACGATCCACGGCCACCGCTTGTCCGCATCGCGATCCTGGCCGTCGGTGCGGAACTCGGCGACCTCGAGCAGGACGCCGAGCAACTCGTTGCACTCGTGCTCGGTCGTGGCGATGTGGTTTCCGCCCACCGGCGACGACACCGACCGCATGTGCGGCAGCCACTTCACCCAGTTCGCAATCGGACGGTCCGGGCCGACCATCGCGACGATCGTCACGTCTTCGGGACTGTGCAACGTGGCAGTCTGCACGAGCATCGAAGATGCGATTCCGGTGACCAGCTCCCGCGGGCCGTGGATTCCGACCGCACCGTGCTCCATCAACTCGGTGGTCACCGGGACATCGTGCAGGACGTCGGTGCCGATGGTGGCCGCGGCGGCATCGTCGCGCAACTCGTCGTCACCACCCGTACCGATCTCGATCTCGATCGTTGCAGGCGCAGACCCCAATCCGACGCGCAGACGAAGGAAGTCCGGCGCAGCGCGGCCGCGCGCCCACAGATCGACGGTGCGTAGATCGGCCCGGCGTGCGAGGTCAGCGAGGTCCGGCGCTGAACGCAGCCGCTCCACCCGCTCGCGATCGAGCACGTCGTCGATCTCACCGCGCCACTCGACGAGCCGCTCCGCGAAGGCCGCTGACTCCTCTTCGAACTTCCGTCGCCCGGTGCGCTTGTCTTCGAAGACGTTGGCCACCGCGACGATCGGCGACATCGCGGTGAGCACGAGGAACTGGGGTTGGCGGGAGAACGCATAGAACGCCAGGCCGGAGCCCAGCGGGGCGAGCACAGTCAGCAGCTGAAATCTTCGCGCCTCTCGTCGCTCCGGAATTCGCCCCAACTCCGGGGCATCGCGCTCGGTGATGACCGGTGGCCGATACGGGGTCCGCTGAAACTCGATCTGGCCCAGCTGATCGCGCCGTTGACCGTCGGCGCGGACGAACCGCCGGAACGCGAGCCGCGAACCTCCGAGTCCGACGACATCATGATCGATCACGGCCCGTTCGTCGTCGATCACCACGTCGTTGACCGTGACGTCGTTCGCAACGACCGCACTCGGGACAACGGTGACGACCCAGTCGTCGGAAACCTCGACGATGAGATGCGTGCGCGAGACCGTGAGATCTCGGAGATGGATGTCGCAGGAATCACTGCGACCAACCCGATACGTCCCCGGGAGCAGCGTCATACTCACGCCGGCGTCCGGGCCTGCGAGCACGTCGACGCTCACGGCGTGCTTGGGCACCGGCGGCACCGCTGGGACGTTCATCGCCCGTCCGATGGTCAGTTCGTCGCCCGACACGATGCCTGAGTCGCCGACCTCGGACTTCGGGTCGAGCATCAGGCCGGTCCGGCTGACGGTCACGACAGGCGAACGGTCGCCGATTCGCAGTTCTGCAGCAAGCGCAAACGTGAGCTCGGACACGAGGTGCGTCGCATCGACGTCGACGACGACATCGGCAACAGCTCCGTCAGAGGAGCGAGCGCGCAGCATCAGTTCCACACCGTCACCTCGCTACTCGCGCCAGATCGCGTCACACTGCACATCGTCAACCCCAGGATGGCACCCACCCGGCCGTTTGCACCGGATTGGTCAACGAGTGCGAACATCGAGGGTGAAGACTCGGGTGCCTCGAACTGCAGGATGTCCGGCAGCAGACGAGACGGCGCCGTACGTGGTTCCCATGCTGGCCTGCATTCCGCCAGCGAGTTCGATCCGTGCACTGCACAGGACACCGCCTCGACGCAGCGACGATTCGGTCATCGGGTTGAGCACCGCCACGCGGTCGGTGGTCGCCGACTTCGAAGAAGTCGACGACCACCTCAGCGGCGTACCTCAGGGATCAGGGCGTCAGTCGGAGATCGATCAGTCGATCTCAGACGTCGCTACGCATGGTGTTGTCGACCTGCGTCGTGATGAACTCGTTGAGCGACTTCTGTGCTGTCTCGCACTGCTCCATCGAGTTGGTGGTGAGCTTGCCGACTTCGCCGACTGCTCGATCCTTGGCTGCTCCGGTCCAGTCAGTCGACGTCAGAGCACCCTGGTGCGTCGTCAGCTGGGAGGTCACCGCCTTGAACTGCGCCTCGACATCACTCTTGAGGCCGGACAGCGCTGCGGTGTTGACCTGCACGACGCCGGCATCAGCCTGTACGCCTTCGTTGGGTGTGACGGACTTGGCGGCCACGGTGACCGAGACGTTGCGGCCGCCGAGCGAGTTGCTGACTGCGGTGGTTGCGGCGTTGACGGAGCCCGTCATGGCAACCATGTCCTTGTGGATTCCTTCGGCGAAGGCCACAGACAGTGCGCCGGCCTGCTTCTTGAAGGCGACGGCGTTCTCGCCTTGGTAGTTCACGTTGGCAACGGCGTCGACCAGTGCCTGCAGGGCGCTCTGCACGCCGGCGAAGCACTCGGTTGCGGTGTCGCCGTAGCGATCGATGGATTCGGCGTTGACCCTGATGTCGGTGGACATGACTTCTCCTTGAGGTTGTTGTTCCGAACCATTCGGAACAACTACGACTCTAAGGACGGCCGGTCGTTCTGTCAGCGGGGACCACTCCCCGGGGACCACTCCCCATCTTGTCCCCGACCAGGATCTCGAGCGACGGCCCGGAACCTTCAGAACTCAGCCGGCGGCCGTGATCGGCGGGTGCGATCGGAGGTAGGCCATCACCTCGTCGGCGGTGTCGGCGGAACCGATCATGGCCGCATAGGGCCGATCGGCTGCCAACGTCCGCAGCAGCGGCTCGGCCGGCAGGGTGTCGTTCCAGAACGTGGAGTCCAGGAACACCATCGGGCTGACGACGCCGAACACGTCGTAGTGATTCTGGGTCGCATCCTGGAACACCTCCTGCGTCGTTCCCGCCGCACCCGGCGAAAAGACCACGCCGCGAGTCGCAATCGCGAGCAGCCCGTCCTCACGAATCGAATTGGCGAAGTACTTCGCCACATGGGTCGCGAACTGGTTCGTCGGCTCATGACCGTAGAACCATGTCGGGACCGCCAGGCTGTCTGTGCCGGCGGGGAACGCTTCCAGCACCTGCTGACCTGCGCCGAGATAGGCGTCGGCGCGGTGGAAGTCCGTCTCGACGGCGAGGAGGTCCAGTGCTCTGTCGAGCGCGTCGTCGTCGTGCGACGCCAGCCACGCCCCGAGATTCGCCGCCTCCATCGCACCCGGCCCGCCACCGGTGGCCACGTGCCACCCCTCTCGAGCCATCGACCGGCCCAGTTCGGCAACGACACGAAATGCAGCGTCGGTGCGCAGCATCGAATGTCCGCCCATGACTGCGACGACATCGTCGTGCCCGCCCAGGTGCTCCGCGAGAGCGTCATCGATCCCGTGGTCGTGGAGCCGCTGCGCCAGCGCATCGAGGACAGGAATGTTCGACCCCTTCTCGTGCTGCGTGGTCCACTCATAGATCTTCGAGTCCAGTGCGTCGCGACCAAAGGACGCTGCGTCGCCCGGGACCCAACCATCGAGCAACTCGCCCTGGGCGTAGAGGCGCGCTCGGTACGTGTCGAAGGGCAATTCCGGGAGCCGCGGAAAGACGACGGCGCCGGACTCGAGCACGTGTTCGAGGGCCGCGGTCGACAGGCGGGCGCCGAGGAACGTCGCGCCCGCACACGTGATTCCTTCGATCATCTCCGACCGATCGGACAGATCGACACCTTGGACGACGATGCCGTCGAGACGCCGGTGTGCAGCGACGTGACGATCGAACTCGTCGAGGGTGTGGATCTCGCGCATAGCCTCGATCGTACGGGTCAGCGGGTGCGACGACCGATCCCGCCCGGACACGTCGCTTGCCTCATCGCTTGCCCCATCGCCTCGTCGTCTCCGATCACCGTCCCGCCGTCTTCCGCCGTCTCCCTGCACCTCCCCCGAGATCGACCCATGACCGACCCGCCGAACTCCGAGGACTTCCCGTCGATTCCTTCCCCCGGCGACGAAGCAAGCCCGACGCAGCAGTGGTCGGCTCCATCGCCGACAACGCAGCCGCCTCCACCGCCGCCGCCAACCATTGCGCAACGGGGGCCGCCGCCGGGCTACACCGCTCACGTCTCGTTCGCTGCAACTGGCGATCTGGGATCGGAGTCCGGACGACGAGGACGCTGGATCGGCGCCGTCATCACTGCGCTCGCGATCCAGATCGCAGCGATGATCGCGCTGGTCGCCGGTGCACTTGCGGGCCTCTTCGGGGCCTTACAGCTCGCAGCAGACTATTCGAGTTGGATCATCTGGCTCGCCGTACCGATCGGGCTCCTCGCGCCGGCACTCTGGGTCTTCTCCGGTTACGTCGCGTCGAAAATCGCTCGCGACGGCCGAGGCTGGCTGATGCTCGTCATCGGCCCGATCCTGCTGGTCATCATCGCACAGGTCTTCGTCGCCGTTTTCTGACCGTCACCTCGCCGCTGCTCGATCTGGTCGACTCGCCGACAATTCCGAGCGAGACTCGAGACCGACGATCTACGGTCGTCGGCGACCACCGACGTGTCCATCGCCATGGCTGTCGCCGGGCCCGCCGGCGCAGCCCCGGGCCCGGAGGAATCCACCTTTGTACCGACTGCACCATCCCCACCGACGCAACCGCCGTCGCAATGAACGTCACGACCGTCAACGCCACCGACGCATCTTTCGTCCAGATCTACCCCGCCGACGTCGACCGGCCGCTCCGCACCTCGAACCTCAACACGTTCCCCGGTCAGGCCCCGACGCCGAACAAGGTCGACTCGAAGCTGTCCGCAACCGGTGCGATCAAGGTCTCCAACAACACCGGCACGCCATCGCCGCTGAAGTCAGTGCCGCGATCGCTGCTCAGCCCCGAGTGTTCTCCCAGTCGTGCCGATCTGAACACGCCCGCTGGCGAGGCGTTCGGTCGGGGAGCTCAGCCGGCGTCGGTGAGTTCGCGTGAGAGTTCGCGGATCTCGTCGCGGAGTTTGGCGGCGTACTCGAACTTCAACTCGGTCGACGCTTCCTGCATCTCGGCTTCGAGGGTCAAGATGAGCCGCTGCAGTTCCTGTTGCGGCAAATTCTTGAGCTCCGTGGCGACCTTGTCACGTTCGCGCTGACGCCGCTTGTCCTTGCCGGGCACCGGCGACGACGACTCCGGCCGCAGCATCGACAGGATGTCGCCGACCGCCTTGCGGATCGTCGTCGGGTCGATCCCGTGCTCGGCGTTGTACGCCAGTTGAACGTCGCGTCGCCGTTTCGTCTCCTCGATCGCGCGGGTCATCGAATCCGTGACCCGATCGGCGTACATCACGACTTCACCCGACACGTTTCGAGCGGCGCGGCCCATCATCTGGATGAGCGATGTCTCGGAGCGCAGGAACCCCTCCTTGTCCGCATCGAGGATGCAGATCAACGACACCTCGGGCAGGTCGAGGCCCTCACGCAGCAGGTTGATGCCGACCAGCACGTCGAACTCGCCGAGCCGCAGCGCACGGATGATCTCGATGCGCTGGATCGTGTCGATGTTGCTGTGCAGGTACCGGACCTTCATGCCCTGTTCGAGCAAGTAATCGGTGAGATCCTCGGCCATCTTCTTCGTCAGTGTCGTGACCAGCACACGCTCATCGTTCGCGACGCGTCCCTGGACCATCTCCATCAGATCATCGATCTGGCCCTTGGTCGGCTTGATGACCACCTCGGGGTCGACCAGGCCGGTCGGGCGGATGATCTGCTCGACGACCTTGCTCGACACCCGCAGCTCGTACTCGCTCGGCGTGGCCGACAGGAAGATGCACTGGTTGACCCGACCGAGCACCTCTTCGAACGTGAGCGGCCGATTGTCGCGTGCTGACGGCAGCCGGAACCCGTGCTCGACGAGCATGTCCTTGCGGCTCCGGTCACCGGCGAACTGACCATGCAACTGCGGAACCGCAACGTGGCTCTCGTCGACCACCAGCAGGTAGTCGTCGGGGAAATAGTCGAGCAGCGTGAACGGTGGCTCGCCGTACTCGCGACCGTCGATGTGCATCGAGTAGTTCTCGATGCCGTTGCAGTAGCCGAGCTCGCTCATCATCTCAAGGTCGTAGGACGTCCGCATCCGGAGTCGCTGTGCTTCAAGCAGCTTGTCGGACTCCTCGAACTCCTTGAGCCGGACCTGGAGTTCGTGCTCGATCTGGCGCATCGCCCGCGTCATCCGCTCGTTTCCGGTGACGTAGTGCGTCGCAGGGAACACATGCGCCCGTTCCAGCTCGCGCAGGTTCTCCCCGGTCAGCGGATCGATCATCGTGATGCGGTCGACGGTGTCGCCGAACATCTCGATCCGCAGCACGTTCTCCTCGTAGGCCGGGTGGACCTCGATCGTGTCGCCACGCACCCGGAAGTTCCCGCGACCGAGCGTCATGTCGTTGCGGTCGTACTGCATGTCGACGAGCCGGCGCAGGATGTTGCGCATGTCGTAGTCGACGCCGACGTTCAGGTCGAGCAGGTTGCCCTTGTACTCCTCGGGGTTGCCCATGCCGTAGATGCACGACACCGACGCGACGACGATGACGTCCTTGCGGGTCAGCAACGCAGCGGTGGTCGAGTGACGCAGCCGTTCGATGTCATCGTTGATCGAGGAGTCCTTCTCGATGAACGTGTCGCTGCTCGGGATGTACGCCTCGGGTTGGTAGTAGTCGTAGTAGGAGACGAAGTACTCGACCCGATTGTGGGGGAAGAACTCGCGCATCTCCTGCGCGAGCTGCGCAGCGAGGCTCTTGTTCGGGGCGAGAATCAACGTCGGACGCTGCGTCTGCTCGATGGTCCACGCAATGGTCGCCGACTTGCCCGAGCCCGTGATCCCGAGGAGCGTCTGGAACCGCTCCCCCGCCTCGACCCCCTCGGACAGCGCCTTGATCGCAGCCGGCTGAGCACCGGCAGGATCCCAGTCGGACACGACTTGAAACTTGTTCTCGTTGCCGGTGTCGTAGTTGGTGAACGAACTCGATGCAGCGATCAGCGCCTGCTCCGGCGACTGGTCCGCCACGGTCGCATCGGGAATGATCGCATCAGCGTTCGAGGTGTCGATCGTCTCGGTCACCGTCACAGTCTAACCCACACCGAACGAACACTCGTTCGCACGCCAACCTGACTGAGTCACATCGGGGACAGGCACCGACGTGACTGGGGTTGGCAGTTTCCCGGGTCAGGAGTTGAGCTTGATGCGCAGCGCAGCGATGGCGTAGCCGTCCATCTCGAGGACGGTGAACTCACCAAGTTCGGTCCGAGCACTGTCGCCAGCCGCCGGGATCTCATCGAGCGCAGCAATCACATACCCGGCCACAGTCTGCCAATCACCCTCCGGGAGCTGCGCCCCGGTGCACTCCTCGAACTGATCGGGGCGCAGCGTGCCGTTGACCCGCCAGCTCCCATCGGCGAGTTCGGCGCAGTCGCCGAGACGATCATCCGACTCATCATCGAAATCGCCGATCAGTTCTTCGAACACGTCTTCGAGCGTGACGAGCCCGACCACGGTCCCGTGCTCGTCGACAGCAACCGAGATGTGCTTTCGCTCGCCACGCATCTCAACGAGCAAATCCTCGAGTCGATGATGTTCCGGAGTGACCATCAGCGGCCGCACCATCGATCGCGCCGACGTCGTCGGCCACGCGCCGTGCTCCAAGCGAAGCAGGTCCTTGGCATGGATGAAGCCGAGGCAGTGGTCCAGATCGTTCTCGTGGATCACGATGCGCGTCCGTCCGGTCCGGTGCGCCTCAGCAGCGACGTCGGCCGCCGTTGCCTCGGCAGGCATCGACACGATGTCACGCCGGACCGTCATCGCGTCGGCCGCGGTGAGGCCGGACAGCTCCAATGAACGCGTCAGCAGCTGGTGATCTTCGGCCTTGATGTCGCCATGCCCCGCGGACTCATCGAGCAGCAGAATCAAGTCGGTCGGCGAATGCGCCATCGCCCGTTCGTCCTGCGGCTCGACCCCGACGAGCTTGACGACCACATTGGCGATCGAATTGAGGAACCAGATGATCGGCTGGAAGACCCGCACGAACGCACGGAACGGCCGGGCGAGCAGCAACGACGACTTCTCGGGATCCGAGATCGCCCAGGACTTTGGCGCCATCTCACCAACGACCATGTGGAGGAACACCACCAGCGAGAGGCCCAGAGTGAAGCCGATCAGATGGGAGAGGCCAACGCTGATGCCCAGGAAGCTCAACGTCGTCTCAGAGATGTCGAACACGTTCTCCAGCGCTGCTTCGATGACGTGCGCGATCGCCGGTTCGGCGACTGCACCAAGGCCGAGCGAGCACATCGTGATGCCGAGCTGCGCGCCGGCGAGCATGAGGGTCAGTTCGCGAATGCCAGCGAGTGCCGAAACCGCACGTTTGTCGCCGTCAGCCGCGAGTTGCTCGATGCGCGAGCGGCGCGCCGCAAGCAGGGCGAACTCTGCAGCGACGAAGAAGGCGTTGAGCGCGAGCAGGACGAGAGCAAGGCCGAGCGCCCCCCATTCGACCGAGAACCCCTCAGCTCCCGCCTCTGCGGCAAGCACGCCGATCATGAGCGCACCTCACCGTCAGCCGGGCCGTCGGACTCGTCGTCACCGCTCGCCTCGTCGTCCGAGGCAGGTGCGGTGGTATCCGAGATGCCATCACCGTCGTCATCGCCGGTAACGATCCCCGCCTCGGGGTCGAGTTGCACCAACACCTGCGTGATCGCGAACTCCTCGATCTCGAGCACTTCGATGCGCACACCGTCGACGACGACGTTGTCACCGACTTCGGCGATTCGCTCGATCCGGTCGAGGACGAGCCCAGCAACCGTGTCGTACTCGCCGTCGGGTAAGACGAATCCGGTGAACCGCTCGATCTCGTCGGGCCGCGAGATCGCAGCGATCGACCAGACTCCCGGCTCGACTTCGAGGTACCCGCCCGGCAACGCCGGGTCGTACTCGTCCTCGATCTCGCCCACCAGTTCCTCGACCAGATCCTCGAGCGTGACCACCCCGGCAGACGCGCCGTACTCGTCGATGACCACCGCCATCTCGGTCGAATGCGACTGCAACTCTCGCAACACCACGTTCAGGCCGGCGGCCTCGGGAACGACGAGAACATCGTGCAACAACCCGATGATCGGCGTTTCCGCGTAGCGGTCTCGATCGACGCCCAGCAGATCCTTGGCGTGGACCAGGCCCACGACCTTGCCGGCATCGTCGACCACGGGGAAACGCGAGTGGTTCGACTCCATCAGATCTCGTAGATCAGCGGCCGTCGCAGTCGCATGGATCGTGACGACGCGATTCCACGCAACCATGGCGTCAGAGGCCTCGAGGTCGCCGAAGTCGATCGCACGCTCCAGCAGCGACGCCTGGGAGACGGTGAGCTGACCGCTCTCAGCTGAGGAGTCGACGATGAAATCGAGCTCGTCGGTCGAGACCGAACCGTGCAGTTCCTCGACGGGTTCGATGCCGAAGAGCCGCAGCAGACGGTTCGCTGCGCCGTCGAACAACCTGATCAACGGGCCCGCCACCTTCATGAAGACCAACGTGGACCCGGCGACCGACCGGGCAACCGGCTCGGGCTTGGCGATGGCCAGATTCTTCGGGGCGAGTTCACCGAAGACCATCTGGGCGACCGTCGCGAAGACGAATGCCAGCGTGAGGGCGATCCCGAAGCTCGCCGACTCGCCGATGCCCAGCGCTTCGAGCACCGGCTCGAGGGCTCCGGCGAGCGCAGGCTCAGCGATGAACCCGAGAACGAGTGACGTGACCGTGATGCCCAACTGCGCGCCGGAGAGCATGAAGCTCAACCGTTGATGCACCTGGATTGCTCGCTTCGACTTCCGGTCGCCGCCGTCAGCGGCCTCGACGAATTTCGCACGGCGGGATGCCACGTATGCGAACTCCGCAGCGACGAAGTATCCGTTGGCTGCGATCAGCAGCACGACACCGAGCAGACCCAGGGCAGTGATCATGAGCGGGACGAACCCGGACTGGGAGGGTGCTGGGCAGCGGCAGAGGTGCTACCCAGGCTGGGTTGGTCTTCGTCGGACATCAGTCCGCAAATGATATCCACATCAGGGCCCGGACCCGTCGCCCGGCGACGCGTCCAGGATGTGGAGCGACTCACCTGCTGACGTACACCGTCCCGGTACGTTGGAAGAATGACCAACTTCCATGACCTCGAAATGATGTCGATCACCGGCGAACAGGTGAGCTTCGACCAGTACCAGGGCAACCTCGCACTCGTCGTCAACGTTGCGAGCGCTTGAGGCCTCACGCCTCAGTACGCAGGTCTGCGTGCGCTTCACAATGACAACGACGACGTGGTCGTCCTCGGCTTTCCGTGCAACCAGTTCGCCAACCAGGAGCCCGGCACCGACGCCGAAATCCTCGAGTTCGCCACATCGAAGTTCGACGTGAACTTCCCGATGTTCGCCAAGATCGAGGTGAACGGCGACGGCGCCGCCCCGCTCTATCAGTTCCTGAAAGAGGCGCAACCCGGCGACGGCGACACATCCGACATCGCCTGGAACTTCGAGAAATTCCTCGTCGATGGATCCGGCAACGTCGTCAAGCGGTACCCGCCGCCGACCACACCCGAAGACATCGCCGCCGAACTCGACCAGTTCCGCTGACGATCGGACACGAGCCGGTTCGCCGCCGGGCACCACTGGTGCCCGGCACGCGCCGGATCAGCGCTCGTGGGCACTCACGAGGTCGACAATCGGAATGTCGGGGTCGGGAGTCGACGAACGGTACCGAGCGAGGTGGTCGTCACCGAACGCTGCGAACGCAGCCTCACACAGGTCCCAGTACGTCCTGCGAATTCCTGCGGTTCCAGCGTCGCGTCCCACCGTGTACGCCTCGACAGCCGTCGGTCGCGGCACGTAGGTGTAGATCGGCCCGACCACGACGTCATCCTCGTCATCGAGCACGGTGATGCGGTCGGTCACCTCGACACGGTCGTAGTTGCGCTCTCGTCGGTCGAGGTTGACGAGTTCACCACCGGCGATGGACGCCACGACACCGTTGACCGTCTCACCTGCCGCTTCGACCACGCCGAGCGCCACGATCGTTCCGTCGTCGATCTCGACACCGTCGTCACGGGTCCACTGACCGCTCATGTGTACGACGCCGTAGTTCCATCGCCGCCCGTATCCGTCGAGGTCGGCCAGGAAGAAGTCGGTCTGGTGGACAGCGACACGGCCGATCGTGCGGGCCATCGATTTCGGGCTGACGAGCGAGCCGTAGCCGAAGATCCAGACGGTCTCCCCGCTTCGGTCGACAGTCGACGGATCGACCGCAAGATGCCCCGCTCCGTCCCGATCACTGACCCGATGACTGTCCCGATCACGATCACCGTCACGACCACCGTCACGATCACCGTCACGATCACCGTCACCGTCCCGACCGCCAGGCGGCTCTTCTGCGGCGTCGTCGCTCGTGGTCGGCGGCAGCGCGATGAGCTGATCCCACAGCCGGTCGACCTGGGCGACCAGATCGACGAGATCGCCGCTGTTGTCGATGACGTGAGTGGCTGTCTCCAACCGCTGCTCGCGCGAGATCTGGCTGTTGATGCGGTTCTGCGCATCCTCGTGCGACATTCCTCGGAACTCGACGACACGCTGCACCGCGAGGTCGTAGGGAATGTCGACCACGATCGTTGCAGCCAGTCCCTTGCGCGGGTTCTCACCGAGCAGCGGGAAATCGAGGACCACGAGCCGGTCGGTGTCGGCATGGGCATCGATCTGGCGTTGGATCTCGGCCTGCATCGCCGGGTGCACGATGCCGTTCAGGTCCTTCAGCGCACGCTCGTCGCTGAAAACGATCTTGGCGACCTCTGGGCGGATCAACGCGCCATCAGCGTCGATGATGTGATCGCCGAAACGTTCCGCCATGGCGAGCACCACGGGCGCTCCCGGCGCCTGCAGGTCCCGGGCGATCTCGTCGGCGTCCACGATCGCTGCTCCGCGCTCAGCGAGCAACTTCGAGACGGTGGACTTGCCTGCTCCGATGCCTCCGGTGAGGCCGACGACGATCATGAAAACGAATACTGCCCGACTCCGAAGAGCCGGGCAGCATTCAGTTCATCACGATCACGCTCGGGTCAGACCCAAGCGCGAGGCATCACTCCGAGGCTGGCTCCTCAGCCGGTGCTTCCGGAGCCGCTTCTTCGGCTGCGGGAGCTTCTGCTTCGGCTGCAGGAGCTGCTTCCTCTGCAGCTACCTCGGCCGGGGCGTCGGCAACCGGGGCTGCTTCGCCGTCGGCTGCGGGAGCCGCTTCGGCTGTCTTGCCGTCGGCCGTCTCACCTTCGCCTTCGCCGCCTTCACCGTAGTACTCGGTCCATGCGGCTTCGGCCTCGGCCGATGCCTCACCTTGGACGTAGTTGCCCTCGGTGTCGACCTCGAAGTGCTCGCGGTACTCAGCTGCGAGCTCGCCGCCTTCGGCGGCCTGCTTGATCGACAGGCTGATGCGACGACGGGCGAGATCGAGATCGATGATCTTGACCCACAGCTCCTCGCCGGGCGTGACGACCTGCTCGGGGCTGTCGACGTGGTGCGCCGACATCTCCGAGATGTGCACGAGACCTTCGATGCCGTCGCCGACCTGGACGAACGCACCGAACTGCACCAACTTGGTGACCCGTCCGTAGACGAGCTGGCCGACCTGGTGGCCCTCGGCGAATTCCTGCCACGGATCCTGCTGTGTCGCCTTCAGCGAGAGGCTGATGCGCTCGCGGCTGAAGTCGACGTCGAGCACCTGCACCTTGACCGGGTCACCAACGGTGACGACCGAGCCCGGGTGATCGACGTGCTTCCAGGAGAGTTCGGACACGTGGATGAGTCCGTCCATGCCGCCGAGGTCGACGAACGCACCGAACGACACGACGCTCGACACGGTTCCTTCGCGGACCTCGCCGACTTTGAGGTTGTTGAGGAACTGATCGCGTGTCTCTTTCTGGTTCTCTTCCAGGTAGGCGCGACGGGACAGGACCACGTTGTTGCGGTTCTTGTCGAGTTCGATGATCTTGGCGTG
>ENA-ORXT01001089-ORXT01001089.1-marine-metagenome-genome-assembly--contig:-NODE-1089-length-38315-cov-57.850149_pt1 | contig 38315 bp, 33 predicted proteins | sample MGYA00237868_ERZ511482 | MGnify/ENA metagenome assembly ERZ511482 | reverse complement strand
CGAATGGAAAAAAGCTCAAGGTCGGAGGGGTTCGTTTAAAGCAAGAACCATTTCGTTCATCAAGTAAAGTTTAGAAAGAATGCTAGTTTAGAAACATCATAACTTTTAACAAGCATATTTTTAGCGCTGATTAATAGTTTAAATTTTAAATTAAAAACCAATTAAACTACTTCCATTTTGTAGTAGTATTTTTAATGTTAAATAACTGATAATCAAGATTTTTTTTTTCAATGATGTAGTTTTCCTTTGTTTAATCCAGCTGCACAAAGTAGTAAAGTCGAGCTTAGACAAATTGACTCTAAGGAATGAGCAATAAATAACTATCCATTCTGACTTTCTAAAATATGATTTATACTTCGTTATTTTTTCATCAACAAATATACACCTCCAGAATTTGTTTTTAAAATATAAATTCCATTTGGCCATTCACGACAATCAATCGTTTGCTGATTGGTTTGTAGTATTTCTCTTCCATCCATTGCAAAAACAGTAATTTTCAGATTTTCTGATGGACGCTCAATTCTGATAAAATCGGTCGCCGGATTTGGGTAGATTTTAATGGACGCTTCTGCTACCGCTTCGACGCTTACAATCAGCGGTGTCAGTTGTCCCACAAATCCATCGAAGCTATTTGCAGCTGTCAACTCCGTCTGGTCATTAAAGATCGCCGTTCCATTTAAAGCACCGCCACAATAAATTTGTCCCTCTGCATCTGCCACTAATTCAGATAACAACACGGTGGATGGACTTGTTACAATGTGAACATTCAAGACAGTAGACAAAGTATCTATTTCTAAAATAAAGGTATTAAAATCCGCTCCTCCTGCTTGCAAACTAAATCCGTCAACAACAAAATTATTTTTAAAAAAACCACTCCAGTAAAATCGGTCATTGGCAAAAACCAGAGATTCGGATAATTCAATTTCCAAATTTCCAATAGAGCGCGCGGCCAACGGAAAACCTGCGACATCGTATTTTATAAAGTATAGATTATCGTTTAAATTAGGGGATTGAATTTCGAGATCGGGCCGTAATCTAATCAGACCATAAAAACTTCCAACGGCATAGATATTATCATGATTATCAAATGCAACATCGCTACCGGCCTGTTCATTGACCCCTCCAATCTTACGCGCCCAGCGTACATTTCCATTTACCGCATAGACCACTAAAAAAGCATCACTGTCGTTGGTATTGTTTTGAATGGTGTCCGTACCAAAATCGTAACGTCCCCGCATGCTTCCTGTTATTGCAATCTGATTGTTTTGATAGGCCATCCGCCGAGGTTGAATCTCCCCCGCAATTCCAGCCTGCCTTGCCCACAATAAATTTCCCGATGGAGAAAATTTTATGATAAAAAAATCTTTTTCGGCTACGGCGGTCATTACTTCATTTTCTATAAAAAGAGAATCAGAAAAATTGCCGGATAAATAGCTGTTGCCTTCCTGGTCGGTGACCATGGCCGACAAGATTTTATTTCCTGTCCCTTCAATGGATTTGGCCCAAACCGGAATACCCGCAGGCGTCAGTTTTAAGAGAAAAATAGCTTTAGCACTCTTCGTTGCCGACAAGGTCAGTGCGCCAAAAACACTGTTAAACCAATATTCACCAGCCCAGTAAATATTGTTTTCAAAGTCGGTATCCACCGCTTCACTTTTATCCGCTCCGGCACTGCTGCCCGTCCGTACCCATTGCACTTCGCCCGTCGCGTCCAGTCCTGCAACGAAAGCATCAGTATTGCCCGTCGCAGTTTCCGAAATATTACCGATAGATAATTCGTTTTGAAAATGACCACAAACAACCGGACCATCATTTGTCCGGGTGGTCAGTGCCGAAATCGTTTCGCTCCCGCTTCCAGATACGGATATCAACCACGGCCAGGTTTGCGCGACGCTCTGTGAACAACACCAGCAAACGAGGAAGAGTAATGTCGACAAGGAGGAAAAACGATTATACTTATTAGATTTTATTCTAAATAATTTAAAATGGCTCAAAATTGATCTTTTGTTCCCATGCTTCTTCCCATGCTCCCCTCCGTAGCTACCGCTACGAGGTTGCGTGTGTTTATTAATTGGAAACAAAATCTCTATTTTTGAACGCATAAAACTATTTTAGTATAAATTCTATTATGTCGGTAGCAATCAAGCATTTGAAAATGAAATATAAAATCTTGAAATTGGTTAAATTTGTGGTTATGAAATTTAGTATTAGAACGTATTTATCCGGTAGCTTGTTTTTGGTACTCTTCGCGAGTAGTTATTATAGTTGCAAATCAGACACGACCAATAAGCCAAACGCGGCGCCAGAGGTGGTGGCGCAAATTCCAAAAATTGATAAACTCGATCGACAAATAGCCGAAAACCCTGATGATCCTACACTGTATTTTAATCGGGCACAGGTCTATTATAAAAATGAAGGCTACGACGAAGCAATTCAGGATATGGCTTTCGCCATGCAACTGGACTCAGCGAATATCGAATATCATCATTTTTTGACTGATATTTATCTAAAATATCCAAAATCCTATCAGGCCCTGTTGACTATGCAAAGAGTAGTTGCCCTGCATCCACAGGATGTTCCCTCTCTCCAAAAATTAAGTCACCTGCATATTATTTTACAACAACCTCAGGAATCCATGAATACCCTGGATCAGGCGTTAAAGGTTGATCCTCAGAATGCCAGTACTTATTTTTTGCGGGGACTGACCCTGGAAGAAATGGGGAAGGAAGAAGAAGCCATTAAGGCATATCGTTTTTCGACCGAATTGGACGCAGATATGATTGATGCCTGGATTATTTTGGGTCAAAAATACCAGGAACGGGAAGATCCTACGGCTATTCAGTTTTTTGAAAATGCGGTACGGGTGGATACGACCAATATTTTTGCGTTACATACCAAAGCTAATTATTTACAACAAATAGGAGCGACGCAAAAAGCGATTGACGTATACCGAAAAATCATCCTCCTGGACCCTGGCTACTCGGATGCACATTTTAATACCGGCCTCGCTTATCTGGAGCTTGATTCTACCAGCCTGGCCTACAGAAGTTTTGATTTTGTTGTCAAAACCGATCCAACAAATGCTCAGGCTTATTATTATCGTGGTCTGACCGGAGAGCTGATCGGAAAGCTCGCAGAAGCGAAGCGGGATTTTGAACAAACGCTTAATATGGACCCAGGTTTTCAGCCCGCGCAAGAAAGTCTGAAAAGGATTAGCCAAATTTTGAAACAGGAATGATGCTTGTGGTAGTGTAAAGGTTTATTATAATCATTAATAAAGGCGAATTAAGGAATGGCGATTAAATAGATTGAGATAAAAGGCGAAATATTTTTTCATCAATCTATCGCGTTAAACTCACCCAAAGCAGCCCTTCGAAGATTTTTTTTAAAAATTAGTATATTCGTAAAAAGTATTCCTTATGAAAAATATTCTTTGTTTATTACTAATTGCGTTATTATCTGGATGTCAATCCGAAAATAATACCGCTACTGACCCATCCGAAAAAGTCGTAAAATCTGTAAATTCAGCGATGGTACCTACTGGTGCTAAAGTGGTTTCTCAACCAATAAAAACTACTCGGGATACCATAAAACCAACAATCAGCCGTAGTCGCTACGCGGTCAGTCGCGCCCGCCCCAAAACAGAAATTCAGGGTATTTATCCTTATGATATTGAGCTGAAAGATGCGGCGAGTAAAACGGTAAAATCAGATAAAATTTTAGCAAAAAGTAATAAGCCAACCGTTTTGTTATTTTGGCTCACTACCTGTTTTCCTTGTTCTATGGAAATGAAAGCGATCAAAGAAAAATATGCTGACTGGCAAAAAGAAGCAGATTTTAACTTTTATGCTATCTCTACGGACTTTGAAAGTAATTTTCCTAAATTTATTACGAAGGTAGAAGAGAACAAATGGCCGTGGGAAACGTATAATGATGTAAACAGAGAGTTTCGCCAGATTCTTCCCGGTGGACTAAATGGTCTGCCGCAAACTTTTGTTCTCGATAAAAACGGTGAGATAGCGTATCATAAACGCAAATACAAACCGGGAGACGAAGATATTTTATTTGCTAAAGTAAAAGAACTGGCGGTTAAGGATCAATAAAAGAATAACTTATAACATTTGGCTGCTTAATTGATCCTAAGTAAAACTTGTCTAACACGATTTTATCACCTCCGAAGGTTTATATAAAAACTCAGGAATGGCGATTGAATAAAAGAAGATTCCAGGCAAACTATTTTTTTGCCAGTCAAGGATATAAAATGGGCACTAGCATAATAACCATTTTATGGACGCAGCGTGGCGGAAAAAGAGAAAGTATAGAATCGTCATTTATTTTGTCAACATTCCTTATTTACCTTCGACTTAAATCATAACACACAATGGCTGTATTAAAAGTAATTGAAATATTATCCAACTCGGAAAAGAGCTGGGAAGATGCTACGGCAAAAGGTATTAAGAAGGCTTCCAAGTCTATTAAAAACATTCGTTCTGCTTATGTGCAGAATCAGACGGTTACGGTAGAAAAGGGAAGAGTCCAGGAATATCGTGTCAACTTAAAAGTAACTTTTGAAGTGGGTGGATAGTATCTTCCTTCTGATAATTGACGTTAAAAAGCAGCTGCCTCATGATAGAGGTAGCTGCTTTTTTCTTTAGGAATTAGGGGCAAGAGATCGCTTCTTTTTTTTGCGCTTCCATTACTGTAAGCAATCGGAATTTATTAATCTTTTTTAACTACTATTTATACCTTAGCCTTTTAAGTGCGAAGACAAGGCTATGCCTTTTAAGTGCGGAGACAAGGCTATGCCTTGTCTCTACTGGTCTTGTTGTGCAAAAACCTTTTGTAGTAAATCGTTGGTTCTTAGAGATTTATCCCCTCGAATACCTTCTTCTTTCTTTTCTACCAATCCGAACATACCGGACAATGCCTGTCGAGTTACGTGGTCTTCCAGGTCAGGATTGGTCTTCTTTGCGAAAGGTATTTTATTGTATTGTGTCACCGCTGAATTCCAGTAGCTGCTCGCATTCACTTTTTCTAATGATTCGATAATCACAGGTTTAAATGCAGTATATAATTGATCGTAGGTCGCTTTTTCCAGATAACGTGTAGCAGAATCTTTATTTCCCATCAGAATATTCATGGCGTCCTTAAAACTCATTTGCTTAATTGCGCTAACAAAAATCGGCTTGGCTTTGGTCGCTGCATCTTCTGCTGCCCGGTTTACTTTTTCTACCAGATTTGCTTCTACGTCCTGAAAGCCAGGAACGACTTTTAGTTTTTTCGTAATCGCCTGTGCTTCTTTTGGCAATAAAATTTTGTAAGGAGACTTGTAATATCCATCTTCCGCAGATAAAAAACCAACCGCTTCATCCACTCCTAAATCAAGCGCCTGCTTGAGTCCATTACCCGCATCTTCCTGAGATAATCCGCCTTTTGTGATGGTTGATTTTGCTTTTTTAAGCATCCCTTTAAAGCCTTGTGCCTGAACAGATACTGTAAAAAATGCACTTAGCAGTAAGAGTATTTTTACTTTTTTCATAATAATTTTATTTTAGAATTTTGGTGATCTTTACCAATAAATATGTAAACGAAGGGAAAGACTATTTTATTTTTTCAATTTTTAAACCAACTGACTGAATACCTTCCAGATTTTCTGTTCGCATATATTGCTCCAACTTAAAAATGTAGCTGCCCTCCTCCGAAAATTGTAGTTTTTTTTGTAAAAATCCTTCCAAGTGACACCACTCATCGCCACAATCTCCAAACCAAACACCACCTTTATTCGCAAAGTCAATCGGAACCTGCGTAATCGTCTCGCGGCCAGTCGGATCCGTTGCATGAAATTTTATGTAAATATTTTGATAGGGAAAATCTGTCGTGTGGGTAATATCTAAAAGCAGATTGTATTTTGCCGTGACGTCTGATACGTTTACCTGAAATTCGGGGATATTACCGTAAGTCCAGGTCGATGCGGGAATTGGGATTGTTTCGGAAAAAAAATAGGATTTGCCACATCCGGTTAAGAGAAGCAATATTGAAAAAAGAATAATCGGGGAAGCAATGTTATTTTTCAAAGAGTTGAATTTTTGGAAGGCTTGAATTGGGATAAAGAATACTGATATAAAAATGAAATGGTATTATAAATTTATAAAATACTTTTTTAATACTTCAGCCACTCTGCGGTCGGTGGTGCATCCACATCTTTGATGCTATAGTCAAAGAAAAAATGGATGAACCGTTTTGCAGCTCATCCATTTTTTTCTATCCAAAATAATCTTTCATTCGCTCAAAAAAGCCTTTTTCCGATTTGCCCGGTTTTGGATCAAAATTGGGCATTGAGCGCATTTTTTCCAACAATGATTTTTCGCTATCCGTAAGTTTTTTAGGCGTCCAGATATTGGTATTAATCAATTGGTCTCCGACCCCGTATTCCTGAACCGAAGGTAATCCTTTTCCTTTTAATCGGAACATTTTACCTGATTGGGTACCCGCTGGAACTTTAATTTTCACCCGTCCATCGATCGTTGGAACTTCCACAGAAGTACCCAAAGCTGCATCCGCAAAATTCAGATACATTTCATAGATAATATTCATTCCATCTCTTTGCAGTTCTTCGTGCGCCTTTTCTTCGATAATAACGAGGAGATCGCCATCCGGTCCACCGTTGGCACCCGCATTTCCTTTTCCACGCATCGAAAGCTGCATTCCTTCGGCTACACCCGCCGGAATTTCGATTTCAATCGTATCTTCTCCCTGTGTCCGTCCGTCACCACTACAAGTTTTGCACTTGGCCGTGATCATCTTGCCCGATCCACTACAAGTTGGACAAGCAGTAGTCGTCTGCATCTGACCTAAAAAAGTACTCTTGACCTGACGCACATAACCCGAACCCCGACAAGTATTACAAGTCGTAACGGACTTACTATCCTTGGCACCAGATCCATCACAAGTCTTACAGTTGATCTGCTTCTTTACTTTAATTTTCTTGGTAACGCCGTTGGCTACTTCTTCAATCGTCAGTTTTACCTTAATCCGTAGATTGCTACCACGTTGTCCACTGCTACGACGGGTGTTTCCTCCCCGGCCTCCAAAGAAAGATTCGAAAGGACTACCGCCGCCACCTTCACCGAAAACATCTCCAAACTGAGAGAAAATATCTTCCATCGTCATACCACCACCAAAACCACCGCGACCTCCTCCAGCGTTACCATTTACGCCAGCGTGTCCAAAGCGATCATAACGGGCTTTTTTGTCCGCATCACTGAGAATTTCATATGCTTCGGCCGCTTCCTTAAATTTGGATTCCGCCTCTTTACTATCCGGATTTTTATCCGGATGATATTTCATAGCTACCTTACGGTATGCCTTTTTGATTTCCTTTTCGTCCGCGCTCTTTGAAACGCCGAGTATTTCATAAAAATCTCTTTTTGCCATAATCATTTATTATTGTACCAGTAAAAAGTGTGGTGACTTTATCCGATTGCGATACAAACCACTTTAGAATAAAGTTTATTATTTACCTACCACGACCTTCGCGTGTCTGATAATTTTATCTTTTAAGAAATAGCCTTTTTCTACCGTATCCATTACTTTTCCTTTCATTTCTTCATTGGGCGCAGGAATTTCGGTAATAGCCTCGTGGAGTTCCGGATCAAAATCTTCTCCAGTAGATTCCATGGCTTTCAGGCCTTTTTGCTCAAGATTTTTATGCAATTTATTGTAGACCAGCATTACTCCTTCACTGAACGGTTCGGTGCTATTTTCATCTTCCGCATTTTTCTTAGCTCGGTCAAAATCATCGAGTACTGGCAACAGAACGGTCATGGTATCCTGCGCAGCCGTCATCATAAATTCCAGCTTTTCTTTCATGCTACGCTTACGAAAATTATCAAACTCAGCCTGCAGACGAAGATATTTGTCTTTCAGTTCTCCCAGTTCCTGCTGCTTCTGTTCGAGTTCCGATTTGGTTTCTGCAGGATTTTCATCCATGCCCTCTTCTGTGTTGTCTTCTAATGCGTCCTCGAGTGTTTCTTCCAGGTCCGGGTTTTCCGGATCTTGATGCTTCTTATTCATTATATCTTTTATTTTCTTAAACATTAAAGTTTCGTTTGTATAATTTCTATTGCTTTTCAGGATCGATTAAAAATAAGTGGTCTTTTTTATTGATCCTTCCCCTTAGACTCTATCAATTTTGCTGCCATGCCATTTTTGGGGTCAATTTGTCAGTTTTTGCCGTTTTGCCCTGTCAATATTTCTTCCATTTCCGTAAATGGCAGATTTACACCTATAATTTCACCCATAGGATTGAGTAAAAACTTGGTAGGAACTTCCTTGACGCCATAATTTTGGGCAATTGGTGAGTCAAAAAAGCGCAAACTTTCGGCTTGGTCTAAAATATGGTAAGGCCAGTTTAAACGGTCTTTGGTAATGGCTTTTTTCCAACGATCCGCATTGGTTTCTACGCCGATACTGACCACTTCCAGTCTTTCGTAGCTTTTATTTTTTGGCTTTTTGAATTTTTTATAAAAGGCGATCAACTGTGGACTTTCCCGCCGACAAGGACCACACCAGCTTCCCCAAAAATCGATTAGTACGTATTTCCCTTTGAGACTAGTTAAGGAAAAATCGGCCCCATTTATCGTAGTTCCCGTAATCTCTGGTGCCGTTTCTCCTCTTTGGTAGGCGGGCTGCATGTAGAGCGGTTTTCCGATAAAATATCCAAATAACAGGAGTACAACAATTCCCGGGAAAACTAATTTTTTCATAATATTACCTTATTTCTTTTGCCTCCTAAGTCGTTTTCTTTTATTCAGAATTTTTCTAATCCAGTTAGGAATAATGATTGCGCCGATCAACAAGTAAGCATAGTAGGTCATCAGCCGCCAAATGCCTGCAATAAAAAGCGCTATTCCCATCTTACTAACGTAATCGCTGGTAAAACCAAAAAACACCACCTCCGCAAATCCAGCACCACCCGGCGTCGGACTAAAAGCCATGATTACAAACATCGTTTCTAAACGAGCATATAATCCCAATTGCGCAAAAAAGGTCAACGGAACTATATCGGTGGACAAAGCAATAATCAAGCAATTAAGTAATAGAAACCGACAAGACCATGCGGTGGCAGTACTAAGGAAAACGCTCACGTGAAAGCTCCACTTTTTTTTCTGTAATTCTTGTGAAGCCACCACCATATCCTCTCCAAGTTCTTCTGCCCCCTTTTGCCATTTTTTTAACCACCGATTATTCGTCACCCACATCAGTAATTTCTTAATGGTTTTGGGATTGATAAATAGACCATAAAAGAAAACCAGTCCGTAGATGGCCATAAAAACATAAGCGAATATGAACGTGTACCCCCAGGCGTCAAAGGAAACCATTCCATCCACCTTCGGTCGAATCATTTCCGTACCAAAGATCATTAACAATATTGGCAGGGTACTAACAAAGAAAATCGTATCCATGACTGCCGAATAAACGACAATGGTCGCGGTTTTAGCAGTCGAAAGTTTTTCCTGTGAAAGGACAAAAAGGGCCACTGCGGAGCCTCCCACACTGGTGGGTGATACGGCAGAACTAAATTCCCAAATAAAAATTAGCTCAATACACTTTGTCCAACTAAACTGACCATCTGAAAGGATCCTTAGGCGAAGCGCGTATGCCATATGCCGGATAACCAACAAAAGGACGGAAAGTAAAATCCAAAAAGTGGTATGGGTCGTCCAGTCAATCTGTGAAAACTCTTCCGGATCGTACTGCTTCCACATCAGGTAACCCACTACTCCCAGCCCCAAAAGAATCGGAAAGATAATTTTGGACATTCGGACTGACTTGAGCACATCCTGTTGCTCATCCGTAAACTCTTCCTGCAGTTCCTCCTTCACCTGAAGTAATTGATTTTATTGGATAAAATAAGCGTACAAACTCTTAGTAATGGTCAAATAATAACTTAACGAGTTATAACTTATGATAGTTTTATTAAAAACCTGCAAGATACGGAAACAATGAGGAGATTTAAAGGATGAAGTTGCTAATTATTTGAAGTTGTGAAATAATGCAGGAATTAGCCAATTTGGATTAGAAAAGCTTAGAGAATGATGTTTTTTTTAAATAAGATAGGCCGGGAAGATAGTAGATTAGCGAGATACTAATAATATTCGAATAAGAGTTCGGTGGCGTTAACTCGATTAAAGTCATTATTTTCCGTTTCTATTTTGATGATATTGTTGTATTCGTCTTTGTATTGTCTGCTTTCTAAGGTCATCTGAGCGTTGCCTTTTTCATCTATTGAATAAATAATCTGCTTAATCATTTCAGGAGTTACTGTTTTAACTAATTCGCTTACTAAATTATTTTTTTTGTCAAAAATCTTTATCACTTCCCCCTTTTCATCATGCTTATAGACTTCACTTCGAATTAGTGCTGCCTGATCGTTAAATGCTATTTTATTGGAAAGGTTTCCTTGCGCGTCGTACAGATATTGTCGGTAGATTTTTTGGTCGGATCCGTCGGAAACATCGTAAATGATTTTATCTTCAAGGTATTTTCTTTCTATTATATATTTTTTAGTCACACCATGTTGAAATTGATAATTTTCTTGGTAAATAATATTTCCAAGTTTGTCCACCTTCCAGATAGTTGGCTGTAAAGATTTTCTTGAAACTTTGGTAATAGATAATGTTGGATGATCGTAATAAAATTTTTCAATTTCTAGCACCTCATCGTTGCCTTGCAAAGGATGGCCTTCTTTTAAACTGTCTAACAATACTTCCAGTTTTCCCTTAAACACTTTCTTTTTTTTGAGGAATTCCTCCCGATCTTTGGTGTATGGAAATTTGTACCTTATCTGGTAGCGAATATTATCTAACTCATCATAATTATTGCTGAGAATGGATGATTTGTTTTCTGAAGTTCGGACCTCGCAGATTAGCTTACCAGCTTGATTAAATTCCCGGTAAGTATTCGGAATTTTATCCAAGGGAAGACTTCCTTTTTCATCTTTTAATCGATGATATTCAAAAATAGAAATTGATTTTACAGTTCCCTCGTAATTACTATCTCCGAGTTTAAAATCTATTTTCTGACCATTAATTTTTGACACTACAAAAATTAAAATCGCAATAACTATTATTTTAGATTTTAAAACTTCCATAATAATGAATAAGAAAATGTTTGACTTCTGGTAAATAATGTTTTGTTTACTGTTTTGTAAAATCCACTTTCTGACAACAATAATTTATTTTCACCAAACTGAGTAATTTCAATTTGCTCATCACCGATCTCTTTTTGAAAATAAAACCATGGTGTAAAGTTAATACCTAGATGAAAATTACCAATAAATCTATAATAACAACCTAACTCTATTGTCGGACCTAATCTCCAAAATCTTGCAAAATCAAATTCAAATTCTTGGCCTTCAAGGTAGTCATTGCTATTTTCATCAAATAAACTACGTCTGCTAGCGGCCCTTTTCGATATTCTATAGTCAAATTTTGTCCCTACTCCTACGAAAAAATTTAGCCGTTCGTGTGTTATCATGTTATTTAGTACTCCTATATGGAATTTCATATTAGTTTCAGAATCTTCAATTATAGTTAATCTTTTTTGCGAAAAGCCAATATCTTCAGTAGAAGAATGCCCTTTTATCCATCCTACTCCAATCCCTCCGAAAAGGTATAAATTACCAATTTCTTTTAAAAAAGATAAAGACAAATCATGATAATTCGTAACGCCCCCCGTTGTTCTTGGAATAGAATTAGTAAAAGTATCAATTGTAATCTCTTCCCTAGAATATTTGGTATAACCATTTAAGGTGACTCTAATAGCATTATTTTGTCCATATAATATTGAACAAAAAAACGCACTAAAGAGAAGCAGCAGATATCTCATGATGTGGGAATTTATTTCGAATCACAATAATTTAAAGATGTTCAAAAATAGAGGTTAACACTATTTATCAGTACTTATTTTCAAATCGAAATTTTTCAAACACTTTAGAGTGCGATACCTATGCGTTGGGAGGACCGATTAACGAATCACTAATCATCTGTTCTTAATGTCTAGGAAAAATTAACAATTTGAAATACATACTAATTTAGTACCCGAACCACTAATACCCAAGCACTATTGCCCCACAGCCCCTATAATATCTCTTTGTTTTCCTTCCTATTCTAACATTGGAATCTCCTCTTTATTTATCAGCAATTCAATACTTCTTGATTTTCCTTTTGTCTTCTTTATAAATCCTTTTTCTTCTATTGTTTTAATCATACTATTTACACTAGCTGAACTAGTTCCAAAATATCTTTCAAAGTCTACAAAGGATGGAGACTGCTTATTGAGCTTCTGATAGTGGTAAATGAATGACAGATATTGTCCCTGTGTTTTGGTGAAATTATTTTCCATATTGAGTTAAGTTAATATTTTTTATATTAAAATCAAAAACATGCTGTTATTTTTTCATCAATCAAGGCGCTGAAATTGGCCCTGCCCGACTGACGTCAGTGTCTTGCATAATAACCATTTTATGGACGCAGAGTGGCGGAAAAAGAGGAAGTATAGAATCGGCATTTATTTTGTCAACATTCCTTAACCCTAACCCTTCATTCTAAATCGAAATTCTTATATTTAGACCAATGGAAGAAAGAATCAAAAAATGGCGACTGATCCTTGGTAAAAGTGCGGCGGAGGAAGGAGCAGAAATGGATCTGTCCGAAGAGATGCAGGGAATGGACGATGTACTAGATGCGCTCTACGACTCCGACCAGGAAGGCAATCTCGGCAGCTCTTCACCCAACGTCAATCGCTGGTTGGGAGATATTCGAAAATATTTTCCAGACAAGGTAGTGCAAGTTATGCAAAACGATGCGCTGGATCGGCTGGGTCTTCACCAGATTTTGACCGAACCAGAATTGCTAAAAACCATTGAGCCGGATATTCACCTGGTCGCAACTTTACTGACCTTAAAAAAAATAATTCCGGCCAAGACCAAAGAAACGGCCCGTATGGTCGTGGGAAAACTGGTTAAAAAAATCGAGCGACAACTGAAAAATCCGATGCGGGAGGCGATTACTGGCAGTATTCACCGCGCCAAACGCAACCGCCGTCCCACCCTTAAAGAGATTGACTGGAATAAAACCATTCGCCTCAATATGAAGCATTACCAACCCGATCTAAAAACGATTATTCCAGAAAATCTGATTGGGTTTGGCCGTAGAGGACAGGCGCTAAAAAAGGTCATTTTATTGGTCGATCAGAGTGGGTCGATGGCCAGTTCGGTGGTTTATGCCAGTATTTTTGCCGCGGTGATGGCTTCGCTAAAATCGTTAAAAACACATTTGGTGGTATTTGATACCGCAGTGGTCGATTTGACCCCGGAATTGGCAGATCCAGTTTCAGTTCTATTTGGTACTCAGCTGGGTGGAGGAACGGATATTTGTCAGGCACTGCAATTTGTACAACCCATGGTTGAACGGCCTGGAGATACTATTTTGGTGTTGATTAGTGATCTATTTGAGGGAGGAAATAAAAATCTCCTGTTACAAACGGCAGCCAGTATTCAGCGTTCTGGTACACAATTTTTTACCCTATTGGCATTGAGTGATCAGGGCAAGCCGGTTTATGATCGAGCGATGGCCGAACAATTTGCGGCACTAAATATTCCAACCTTTGCCTGTACCCCGGAAAAATTTCCAGAATTAATGGCGACAGCGATTAAAGGAGGTAACCTTCAACAGGTGGTATAACAGATAAGGGATGAGTTAAAAATAACTTTACATTCCTGGTTTGATCGTTACTTAAACTTCTTTTTTTAATAATTTTAAGAGATACTCACCGTATCCACTCTTAATATATTTATGTCCTAATTTTTCTAATTGCGCATCATTGATAAAACCCATTTCGTGGGCCACTTCTTCGATACAACCAATCTTCAGACCTTGACGATCTTCAATTACTTCGATAAATTGTCCTGCCTGAATCAGCGATTTGTGGGTACCCGTATCTAACCAGGCAACGCCACGTCCTAATACACCAACACTCAATTTTCCAATTTCGAGATAGTGTTTGTTTACATCTGTGATTTCATATTCACCCCGTGGACTGGGTTCCAGATTGCGGGCCACTTCGACCACTGAGTTATCATAAAAATAAAGACCAGGAACTGCGTAATTTGACTTTGGATTAGTTGGCTTTTCTTCAATGGATAACGCCGTAAATTTATCATCAAAATCAACCACCCCGTACCTTTCCGGATCTGCTACCTGATACGCAAATACGATTCCTCCTTCTGGCTCAGCGCTTTTCAATAACAATTCATTTAGTCCTGCACCGTAGAAGATATTGTCTCCCAAAATTAAGGACACAGAATCATTGCCAATAAAATCAGCTCCGAGAACAAACGCTTGTGCCAATCCATTGGGATCGTGCTGCGCGATGTAGGTAAAAGAGCAACCAATTTCCGAACCATCTCCCAGTAATTTTTCAAATTTGGGTAAATCGTACGGTGTTGAAATAATGGCAATCTCCCGAATACCTGCGTTCATCAATGTAGACAGCGGATAATAAATCATCGGCTTATCATAGACGGGCATAAGCTGTTTACTAACGGCCATGGTCAGTGGATAAAGACGCGTTCCGAGGCCACCGGCCAAAATAATTCCTTTCATTATGATAAATTTTTCTCTTGAATAATTTTTTTAATTCTTAAAATTAATTCATTGGGTTTAAAAGGCTTGGCGATAAAGTCATTGGCTCCTTTACGAAATGCTTCCAGAATCGTTTCTTCCTTTTCCAGCGCAGAAATAATAATAACGGGCACGTCCGATTTCATTTCTTCGCGCACCATTTCCAACAATTGCAGACCAGTAAGATGCGGCATCATGATATCACTCACGATAATGTCCGGCTGGTGTTCTTCAATCCTTTGTACTGCCTCTTTGCCATCTTCCGCAGTCACTACCTCAAAACCTTGACGACGCATTCGAAAAGCAATCGCAGTCAGCATAATCTCTTCGTCTTCACAAATCAAAATCGTCATAGTAACTCCTTGTTTTTGGAACTGGGGGTAGTTTTAGGACTAAATACTAGTAGTTCGGTCACTAAGGAATGTTGACAAAATAAATGACGATTCTATACTTCCTCTTTTATTTAATCAACATTCCTTAATCAATATGCCCAGTTATTTAGTGCTTGGGGTACTGGCTATCATACGATACGGTAAAGATAGAGGTTTGTTGTGATCCCTTAAGCTAAACTAGTGCCCTCTTGCTTAATTTCCAAGAGTACATTGGGTACTATTTCTTCCATTATTTTGATCATACCTTCAATTTGAGCCAGATTTTCACCTGTCTTACAAATTGCCTCGATCTCTTTATTGGCTTCCGTCATTTTTGGATTTCCAACAAATGAAAGGGTCGATTTCATCTTATGGCTAGTAGATCCCAGTGCTTCCCAGGTCTGCTGATTAAATTCACTCCGCATTTTCTCCAATTCTTCCGGTAGCTCTGTTACCAGCATTTCCAGCATAACACCTTTCATTTCTGAATCTCCGTCGGCCATTAGCTCGAGGTATTCCAGGTTAATAAATTGGTAAGCACTTTCTTTCATTTTGTTACTTGTTATTCCTGTTTGCATATTTCGCTATTTTATTAAATAATTGTTCGGGTTCAAAAGGTTTGAGGACAAAATCGTCCATACCATATTCTTTAAATTTTTCATCTTTCGCAATATGAGCGTGCGCCGTCATGGCTAAAATAGGCATCGCTGCCAGTTCGGGCGTCATGTTATTACGAATATGATCGGTCGCTTCGTATCCATCCATGATGGGCATTTGAATATCCATCAGAATAATATCAAATGGAGTGGCCGCGTTTTTCGCTAAAATTTCTACTGCTTCTCTACCATTGTTTGCGATGGTAATATGAATCTTTTCCCATTTTTTGGTGAGCGTCTTTTTAGCTACCAGCTGGTTCATTTTGTGATCTTCTACCAATAAAAGGCGAATGGCTCCGTCATCTTTCAATTCCAGATTTTCTTCTTTTTCGATTATTTCAATCACATCTAATGTATCGCCTTTTTCGAAAGCCAGATCAAAAAAGAAAGTGGACCCTTCTCCAAAAACACTCTTCACACCGATTTTACCACCTTGTTGTTCTACCAGATTTTTAGCAATCGACAATCCAAGTCCGGTTCCTTCGTAGAGTCGATCTTTATTTCTAATTCTGGTAAAGGTTTCAAAAATCGCATCCAGTTTATCCGCCGGAATTCCTACTCCGGTATCTTCCACCGCGAAGTGAAGGTTCACCGCCTGCTCATTTTCAATTACATTTTTAATAAAAATTCTAACCGCGCCGCTGTCTGTAAACTTAACGGCATTTCCGACCAGATTATTGAGAATCTGATTAAGTCTTAACTTATCTCCGTGAATAACCTTTGGTATATTTTCGTCTACGTGTAATTCAAAAACCAAATCCTTTTCCTGCGCTTTGTACTTCATCATATTGACCAGATTGGACAATAGTTTATGCAGATCAAAGTTTTTATATTCAAATTGAATCTTGCCGTTTTGCAAAGTTGATATTTCCAAAATATCATTAATTACCCCCAGCAAAATTTCAGAAGATTGCTTGATGGCGCTTACCAGGTTTGTCTGTTCTCCATTCAGGTTGGTTTGAGAAACCAGATTACTCATTCCCAGAATAGCGTTCATCGGTGTACGCATCTCGTGGCTGACACTCGCAATAAACTGCTCTTTCATTTTAGCCGACGACTGAGCAATATCGCGTGACTTACGCATCTCTTCTGCCTGCTTGCGTTCGGTGATGTCCCGAATAATTCCGTTATATCCTAATAGACCAGCGTTGGAAGTGGGTGTCGCAGTGATCACACAATAGCGCCGCGATCCGTCCTTACGTTCTATCTCTACTTCAAAATCATTGATATCCTCTTTTTGCTGCAATGCTTTCATAAAGTGCATCCGCCGATCCAGTGGAAAAAAGCAAGAGTGAAAATCCAGCATCTTTACTTCTTCCCGGTTATAGCCGATTAGATCAAGGGTAGCATTATTAAAATCTACAAAACTTCCCATCAGGTTGGCAATATAAATCGCATCGTTCGAACGAGAAAAAATTTCCTGATAGCGTTCCTGACTACGAATCATTTCCATCTCGGCTTTTTTACGCTCCGTCATATCCTGCATGATTCCCATCAATACGATGTTTCCCTCAGCATTGGTATTGACACTACAGTGTACAAAAGCGTAGCGACGCTCTCCTTCCGGTTGTTTAATAATAATATCTTTTTTGATACTTTTTCTGAGCAGCGTTTCCTGATGGAGAGACCGAAAAACGTAAAGTGGGCAGGAAGGATCTTCCAAATCCTCTCCAGTTAAAGTTGTTTTAACCGGTATACCCAATAAACGAAATATTTCGTCAGAAGCTTTTAATATTTGGGTAGCGGGATTAAATTCCCAGTTACCAATATGCGCGATACGCTGGGTCAGTTCCAGTCTTTTTAATACCCCGCTTCTTTCGATAGAATAACGGAGTGATTTAGCGAGTAAGTCCGAGTCAAAATCTCCTTTTATTAAAAAATCCTGCGCGCCCGCTTTTACGGCATTGACTCCCATGCTCTTGTCAGATAATCCCGTCAAAACGATGACGTTGGCATTCGGAAATTTTTCTAACAGGTTTTCCAGTGTTTGAAAACCCCGACTATCCGGTAGTGTCAGATCTAGCAGGATGACTGCATAATCTTCCTTTTCCATCGCCTCCATCCCATCAGCCAGGCTGGTTTTATTGGTAATCTTACAGTCCAGCAAGTCTGATTCAGACAATAGTACCTCCACCAATCGGGCATCACCGGGATTGTCCTCAATGAGCAATATTTTATTTTGAGTTTCGTAATCTGAAATTTCCTGATACATGGTTACATCCTGATCTTTAATAGAAGTACTTGTTAAAATACTTTCTTCTCGTGTTAGATTTTCCTTCAAAATATCACATTTAGTTGTAATTACGAAATAAGTTTTCATAACTGACTTAAAATCAAGGTTCTAATGTCAATATGATCACTTAGGGAGTGTAAATTTTCTTTTGGGCACTAGGATAATTGTCTAGCTAAATCAGAAGGGGAAAGAGCGCTAAACACGAGGTAAAAAAACAAAAGTTGCGCCAATATCCTCAATTAGAAAAATACAAAAGAAATCAGCGGATGATTTATAGATAGAACGAAAATTATCTACCCGGTCAGTATCGATCAGGTTTTTAGTAGCAAACTCTTCTAGTGTAGAAATAAAAAGGAACAGTTCTCCTCCTAAAGTCTCCGGATTAAGGAGTGGAATTCCGATTTGAATGCCTTTTTTGCTAGCAACAAAGATTGGGTATTTTGATATGTCCTGGTGAAGAACACTATCACTGGCCTGACCCAAAAGTTGTTGGTGCGGACGAATTATTTTTTCTAAATTTTTTAGTTTTTTTTCTTCCGGGCTCATAGTTTTCTATTTTTTTAAAATCAATAATGCCACACTTTCAATATGCTGCGTGTGAGGAAACATATCCACCGGTTGAATTTTCACCACTTCATACTTTTCCTGCAATAATTGTAAATCTCTTGCCTGAGTAGCAGGATTACAACTGACATATACTATTTTGGGAGCTGCTAATGTGAGCAGCATATCAACTACTTTGGGATGCATGCCAGCACGGGGTGGATCAGTGATGACCAAGTCGGGTTTGCCATGCTTTTCGGCAAATTCAGCACTCAGAATATTTTTAACATCGCCGGCGTAAAAAACAGCATTTTCGATTTTATTAAATTCCTGATTAATTCGAGCATCATCGATGGCTGCCTCCACTTCTTCGATTCCTACTACCTGCCGACTTTTTGCCGCCACGTACAAGGCGATGCTGCCGATGCCACAGTACAAATCGTAAACATTTTCGGTTCCGGTCAGTTCTGCAAAATCAACTACTACATCAAATAGGCGAACGGCCTGTGTTGTATTGGTTTGAAAAAAAGACTTGGGTCCGATTCGGTAGGTTACGTCTCCCAGAGCTTCTTCGATCACTGGAGCTCCTTTGTAAAGGTCTATATCCAGGTCTAGAATAAAGTCATTTAATTTAGTGTTTACACAAACAAAGAGTGCGGTAATTTCCGGAAATTCAGCAGCCAAAGCATCCAGATACTTTGTACGCTCTTCCTCCGTACTTTGCCCAAAAACTATGATCACCATCACTTGCCCCAGGGTCGTCACCCGTACAATGACGTTGCGCAAACAGCCTGTCTGTGCGCGCGCATCATAAAAACTCAGGCCCATATCACGACCTAATTGTCGCAGATAGTTTCTGATTCCGTTGGCGGGTTCTTCTTCCAGCCAGCATTTTTCTATATCGACAATTTTATCCCAGGCACGGGGTCGGTGAAAGCCAAGTACATCATCTTCCATGCTCACGCCTGCTTCTTTTTCTGCTTCTGTAATCCAGCGTCGATTTGAAAAACTAAAATCCAGTTTATTGCGATAAAACTGCGTTTTAGCTGATCCAATGATGGGCAATACTGGAACATCTTCTAGTTTTCCGATCCGTCGAATGGCTTGTTCGACCACCTCTTGTTTGTATTTTAGCTGGACTTCATAAGGAAGATTTTGGTATTTGCAGCCTCCACAAACGCCGAAATGTGCACAAAATGGTTCTATTCGTTCACTGGACAAGGTTTTAAATTCCAGTGGATATCCTTCAAAAAATCCATTTTTCTTTTTGGTCACCCGTACATTAACTACGTCACCCGGTACGGTTCTTTCCACAAATACAACCATGCCTTCCGGCGTTCGTCCCACGCAACGGCCTTTGTCCGCAAATCCGGAAATGGCAACGTCCTCCAAAAGGACTACCCGATTTTTTTTTCTTCTTCCCATATTATCTCGTTAGTACAATATAATCTCTAATCAATGTCTGTAAAAATTCTATTTTTTTCGCTGGTTTTTCATCCAGATCTAATTCTACTAATAATCGGTCCACCAGTTTATTAATTACTTCTGCGTGGGCGTTGTTTTTATATTTATGATAGCGATGTATCGCAGATTTTATTAACAATAAATCTTTTTCCCGCAGCTTCCGCACCTCCAGATAAGTTGGTTCGTATTCTTCAATCGAGTTTATTTTTAAAATATCTGACAATTGAAACCGCTTATTAAATTTTATTTTTATCACCACTGTATTGGCCGTCATATCGCCTAATCGTTGTTTTTTGGCAGACGAATTGATCAATATTCCCGCCAAGGTACCAAAAGACAAGAAGGTGTCTATAATGTGAAAAACAGCACGAAGCAGATAATCGCTCCATCCCGGCTCTTCCCCGTCCAGTCGCACGACCTTGATTCCTGCGGCTTTTTTACCCAATGATTGTCCATTGGCAATAATTTCGGAGAACAAATGATAGCTTACAAAAAGCGTAATCGGAAGAAGGCTAAAAAAACGTCCCAATATACCACTATCCTCCAATTCGCTAACCCAGGCTTGTAGTAATACTAAAAATATTAAAATAAAAAATGCTCCTACAATAACCACGTCGATGAAAAATGCTAAAAACCGGTCCTGAGGACCAGCTAATTCGTACTCAACAGTTACGTTTTGGGTAGTAGTAATATCAATCGTCGGCATAGAAGTAAAGTTATCAGGTGCAAGGTACTAAGAAGTTGTCTGAGATAATCCCAAATAATATGTATTTTTAATATTATTTTTAACTCATACGACTTAGCTTAATTCATGCGCGAGACCAACTTTATTAATCAGAATAAAGAGAAATGGGAAGAATACGAGGAGATGATTGATCGCAAAACCACCGATCCTGACCGACTCAATCGTCTATTTGTACAAATAACGGATGATTTGTCCTATTCCCGTACCTTTTACCCAAACCGATCGGTACGGGTTTATTTAAACAATCTCGCTCAACAGATTTTCTACAATATTTATAAGAACAAGAAAAGTCCATTAAAGCGTATGGCTTTTTTCTGGACCGACGAGCTTCCACAACTGGTTTATGAGTCCAGGTCTGCCTTTAGGGTCGCTTTTGCTGTTTTTATTATTTCTATGGTGATCGGGGCTTTTTCTGCTCAGATGGACCCGGAATTTCCTCGGGTGATTCTTGGAGACAGTTACGTGGATATGACGATTCAAAATATTGAGTCGGGTGATCCAATGGCCGTTTATAAAGATAAAAGCAGGTTTGGAATGGCGTTGGGAATTACGGCCAATAATCTTTTTGTAGCCTTTTTGACTTTTGTCCTGGGAGCTTTCTTCTGCATAGGATCCATTGGTATTATGATTAGCAACGGCGTAATGGTAGGAAGTTTTCAGCATTTTTTTTATGACAAAGGTGTTTTCCAGGAATCTTTTTTGACCATTTGGACCCACGGTACGCTTGAAATATCGGCCATCATTATTGCTGGTGCGGCGGGTATTACTATGGGACAAGGACTGGTTTTTCCAGGTACCCTTTCTCGACTACAGGCTTTTCAAATTTCAGCGAGAAGAGGATTGAAAATCATGGTGGGACTGGTGCCAATCTTTATTGTGGCAGGTTTTATTGAGGGTTACCTGACCAGGTATACGGAAACCCCGGATGCGGTAAGGCTAATGTTTATTTTACTTTGCCTCTTTTTTATTTTAGGGTATTTTGTCTTTTATCCAGTAAAAAAAGGGCGCGCAGGTTTCAAATTAAATCTACGAGATACTCGGATTCCGCCGACGCAATACTTAAAAATAAATTATCACCGAATAAAAACTCCTGGAGAAATTTTAACTGATAGTTTCGGTTTAATTAGAAAAAACCTAAGTACCATTCTTAAACTTAGCGCAGGAATTGCCTCTTTCTACGTTTTTATTGTTTCTATCTTAAGTAGTATTCCTTTAGACGAAGCTTTTAAATTTTCGTCCAAACTTTTTGGTGCGTTTCAGCAACTAGACCAATACTTTGGAAATGATGCAATTATACTACTACCAATTCTAAACACTTTTTTATATACGTCCCTTTTCTTTTTTTTGACACAAGTTATCCTTCGAGACTCTGGAGAAAAAACGCCTGTAAAAACAGATCGTAAAAAGCAATTTTTTAAGTATTTTAATATACTGATTGTCGTTGCTATCGGGTGTTTTATTTTGGCTACTAATCTGCCATATAAAGGACTTATCCTATTTCTGATAATCCCGTTTTTACTAATGACGATCTTTATTTCACAAAAAGAAAACACCCATTTTTTTTCCGGGCTGGTTCGTAGTATCAATTTGATGAAAAGAAATTTAGGTCAGGTAGCAAGTCTGCTTTTGCTGGTGACCATTTTAGGAATACTTTTATTTTTAATTATGGATACCTCTATACTCTGGTTCTATCTGGAGTTTATTGGCTGGAATGTTTCAGTCGATCAATCCACGATGGATCAGCTCGTTTACGGGTCTTTAATATTTATCGCAATCTTTATTCTTTGCCTGGTACTTACTTTGTATTTATTTTGTTTTGGTTTACTTTATTTTAATTTGATAGAAATAGAGGAGGCTCCCTGGCTGCATAGTGCAGTCGAGAATATTGGACGATACCAAAGTATTGGAGGAATGGAAAAAGAAGGACTAAAGAATGTTGAGTAACAGAATCTTTTAACGTAAACATTTTAAACACAAAGATTGAATAGATTTTCATCTAAAATACTGATACTGTTCTGCATCTTGCTGTGGGTCATTGATGTGACGGCTCAGGAACCACTCCCTTCGCCAGCTGAACAGTTTGAAAATACCACCATAGAACCTCGTAAATTTGAAGATACGGAATGGAAAAAAGCGACCAAAGGAATAGACTATCGCAATTCGACCAGAGATCAGAAAAACGTCAACGAAGATGTCGGTGATGCCCTTGGTGGCAAGAACGCGACGCTCGAAGAAAAAGCAAGAAATTTAGGGGGCGCTACGGGTGCTTTCTGGAACATTTTCGTGAAAATTACTTTTGTAATTTTCGTATTTTTCATAGTTGGACTACTTATCTATTCTCTGATCAAAGGTGAAAATATTTTTAAACAGAAAAAGAAAGTACCCAAAACGACTTCTTTCGATCTGGCCGCAGTAGAAACCAATCTCGTCGCCGCCAACCTGGATCAATTTATTATTCAGGCAGAAAACGAAAGTAATTATCCGCTCGCCATCCGTTTACATTACCTGGCGATAATCAAGGAACTTTCCCGAAAAAAAGTAATTCGCTACAAAAAAAATAAAACCAACCACATCTACGTAGCCAAGGTAAGTGCTACGCCTTTTGGAGATGCTTTTCGACAGGCTACTCACGTTTTTGAAAGAATCTGGTTTGGACAAAATTTATTTACCCACAAAGACTATCAACAGATAAAACCAGACTTCCAAAAATGGATTGATACCGCAAAGAACCTCGACAATGAAAAGTCATCTCTCAACTTAAATACCCCATAAATGCAAAACAAAAATATTTTGTGGGTATTAGGAGGAATCCTCATTCTGTTGTCTATTTTCTTCTTTGTTTTCCAAAACAAACAGACTCAATACTCCTGGCGGGAGAACTATAAAGAAACGAAAAATCCCTACGGTACTCACGTTATCTACGAGCTGATAAAAAGTTATGATCCTTTATATGATTTTCACGAAATTTCAAACGGAATTGCGGAGGACTTACCAGATTTGGACTCGGTAGAACTGTCAGCTGTAGCCAACTATATTTTTATCGGAGAAGGATTGTTTTTGGATTCTACGGAGATGAATCGGATGCTGCGTTTTGTAGCGGGTGGAAACAATGCATTTATCAGTAGCAAGGATATTCCGTTTCAAATCAAAACTACCATCTTCAAAGAACTATGTTCTGACTATTGGTTTTACCAGTATCCAAATATTTCTGACAGCGTCGCCACTTTAAGTTTTAATCATCCTTCACTCGTTGATACAATTAGTAAATATGATTTCAAATATATTAGTCATCGTGAAGTCAGAGATTACCGCTGGCATTATGTCGAGTCAGAATATTTTTGTGACGAATATTATAGTCCGGTAGCGCTGGGTCAATTGAATGATACACTCATTAATTATTTTAAAATACAATACGGGGTCGGTCATTTTTATTTTCATACCAACCCGATTGCTTTTTCTAATATCCAGTTACTTAAGGCATCGTCAGTAGATTATGCTTCGCTCGTTTTTTCTCATTTACCAGCCGGCGATATATATTGGGATAGTGAAAGTCGACTACCTTTAGGCATCGCACGTAGTCTGGACCGCAACAACCGGGATGGGAATATGGACCGCAATCTAAATTCAGAAGGACCATTGTCTTACATTCTCAGTCAGCCACCATTGGCGTGGGCCTGGTATACCGCATTGGCAACGGCGTCCCTGTTCTTGATTTTCAGGTCTCGTCGCAAGCAACGGGTTATTCCGGTAGCTGTGGAAAATAAAAATAGCTCGCTCGAATTTATCAATACCATCGGACGCATTTACTACCAACAGGGCAATCATCGAAAAATTTGCTTAAAGAAAATGAAACTGTTCCTGGCTTTTATTCGAGATCGATATTATTTGAATACCAGCGAACAGGATGCTGATTTTTTCACCCGACTGGCCGCCAAATCCGAGATTCCGGCATCCGTCATTAATAAAATCTTTCTTTATCACAAGAATATAGAAAACGCTAATGCCGCTTCGGAAGAAACACTCATAGACTTCCACCTGGAAATGGATAAATTTTATAAAAACTGTAAATAAAAAACAATGTCTGACAACCCAACGACTACTCCCGGAGAAGAGAATCCAATACCTTACACGCCACCCAATACGTGGCAGGAAAATCGGCTGGACCTGAGCAAAGTCTCCCAGATTACCAATGGCATCCGGCAGGAACTGGCAAAAGTAATCATCGGTCAATCCACGACCATTGACTTGTTGATTGCGGCCTTGTTTTCGGGTGGACACGTATTGCTAGAGGGGGTGCCTGGCATTGCAAAAACATTACTCGCGCGATTACTTGCTCAAACACTTCAAGCTGATTTTTCGCGAATTCAATTTACGCCTGATCTTATGCCCACCGACGTAGTAGGAACCACTGTTTTTAATATGCAACAATCTGAATTCACTTTTAGCACGGGTCCTGTATTTTCTAATATTGTGCTCATTGATGAAATCAATCGAGCGCCGGCCAAGACGCAGTCGGCGCTATTTGAGGTGATGGAAGAATATCAGGTGACGGTGGATGGGACGACTTATCCGATGGACTTTCCGTTCTTTGTTATTGCTACGCAAAATCCGATTGAACAAGAAGGAACTTACAAACTTCCAGAGGCACAGCTGGATCGCTTTTTATTTAAAATAATTGTTCAGTACCCCAGCCTGGAAGAAGAGAAAGCGATTCTTTATCGATTTCGTCAGGATTTTAAACAGACAGTTCAGAGTCAGGTAGATGGTATTTGTAGTAAGACAGATATGCAAGAATGCCAACAGATTGTTGAGCAGATACATATCAAGGATGAGTTGCTTGATTATATTGCCGGAATTATCCACGGCACCCGTAATAATGGCGACTTGTTTTTAGGTGCTTCGCCACGTGCTTCGCTGGCAATTCTAAAATCTGCGAAAGCTATTGCGGCCATGAACGGACGGGACTTTGTTACACCGGACGATATCCAATACGTAGCGTATCCTGTTTTAAATCACCGGGTTATTTTGACACCAGAACGAGAGATGGAAGGGTATGATCAGGAATTTGTGGTGAATGATATTGTGAAAAAAATTGAGGTGCCAAGGTAAGGGATGAGGAATAAATATTGAATCGCTTCACTTGTTGATATGTTGAGATAAAATCTTATTATGAAAATCTGGGATAATATTTTTTTAACAAATCGCTTTTTTATCTGCTTTGGCATCATCTCCGGATTGTTTGCGGTTAGTTTTTTCGTGCAAATATTATTTCCTATTGTACAAGCTATTTTATTAATTGCTCTTATTTTAACTTTTGTAGATTTACTGTTACTATTTAAAGGAAATGATTTTATTCAGGCTGTTCGACGTACGCCCAAAATATTTTCTCTTGGAGAGATCAATAAAATTCATTTGGACATTACCAATACTTCTACCCAAAATTTATCACTGGAAATCATCGATGAATTACCGATACAATTACAAAAGCGCGATTTTAAGATCATTATTAATATTGCAAGTAAAACAACAGAAACGCTCAGTTACAACTTACGACCCTTACAGCGGGGGGAGTATATTTTTGGTGCGTTAAATATTTACCTTAGTTCCCAAGCAGGATTATTGCAGCGTCGCACACAGTTTACCGAACCTACGAATGTTCCGGTCTATCCTTCGATTATTCAGATGAAACAACTAGCGCTCAAAGCTTTTGATCAAGTAACCACTCAAAAAGGAATCAAGAAAATCCGAAGACTTGGTCATAGCTACGAATTTGAGCAAATCAAAAGCTACGTTCGGGGAGATGATTATCGCAGTATTAACTGGAAAGCAAGTAGCCGCCGTGGCACTTTGATGGTCAACGCCTACCAGGACGAACGGGCCCAACAAGTCTATTGTGTACTCGACAAAAGTCGGGTGATGAGAATGCCTTTTAATGGACTGAGTCTAATGGATTATGCGATTAATACTTCTCTGGTGATTTCTAATATTGTATTACAGAAAGATGATCGCGCTGGCTTGCTAAGTTTTTCAGATGTGATGGGTACCGCTATTAAAGCAGAGCGAAAAGCCAACCAACTTAACAAGATCATGGCCGCCCTGTATCGAGAACAAGAAAGAACGGGAGAGGCCAATTACGAATTACTTTATCATGCCTCCAGAAAATTAATCAAGGGGAGAAGTCTATTGTTATTGTTTACAAATTTTGAAAGCACTTATGCACTGGAAAGGGTATTGCCCGTTTTACGAAAGATAAACACCTTGCACTTGCTGGTGGTGGTCTTTTTTGATAATTCAGAGATTCGCGAATTTTCGGAACAAGGAGCAGAAGATACGGAAGACATTTATCTGCAAACCATTGCGCAAAATTATCTCGCCGAAAAAACAGCCATGATTCAACGACTAAAAAAATTTGGCATTCAGGCTGTCTTGACGCGTCCCGAAGAACTGGCAGTTAATTCAATTAACAAATATCTGGAACTAAAGGCGAGGGGACTTATTTGATTTGTTGAATCGTATAGTGTGTTCTGAAAGGGTTATTTCATGCAGAGAATGCAGAACGTATAAAACGATTAAACAAGCACAACGTTTCAACATCCCCACACGCTTGCTAGTTTTCCGTAATTATAAATTCCGTTCGTCGATTTGCCTGCCGCCCTGCCTCCGTATCATTGGTATCAATGGGAGAAGTTTCTCCATAACCTTTATAGGTCATACGTGCTGCATTGATACCATTTTCTACTAAATAAGTATAAACTGATTTTGCACGATTGCCAGACAATGTTAAGTTATCCGTATCAGAGCCTACGTTATCGGTATGGCCATTTAACTGAATTTTGACATCCGGGTTATCGTCGAGAAATGTTTTAAGCCGATTTAACTCAATAAAAGATTCTGATCGTAATTCTGCGGAGCCTGTATCAAAAAATACATTTCGTAAAACCGTAGGTTTATATTTTTCTAATGCGGATGCGGGAATCTCCATACTACCCGTTATCAATTCGGGAACTGCCCGCAATTTGATCGCAAGTTGATAAGGATCATTAGTTTCTCCTGATTCCTTTAAGCCAAAGTGTTCGGAATAAAAAATATAAGACGGTTTAGAAACATTAAACGCGTAATTTTTTCCAGTCGGCAATGTAATGAGAAAAAAACCATCCGAGTCAGAATTAACCGCAGCGTGTATTTTTCCGGTAGACATATCTACGATCTCTACGCGCGACACCAGGGGTTGCTCAGTTTCTTCATCAGTAATCTTTCCACGTACATAGGTGACAGGCTGTGGTCTGGCTTCGGGATATAATCCAAAACTATAGAGATCCAATCCGGTTGCCTTCTTTTCCTTTTGAGTTGTATTATTTTTGGATAAAATTCGATCAGAAGCGTAATAAGCTGTCTTACCATCGAGACTAACTACAAGCGTACTTTCTTCGGCTTCGGTATTAATAGGATACCCTAAATTAACGGGTTCTCCCCAATTCCCATCTGGTTGTTTTCTGGAATAAAATAAATCAAGTCCTCCCATTCCTGGATGACCATCGGACATAAAATAAAGAGTCTGCCCATCTGGGTGGATAAACGGAGACTGATCTTTTCCCTTCGTATTTATTTTATCGCTTAGTAATTTAGGCCGTGACCATTTTCCTTGGGCATTGCGTTGACTAATATAAATATCTTCTTTACCAACGCCATTGCTGCGAATCGAAGCAAAATAAATCGTTTGTCCATCAGCAGATAAAGAGGGTTGAGACTCCCAGTCGCGGGAGTTAATGGGTGATCCAATATTGGCCGCTGCGGTCCACCGACCATTTTTAACTTCAGAAAAATAAATATCACAACTACCGTAACCATCTCTTCTGCCTTCATTATCACATTTAGTAAAAACCAGAAATTTTCCATCTGGAGTAATATTTTGAGCACCTTCGTTATCGGAAGTGTTGATATCGGTTAGCGGAATCGCCTTTTGCCATACATTATCTACTTTCTCACTCATATAAAAATCTTCCTGATTTTCTACTTTTCGCGTAAAAACCAAAACTGATTCGTCCGCAGTTAAAGTAGGCAATACTTCGTGATTTGTAGTGTTTAACAAATTCCCCAGGCTTTCCGGTTTAAATGGAACTGGATTGGCCTTTGCATGGATAATAAACGACTCTTTTTTAATCCGATATTCCGCCTTCGCTAATAAGGACTTATTGCTTGGTTTGGAGGCGACATATTCTTCCAGATGCTTAATTCCTTCCATACCCTTATCCTGTTCTAACTCTGCCAGGCCTAAAACATAAATTACTTTGGGAGAATACTTCGGATCGATCGCTAATACTTTCTCAAAACCTATCTCAGCCGCTGCATAATCTTCTAGATGGTATTTTACAGCTGCCCACTGAATTTGAGCATCAATAAAATTAGGGGCAATTTTTAGTGCTTTGGCAAATTCCTGCAATGCCTTTTGATCATTTCCACTAATATTATATGTCATTCCCTTATCATAGAATTTTTTAGCCTTTCCAGTTGCTGTCTTTTTGGTGATATAAGTGCCTTGAGTAGATGTTGCCTTTTGAGCACCTGCACATTGCACAAGAAGAATAGTAACCAGGAAGAGGATAAATTGTCGCATAGTGATTATTTGATGAGTCGTCAGTTTGTTTGTATTGGTGTGCATTCAATCTTTATTTGTAACCGTAATTCAGGGTATAAAATTGTTGCAAATACGCTTTATTAAATACCTGCAAATCTCGGTCCGTTCTGTACGTAAAAAATGGTCATCTGCATATCGGCAAATGACCATTTTTTTATTTTTAAATTGCTAAACTTAATTTAGGAATCAAGGTTACTTCTTATCAGAAGCTAGAAGATCACTCGCTTTGGTATAGCCCATTTTTGCTGCCTGCATCGCATCTTTACGATAACCATTTTTACCACTTTTTTTCAGCGCTAGCGCTTTGTAGTACAGGATTTCTGCAAGATCTACGCTGTCCTTTTCCGAAGGCATCGCTTCTACCTGTTTGAATACATCAACAGCCTCCGCATAATTATTAGCTGCCAGGAGTGCTCGTCCGTAATGAAAAGTTGCAAAAGGCTGCCAATTTTGATTAGGGTCACCGGGTTTGAATTTTCGCTTGCTGTAAAATTTCAAATTATTGAATGCACCTGCGTAGTCCTCTGTTTCCAGATGGCAAAGCGCTTTTCGACGGTGTGCCTGCCAGTAGATAGATTGTAAAGGAATAGACGTTTTGATAGCTAAGTGAAAATCTGCGATCGCTTTTTCCAAATCTCCATTTTTACGATGAATCAATCCACGACCAAAATAAGGTGCTACGTTAGAAGGATTCAGATCAATACTTTTGGTATAATCATAAAGTGCATCCTGATAATTTTTAAGGATATGATTTACGCGCCCTCTGCGTTCATAGGCAAGCGCATGCCGATCAAATTTATTGATGGCCTTGGTCAATTCTACGATAGCTTCGTCCTGCTTTCCTTTTTCTTCAACGAGTGCACGTCCTTTCAAAAAAGCCTGCACTGCTGCCCGGTCACTATTGGGTTCGATGGTTTGGTGGCTGATGATCGTACCGTTATCAAGTAACCATGCACCAAATTCACCTGCCACGGCATATTGAGAAATATAGGAAAGTAAACTAACCGTGTTTTTCCAGGTTTTTTTACTGGTAGCGGGTGTTATCAATCGAGGGATAACAAAGGAAGTTGAAGAGGCATCAAACACTTCTTCTTCTTCGATAAGCACATCATTCTTGTAGTAGTTCTCAACTCTTGACTTATACATTATGCGTACTTTGTCGTAACTTTTGGGACTACCAAACTCCAGACGGCCTTTGAAGATTGATTTGTAAGTCATTCTACTGTTTTATGAGGAAAATTAAAAAATCGAATCCTGTGAACAAGATTCTTGTGTCTCTCTTTTTTTATTAAGATAAAATGAAAGTTCTAATAAAAATTCTTTCAATGTTTCTTAGTGAATTTCTCAAAGCTGGTGTAGTTCCTCAACAACAAGATAAAATATGTAATAAGTTTATTGTAATGCAGTAAACGTCTGAATTACATTTTCTTCTCTCTTTCTTATAGTTAATAAGCAGGGTAAACTATATGTTATTATTTTTCAAACAAACATAAAGATCTAATCCTGCTACACGCAGTTTTCTCTATAGTAAATATATATCTAGGGATATAAAATGAAATGGTGTAAATCCATCTTTAACCCATGATGGACATACAGTTACAAATATGCAACATTTTTTGGAATAATCAAAAAAAATAAGCAACTTCGTAGAATTTTTCTAAAAATGAGGATTTACTTAAAATATATAAAATTGAAAATTTCGCCTACCTCTCTCCCTTTACTCCTGACTATCAATTACTTACAAAAGTAAAATTATCCTAAATTGTTATTCCCTTCCTATAAAAATTTTTTATTTTATTTTGAAGAAAAAAGTTAAGAAAAACCTAAAAAGGTCTGACAAACGGTAGTTTATCAGACCTTTTTAAAAATATATTTTAATTTTTTAGCCCATTTCAGACTTAACTTCTGTCACTTCTGGTACCATTCTTTTCAGCATTCCTTCGATACCTGACTTTAGGGTTACTGTAGAAGAAGGACATCCGTTACAGGAACCCTGGAGGATGACCGTTACGACTCCTGCGCGAGATACCTATGGTTGAGCTATTAGACTTGTGTTACCCTTTAACAAATTGGCTCTATAAATAGTCTTTTGTCTAATTTCTAGATTTCAATTCTTAAAGGGTAACAAGTCTCTATTAAAAAATTAAAAGTGTATTTAAATTACTGCTTAATAAATCGAGCACTTTGAAGATAACTATTCTTCTGGTCGACTACACTTAAGAAGTAAATACCTTTGGGCAAATCATTGACACCAATTTCCTGGAATCCATTTTCGAAGTTTTTCACTGCCTGGTAAACAATTTGACCATTTAAGTTAAAAATAACTACCTCTGATTCTTCTCCTTGGTAATGTACCTGAAGTGCATCCTTAACGATGGTAGGGACAATAGTTAGAGACTTATCAATCTCCAGCTTAGCAACAGCTACATTACTATATTCAAACTTGCCATCAAAGTCTACTTGCTTTAATCGGTAGTAGTTTAATTTAGATACAGGCTGATCATGTACAAACCTATACGAGCTAACACTTGAGGTAGTTCCTCGTCCATTGACTGTTCCCAGCGACGTAAAATTACGTCCATCCGTACTATATTCCACCTGAAAATATTCGTTATTGAGTTCTGAGGCAGTTTCCCATAATAGTAGCACATTTTTATCTCTATTAGCTGTTGCGTTAAATGTGGTTAGTTCAACGGGGGCAGCGGCGAGGTCCATGAATTCTACTGTGACAGATCCAGAAGTCTCTCCTGCAGCAATTGTTATAGTTTCGGGATCGTTAACAGCACACGTCATAGTAGTAGTGCCGTCATCACTGGTAACTGCTACTGTAAAGTCGACATCACCGATTGCACAGGGTTGTACTAGATCAATAGTCGTAGTATAAGTACCTCCCGTAGATGAATCATAGCTATAAGATGGAATTGTCGGAGTTTGGGTAGTACCCTCACACCACGAGTTCATTCCAAAGTCTATAATCGGTTGAACAGTCACTGTACCACCTCCTGCACAAGTTAGGTCTGCAGGGAAATCGATATTGATCTCAAGATCAAAGTCCGCAGGAGGAGTAACTGTCGTATAAGCTGTTGATGCATTATCTGAACCATGCACGTAAGTTACTTTTCCATAAGAATCATTTGGCCCTATAGTAACCGATTTAGCTCCACCAAAGCAGAATGCAGTATTCGGATCAGGAGTACCACCTGCTACAAATGTAATGGCAGCATCCGTTGCAGCTGCTCTATCATGTATAACTGTAACAGTATAAACGCGGTCTGCACCACCAACACTACCACTAACTAAAGTAGCGTTAGGACTGAACTGCGACGGCTCTCCGTCAGCGCAATCACTACCGAAATTAACAAAAAAGACATTAGTGCTATCACACACGCCATCAGGCACCGTAACTTCATACTCAATGGATATTTCGTTACACCCATTAGTCCCACAAACCGGAGCTGGACATGGAGGTCCTTGAGCATTTGCCCCTAAGTTTAGAAAGGTTAAAAATAAAAGTACAAAAGAATGTTTTAATGCTTTTTTAAAAAAGTCATTTTGGTAAGTTGTAGTAGAAAAAATTATCATATTGAATAATTTTGTTTGGTTAAAAAAATTAATTAGTATCAGGTTGAGTTGTTTTTCAAGAAAAATGGAAACAAGTTAATCGTTGAAGTTTTAACTATCAAAACAGACTATAGTTACCACTTTAATCTTGCAAAACAACTTCAAGATAAAATTATATTTTCAATAATACATGAATAGCCTGAATTTATTTTGAATTATAAATCACAATATCCTAGACAATAAATAGACAACTACTCATTTACCTTTTAATCCAAACAAAAAAAACTTCTCCCGTAGATTATCGACGAATGGTTACTATCTGACCCGCCTTGTCAATTTGCAATTTTGGCAATTTGTGACCATTTTTTTTCGTAAAATTATCCGCCTGCTGGATATTAGGGGTGTTGATAAAATAAATTAAGACACTATGCTTCCTCTTTTTCCATTACGCTTCCCCGCCGGACAGATTGTCAGATCGGGCAGGGTTACTAAAATGGTTATTATGCGGTACATAACGCCCATTTCAGCGTTTTGATTGATGAAAAATAATTCGCCTTTTATCTCAATCTATTTAATCGCCATTCCTTAATTGGCCATCCCACGTATTAATCGCTCTTTAAATCGTGAATATCTACATTTCTTGTCCAACGTTCATATGGCTCTATGTGATAGCGAACAATATCTTAGTCAGCCGCTCGGTTAGGTACTGTCTTTTAAACATAAAAATGTGTCACTGTGGGAGGCTTTCCTTTAGGATCAATTAAAAAATAAGTTATAAGATCTTAAAAAACCTAAAAAGGTCTGACAAACGGTAGTTTATCAGACCTTTTTAAAAATATATTTTAATTTTTTAGCCCATTTCAGACTTAACTTCTGTCACTTCTGGTACCATTCTTTTCAACATTCCTTCGATACCTGACTTTAAGGTTACTGTAGAAGAAGGACATCCGCTACAGGAACCCTGGAGGATGACCGTTACGACTCCTTTGTCATCAAAGGATTTGAATTCTATGTTACCGCCATCCATTTCTACCGCTGGCTTAACATAGGTTTCGATCAATTCTTTGATCTTGGCCACAATTTCCACCTGCTCTTCAGAGTAATCATAGCTCACGCCTCTTTCTGCCTCAATTTTTTCCATTGCTTCCGCAAAACCATCCTTTATCAGTGGCTTTTCTGCTTCAATATAAGCCTTGATAAATGCTTTTGCGGGCAGCATGATGTCTTCCCAGGCATAGTTAAACTCCTTGGTAATGGTGACAAAATTATTGCTGATATAAACACCTTTTACATAAGGTAATTCAAAAATTTCCTTTGCCATTGGAGACCATTCGATCGCCAGTTCTTCTTCTCTGAAATCTGCCGTACCTCGATATAGCATACGGTTAGTGACAAACTTGAGTGATTCCGGATTGGGTGTTTGCTCCGTATATAACATCACCGGACTTTTTGTGGTCGTATCTTCCATTTTAATTGATTTTCTTTTTAGATAACTTTTTTATGAAAAAATTACGTTTTAAACAATTCCTCATTCCTTACTATACAAAGTTAACATAATTTAAAACCATCTGGTTGTAAATTTATCGTCAGAAATTGCTTTCTGTCTATATGATTTGTAATTCAGCGGTTTATTATAATATCGAGTGCTCAGTCAGCTCCTTTGATTAAACTTCTATATGTTTTAAAAACATTCATTCCTTTATTGAAAAAATACTTTTTTACCCAAGCCTCAGGTCGATCACTCGTAGCCATGACAAAATCTCCTCCCCAGGCACCCAGTGATTTTATTTCACCAGAAAAATCAGAAAAATATAACGCTTTTGCTCTTTTGATTTTTAGCGTACCGCTGACCAACTGTTCGTGCGCCACAATAATCCTGGAGAACTCACTTTGTGTCTGACAATTTAACATCTCATTCGTTAGCGCAGTGATCTCCGCAATCTCTTTAGAGCGTGTTCCCTGATTTTTTCTATACCGCTGAATTCCCTCCCGACTATTCTGTTTTTGATTCAAATAAACAAAATAAATCTGGTCGGAAAAATTTGGAGAAAACGATACGGACTTCACTATTGGACCCGGCAATTGATAGAGCAAAGCCTGATCTGCATCCGCACAAGCGAGGTCATAACCAGATCCACCAAAGGTTTTTGACAAGAGTTTATAAGGATCAACGTCTGCCCATTTAGCAACCATATTGATCAGTGTTGAACTCGTCCCTAATCCCCATTGCCTTGGAAAATCCAGGTTGGTTTCAATAGTAGCAACTTCTTTAATACCATTCGTAATAAAATCCGGGTTTAACTCAGTAGCAGCTTTTAAAATTTCGGTAATACGAACAGCTATTGCAGCATCCGTATTATGTAAAGCCGTAAAATTATTTTTTAAAAAATGTCCTTCAAACCAACAACTACCGTCGCTGTCAAAACTTCGCCATCCGAATGTTTTTTCTTCCTCTATTTGTTTTCGAATGGCCAACGTTTGTCCCAACTGTGTCGGTACCGCCAGGGCTACGGCTCCATCCAGTACAAAGTATTCGCCGGTGAATAATAGCTTCCCATTGGCACTGAAATATTGTGAATGTGTGGACAAATTAATCAATGATTTTTTAGAATCGAAAAGAGCGGTTTATTAATTCATTTTATCAACATTCCTTATTTGCTGCTAACTGATTTTTTTTTGGTCCGTAATCCGTCAAGATAGTGTTGTACCGCTGTAAAAGAAACGACCTTGTCTTCAAAATAAATTGTGGATATTTTCTTTTCCTGTTCTGTGGCTCCCAGGTGATTGAGAATATTTAACAGGTGCATTTTCATGTGACCTTGTTGAATGCCCGTAGTTACCAATGATTTGATGGCTGCAAAATTTTGAGCCAGTCCCGTGGCAGCTACGATCTTCATCAGATCTTGTGCCGATGGATTGCCCAATAGCTCCAGCGAACGACGGGCCATCGGGTGCAATCTGGTGAGCCCCCCCACGGTGCCTAAAGCCAATGGCAGGTCCAGCCAAAATTTAAAGATCCCATTTTCTACGCTACAATAACTCAGGCTGCGGTACTGCCCGTCACGGGCCGCGTAGGTGTGTCCGCAGGCTTCTACTGCTCTAAAATCATTGGCCGTTGCCATAACCACTGCGTCTACCCCATTAAAAATTCCTTTGTTATGAGTAGCTGCCCGATAGGCATCTACGCGGGCAATTTTTATCGCACGGCAAAATTTATCTGCAAAAACATTTGCATCTATATCGTCAGAAAAATCTCCCAGATTATTAACAGGACAAGTAACACTGCATCGGACCAGGCATTCTGGCGTATAATTAGAAAGAATGGCCATAATGACCTCTAAATTTTTTTCATTTTCTGGAATATCAGCGTGATTGTCTACAAAATCTTTTAATGTTTGGCCAAACGCTTCCAGCACCGAATTGATAAAATTGGCGCCCATCGAATCGCAGGTGTCAAAATCTACCTTTAGCTGATAATAGTCATCATCCAGGTGTCGCATATCAAGTAGGGTAATATCCAAAATTCCGCCACCTCGTTTTTGCATATTATGGGTGATATGTTCAACATCTTTACAGAGCCTTAATTTTAATTCCTCAAAAACCTGTTGTAATCTCTGGTAATTGCCTGACCAGGTAAAATGGACTTGACCTACTTTTTTGGTATTTAGGACCGTCGCGGTAAAACCTCCTCTCACCGACCAGTATTTAGCAGCACTGGACGCTGCGGCCACTACCGAACTTTCTTCCGTTACCATAGGAACGCAGTAAGTTTTACCATTAATAATAAAATTGGGAGCTACTCCGTAGGGAAGGTAATAGTTACTGATCGTATTTTCACTAAAACCATCCAGAATTCTTTGCTGATCTTCATTTGTATGCCAATAACTCATCAATTCCCGCATTACATTTTCGGGATCTTTAAAAAAGTTTTCGACAATCCAGCGAAGCTTTTTTCTTTTGGATAGCTTGGAAAATCCGGAGATGGACTTCTTCATATTTCACTCTTTTTTACCTTTAAAAAGGCTTTCGCCAAGGCGAGCCCATCTACCTGAGACTGAACGTAATTGTACAAATTTTGATAATCACCCCTTGCGTATTTAAGAAAGCCAGATGCCTGACCATATACACAAGATAGATTTAATTTATTAATTAAATAATAGCCATCAAGAAAATTCTTCACCCCACCCGAAACAATCACTTCTTTACAAACCATACTTTCGCCCAGTTCTTCTTTTATTTTATTGACCATTTCCACCATTTCTTCGGCACTGTGTCCTATTTTGGCAAGAGATTCGTAAATACTTTGCTTCTCGGGATTGCTGCGCAGGAGTTCCAGCATCGCAAAGTTGGTACCTCCACTGGCAGCAAAATCAACTGCTGCCAACGGAAGCTGAAATAATGCCTTCATACTGGCATACCCCATTCCCTGTCCAACCTCTTTTACAATGACTGGTCGATCCGTTATTTTGAGATATTCTTCTATCGTTTGTAAAGGTGGGTGGGTAAAGCGATCTCCTTCTGGTTGTAACCATTCCTGCATAGGATTAACGTGGATAATTAATCCATCTGCTCGCAGTTTATCCAGCATCCGAAAAACCTGTTCTACCTGACCATTGAGGAGGAGTTGTTCCAGCTGCGCAATTCCTAGGTTGGCATACAAAGGCAGATCGTCACCTATAATGGAACGAATGTCAAAATCTTTAAAGTATTCGTCGCTATTTAACAATCCCCGACAAGATCCGAGTCCCATACCCATGCCAAAATCCTTGCAAGCTCTGGCCAGATTATGATTAATAGTACGAGCAAGCTCTGTTCCTCCAGTCATGGAAGAAACCCAAATGGGGCTTTGTAATTTTTTTTCTAAAAAAATACTGGAGACGGTTGTTGACGCGTCAGGATGTGCAGACAATAAGGGTTCATAATAGAACCTGGAATCCAACAAATCCGTCCCAACTTGTGAGCGAAAAGCCAGTTCAATATGATCTCGTTTACGACTCGTCGCATTGGGATCTTCATCCTGAGGTAGAATACGCTGTTCCTTTAAATTCATATAGCTGATAGCAGAACTAATATTTGTTTATAGAAAAAAGTCTGAGTGGAGAATAATCTGCTCATAAGTTAAAAACAATGACCTCCACAAATAGTTTAAAGGATAAAGGTATCAAAGCCCGGACGAATAAACGCTTTGTGTGCAGGAAACATTTTTTGAACCGTTCCCTGGCTATCAGGGATTTGTCTAAACTTTTATCAAGTGGAAAAATTTGGACGAGGTATTAATATAAGGAACGAGGATTAAATAGATTAAGAAATTTTGAGTAGGTAGTTTTTGTGTATAACGAGTTGAACAACACAGACATAGCCGTAGCTATGGCGCGTATTTTAAACGAAGTTAGGCACAAAAAATATTAGTCATAATTCTGAAT